>Ga0214544_1000019_pt1 | contig 180248 bp, 63 predicted proteins | sample CNSS3metaG_FD_160074 | JGI IMG/M metagenome (GOLD analysis project Ga0214544, IMG submission 160074) | Root nodule microbial communities from cowpea collected in UCLA plant growth center, Los Angeles, California, USA - CNSS3 | ecosystem: Host-associated > Plants > Roots > Nodule | place: USA...
TAAAAAATATATATATATATATATATATATATATATATATATATATATATATATATATATATTTCATCACGTAGTAAAACAGTGGAAGCTTAAACATATTATTTGTTCAAGCGCATTGTGAGTAGTTTGTTTTTTTATTTTTCAATTTCTATTTTCAGAGATTGGTATTATTCATGTCATAATTTCTGTTATATAATGGAGTTTGTCAGTATTATTTTTGTGAAATAAATAATTTATTACACTTAATTTTTCTTATTAAAAAAAAGAAAAAAAAAAGGTTAGAGTAGGTGTAATGCTGAGTTCACAGGAAATAGAGTCTGACAGAAACTACTATCAGCCTCGGAGTTGTCGCTTACTTGCAGGACAGTGGTAGCATGGAAGCCAAGCTTTTCTGTACTACTCACCCTCATTACAATTATTATTATTATTATTATTATTATTATTATTATTATTATAATTATTAATTACATTTTATTTTAAATCAATAAAGAAACAAAAGAGAGAGAGTTAGTTTTAATTAATTTTTCATTTTCTTTTAAAGTTGATAAAACTGATCTTAAATGTTATTTAAATAAAGTTTAATCCTGAATTTATGTTAAAATGTGAATTTTTTTTAAAGGTAATAATTAAGATCAAATTTTTAATATTAATAATAATAATAGAAAAGAGATAGGTAGGGTTGCGTTAGTTTGTGGTACGAAGGTGAGGCTTATCATACTCTGGCAGGGACAGACCAATCAGTATCTAAATTTTGGAAGCAGAGTGTTCTTTCTGAGCAGATTTGGCATTATCATGCTCTGCATTTCTACTTCTCAATAATGCAAGCTTTTCGAACTTGCTTTTCCTTTTCTTTTCTTTTATTATTATTTTACTTTTCTTCTCACACAAACTCCCCACTAACACTTAATTACACGGATATAATTCAATAATTTATTTTATTTCATCAACGAGTATGTCTACAAAAAAATGTTTCAACATTTAATAATTAGGTTATGATACAAGTTATTATACAAGGATATGTCTACCCTAACTCACTCACATTGTTTCAAACTACCAATGATATATTTAAACTTCGATGCTAAGTCATTTATAAATATTATATAAAAAAAAAATAAACAAAATATGATTTTGGAAGGTAGGTGTTCATAAAATATTTGTGATAGAGCAACCACTTTTTTTTTTGTTAAAATTAAAAAAAAAGAGGATATTTTAATATTTTTTTCTTACAATAAACATTACATTTATTGACTATTACATGTTTTGTTTTTTTATCTGTTGAGTTATTATATTATTTCATGATATCCAAATAATTTCACTTTTTCAAACATTTCACCCTTCACCTAAGATATGTTATTCACATTTAAAATTACATACATGCTTTTTAGTTTTTTTTTGTTATCTTCATCCTTATTGTGTTACAACATAAACCAGTAAGAAAACACTGAATTAGGGTTTATAAGAAAAAAAATATGTGGATTATTTAATGAATTGTTGTAAAAGTTTGATTCTCTGGTAGATTGGAAGAGATGGGTATGGTGGTTGGTCTGAGTAAGAGTAATGATTATGGTTACGTGTAAGGCATTTGGTCCCCACTCGTCGTACAATGTGACCCATCAACTAGATCTCTTTGTACCTCAATATCTATCTGTTTATCTTCTTTTTTTTTTTTATTTCTCTTACAATTTCTAATTTTTTATTCCATTAACTTTTTTATTATTTTTCAATTTTTAATATAATTTTAATCTCTAATCTCTTAACTACTCACAAGCTCCAAGAACACCTTCTGTAAACAAACACCTAAAAATATCACTCTTTACTTTCCTAATTCACATTTACGATTCCATTAAGCTTTTGGGATTGATGATGCTTCCCACATCTTCACTTTTAATTTACATTTAAACTACTATTTCATTTTATTTACATTTATTATTATTATTATTATTATTATTATTTTAATATAATACTTTATTATGAAAAATATTTGTGAAATGTAGATAAGAAGTGAATGTTAAATAATATTTTTTTTTCTAAACACAAAGTTCCAAGACTAAAGTCCAAACTGATTTTATCCAAATTTTCTCTTTTTAAGCCCGTCTTTTCATTCCTTGCAGCTTTTACTTAAACAAATTGAGATTAAACATAAACTAAATTTAATTACAATTCAGGAAATATTTTGCATGTTTAAGTACAATACAAAAACATGTGTGAGAACCTGAAAAAAAATTATAATAAAATCAAATTTATATATTTTTTAATATATTAAAAATTTAAAGATTTACAAGAGGGTTATTTCAGGAACAATTTCTAAAAATCCCTTGCAATTTCAATTCCCAAATATTACATTCTTTAATATTTTCTCATTATTCCTAAAAAATATGACTTTCTTCCATGTTTCTTTAAGATTCAATATAATTGAAGTGGTAGAAGGGAAGAATTCTACTATATAATTCAATTTCATCGCAAGATAAGTTTAAGTTTCTATTACATACGTAGAATCAATATATTATCTTATACATACAGTTTTTTTAAATTACATGTAATTTCTTTATTTCTAAGATGAAACTCTTTCTCTTAGTCAGAGGCGGAGCCTCATAGGAGTAGGGAGGGGTCTAGACCCCCAAATATTTTCGATTTTTTCAAAATTATATATCCATTTTTTTAATTTTTAAAAATTTTGAAAATTTTAAAATTATAAATAGTATATTTTAAAAATTGATGATAATTAAATTGTCTCTTTTTGTTTATTTTATAAAATACAATAGTTAATGTTAATAAATAATAAAAAATAAAAAATATATTTAGGTTTAATTTGTTTTCTAGTATCTGTTTTCGTCTAAAAATATCAAATTGTCACTAAATTGAAACTAAAAGAATTGGAAGATCAACTTACATTTTCGAAAATAATAACCAAAAGAGTAATTAAATCAAACATTTATTAAAATATTTTTTATTTTCTTCTGTCATTGCCTTTTAAAATTTTAACAAAATTGTACTCATCTCTCACTATCATATGTTTTTTTTGAAGAAAAATGAAGTTAGACACATACTCATTATGTTTGCTCTCATTTCTCATCTGTTTCCTTCATTTCTCGAAGAAAAAAAATGTAACTCTCTCTTGTCTTACTTGATGATGAAATATTACTTTAATAGTTATTAAAATTATTTTTTATCTCATGAGCCTTTTGTATACTTACTTTTTATGATTATAGAAGAAGAAAAAATCATGTATTATGTGTTTTTTTATAACCGATTTTTAATTGTGACTTGATTATAATATATTTTTCTTCTAATACTTATGTCTCTCAATATTTTATTAGATTATGATAAATTATTTTTTAATATATTTTAAAAAAAAGCATATCGATGAAGAATAAAATAATGAATTTATTTTGTAGAAGTAGTAAAAGGGAAGCTACACGTGAAGATGAAAACAAGTTAAATTATATTTCTTCACATCTTTTAAAATATTTAAAGCATTATACTAATAATCCAATCTAACGATCCAATTGTTTTATAGAAGATAATTTTTTAAAGTGTTATACTAATGGTCCAATCAAATGATCAAAAAATTATATTATTCTAGCCCCTCCAAAACTCTTGGTCAAGATCCACCACTGCTCCTAATAATTCTAAAATTTTAAGTGATAGAGTCGTGTAGGAGAAGAACAGTGATAAAGTGTATTTTATAAGGTAAAGTGAGTAAATTTCTTTCAAATTTTAAAGTCATAATGTTGAATTTAAATATTAGAGTATGAATTTGTAGTTAGTTGCATACTGACCTTAGTATGAGAAAGATAAGAAATTATTCTGGTTGGAGATGTGAGGTTGATTTAGACTTTTGATTCTGTAAAATTGTGGATTTATGACTATTAGTATGGTTTAGGGAATTTTTAGTTAAAATACATGATTTAAATCATGTTGGATTGATGAGTTGTTTGGGAACATGACTTAAGTGTTACTTCTTTATGCTGGTAAGAATATAGAAGGGATAATTAAGTTTGATGTCATAATAAAGAATGTGACATATTGAGTAGCTTATTAGAATGTTGTAAGATAGGAATTAGAAAAATATGAAGTGATGAGAAAGCTTTAAATGAAAAACAAAAAATTGTTTTGCCTATAGAATTACTATCTAGACGTAACATGTTAGTTTTGTTTCTACTGGTGGTGGTTTATATATTGCCAAATGGTTTCCTTTGTCTATTACAAGTTACGAATTGTGCATAAATTTTTTTGTTGTACATTTCAATTTTTGTACAATTATTTGTATAAGTTCTGAAGATTAGGAAGAATGAATATTTTATCAATACAAAAGTTAAATGATAAATAGAGTATCTATTATAGAGTCATATTATAAATATATCTCTTGAATGTAAGATTAGTTGTGAAGTTTTAATGTGTTATGGTTGTCACATTAGCTATTTTCAAGGAAAAAGGCTAATCTAGGACTTGATCTTGTGTATTGAAGGGGACTTCTGATGTGGGACTATCCTAATTCTACTAGTATCAAACTCACATAGAGATGTTAACTAGGTGGTGAGACAAAGGAGGCTTCACAAAGTTGACAGTATGATATGAAAGAAGATCATACTTAAGGAACTAGTGAAGTTAACCCTGTCAATACTGGATGAGATATATGATCTTCCACTTGAGTTACTGTTGTATAGAAGAAGAAGAAGAGAGTCAATATGACAAATGCAAAGTCTCACGAGTCCATTCAATATAATAATCTTCTGGTAGAGTCTAGAGTCTAAAAACTTCTCTATAGTTTGATGCTTGGACTTTAGTTAACTGACTATGATTTAATATTTTGGTGGAGATTATGATATCTTTCATTTATAGTTTTTTTGTTGGTGTGATATTTAACTCACCTTTGCATTTTGTATCTTTTGTTTCTCTTATCCTTGCGATGATCATATATTGTTTATATATGGGATCAGAGTTAGGAACTGATACTAGAAATAGAGATGGAGCTATTAACTGAAGAAGTAGTATAAGAATGAGTTAGAGAATGTGTTATCTGAAAGATTGTATTGAGCTTTTAGTTCCAATCTTAGAGTATATATGTTTTATACTATATTTTGAAATACATTGGTATTGAGTTAAGAACTAAATTGTAACTTAATTTAACTATAATAACTTATGTTATTAATGAGTTATAATCTTAATTATAATTATTAAGATAATGGTTAAGAATATAGGATTTTTACACAACGGAATAAAATTTGTATAATAAAGGGAATGTAACTTTTTTAAAATAAAACATACTCGAAAATAGTTTTTATAATCATTAAACAAACAAAAAAAAACCGTAAAATAGTAGATCATAAAATGATAATTTTCTTAAAAGAAATATGCTTTTGATACTTAAATATATTTAATATTAAATCTTCTTTTGAGATATTATATTATTTATTTACTTTTATTTTGTCATATAAAATACAAGATCTTATAATATCTTATTTAACTTATACTTTAATAATATAGTTTTCCTTAAGATCTTAAGTGAATTTTTCTTCGTGTCTAATTTAATTTTTATTCCATTTTGAAAACTTGTAATTAAATAAATGTTTATTATTTAAATGTTAAAAATATTAATAATTAATGTTTTTAAGTAATAAATGTAACGGTGATAAAAGTACAAACATTAAATCTTACTATTAATCGAAAAACATACAAAATCTTTCAAATATATTTGGTTAGGTTCATTTGATAAACGAACTCGTATATTTATATTATTTCTTATTCTTTATATTAAACCATGTTGGACTTCAACTAATTCGTGAACAATGTAAGACTTATTAATTGTCTCTATAAATAGGAATAGTTGTTAAGGTAAAAGGTTAACATAAGTTATCCTTCTCAAAACAAATTGTAAGAAATTAACTTGAGCGTCAAAGTGTCTTTTGTAAGTACTCTACAAATCCACTCAAACATGGGGTGTTGGGTCAATGAACCATTTAGACACTCGGCTCCCAATTGACTCGACCTCTCGATCATAGTCAACACTTATGTTAGTGGAAAACGACAAGTGCACTTATCGCTCGTAGCAAATGTTCTATCCACAAGGACTTGTGCAACACATGACAACTATCGCAATTCACAATTCAATTAGATAACAAAGTTCACAAAAATACGAAGAAACTTTTTTTGTATTTTTATCAAACAATTTGTGCATAACAGAAATTTAACATAAAGTATATACAATTGTCAAGACTATATTTCCTTCACTTCATTCCCATGCATTCAAAAACATCTCAATTACATATTTAAGTGAAAATTGACTCACACGATTACTCAAATCTTATCCCTAGTGACTTTGAGCATATGATAACTCATCAAAGTCCAATTCCTTGGATCATCAACAAGTAAAACCATGTATTAAGTTAAAGAGTCTTAAGATTACTAATGAATCATATTATATCCTTAGATACAAACTCTATTAGGTATTTAATTTCAGTTTTTGGTTCAAAAAATATTTTCTAATATCTCAAGAACCAAGTATCAATCTGAGTGGCCAAATCAAAGAAAGCATTAAGCATATAAATCAAATACTAACATTGAAATGGAAAATCATATGTATTAACATCACAAAATACATAAGATTCAGTTTATTACATCTAATATCAACAAATAGGGTTTACTCTTCATGGTGGATAACCTAGGTCATACAAATTGAAGAGATAAGGAATAAATTGAAATCAAAGAAAGATGTAAGTCCTTTCTGAAGGTTCTTAGCAGTTGCTCCAAGCTCCATTTGTGCTCCTCATTCGCATCCACATTTCCCATTTGTAGATCATCTCCCTTATCAAACCCTAAAGGGGTACAACACCATGGATGAAGATTGAAGATCCAAGGAGGAGTGAGAGAGCCTCCTAGCACCCAAAACAACCTCCAAGGGCCTTTCTCAATTGCTCTAGGTAGAGAGAAATCTCAAGAGGAAGAGAATACCCCAAAACCTCTCTTAATTGCTCTATAAATAGGAATGATTGTTATGGTAAAAAGGTTTACTTTTCTGAAAAAAAGTATTTGTCTGAAAACGAACTAAGAAAAATATTAACTTAAGTGTTTAAGTGTTTTCTTCACATATCACACCTTAAGAACCGAAGACTGAGAGAGCAAAATGACCAAGACTTGACCGATAGAGAGCCTACCAACTTTTCGACAAGGAGAATTCATTTTGAAAGTAAAGTATAAGATTAAGTGATCTTGTAGAATTATCTTTGATCTTTTAAGAATAGTAATCATAAATATAATTATAATCAACATTGCAATTATTTTTATTCTTTTCATTTTCAATAATAATGTAATATAATACATTTTCAACATGCTCGTGATTTACAGCAAATCATGTGAATAAAATGGCTTAATTTAAGGAAAAAACAGTAATTGTAACTAGCGTGTGCAAGTTTTAAACAATGTAACAACAATAAACGATTTACTGAAATGTAAACAAAAAAAAAAACAATTCTGACAATATTTTAACTATATGAATTTTAATAATGGTTAAAGCAAATTATCTTCAAAAAGTTTAATCTTTTGGCTAATAAAAACATTGTTAAAAAAATATAAAAATTATTATCATTCAAACCACCATTATGTCGAAAACACTCATAATAACAATGGATAATAATTACATTAATTGTTATTGTATATATAGCCTTTTTATGTTTATTTTGTTTTTGTTTTATGACTATCTCAAATATACAATATACGATGAACTACATATCAAACAGTCTAACCATCAACACAATAAATTAAATTTTACCATAGTTCACATAAGTAGCACAATTATATATAAATAGTCAAACACCATTTTGAAATCAATAAAGCTTAAAATTCACATAACAGAGATTTACTTCGTCATATAGGTAGAATGAGTTAATGTTAATGTATCTTTGTTATGACAACAATTTAGTAAAAGTAGTCTATTAAGTTCACATCTTTAAGTTTAAGTTTTCCCAAAATAGAGTTAAGTGTTTGTAATGTATGATGTCAAGAATTTATGACATGAAAGAGAGACGGTTAAACCGAGTTATACTTGATTTCTAATAGACTAAATTTTGACAATTAAATTTTAACAACTTTTTTTTATAACAGGAAGTAACATCTTTTAAGTGGTTTTGGAATATAGAGAAATGAGAAAATAGAAAATAGGAAACCACTTAAAATAGGTCACTTCATAATGCAAGAAAGAGTTGTCAAAATTTAGTTGTTAAAAAATCATTTGTCTTTCTAATATATGTGCGATGAATGAGTTTGAATGATATCTATTAGAGTATATATGAATGAGATGCTAAATTAATGTATATAGTTGCCATATGCATCATTGTATGAAGTTTTCAAATATTTCTAGCTTCCTTGTGTTGCTTATCTATTGTGATGGTTGTGATTTTTATATTTTACACTGAATCAGAGAATGTTGTAAGAAGACAAACTTAGTAGTTATAGGTAAGAATAAAGAAAAGAAAATTATATTTTTGTAGGATTATTTTCCTTTCTTTGAATAATTTGCATATGTATTTATTTTTATTTGATTCCATGTTAAAAGGAAAACTTTATTTAATTTTTTTTTAAAGAAAGATAGTGTATATACTTATAGAAGTTGTAACTATTGAGATCTTTTGTAAATGTTTAGTAGTAATGTAACTTAAAAGGAATGTTACAATAAGTACAAAAACTTAGTCTATTACAAAAGAGTGGGACAAATGCAAAGTGGAAATAAAAGAAAAAGGTAGAAACAAAGGCAAAATTATGAGGGAAAAATGGTTTGGCAAAAAGTTAAAAGATCACATAAGTAAGGAACTATTGTTGAAAAATTGGCTTTATTTACAAAAAAGTGCCCCATGACTTCTTCAATGAAAATTTTCATCTAATTGTTGCAAAATAGAACATCATTTTTCTTATGCTCAGCATAAAAAATATTGTTATAGACACTTTTACACTAGTGGGAAATGATAAATTGTTCATAAAATAATTTTATAGTCATAAATACAAAAAAAGATAATTTGTTGCAAGAAAAAAATGAAAGTAAAACAATTTAAAAATAGTAAAATGATCCATGAATTAAATGAATAAGAATCCTAAGCCTAAACTTTGAGAAACAAATCACTGAAAATATATAGGAAGGAAAAGATTCTAAGGAATTAAGGACATTATAAGATGAACAAGACAATTGAAAAGCAAAGACGAATAAAAATGGTAAGGATATACACATGTTTTTGTTATTAGTCATAACCATAACAATTATTAAAGTATTTATTTTTGCAGAATGTCTTTTTCACACAAAATATATATCTAAATGATTTTATGTACAGACTTTTATTAATAATTATTAAACCTAATGGAAATATAACTTGCTTAATATTGATACTATTTTGATGGTTGCAATCTACAACATGTGACAAAATGTATTATTCGAGTCTTCCACTACTAGATAATTTCTTTTGTTGATAATCAATTTCCTTTACCACAATTTCTTTTATTGATAATCTCCTTTACCTTGTATTCTTGTCTATTTTTTATATTAATAACAACTTACATGAAGGAATGTTTACTTCTTTTCTAAGAAAAAAAATAACAGTCTCCAATCTATATTCCTCAATAGAAAAAAAATTGATGAAGTTTCTTTTACTTAATAATAAATAAGCTTAATACCATGTTTTGTTTCTAAAATGATTCAATTTTTTTCTATATTTATCTTTTACTCAAGGCGATTCTTATTTATTTTAATGTAGTCCTTTATGTTAGATTAGTATTAATGTTGTTTAGACAACGATAATTTGACGGCTTAAAATAGACATATAACACATTGTTTAAGAATGTACTTGAATTGTGGAGGAACACATGCCAAAGTTGCCTCTTTTATGATGTTTGTTCTCTTCTCATGTATTGTCTATGTTGTCCCTATCGTCTCTTTCTCTACTTTCTCAGGTTCTCCTTCAACAATTACACATGAACCCTAAGTCCTAGTTCAATAGCTCCAAGCCCAGCACAAGAAGATAACAACCTAACCATAGGGAAAAACAAGGAAATAGGACAAGAGAAAGAGAAGAGAAAAACATAACCTAACATCATATGGGAAAAAATTACATGTTTTCATCTACCACTAAAGTACTATATTAAAATCATTTGTCATTTGTTACTCTCTTAATTACGTTAATCTTATTTATTAAATAAAATTAATAAATTCACAATAAACACTATTTGGGGTTTTTTTTTTTTCATTAGAAGGTCAGAAATGGCGTTATGTTAAAGTACAAGACTTTGACGAGCCACTTACTCTTATTCGTCACATTGATCTAGAAGAAGTCAAATTGAATAAAGAATATATTATTTATATCTGAAACAAATACTTGGATAATACAGAAATATACATGGATTTAGAATTATTTCAGAATAAAAAATTTAAAACCTGTACAAGAATCTTATTTTAGCCGTGGTTGACTAATCTAATGACAGTTTGAAATGCTTTTTTCCGGCCTTTGGGCCGTCTTCTAGAGAAAAAGAAAGTCATAACCTGATCAGTTATTGAAGAAAATTTAAGACAATTTTAATAACCATGATTACATAAAAATACTTGTAAACCATGATTGATAGAAAAACACGAATTTAACCAAATACATGTACGACATTATCTAATTATAAATTATGAGGCTTTTATACTAAAATTCTTAAAAAATATATTTTAAAGCAAATCATAATAAGGGCAGCGACAGAGAAGGTTGACTTCACGAATTCCATACTCTATATACATCCTCAGAAAAATGTTCAAGAACAATTTGAAAACATGAGTTCATCCACATACGAAGCAACGAAATAACTGGAAGATGAGTAGGGTTTTGGACGCTCTACTATTTACAAGAGACATCATCGTAAGACAGTTAAGAAAATGCACCAAAAAGATCAAAAGTGATTAGTTGTTGCGTTGAAGAGGGAATGTGATGCTACCTCTGAGGAGCACCAGAAAGGATAGGATCATTCATTGCTGGTCTGTGTTTTCCTAATGCAGGAATACTAAGGGAACGTGTTCTTAGTTTGGCTTTCCTCTCATTCTTTTCAACGAGCAAAGAAGAATAAGAGCATTGTGGCTCAGGAACTGCCACTGGTTCACTTCTACTTCTATGGAAAAGATCCAGGTTTCGGCGATACCTGTTTCCCCCATGCACTTTGCTTCCTAACTCCCCGCCAACAAGACCAACCTTACTCCTAAACTCATCATCATCGTCCGACCAATACCCATTTTCCACCACGTCTTGCATTGCAAGATCATCGTACTCCTCGTCAGATTTTGTTGATTCCTCGTCAACTGATCCTACCTGAATAGTAGAAAAACATTAAAATACACCCAGATATTGTTTATGTAGGAGATCGATACCTGTGATAACTAAATTAAGGTATGCAGGTGAAAGACAACCTTATAAGTCGATTCATGAAAAAACAACATTGACGAATATTGCTACTGCTAAATGAAACCAAGAAGATTTGAAATTTTTCTATAGATTAAATTCCATCGCATAGAGATAGATAAAAGCACAAGGCTATACTATACCTCTTCATGGCCATGTTTGTCGGCGTCATCACTGAAATCTTCATCACTTCCCACCTCAGGTTGATCGTCAATCTCCTCATCACTACCATGCACTGAGAAGTCCTCTTTGAGCTAAAACAACACAAAGATGGTGAACAACTGATAGAATGATTTTGGTCTTATCCAATTTTTTCACCATTGACAACACAATAACAAACCCTTTATTCTGATATTGAACAAAGATTAATTTACAAAAAAAAAAAATGTTCGAGTTTACCTCTTTTGAAGCTACATCTGACATCCTTGGTGAGCTACAGCAAGAGGATACATATCTACTACCAGTATCAGTTCCATCGGCTCTAGACTCGTCTACACTTCCAGCACGACTAGTTCCACCATCACTGGGCCAAGCACTGATTCCATAAAGACCAAACTGAAGATTTACTGGTTCTGCCTTCCCAATTCTTAAGGGACCATACATTGGATGGCAAATTCCATTCTCTGGTCCATGGCACCACACAGGCCTCCCATTACTGTCAACTAAATTAACAGGCCAAGCCCTTGCTACAGACCCATCAGTGTTAACAAGAGCCATCAGATTCCTTGAAGAACCTTGTCTCTGGATCAACTGAAGCATTCCTTTGGCGGTCAAAGCATTTGCTGAACATTGATTTCTATATTCCTCATAAACAACAGACACAGTGTTTCTAACAGGATCATATAGCTGTTCTCCCATCTCACGCTTTCTAAGACAACTGAATACAGTCGCATGGATGGCTGCTACGCTCTTGTCAACATTTGTGTTATTTATTTTGGGAACGAAATGCTTTTCAGCACGCTTGCAGAGATAATCCTGGATTGTTCTGATGTTTCTAATATACTTCACATACTTGTTTTTAGCTGGGTCCAGTGTCATATACTTCGCACGTACAGCAAATCTTTCCAAGTGCTTGTCCTCGTTTGTAATGTGTACCATGAACGGTATGATCGAAGGATGTTTCTTCATCAGCCCCATCTGCACGACAATTTAAGAATTTAGAACAAGAACATAAATTGACATCAATAAGAAAAGAAATAAGGACAAAACAATGGAAATCCAACATACAACAAAGTTGAGGCTCAAGTGAACACCCTCGACAACCACAGACTCTTTTCGTTCTTCCCATGCCGTGATAAGCCTATCAAGACTGTCAATCACCATCTCACTCTGTGCCTTGAATCCTTCAATAGCCATTTGTTTGGGACTTAGCAGTTCCTTAGGAGCAGAGTTAGTCTCTGACATCCTATTATCAGATTTGCTAGAATTGTTACCCTCAGTTGCTTCATCCTTGTGAAGTGAACGTGACACACCAGCCAGCTTTTTTGCTTTCCTTCTGGCCTTTGCTGCTGCAACAGCGACAGGGTCCAAACACTCCCCAGCATGGTATGTAGAAGCCCATAGCAAGGGGTTTTCTTTCTCATTAGCAAAACTTCTCATCATGTGCCTAATAGAATCAGTTGATACCACTGTTGTGATTCCCAACCTACCTCCCTGAAGTGAAGATAAAAGTAATAGTTAATGAACTGTAAGGAATAAATATTACTCAGTTTTAACTTACCGACTTGCATATCCTACAATAATAATATATAAGCAAAACCTAGATTATCTCTTTTGCATTTTGAAGAACAAACAACTGTTTCTCTGTCAAAATACCAGCAATGCAGACAACGTTGATTTGCCGCAGCCACTTGTGCCACACAGTAGCACTGTCACAGACTCTTTGCGCTCACGGATCCTGAAACCAAAGAAAACAATTAAAGTCGAACCACATTTTGAAAACCGAACTCGTGACATGTATAGCATTTGGGTAAAATCATATGCGATACAAATATCACATATCAAAATGCTGTCATTCTGTGTGCTTTTCTTCTTCTTAAAGATCGACAATTCACTTAGAATAGGGAATCAAAAACTCTTCCGAAACAACTATTAGGGGGCAATTGAACTTCCAGTCCAAAGATCCTGGTTTTCAAGATGGAAATAAGACCAATAGTGCAAGAAGAAAATATTTACTAAAACAAATACTAGGAAACGAATAGATGTTATTTTAACCAAGTCACTGGAACCAAATCGGTATGCAAGTGGTAACATATTTTGCAGGAAAGACAGTGATAAATGATTAGGAAACCCCTAACACAATTCACAAGACATGGGATGAAAGTTCTTGAAATCAGTAAATCAACATTTCATGGTAGATATCCATAGACATTTTCAAAATCTATGCAGTAGTATAATGCCCAAAGAAAAATGCCTGATAAAATGAATGTAATCCAATCTCAATAAATACATCATGCAAAGTAAGAACACGGTAACAATTACCAAAAAATCTTGATCAATAAATTATAAACCATGGCAAATCATATCACTTAACAGATTACTACAGGAGCGCATATGCTACGGCTGATTCAAATTACTTTTCCCCTTGAATTAACGAGTAAAACGATGCAATACCTGCAGGCTAAGACCAAGTCTGCTCTCTGGTTAGGACCCACATACTTGTACTCTGACAAGGCATCACAGACAATATCTAGAAAATTTTCTCGTCGGATGAATGCAGATGTGCGCCTTTTGTACAACTCAAAAGGTACACTTTTAAATTTATAATCTTTCCCAGAAAGCAATTGGTTGCGTATGTCTGCTATACCCAGGCCAGCATCAGCACCCTGACCCTCTTTCTTCGAAGAATTACCCTTGAAAGCATCAAAACCTGATAAAGCCTCTATCTCTGGCTGCAAAATATCAGTAGAATTTGCTTTCCTTGTGAGTTCAAAAACTCTTTGGCTGATCTGATAAGAGGAAAATGAAAAACATGGTCAGAATAGTTTGTAGAAAAATTCAGATGATATATGCAGTTTCTGCCCAAGACATATAAGAATTGGCTAATACAAGTCCGTTAAAAGATGCCACAAACAAATAGCAAAACAAAATAAACATTGTATATCAAATATTCATGTCTACCATATGGGTGTCAAATAATCTTCAAACATAAACAAATACCTCTAGCAGTTTGCCTCATACAACTATTTTAAACTTTGGTTTTTGAATACTTCTTCTAATACCCGCATGGTACATCAATGTTTAGTAGACAGACAATAGCATTTCTATTTTACTAAGATGCAAGCAATAGCTAATCTAATATTAATACCAATGCTGTTCCGTGTAATTTTGAGAAGTGGCCAAATGTTTGTATCCACAGTTCATACTAGGTTGACCTTTCCAAAAAGAAACAAGGATTTTCCAATTGGAAATGTTCCTTTATAACTAATAAAGATAACCCGCCAAGGTCCATTAGTTTGGAACTTTTCCTGCTCAAGTTGGAAAAGTAAAACATATTTTTTTTATCAAATAAGGACCAACTAATGATTGGTGATATATCTCTTCTTTCCAAGTTGAACTTAGAAAGGGGAATAAGATTCAAATCCCATTTCATTCAAATGAAAAAAGGAGTGAAAAACAAAAATGACTGGTAATCTACTTCATAAATTCAATTTTTATTTTTTTTATAATTAAGCATTTAATACGAAGTATCAAAAGTTTTATCGATAATCGATCTCTGAGAAAAATCTGAGTTATGTTTAATACTAATAGGATTTTCTCTCTCATTTAATTTGAACTAATTTTGAGAGAAACCTGATTGGTTATCTTTGATAGAATCTTCTCTCCCAATCATGGGATTTCATTCTGAGCACAATAATAGGTCACCTAGAATGCATCATCTATTACCAAAACACAATTACAAAAAAAAGGAATATATTAAAAATTAGGCTGAATTTTACACGCGTGATAACCCTTTTCAGTCTCCAATCTCCATACGCAGTTGAATCAAGAAAGCCAAGAACCAAATGAAACGCAGTCAAACGAACGGAAAAGAAGACAAAACCCCCCAAGACGTTATTCACGACGTAGACTACGGGCAAAGCTAAAGAACAAACAGGTCAAACCACCTCGGTCAACAAGGTAACAACGACCCCTCCCCCAACCACAAAAATAAAAAATAAAAAACAAAAAAAACCTCAAAGCTCCCACAAGAACCCCTCAAATCCAGAACCTGACACAGATCACAAACCTAAAACCTTGAAAATTACTATCTTGTCGAAACATCAGACGTATTCATAATCATGACACATAAAGCAACATATCTAGGAATTACAATTGATAAAAGAAGAATTTCAAAAAAAAAAAAGTCAGTGGTTTACCTTGAAGGCGTGACGGGCCTTGCATCCCATAAGCTGGAGCGTGCTCTGAAGAACCGGGCGCGTGTAGCGAAAGGACTCTTCCTTTTGCGCGTCATCCACCACCACTATGTACAGTATCTTCCCCACCTCACCCATCGCACCTGCAGATTGTTCATCCATTCAAAACAAAAGCACAACAAACGACAACCAAAAACAAATGTGCCCGACATTTATGCGATCGGGCCCACACGAAAGGACCTTTAAGAGCAACGCAAAAGAGAAAAACCGTGGAGGCGACAACAACAACGACAATGTCGATGAAACAATACAAGGTTATTGAAAAGGAAGCCTAGGGCATGGATTTTCCTCCGCCATTGTTTGACGATGAATGGATTGAACGGTTCAGCATTCTGGCATGTCCAATTCACTCTCGCCTCCCTTATTCTCACGATACCACTCTCTTTCTCTGTCCAATTTCAATTTAAATAGCAGATCCAGGTTTTCTCAATGACGGATTTGCCCTTCTTTCTTCCGCGAATTTCTTTTGCCGCGTTATTATTATTATTATTATTTTTATTTTTATTTTTTATTTTTTTTCTGGAATCTCTCTCAAGAAACTCATTGGTCCCCTTTGCCTCCTTCAGTATCACCTATTCCATGTTCAATTACATCAATAGTCCTATCCCACGTTAATTATATCAATCACCTCTTTTCTAACTACTAAAAAACTCACATATATTTTATGCATATTAAAATAATATAATAATATATACTTTAACTTTTGTTCCTACCTCGCTTCTTAAGTAAGGTCTATCAAAATTAATATGTACTTTTCCTTTTGTGGTTATTATTACCATAGTTACACATTATCTGCCATACAAATTTTGTTCTTATATGTAATTTTAGATTGTTTAAAATTAAATACTGGAATGGCTCTAATAAAAGATTTTTTTTTCTTGTAGTATTTCCAACTGATGAATTATTAATTAAAGAAATACATTTCCATATCAAACCATTGTGGATGGAATCTGTCTGGAATAAATCATCAATATTCAGCTGAACTATTTTCATCCCATCATTTGCAGAACTTATGCTAATAAATAAAAAAGTACATAGTTTAATTAAACATGAGTTTTCTTTTATTCAACGAGAATTTAATATTTTTTGTGTGGGTACTATGGAATATGTGTTTAAAACACCCAATATATTCTCGTAAGTAATTTTAATTTATCAAGAAGTGATATCAAGAGGTACTTGTTGTTAATGAAGAGTTAAAGGTTTTTTTAAATGGAAAACATTTAGTTAAAAAAAATTCAGAATGTATCTATATGCATTCAAAATAAATTTTGTATTAAATTAAAAATATATTTAATCCTTCGATAAAAAAAATTTACAATGAATATTTTAAAGATTATATCAACAGTATACTATTTCTTTTATTGAATGTCAACGTAGAGTTTGTTGAGTTTGTTGTAAGATTTCATACTCAGTAAAATCTAATCCTGTTTTCTTGAACGTTCTTTTATTTTCTTATTGTTATTTTTCAATATTAGTATCATCTATGTTTGAAGCATGTTACTTTATAAGAACCAGAAGAAGTTGACTAAGTAAATATAAGAAATAAATAAAGAACGGTTCTTATATGTCTGCGTTTGTCAAAAGAAGAAGGAACCTTTTTTCTCTCTGGTTAGGTGACTTCTAAATAAAACTTCTAAACAAAACGCAACTTCAACCAATTTAATGGTTTTATTTTCAATTGGGGTTTGCTTAAAAATAATACAATAATGAAACTCAAGTTGTAGACTCCAAAATTATTCCCAATTACTTTTCTTAAAATAAAAGAAGCCTATATTTGAAAAAAAAATCATTCATAGCATAAGCTTCTTCTTTTTTACATTTTACTTTTATAATCATCTAAAGTTAAAATAATTTGATTTATAATTTAATTATTAATTTGTTTTTTAAATGATATGCTTTCTGAATTAAAATATAATTAGTATCTTGACATATACCTTATTTGAAATATATAAGTAAATTAGAATAATAAAAGACACTGAAAACCATTTTTCTATATTCTTTCTTGAATTTAGTTAAACTTGATAAAAACCAGACTAAATATTATTTATTTTGTTAAATATATTTTCGGTCCTTCAAGTTTCAGCAAAATTTGGAATTAGTCCCTCATCAAAACTTTTGACCAATTTAGTCCTTCATCTTTCAAAATTTCAAAATGCATGAATTTAGTTTTTTTAACCAAATTTTGTTAAGTTTATCTAACGTTTCAAGTACATTTCATGATAGTATTTAAATTATTTACATTGTTTGACACATTTTTGCTTCAATGTTAACTTAAATATTATCATGAAATACATTTGAAATGTCAGATAAATTTAATAAAATTTGGTTAAAAGAACTAAATTCACGTATTTTGAAAGATGAAAGATTAAATTAGTATAAAGTTTTGATAAAGGACTAATTCCAAAATTCACTTAAACTTGAGGGACCAAAAACATATTTATCCCTTTATTTTATTATCCTGAACTAATACGTATGTAGTTTTTCGAGAAGATTAGAATGGAAAAAGTCAAATTTATCCGGTATCAAATTTGTCATAGTTTAGATCACGTATTTTAATATTATTTTAATATTTTCATTATTGTATATTTGATCATGAACAGATTTGTCTTAAGTAAAACATTTGTCAAACAGAAAAAATAGAAAAAAGATCATTTATTTTTATAAATTTAATTTAATTACAAGAAGAAACGATAAACATATGCTTTTGTACGTTAAGTTAAAAAATTAATATTTTACAAAACTGTGTATACATTTTTATAAATTAATTTGTATATATAGATATATATATACTAATTTAATTCATTTTTTCTTTGTTTGTAGACTGTTCTTAAACCATTTTAAACGTGCAGTTGATTTTGACAGTAGATGGCGATATAACATGTCTATGCAATTTCCTTTTGTCGTATATCTTGCATGGATATACTTATATTTTATCTTATTTCTTTACTTGCTTTGTCATATTCTATATATATTTATTTAATTTTTTAACGTGGACTTTGAACGAGCAGAGAGGAAGATCAGTCTATTGTATGAGATAAAAAAAATACATGTAAAGTATGTCTTCATATTTAACATCTTTTAAAATAATCTTTTTATATATATTTTAAAGTAATATATTTTCCTTTCATCTAATTAGAAAAACAATACTAGAAACAAAGAATATCTTTCATTCTATTCACTAAAGAAACAAAAATGTATTTATTCATCTGTAAAACTGTCTTTTTGTATATAGATTTTGTTTAACAAAAGATTGTTACTATTAGAATACAACTCTACAGTATAAATTTATTATTATTCCATCCTAGTGTTGTCTAATATGTATTTGTATGAAAATTCCAAAATAATTTTATTATATTTTTACTTCTACTAAAAATTTCTTTTTAACAAATAGCACTGAAAATAAAGTGTAGTGATTGATTTTTACCGATGTAAGTTATGCGAGTTATGTAAGTATCCATTTTTTTACGAGTTTAGAGAGAAAGGTTGAACGGATAAATAATTTAGCAAATTTATAAATAAAAAACTAAATAAATTTTTATTCTTTAAAACATTGTTATTCAAAATAATTTATTTATTCTAACATATGTGTTATGTGAAATATATCATTTTAATTAACATAAAATTTTATTTTTCAAACAAATTTCAAGATTTTTGTTTTGCATGGTTGAAACTCGTTTTATATGTGTGCTTATATTTTTTAATCAGGTTACTTAAAAGTAAGTTATGACTTTTCTAACTTTTTGTTAGAAAGTAAATTGAAGTTATAAACTTAGGTCTCAAACAAAATTGTGAATTCTTGTGAATGAATTAGGGTGATATTAAATATACTTTGATGATGTTAAGTTTGATGGATGAATTTGTAATATTGAAATTATGTGAATAATATTGACTTTGGAGTTAAGGGTATACCTAATGAGTAAATTGAGTTTAGATTATTATTGAACTTAGCAATTAACTTATCTTAAAAAATATTTTTTTCTAAAAGTTGAGTAATTTATATTGAAAGAATATATATTTTAAATCAAACTAAATTAAGATAATATATTTTGACTTGTATTAAAGAATAAATATTTAAAGACTTGTTTTATTTTAATTGATATCAAACTTTAGTTGTACTTGAGCAATAAGATGGTTATTTGAAGAATGTTCAACATTGACATTTTAATGTTTTAATAAAATATTTGTTGAAGTGTCCAACCCATCACTTAAGTGATAGAGATTCATAATTTAAACCATAGTTTATAGTTTGAGGAAGAAAAAGATAAAGACAATTATATTTTTTTTAGGAATTAAAAACAAAAACACTTTTTGGACGCTCAAACGAACAATAGACTGAATCAATTATACTTTTGTGTGATTTTTGTTTCTCAAGCGATAAATGATAAATCAAACAAGCGACATTTTATAACTTAAGAGTGAGAAAGTCAAATAACTTTCCATTTTTAAGTGAAAGCAAAAATGTTGTGTTCAAGCAACATTATTTGTTTCATTGGTTTATGTTTAAAATATATAAATATTTTTGCATGTGATATATGTTTATGAGATGGATATCATAATTAAATCACTATGAATTGATATTGATATAATTATATTTATGGTTTGAATGAGTTTTGAGTTTATGTGTTATTTGAATTGAATGAGGAACAATAGATACCTGAGATAGTAAATCGACCTGGTTTATAGTGAGTGATATTGAGTATTAAAATATAGTATCGAAAGAAAATATCTTAATGTCATTAATAGTTTAAATTGTGTAGATTAAGATATCAAGTAGTGAAAAGTTATAAGAGGTTATTATATTAAATTTTCCAATGCATTGAACTACTTTCAACATTTCTCATAGGCTTTTATATAAGTAAGTTGGTAGTCTCTAATGAAATTATGGTCTCTTAGTCATCTATTGATATAAGAGATATACATGTTGATATCTTTTTCTTTGGGACTTTATAAAAACAATGAATATTAGCCATGTATAATGAAAATGTGGAGATTATTAATATATTTACTATATATGGTTTATTATTTGTTATGAAATAATTTTATGTTAGCTTATTATTGTTTATCATTTTGTGGTTTGATCATTATGATCGAATGCATAAGAGTAAATGGAGTTTTGTATTAAAAAAATGTTTCCAAACGAAGATGATGAAGATCATCCTTTAAGAGTGAATTCTGATGATGATAAAAGCAAGTCCAAGAACTTAAAGTGATCACAAAAGATATTGGAAGACTTGTATTTTGTTTAGGTATTTGATTGAGCCTTTATAATAAATCATATATTAGTTAATAGATTGTTTGTAGAAATTAGCTTATAGAGTCATAAAACACCATGCACAAAAAAGTTATGTGATAATTGATTATCATTAATCAAGTTTCTCAAGAGGGTATTTGTGATAATTGATTATCACTGCTGATAATCAATTATCAATGTTGATAATAGATTATCAACGACAATTGTGACTTGATTCTTCAGTTTCTTGACCTAACTTCTAAAATGCCTTCTATAAGTAAAGTTATAGGTATAAGAGTTGAGCTATAACTTTGTGTGGAAAAGTTTTGGAAACCTAGCGTGGGTAAACGATAACTTTCATCCAGTGTAATGTTGAGTGTTGTTATCACTGGCAGATCTTCACCAAAATTTTTGGGGGAGCCAAAATAATATACTTAAAATTTATATATTTAATATTATTGTGACTAATTCAATAAAAATAATACATAATCTAGTATATTTATAATTATCAAAGAAATTACATATATTTAAAGAAATATTTATCGTTTTTTCATATTTTTAAACTCATGGTAATTGAATTATAATTAAATTTTTCAGTTAACTTTTTTCGATGTAAATAATCATATTTCTGTAAAATATTCATCTTCCATTTTATTAACATGTATTTGATTCAAAAAATATTCACAAGCTTTCATTTCATTGTTATGCGATAAACAACCACATTATCATGTTTTCATCTTCACCAGTAGTTTCTCTATCAATTTTAAAAAATAAATTTACTTTTTTTTTTCATTAATATACCTATTTAAAAAATTTGTTTAAGACTAATAACTAATTTATCATAATCTAATCAAAAGTTGAGAGACATAATTACTAAAAAAAAAACTATGATAATCAAGTTACAATTAAAAATCGACTATGAAAAATCACATTGTACATTGTTTCTTCTTCTATATTAATAAAAAATGAATATACAAAAAGGTCATGAGTTAAAAAATAATGCTAAATGTTAAACAAATAGTTCACTATCAAGTGATATAAGAGAAAATTACCTTATTTATTTATTTAATAATGAAAGAAAAAATATGAAAAAATGAGAATAAAAATACTGAGTTTATGTCTAAATTTTTTTAGCAACAAAAGAAAATAAATAAGTACGAGAGAAGAATACAACATATAAAAAAAACTCAAAAAACAATGAAAAAGAAAATAAAAAATATCTTAATAATTTTATTTCTTTATATATTTAATTTTATATTTTTATTTATTATTGTACTTTATAAAATAAATAAAAAATACTTAATTTAATTTTTATTAATTTTGAATCTAATATTATTTAATTTTAAAAAATATAAATAGTTTTAAAAAATTTAAAAATTTATATAATTAAAAAAAATTAAATAAAAAATAATGAAAAAAATATAAAAGAAATTGGGGGAGGGGGGCCGTGGCCCCCGCCTGCCCCTTCCATGCTTCGTTGGTTGTTATTGTTGTTATGTGAAATTGTTCATCCTTTGTGTGATTCAAAGGAGGTGTTCATTTCTTGTGAATTCAAGGAAGATGTTTTTTCATTTCTTTTGTGACTCAAGAGAGGTGTCTTCATCTTTTTTGGAATCCAAAAGAGGTGTTCATCCCTTTTGGATTTCAAAGGAGATGTCTTTCATCTTTTGTAACTCCAAGAGAAGTTCTTTCTCTCCAAAATTGTTCTTACTCAAATTTGTAATTTTAATTTACTTTTAATGTTTAGTTAATCCCTTATTTAAGAGTGATTGACAAATGGACGTATCTATTGATATGAACTAGTATAAAATAACTTGTGCAATTTTTTCTTCCATACTCTCTTTATTTTATTGTGATTGTTAAAATAAAGAAAAGTTTTTAATTGAACTATTATTTTAAAAGGAAAAGTTTAAAGCAATGTTTTTAGTAAGAAATCAATTCACCATCTCTCTTGAATTTTGTCCAAACGTAAATATTTTGTTTGCGATTCAAACAAAAAAATTTCTAAAAGTTATATAGATAAATTAAGGTAAATATTACATTTTGAAAAAATTACCTTGTATATATTATGATATAACGTAAAGTTCATTATTTTTATATAACAGGTAAGATTGCTTTTCTTTTAAGATAAGTTTTAAATGAATAAAGAATTGGAAATGTTTAAATAAGTTAGATGTTTATTCTTTATTTTATTAAAAAAATCAATCTATCTAGAATTCTTGGTTTTAGAAATACTCTGAAGTTTAGAGAGAATTTTGACCATTGTAATTTTGCTATTTTATAACTCTAACGAGGAAACTACTTAATGAGTAAGATTTTTTTTTATCATGGTGAGCTTTGGTAAGCGATTCAATCTCAATTGAAGATTTTTTTTCTCTTTCTTCTTTGGTTCCTAGTAAAGGGGAGATGTTATTAATATAAAGATCGATAGTTGAAAGATTATATGGATTTCTATTGGAATTTCTTGAAGTAGTAAGTGACCCTCAAGTTTGTGAGCACATTACATCTAGGTATGATGATTGAATATTTTACATCTAATAAATGTTTTTAAATTGTTAGATGTCCGAGAAGCATGTGATGGTGTAATTTATGTTTAGAGTATCATGATGAACTAATTGTTTATTTCTATCATGATAAAAAAAAAATCATGGATCAAAACCAAGATATTGCAACTAATATGATTAAAACACACTATCACACCCATATTCAAATTCATGAAGACTTCAATCAATTCTAACTCTTTAATCATCGCAAAGGATATTTAAATTGTCTTCCAACTTAATTGGTTAAGAACCATACTAGCCTTACCAGAATGATAATCAATTAAAAATCATAATCTCTCTTTGCCTCATATTTAATTATTTTCATAAAAAATATATATATTTCATACTCATAATATCACTAAATGCATCGAACATAACATAATACAAATAATGACTCCAAGTTTAAGAAAAAACCCATTTATGTCAACTCTTAGTCATGATTTGAATAGTTCATCTCGTGTATCTTCAATTGGCAAGAAATACATGCCACTACTTTCTTGTTCTTCATCAACATATAACCAAGACCTTGTATGAGGTATCACAATAAACCTCAAAAGGTTTATCTAGATCAATAAAAATCAACATTGATGCATTGATCAACCTATGTTTTGGTTTAAGAAAATTGTCCTCACATCTATCTTTTCAAGCAAAAGTTTGATCGATATAAGTTAATTGGGTTAATGAATCTCTTGAAGTAACCGGTTAAACTCATTGAAATTTTTAATGTTTGATTTTGGGATATTCTCGATGAAAAGTTGTCTCAACTTTAAAAGAATCAATCGAAACTCCTTGATTTAAGATAACTCGTCGCAAAAATTGAACTTTTACTATCTAAAACTCACATTTAGACAACTTGAAATGTGATTAGTTCTCTCACAATATCTAATGCTATCCACAAATGTTCCATGTATTACCACCACAAACTAATGTAAGAATGGATGAAATATCTTATTCATGTAATTAATACATATAGTTGGAGATTTTCACCCCAAGGACATGATACATATACTTATCGTTATTATATTTGGATTAACATGTTATTTTTTGTGTGCATCTTTGGCTTTTACTTTGATATGATGATATTCAAATCTTAAAACAATATTAAAAAACACCTTGCACCAAGATATATGTTGTTGTATATAGCAACATATCACAATTAATCTCTTAGAGAGGTGGATTCAATTGTTTAACTCACCGTAGATTAATTGATATAAATTGTTGTCTAATAACCATGTTAGGGTTTGAACAATGTTGAAATACATGTAATGATTGATCACTACTTGAGCATTCACTACTTGATGTTCAAGAAAAAATTGCATATCAATTATAACTAACCATAATGTTTCAAACACCCAAAATAAATTATTTTTCACATTAACTTATGCATGCATTCAATTCAAACCATAATTAACTATTTAAAATCATAAATTCAACACAAAACTTATATAATTGAGTTATACATAGTTCATCCCATTCTAATTCAAGGAAAAACTTAGTACCAATCCAAAATAGATTCTATTCAAACACCTCCAATTCAATACAAAAATGAAAAAAAAATGTTATTAATTAGTTTCCCCTACTTGGAGAGGTACCATGCCTTACAAGGAAAGCAACTCCATAACTTCATAACCCTACCAATTTTCAAAATGAATTAATAGAACTTTTAAAACTGTAATCCTACACAATCAATATCTCATATATTGCCATTAATTAAAACAAATAAGACTTATAAGAAGAAAGACAATATTTATTGAGAATAAAATATAACTTACCTTAATCAAGATTCTCATTCAACTTCCTTGATCTCTACTACCACATTGTCAATTATATTATCTATTTGTAAATTAGATGACTATTCAATAAATATTTTAAAAATATATAAATAATTTATATTTATAGAAAAATAAAACTTAAATAAAAATAAATAATGAATTAATTCTGATGAAATAATTATATAAAAAATTCTATTATTGATTTATCAGTTCTGGTGAAAAAGAAAAACGTTAATCCAATTTTTATTTTTATTTTCTAAACTTGCTGACTTCTCGAAAGTGGAAACTAAGGAAATACCACCCACCGACTGAAGGTCAAAAATTAACAACCCACACATTCAGTGTCTCGAATTATATATATAAACAATATTGGAGTTCGAGAAGAGAGACAATATTATAAATAATAATGAAAAAGGGAAATATTCGTAAAAGTGGGTGAAAAATAAAGATATAATCAATTAGTTTTAGTTTTACCATTTATCGTAATTAATGTGAGATTTCCATAATTAGTCTCATTTTTTCAATGATAAAAAAGAAATATATTATCTCGCTTCTTATTTTGATTAATTTTGCAGTTTAACAAGCAAACAAATAGAGATTCGACTTTACTTTCTTTTATAACAACGATAATAAAAAAAATAAATAAAAATATATATATATATATATATATATATATATATATATATATATATGATTTTATAAATTCGAATTAATGAAATTGTGAAGATGGTTCTGATGTAATTAAGAGCGAAAAAATGGGTATATACGGTAGAAGTGGGAAACTTGTGATTTAGGGAAAAGAACGTTGCAGCAACTGCACCGTCAGCATCGTGAGTGACACACGTGTGCATTGACACTGTGAAATGGCAACACGTGGGGTAAGTAACAGAAGTAGGGTTGACAAACTCACACGCACACATTTTCATATATTCTAATATGTTCTAACTTATGACCGTTTCATTTCGCGTTGGTCTCAAGATAAGTTTGAATTCAACATGGATATCAACTAATTTATTTATTTACTTTACATTTTCAAGAGAGTTTAAATTTATAATGATTTAAATATCAATTTTTATTTGTTATTAGAAAAAGAATTAATTAAGTTTGAATCAATTACTACGTTGATATATTTTTAATTAAATTTTTATTTAAAACAATCTTCTATTTAAACTGTTCTGTTTTTTTCTAATTCATCAATGAAGATTTCTTTTTTCAAATGACCGAGAAAGAATGGAAGACAAAAAATCCATTGAAGACAAAATTAAACAATAAAATCATAAAAATATTTAATAAAATAATGTTTGTATAAAAAAATAATTAAAATGTCTTCAGTTTACTACTTAATTTTCAAATGAACACTTTTTTTCAATATGCCTTGCTTTAACTTCCGGCAGGAACTTTATTGTAATGTTAGTTTAACTATTATTATCACTTTAAATAACGAGGAAAAAGAAAAGGAAGAATAGGAAAACAAATCAATGGCTTCCATTTTTTCAGAATAAATTAATGAAATTTCTCTTTTCTTTTTCGTTCTAAGCGGTGCCTAGATAGATGAGAAACCGCACAATCTCCCTTTCTATATATATAATGGAAAAATTAATTAAACAGTACTTAGTTTCAAATTTTAAATTTTATTTTTGTTTTAAAATATAAAGATGTCAGTTTCTTTAAAAGAAAACCTCTTCCTTTTTGTATACGATTAAAACTCCGGTATTTTTGAAACTAAGAATTATATCCAATGAATTAAAAAAGTTAACGTTGATGTCTAATGTAACATCTTATTTAACAAACAGTTATAGACCATTAAACAAAACAAGTTGTATATATTACAGTTTAATATAGGATACTAATCTATAAAATCATATTACAGTTATCTGTATCTACTAGAAGATTTCTCAAGAAAAAAAAACACTATAACTTCAAAAGAAAACGAAGTCTATACAGCTGTATCACCGCTACCTTGCATTGATCCAACTACAAAATTTTCAACTACTCATACTATTCAAGTGATTGTTACAAGACAAAAGAGACACAAGAAAACAAGATACAAAAGAAAAATAAAAAACAAAATACAAAAGAAAAATAAAGGGTAAGCTAATGAATTTAAAGAATACCATCAATTCACAATACATTAATATAAATCATACATGAGTAATTAATTATTTTATACAGATAACTAAAGCTAAGACTCAATCTAATTCACATATAAGTATTGATGTCAAGTCATCGTAAGTTGTGCTGTTGTAGTGACATTCGATGCTCTGCAGAATGGTAGAAAGTACCATACACAAGGTTAATCCATCAACACCTTTGGTCAAGGCAAAACCCCTAGGTTAGGATCTATTGCTCCTCTCACCACATACATATTCCTCTTTATTTAAGAATTTAAATGGTTATCAAATCGTCGGGATAACTTTCAACTGAACTCCCAGATCAATGCTTACACTATGCAAACCATTATTAATTCTCCTTGAATAAGTGTCCACACACCCTTATTCATAAATAATTTTTAGAACAAACATACATAATAATCACAAGCTTCTAAAGTAGCTCAGAAATAACTACTAACTAAGGTTTTGATCTACTCGCTCAGCGAGCACTTCCGCTCACTAGGCTAGAGGTGCAAAATTGTCCTTTTCGACCAGCGACCAAATAGCTCGTCCAACGAGTTCATTACTGGGACTTTAGAAAAAAATCTTTCAATTAATTTGTCCATTTAGAATTACTCACCTAGCGACTCCCAAGTCAGAAAGCCCCTGACTTTGAAACTCGTCCAACAAGTAGCCTCCCCTAGCGACTTCCAAAGTTTGGGAGCTTCTGATTTGAAAACTCGCTCAACGAGAAATGGCTCGCCCAAAGAGTTTGCATAATTATGCAGAATGTGATCTCTACATAATTTTGCAATTCGAAAATAGCACCAAACATCCCAAAAACCTTTACAAATACTCCACACAGATCATACTGAGATTCATCACAACTTTCAATATCAACTTGATCTTAAAACAATACCAAGCATCACACCTTCTCAAACAAGCACATAAAATCTAATTACCATAGCTTTCGCATACCACATATCATTGTCATAATTCAATTACAACACCAATTCATATTATAAACATGTTATCCAAAATTCTAACATGGTCATTACTTAAATTAAATCAATTAGTTTCCTTACTTGTGAGACAACCCAAAAGAGTATCTAACCCCTTTCATATCTAACAGAGTCCACAACTCAACCTAGGAATAACAGGAAAGTGATCAGAGAACATTGTTAGAACCACTGATACTGAAATTTCATAAGACAAGCTCATATGAAACATGCGACTCAAAATTTTCCACATGCACATAATTTAAAACCAAACAGATAAAGGGATAGAAAATCAACTTACTCTATTTGAAAAATTGATCGAGTAGAAATAGATAGTTCACCTCAGAGATCCCCTAACAATCTATGATCGTTAAACAAATGAATACATAGATTTTTATAGAGAATGGAGAGAGCTTTAAAGAAACAATTACTATAGAGATGAAGTGTTTATAACCAATAAAATTCATTTTTAGATTTCTATTTATACTTTAGCATTTTAATAATAAAATAATTGAGTCTTCATTATTTTTAAACACCTATCCATTTTTGTTGGGTTATGATTATAGTTATTGAAAGATTGTGATTCTATATGATTATATGACATTTGATCTTACACATATAAGACATTTGACACCACTTTTACACAAAAACCTGAAGGCTTGGTATTATGGGTCTTTATTCTTATATAGTGTTTAACTTTGTCTTTTCTATCCAATGTGGGACTTTGACTCTTTTTCTAATTTCCCACATCTAAAATTATTTTTGTAGACAAATAATTATTATCTTCTTCCTTATATAAAGATTCTATACGTATACATCTGAATTTTCTTCGATCATGTGAAAATTTTCACACATTGTCTCACGTTCAACATTATTTACGAGTGAACTATTTTTAATAAGTTTAGAATAAATTATAATTCTAATTAAAAATAAATAAGTTTTAAATGTTATTCGATCTTAAGAAATGTAAAATAAAATTATTGGAATTCAACTTTTGAATTATTGAAATTAAATAAAAAATGACTTATTGTTGTTATTACAACTTTATTATGAAATGGTTATTGCAATAAGTGTTTACGTGACTTTGTTATATGAATTGAGATTGTCTTAGGGGCTTGCATCCGAGTATTGGTTTCGAAGTGTATTTATTAATCTTAGGTTAACTAATTGTTTCCCTTAAAACAAGTTTAGGTGCATTGTGAAGTGGTTGAAATCTCTTCCATACAAATAATTAATTAATTAATGTGAAGCAGTAGAAAATGAAAAAAACAACCATTCTTAAAATAAATAAAATAAAATTAAAATTATTCACAGTTAAATAAAATAAAAAAGAACATATGCTTCTGAACTTTTAGATGAATGAGTCATTGACGCAATTATATTTTTTCGATAAAGAAAAGTTATAATTTACGTTATTCAACTTTCTATTCAGTGTATAAACGTGCTTTTAGTATCGTCCCGAAAAAGAAATTTGTTATTTAATTAGGAGAATATACATTTATGAATATGATGTGCTAAAACAAAAAAGCGCATTTCGACTAAGAAACTCAAATATACAAAAATAAAAAATAAAAAAAGTTCAAAAGTGCGTCTTGGTACAATTATTATCCGCCATTGGTTGATACGGAATTTATTCTAAGCTGTATTTAGTACCTTTCCATTTGGCAACTCCAAATTTGCATTAGTTAAGAATGTTTCCATTGTTGAACAAAAATAGATTTAAAATAGGTGTAATATAATGATAAATAGATAAAATCATTAAATTTTAATAAATACAATCAATTACTATTTTACAAATTAATTTTATGATAACAAGTTACATTTAAATTCATTTTCAAGATTGACATCAGATTTTATGGTGATAATATTAATCGGATGGATGTATTATCATATTATCTATAAATATATAATTTTAGTACGAGATGTTCAATTGTTTTGATATGAAAAATATATAGTAAAAAATTGTTAAATATTTTTTTAATTTTTAAATTTAAGTGAAATTGAAATTCGTCTTTATTTTAAAATTTGATATATTTTGATCTTAAACTTTAAAAAACTAAATGTATATAATCCTTTTAACTTAAAGATATTACTTTTCTTACATGTTAGATGATGTATCAAATTTACATTTGAGTTGTTTATCAATTTTAAATTCAAATGTCAACTTAAAATATCATTTGACATGTAAAAAAACTATGTTAATTCATTTTAAAAGTTTTGAAATTAAAATGTATCAAAATTTATAACATAGATGAATTCAGATTTCACATTAAAGTTTAAGGACTAAAAACACATTTAACCTAAAATAAATTCAAATGTCAACTTAAAACATCATTTGACACGTAAATGGTCTATATTAATTCATTTTGAAGGTTTAAAAACTAAAATATATCAAAATTTATAATGTTGACGAATTTAGATTTCACGTTAAAATTTAAGGACTAAAAACATATTTAACTAGAAATAAAATTACACAAAACAAATATGAAATTGATAATACAATAATACAGTTTCTCTTATGTTTATTTTTATACGAAATGTATTATATATTTATTGCATGATATGAACATGATATAGAAGATTTGATATGTCCTAATACAGAAAAAAAGAAGTGGGAAACAACGCAGCAAAAAAGTGAAAGGGCAACAAGAAAAAAAAATGTTGAAAATGTAAAGAGGTGTATATAATATAATGTAGGGGAATGCAAGAATGGTAACCATGAAAGAGGAATTTGATGCTATGTATATGCTCGAATGGTGCGTTTGAAATTATTTTGATTTAGATGCATTTTGTGTGTTTAGGGTTTGATTCAATAAAACAAGCATCTATCACATTTATATGATGGGATGCTTAAGTACTTTCCCATGACCTAATATCATTTCTCCACCATCTATACTTCTTTTTAAATATAAAGTTAGTTTAATAATTCATGTATATAATAAATTGTGATTCATGGGTGGAAGTTCCTACATCGACTAAAGATAAGGTCAATTCACAATATATAAGTGAATGTAATTCTCATCTTGCAAATCCTCATCTCACAAGTCAGTTTTGTGAGATTGAATTAGATTTAAAATTTACTTTTAACATAATATTATAGTGAACTAAAATAAATTTTATAAATCTTCAAAGTAGAGTGATTTTAAAAATATGAGAAATAATTGTTAATTGAATTAAAATTTTCAATTTGTTGAAAAAGAGACGCGGAAACAGATACTTTACAGCAAAAATGATAAAGGGTCAACAATCATGAAAGTCCGTTTCCCATTAGTGAGTTTCGTTACATTCAATTTTCTTATTCTTTTAATATTTTATGTACGATTCGTTAACATCAAGAAAACACATGTTTGCAAAATTAGTGTATAAATAACGAATAATAGTTCGTACGTGGATCATTTTAATATTTGTACTTCATGTAAATATTATTCACATTTTCAATTTTTTATCGTTTAAGGTCATAAACATTGAAAAAAAAATTATATTTGAAGTCTTTTTTTTTCTAAGTATATTTGAAGCCCAAGGACCTTGACCTATTCCTTTCTTTTCCTTTTTTTTTTATTCTTTAACTCTGGACTTCTTTTTCGTCTTTAAAATAACATTTCTTAAATATAGATTTATCAATTTAGAGATGACAAAATACAACACAATTATGTTGAATGAAAATTGAATTAATATTTACAATCAAATTTTGAACTTATAATCATGAGTATTTTGAGATTTTATTTGTCCCTGAGAAATAATATTTTTTAACTAATTTAACTTTCATTTTTATTTTAATTGTTTTAGTAATTTTTACTGAATTTCTAGAAATATTGGTGCATTTTACATATTCTTTTGTTATTATCAGAGACACATATAAGAATTTTTTATGTAAAAATATTTAATTTCAATGTGTTTTTATTTTTTACTTTCTATACATCTTAAATTAGTTTTATATTTAAACATTTTTTTGAATTTTATAATCATAATCCAGTATTTAAAATTTCTATTATTCACACAATTTTAAATGCATGCCCATTATATATAAATTATTATTATTATTTATAATTTAAACTACCCTCCTCTCCCATCTAGTAATTCTCAATTTTCATTTTAAACATTTTAAATCGATCTCACCCTTACACGTTATTTAGTTTCGTTATCTTAATAATTTAAGCTGAATCCACCTACTTGGGTAATTATGCCTCATTGAAACACCGTTCTTATTTGATTCAAATTAAAAAAAAATAAACTATTTGTAAAGAAATATTTAGTAATTATATGCAAAGAATCCTAAAAAATAAACATATACATTTGGAAATGTTATATTATATTCATATTTATTTATAAAAATATAAATATTAAATAATAAAACCAAAAAACTACATTTCCCATCTAACCAGGCTCAACCAAGAATTCTCATTTCACAAAAAAATATACATTTGGAAACTTACCCAGTAGAAGCCATGATCTAAATATGTCTTTAAAAGAAGTTTTAATCTATTGTCACATAATTTTATGGTTCAATCTATCACAAAAATAGATTTTAAATTTAATTTTACTTCAAAAATTATATTATGAAATAAGATTTACATTTATTATCTATAATAATAATATATAAAGAGATTCCTCTTTTGTGTTCACATTTCAAAATTTTAATTTTATCATTTAAAATACAATTATTTATTAAATTTTTGAAAATTGACTGTTATTTTATAAGCTTTTTATAAAATAGTCTATCTCTATTTTTTCTATTTATCAACAATTATTCTCTCATATTTCCTGATATATTTCACTTTATTTTTAATAAATATAATTTTGTTTTATATATTAACTTAATAACATTACATTACAGTATTATCGCATATTTAAAAAATGCGTATATACAATTGTTATCGCGCCACTAGTATATTATAATTTTAATTTATGACATTGTGAACATCATTAGTTAGTTGTTACATGATTGGTTAGTTGTTACATAATTAGTTAGTTGTTATTATATGAACGAGTTTAAGTTGAAGTAAATTGTTTTAGAGTTGAATAAAGCAATGAAATAATAGTGTAAGATAATTAGAAGAAGATACAAAAGAGGAAACAAATGATTGTGACGAATGTGTGAAGATGAGACACACAGAAATGAATGCACCAATAAATGAATGATTAGTACCTTTCACAAACCCAAAACATTTTTCACGTTCACATTATGAAATTGGGCCTACCAACCAGTGTTGGGTTTGGATCACGAGTCTAAATTCGTAAATTTATTTTTAAATAATTTTGAAAATGTTGTCTCTTAAAATGTGTTATCGGAATAGGAAATTAGAAAAAAAATAAAATAAAGGGTTTCACATTGTAGAATTTTATACTTACGAAACTACAATACAAATTCTAAAATTTTGAATTTTATAGGAATCACAACTATCTTATTTCCATCCTAGAAATAAAAGTGGATTCTCATCCTCATCTTTATATTCATGTTTATCGGTTATAAAATTTTCATATAAATTAATTAATTTTTATAAAATAATAAAAATCACATCACTTGAAACAATTTATCTAAGGTTCGGTATCAAAAGTATTTATTCTCATTTCTTCAATTTTAAATATTTAAAAAGAAATAATAATTATACAAATTAAAAATCTCACTACAAAATAATAATTCAATAAACATTAAATAGTTATATAAAATATTAAATAATTACACATAAATAAATTTTATTAAAAAAGAAAGTTGATAAAATTAAAAAAATATTTTTTAAATATTAAAAAAATAAACATTCAAGTTTAGAAGTACTTCAAATGTTTTGTTACTTTGTTTACTTTAAATTCTACTAAGATATATTTTTTATACACAAACTGAAAAAAAAAAGCACAGAACACAAATATCAAAGGAATAATATTCAAATTTATATATAGATTTTGCATTTTTGAAACTTTAATCAATGATGGATGTTGTAAATTCAAATTTATATATAGATTTGCATCTTTGAAACTTTAATCAATGATGGATGTTGTAAATAACAATGGAGATAAAATATTATATTATAAAAATAATATTTCATTATCAAACAAGATAAAAGAGTTAGATTTTTTTTTCAAGAATGTAACAAATGAAAAATAAAAGTAGAATATTAAGTTTGCATTTAATTTTATGTTTCTTTATAAACAAATAGAACATATTAGTAGAAAATAAACACAGAGTAAATTATTAAAAAAGGCGAGAGGAATAGAAAACATAATCTTATTAATTTTATTATATTTAATTTTACGTTTTATTATTTATTAAGACATATAAAAGACATCCTGACTCTTGCATGCTATGTTCGTATATATATATATATATATATATATATATATATATATATATATATATATATATATAATTTACATGTATTATTTTATGTGTAAAATCTTCTTTAAAGACTATGACGTGTATTTGAATTTGAATCAGATTCTGGGGAATGTTGGTCTTTATATGAACTTGTATAAAGTTGGCATCAATAAAGATGCTACCTAAACGAAGAATCAAGTTATTGACTGCGTACACGCGACAAATATTTGAGATCAGTTTTGCAAAGTAACAAACCTAAGATGAAGAACATATATTTCTAAGTAATGAGAGTATAATAATAATATTTTAAATTAAATATAATTTTAATGTTTAATCTTTATATAAAGTTATTATGTTCTATCATATTATAAGATAATGTTAATGAGCTTCTTGTTGTCTTGCATATTTATTTTACTAGTCTCATCTTACATGTGAGTAAAAGATATGAAAAAATTATACTAATCTTAATTACCATCCATGTCTTTACATTCGAAGAAAGGAAGCTAAGAATATTCAATTCTTTTAAGATCCGTCAATGACTGTCGTTAAATTAAACATTTTTTTATCTATTTAACTTTTAATTTGTGTTAACTATTACAAAATTTAGAAATAAATAGATAAATAATAATGTTAAATCATGATGTTGTTGGATGAATCATAATTTTTTCTTTAAAGTATAAATTACTTTTTATTTAGTTCTCTAAATATATCTTGATCTTGGTAAAGACTTATGTTTTAATTTTTAAAATAAGAGTGTAATAATAAATTATAAGTGTTAATCAATTTTTAATTTGTTTAGGAGAGGTGCATGAATCATGACGATGCTATATGTAACCTCTCATTTATCATATAACTATTTCATTTTTGCATATAAATATTTACATATATTTATTTATATTTAAAAATTTGATGTTAAAGTGTATCGTATTCTTTAAAAGATAATAACATATAAAAAAGTGTGTCGAATAACAAATTTTCATAATTATTTATACTCACTTTAGATAGTTATAATTCTTCTATATCAAATGTGATTATAATAATCTCTACACAAACAAAATTACAAAATATAACAAAAAACACAATAGTTTTACATAATTAAATTGTACGTATAAAAAACAATTATAGTCTCTATATTATAAAATTTTCTCTTAATAAAAAGTATTATTTACTTATAAGTAATATCTGATGCAGAGATAAATTGGTTTATCCCAAATAGGTTCCATAATTCAAAGTTCGTGTGAAGTTTTATTTCTCTGCAAGGAGAGAGAGAGAGAGAGAGAGAGAGAGAGAAATTATACCCAAAACATTTTTCTACATCATATACTTCTATCTATTTTTGAAATGCACCTATTATATATTTCTTATTTATTTTTATCTCTTTCCTTTCATCACATTATATATCCAAACAATTTTTGTCTTTTATTTATTTCTCTCTCTAGGTGTAGATAAATGTTTTGAATATTCATGAAACATTTTCCAGAAGTAAAGAAGAGAGTGTGTTAGTAAAATAGAAGAGTGTAGTATCGACCCTATAAGCCCAAGAGATGAAGCCCAAGCCGGAGATAGAGCCCAGATATAAAAAATGGATGCCACTCGTCAGCAATATAAGAAAATTCTTGGCGTTAATACAAACATATTATACTTCCTAAAGTTGAATTATCTCGAGGAACAAGTCAGAAACGACCTATAAGAAATACTATGCATTGTGCTATAAGGAAGCACAACAAAACGAAATATTAGATTCCGTAATTTGATGATTAAGTGTAATTTACCTGCCGGTTGACCGTGTAAAACATTACCTAATTCTCTTCGATTAAAATAACAAACCGATTCATAGACTATTAAAGGCTTAGACAAAACACTGATTTTAGATTTCTTGACCATGTCCTTCAATAGAAAGTTAACACTATTTCACAGCAGTGTAAGTAAATTTTAATTTTGAGTCTTTCATACTACCATGTAGAATGAAATGGTAGAAACAATAGAACCATAGTTTCGGGGTAAAGCGAATGATAATTTTTTAAACGAAAGACTTAAAATTAAGAGTCAAAATTACCTATGCTTACACACTAAAACTTGGGTAAAAATATCAAATGACTACCTTATTTCAATCATAAAAATACCATGACTAGGATCCAATAAATAACTTCCCTCTTCTCCGAAGCCAATCTAAAACCGTTTATAAAATACATTTTTTTTTCGATTGAACAGACATTGAAACACTTACGCTCTTTCCATTTACTGCACAAAACTGTTCTTCGCCGTAGCCTAATAATGACCTAAAATCAAACAGTAAGGCCTTGTGGGGCACCAGCTACAGGTGCCTTGGGCTTTGGTTTTTCCACCACAATTGCCTGCGTGGTCAACACCATTCCAGCAACTGAAGCAGCATTCTGTAACGCACACCTTGTAACCTTGGCAGGGTCGATAACTCCTGCATCTACTAAATTCTCATACCTGTCTGCCATAGCATTGTAACCAACCTCCCATTCACCATTCTTTATCTTCTCCACAACAACTTCACCTTCTATTCCAGCATTTTGAGCAATCAATGCAGCAGGTGCTACCAGAGCCTATACATGTAAAGGCAGAAGGATCAGTATTCATACTATTTTTTAGATTTATATCAGGGTATCACATGACATATTAAGCTTATTCAGATTATAAATATAATACAAGATACATTTGTTCAAATGCATATAAGGAGAAAAGATAAATTTATCTCGAGTTATTATGTAGAAACCATTTTCCACTTGAGGCATCCTGAGATGTGAAGGGATTTCAACAAGTATCTCAACTAATAAGTTTCCGGTGGAATGGGATTGTAGCTTGCAGTTATTGCGGAACGTCTTGTGAAAGCAATAATTACAACATACTGGTCAAAGAAAGTGCAAATTTTTAAAGAATGTGCAAGTTGATAATTATTCTTACCTTTTGCACAATATCAGCTCCTAGCCTTTCGTCTGCATCCTCAAGCCTGTCCTTGATTGCTGGGACATGAGTTGAGAGATGAACCAATGCAGTGCCTCCACCAGGGACAATACCTTCCTCAATGGCAGCAAAAGTTGCATTCTTCGCATCCTCAATTCGTAGCTTTCGATCCTCAAGTTCAGTTTCTGTAGCAGCACCAACCTTGACGACTGCAACTCCACCAGACAATTTAGCTATCCTCTCGGCCAGTTTTTCAGAATCATACACTGAGTCCGTCTCTGACAGCTCCTTCTTTATCTGAGCAATTCTCGCTTGCAACTCATCCTTTGTTGCCGCATCAGCAATGATGGTAGTAGAATCCTTGGTCACGGTCACTTTCCGAGCCAAACCAAGCTGCTCCACTGTGGTATTTTCAATAAGCAGTCCCAAATCTGTCGCTTGGAACTCAGCACCTAGCAGTTCAACGTACACAGTTGTCAACAAAGTATCTCATGAAAAAAGCAAATTAAATACAATAATACTACAAAATGATACTTTGACAACAAATTTATGTTTCCTCCTTAAAGACATACTTTATTATAGACATCGAAACTGTGTCAGTTCCTACTTATAGAATAAACTTTGAAAATGAATTATAATAATACTTCTAACATGAACAGCATTAACAAAAAATCCACACTAGCCACAAAATAACGTCTGTGCTCAGACATTATCCAACTACAAACTTAGAACATATGTACGTTCACATACCAGTCATTATAGCAATGTCTTGAAGGAGGGCCTTTCGCCGCTCACCAAAGCCAGGAGCTTTGATGGCAGCAACGTTAAGGATACCACGCAGCTTATTCACAACAAGTGTGGCCAAAGCCTCACCGGTGACATCCTCAGCAATGATAAGCAAAGGAGCTCTCAATTGAGTGGTTTTCTCCAACAATGGAATTATGTCTTTTATTGCTGAAATCTTCTGGTCCGTAACCAACACTCTCACATTCTCAAATTCAACAATCAACTTCTCAGGGTTTGTAACGAATTGAGGTGAGATATACCCTCTGTCAATCTACAAGATTAAAGCCGTACAATTAGACTCATAAACAAAACAAAACTTTGGCTCTATTTAGATAAACTTAACAAAAGAAACATCAGTTAAACTTATGTTTCTCAAATTATAGAAAAGCTAAATAAGAGGGCTTCAATAGATTAAAGAGTATAAATTGATTTTAACTTATGAAAGAAATAAAATTCATGTTGTCTTCTTTTTTTTTTACAAGTACTTGTTGAAAAGTTTATCTTATATTGTCATTATTCTGCATAGAAGTCGCACCTCCATTCCTTCTTCAACTTCAACCGTCGTCTCAAATGAAGATGAAGACTCAATGGACAAAACACCATCAGGTCCAACCTTATCAATTGCTTCCGCAATCATTTGCCCAATCAACTCATCATTCCCGGCAGAAATAGATGCAACAGCTGCCATAACACCAACAGAACACATAAATAAGAGCTCTTAAAGCAGCATCTACCTAGCAACAACATAAGCAATACCAATATTAGAACAATACCTTTGATATCATCTCCACCTTTGACCGGCCTTGCTTTCTTCTCCAACTCCTCCACCAATCCCAGCACAGTTTTGTCAATTCCTCTTTTAAGAGACACAGGATTAGCCCCAGAAGTCACACTGAGAAGCCCCAGCTTAATAATTTCGCGAGCAAGAACCGAAGCGGTGGTTGTTCCATCACCCGCAGAGTCATTGGTCTTACTAGCAACCTTAATTGACATTTTCACAATCGTTAGTCTTACTAGCCACCTTAATTAACATTATTCCAAAAAATCTAAAAACACCACCAACAACAAAAACAACCATAACATTCACGAACCTCTCTAATAAGAGCTGCACCAGCATTCTCCATGGGATCGGGAAGCTCAATAGCACGAGCAATGGTCACACCATCGTTAACCACTTTTGGACTTCCAAACTCATCCAACACAACATTTCTCCCTAAAAAAATTCCAAGCAATGAAATAATCATTAATCTCTGTTCTACATAACAAAACAAATCTGGGATTTACAAAAAAGCCACCTCTCGGCCCAAGAGTGAGCCCAACGGCGTCGGCGAGCTTGTCAATGCCGGCCTGCATAGCGGCCCGGGAACTCTGGTCGAACGCAATCTCCTTCGCGGAGGCCTTCACTGCGAAACGTTTATTCGGTTGCCGGTAATTCACTCTTCCGTTCTGGTTCACTCTTCGGGCCAGAGACTATAAAAGAAGAAAAGAAAACCGAAACCGATTAATTACACACACAAACAGAGATGAGCAAAAAATCTTGGATGTTAATTGTTACGAGGAAAGTGGAATTGAGTTGAATTTGGAGAAGGAACCTGGCGGTTAGGAGAACGTAGAATAGAAGCTGAAGAGAGAGCATTTGCAGAGGCCATGGTGTGGAGTGAAAGGAAATGGATAAGGGAGTGGTAACTCTAATACACTGAAACAGAAGGAAGAAGATTAGGGTTTGGGCTTTTATGGAGAGGGTTGGGGTTCTAGAAAATTCCACCTATTCCAGAACCGTTGAGGAGGCTCTTGTGAATGCAAATTGCAACTTTGTATTTGTCGCTTACTATTATTAACTGCACCAGGTAAGAAAAGAAAACCATTTCCTAAATATAAAATCGACTTTATGAATGAAATACTATATTATAAACAATTTTATTTGTTCGAATTAGGATTTTTAACTGCGTGAAATGTAATTTGTTAAGTAATTATTGTTTGATTAAAGTTTAATATGTGTACCCGGTCTATAAATTATGAAGTTGTTACAGTTTTGTTTGTTAATTGGTTAATACAATTGTATTATTTTGTATTTTACTTAATTCACATTTTAAATAGAGATAAGTTCTTCCGAATGCTATATATGTTGTTTTAGAATCATAATCGTCATCATAAAAAAGTTCACTTTGAATTATAATAAAATAAAAGTAACGTAAATAATAATATTATAAAAAAATGTGATAATAATAATAATAATTAAAAATATTGTAATAGAACGGGATAGGCTTAATCTTGCTGTTTTACTAAATACATAATTTCTGAAGCATTTTCTTTGATAGAATCAGAGTTAACATTGTTGGAGATTAAGAAAGATGCATATTTATTTTCTGTAAATGTGGCGCACTAAGAGAATCATGTTACCTTATGATTAGAAGAGACTCTGGTAGTTTTGTATAAAGATTAAACATTAAAATTAAGCTTTTGCAAAATTATTGGTTAAGATTTCTAATGACAAGAATAATATTATTAAGGCTACAAGAAGAAAAATGTGTTGGGATAAATGGGTGGAAACAAATATATCCTATTAAGATAGGTGATAAGCTTCAAAGAAAAAGTTAAAATCGTGTATTATCCTTACCAATAATTCTTATTTATTTAATGTTAATACAGTTTCTATAATATCATAACAACTAATATGTTATAAATGTTAACGTTGTAACTAAGTTATCTAATAATAACATAATAGTAACTATATAATTATAAACAATTTTCCACTAATAATAAACAACATTCTATCAATAAATTCTAAATATTCTACTAAATCAAATATATTTACATCCCCTCCAATTGATGCTTTTAAATCAACAAGCAACAAATTACTAATCAAGAAACCATGATATTGACAACATAAAGGATTTGGTGAATATATCAAGTTAAACTAATGTAGATACATGAGACAAAGTGATAATTTGATAGTCATATTTCCTGATTGAGTGACAATATCATTATGTGATTCGGTCTTTCATGGTATACATGATTTGCTGCAATTTGTATAGCAATTGTGTTATAAACATGAAGTGAAGTTGTTGTTTATAAGAAACCAAGTTCTGAAAGAAGTCCATCTAACCAAATAATATTAGAACATAATGGAAATATTGCTTGATATTCTACTTCATTAAAAGATTTAGAGACATGGTTTTGTTTCTTAGAATTCCAAAAGATAATAAAATTACCTAAAAACATGCACCAACCAATAGTAGTTTTCTTGTGTCATGTCATCCAGCTTAATAAGCATCAATGTAGGCTTTAAGGTCTGATGATACACTAGTAGGTAAGAAAAGATCATGACTGGTAGTGTCAAGTAGATATCTAATAATATAGTGTACTATTGAGAGATGCAAGTGCTTAGAAGTTAGCATGAATTTGCTAACCGTATGGACAACAAAAGAAATGTTAAGTTTGGTGACAGTTAGGTAGATAAAATTACAACTGACTTCTGGTAAAAAGTAGGGTCTAGTAGAAGTTCCTCTTCAATTAGTCTTAAATATATTTCTATTGATTCACATAGCCTTTTTTTTCTAAAATGTACTTTTTAATCCTAAGAAGTAAGTAACTTGGTCAAGATCTTTCATGTTGAAAGTATTAGTTTCTTGATTATAGAGATAGCCTATTGATATGATATGGTAACTATATAAAATCATCCACATAAACAAACAATATGACAATTCCTTTTTGTGATTTTTTGTATAAAAAGTGACATATCACACTTGCTTTGTATGAATGAAAAACCAAGCAATGTGGTATGAAACTTTCCAAACCTTAAACCATATTGTAGATGCTTGTTTCAAACCATATAATGAATGCTTCAATTTGTAAATGTTATTAAGTAAAGATTAAAGCTTACCCTTAGGAAGTGTGATGTAAACTTCCTATATGAGGTAACCATGGAGGAATACATTCTTAACATCCATCTGATATATTTGCAAAGATTTAGAAACAACAATGTAGTAATAGTATGTACAGTTAGCCACATGTACAAAAGTCAACTCATATATATAGTCAATGCCAAATTCTTGGCTATATCTAAGAACAACCAATCTAGTGTCAAAGATAAAGGACAAGAAAAATCATATTTTTGTGGAGGTTTGTGAATACAAGTACTACAACATATAAGATCTTATTGATAGTAAAACATTGGATTAAAAATCAAAGATAGATCAAAAGGAGGTCTATGAGGTAATGTAATAGTTGAATGTCATTTAGACAACAAGGTAGGTTTTGGTGTTGGTTTTCTTACAGAAGTGCTTGAAAATAATGACAACATAGAAATTTAAGAAGAGATGTTGCTTGTGTTAGTTGGAATGTTATATCTACTTAAAATATTACATTTCTAGAAACTTGGAGCCTTTATAGATTAGGATCATAAAATAGAAAACCTTTTTTATTGCTTGAATAACCAACAAAAGCACATATAAGAAATTGAGTGCCTAGTTCAGTCAGGTGGAAGGAGATGGACATAACAGACACAACTAAAAGTGTGAAGATTGGATAAATGGATGTATATTCTAATAATCAGGAGAAGAGAGAATAACTGTTTAATGGTGAAGATGACAAAAATTAATAAGGCAGAGGGTTGTGGATAATGTTTCACACCAAAATCAAGGTTGTACAAAAGATTCCAATAGAATAGTTCTTACAACATCAGGAAGATGATGATTTTTTTTTTCAACTAATACATTTTGTTAAGTTGTAGAAGGATAAGAACTTCGAGATAAAATACCATTTTCTTGTAAGAACTTTTGGAATAAATTGGAAGTGTATTCTTCCCCCATTATCAAAACGCAAAATTTTAATTTAGAACGAAACTTGAGTCTTAACATAGGCGTGAAAAAAAATATGAATGTAGTGAATGCTTCATCTTTAGATTTTAAAAAATTGACCCATGTAAACTGACTATGGTGATTAATAAAATTTATAAAATATTTGTAATTAGAATGAGTTATAATATGTAATATCCTCCATAAATCACTATTAATCATATCAAAATGTTGATTTTCATTTGATTGATGAATCAAAAATGGAAAAACTTTACTTTTACCAAGTTTGCACGAAAGACAATCCAATTGAACAACACTAAGAGATGGTGAAATGTTATTACCAAAAACACCAGATTTTAGTAAGTCATGAAGAACATATGACTTTTAGTGACAATGATGTTTATGCCTCTTTTGAAAATTAACTTTAGCATAATTATACAAGACAAAAGGTAAGAAAGAACGTGGAGACAATGGAGAAAGGCATCCCACTTTAGCCCCATTCATTATTATCTTCCTTGGTTATTGATCTTGCATATGATAACTAGATTTTGAGAAAGGCTCAGAGAAATAAAATCTTTAGTTAAGGATGAGAAAATAACACGAATTGTTGTGATTAGTAAATTATTGTCATTTGTAGAGGTTTGTAAGAGTATCACTAATGTTGGCCACAGTGGCGGATCTTCGACCAATATTTTGGGGGTGCCAAATTTTTTATTGAATTACTCTTTTGGTCTATTTTTTGTTAAAAAACGTCAAGTTGGTTTTCTAATTTTTTTTAGTCTCAATTTGGTCTGATTTTTTTAAAAATTGATGCAATTTATTTATTTTCGTTCAATTTCTTGAAGCAGAACAATGATTTTTCATCATGTCAGTTACACCAACAAAGCAAATCATTCTTATTCAAAACTTCAATTTTAATTAAAAAAACTTTGATCTGATTCAGAAAATTTAACGAAAAATGACAAAATTGCATCATTTTTTCAAAAACCGAGATCAAATTGAGACTAAAAAAACTTTCACATTTTTAACGAAACAAAAGTAATTTCAAAATATTTATATAAATTGGTAAAAACATTGTTTTTACTTTTTTAAAGATAATAAAAAGTAATAAAATTATAATTATTGTTATCATTATAATTATAAAATAAATATAAATAATTTTTATAATTTTACTATAATTAATTTTCATTTATAATGGTTAAGTTTCAAATAAAAATAGTCAAATAAAAAAATAATTAAATTAAATAAGTGATCACTTAAAAGATAATGTTAATAAATTAATTAGTTTTATTTTAAAAATATTAAAAAGGTAAAATTGAAAATGTGAAAAAAAAAATAATAGAAATATATTAAATATAAATATGTACAAAAATTTAAAACATCAAATATATTAAAAATATTAATTTTTAAATATATATTTAAAATTACATATTAATTAAATTATGTAGATCTAAAAATTTTGGGGGCCCATGACCCCTATATCCTTTCAAGTCCGCTTCTGGTTAACCATATGATTGGATGCCCTAAAATCAAAATGTAACTTCCATATTTTTAAAATACTACATTATTTATTTTTTACCTTAAAAATAAGATTTGGCCTTTACTCTTCTGATTAAGTTCATATAAAAGAATGTTTCATGTATTATCTAATAAAGTACGAACAATAAAAAAATAAATCAAGTACTTTCTAAGAAATATTGTAACTAAGTAAAATAAAAATAATAATAAAAATAAATAATAAAAAAGAAACAAAAAAGGAAAATATGTTTTAATATATATATATATATATATATATATATATATAATTATTTTGAAAAAAAATACTCCGAGTGATAAGAAGAAAAAATAAAAACAGAAAAGAAAAAGAAAGAGATAAGATAAAATAGGATAAGACTTAATTAATTGAATGTAATCATGATTAGGTATAAAGTGGACACATTCTTAACTTATAAAAGGATTAAGTGAAAGAGAATATGTGAAGAAATAAAAAAGGAATAATTTGAAGCAAGCGATAGCCAAAATTTTCAACTTTTAAAAACTATTGCTAGTTTGTCCTTCAATTAATAAGATAAGGGGAATGATGTTTTTGTATGTTAATCTGAATAAATTCATGTGTTTTATTAAGTATTTATTTATTTTTAATTATATATTATTTTATTTACTATGTTTTAAATTATTTTTAATTATTATGCTTTTTATTTATTTATATTTATATTATTTAGTTTATCTTTAGTATAGTTACACATTGAAAATATTTATTTAACTTAATTTATATTTGGTTATAAATTGATCTTATTTATTTATTTTATTTTATCTTCATTAATGTACACTTTTTTTATTTAACACACTGATCACCGGTCTGATTTATTTATTTAATTTAATTTATCTTCAGTTACTCACTTAATTATTTCTTTTAATTTGTCTAGGGTTTATATCCATTTATGCACTAATATACTTATTTATTTTTTTCATTTATTTCTAGTTATACACTCGTCCTTTATATTAATTTGTATTTTTGTTATTATATTTATTAGAACATTCTAGTCCATATATATTTATTTATTAAAATTTATGTTTTGAATCTTATTTTATTTGATCATTATTTTATAATTTGAAATTAGTCCCCTTCCAACATTTTGGACTAATTTAGTATCCCATCTTTAAAAGTGTGTGAATTTAATCATTTTAACAAAATTTTGTTAAGTTTATTTCACGTGTCAAACACATATTTTAACTAACATTGAAATAAAAATATATCAAGCAATATAAACACCTCAAATGGTATCATAAAACACATTTGAAATCTTAATAAACTTAATAAAATTTGGTTAAAAGAATTAAATCCACGCATTTCTAAAGTTGGGACTAGGCCAAAATTTCAAAGAGAGACTAATTTAAATTTTCACTAAAAGTTAAGGGACCAAAAATATATTTAACCAAAAAAATAAAAATAAAGTAAAAGTAAACATTATTTTATTCAGTAAACTTAGGTAAAAGAAAGTTAGTTATATGTTTTTATTGTTATTTTATACTATTCGTATTTGTCTTAGTGGTGTATATATTATTGGTCAAGAAAAATGACAAAGTTTAATAGTCATCACATTTTATGATATTTGAAAAATGTCCAAGAGTATGTCAATTAAGAAAAAGCCTTATGTTTGGTTTCAATGACTTGAGATAAAACCAATGTAAAAGCATTTGTATTTGGGAAGTCATAGTTTGGTACACTACAAATAGGGACCATGGTGGGGGTATAAGGAAATTTGTACCAAGTACGTGAATATCTAGATAATTCAGAATAACGACTTGGATTAGGATATCCACAGGCTAAACATAGGACTATCTGATACTTGCTTAGGATCGTCAAAGTTAGGTAATGAATATTTATATATCTTTTTTGGACCAATAAATGATTGATATTCTCAGGAAAGAAATAATTATGATTGTACCAATGATCTTATGATAAATACTCAACTACCCAATCACTTCCCTAGTAATTTTTAATGTTCATGATGGATCATCAGAAGTGGAATATGGGTTTGTATGTCTGATAAAATGAGATTAAATCTTCCGGTTGTAGGTCCAATTCTTGGCCCCTAATATCTATATTGTTTGTTAAGTCTTTTAAGATTGATATTTAATGTTTACAAAGACCTTGTTCTTTACACATGTACCTATTGTACAAGTAGAAAAAGAATCTACATAATAAGAGTTGTTAGGAAAATTGTTGGGAGATCTTCTGGAGATTAACTCATGGATAATTTATATTAATATTATTAAGAGATATTAAATATATAGACAATCTTCTATTCCGATATAGATATCTTAATATTATACAAAATATATATTTTTGCAATATTTTACCAACAATTAAATAAATGTAAAATATTGATATATATATATATATATATATATATATATATATATATATATATATATATGAATATGAAGTTATGTTATTATTAATATTCTCTCTAGAAAAATCTTATTATAAAAAAAAATTAATTCCATTTTTTATCAAATAATTATTATTTATATAATAGTCGGGGCATTACATAAAATATAAAGATAACATGAATTAGAAGGTTTACTTTAAACTCTTAAAGCAAAAGAGCTTAAGTTTTCATTTGTTGGACCATTTTCGAGGTCAGGTTTGTATAGGAGCATGAACATTTTGAATGACAAAGCCACGAGCAATAGAAGAACAAATAAGTTATAAAAGTTGTTTAATTTTTCTTAGGAAGTATCATCCTCTAAGTATGCCTTGGGCAACATAAGCAAAATAAGTAAGGTAGATTTTTGTTAGTCTATTTGTGCTTGGGTTAGACATTATTCTTCACGAAGAAGCTCATAAAGGGATGCATTCAAGGTGGGACCAATAGTCCTATTTATGAGATTAGATAGAAGACCCCTAAAATCACATTTCAATTTCGTAAGAAATTGATCTATTTGAGTAGTTTCATGAATTTTTTTTTACTGCAATTTGATTTTCAGCAAACAAATCCTCATAATCATCCTTTTGTTTCTTTCTCAAGAGTATAACTTGTACCACGAGTATGACCCCAAAGACCTTCACCATAAACAAAGATCTTAAACTAGAATGCCCAAGATGGATAACTTTAGTAGTAAGACGACCGCACATGACATCATACTTTTCAGTAGACATGAGGCTAAGAATAAAACACTAGGAAGAAATCATAGAACAAGACTATGGCAAACTAGATTAAAAAAATAAGAGACTAACAATTTAGCATAAATATGGTAGGATCGCAACCTAATTTGATATTGTTCTTATCTAAAAAAGAGGGTAGATCTCCCGAGGTGGAGAGAGAGAATCTCCAAGGAAGTTGAACTCCAATCATGAGAAGGAACTACCCACAAATTCTCTAATGCTCAAGTTGGTAAGAGCACAAGAAAACTTATGAATATAGAAGTGAGTATGAGAATTGACTTAATACCTTATGTGGGATGAATATGTATTTATAGGATTTTGGGCCTTTCAAGAAAGGTTGAAAATATAATTAAAATAAGCATGAGATATAGTAGATTTAAAGGTGTCAAAGTGAGCCAATTCAACTCACACGGGTTGAATCACCACAGGTTAAGTTAACAATGAATTAGCTCAACCTGACTCACATTTTTATGAGACAAATGTTTTTTAACCCGACTCAACCAACCCACCCCGGATTAGTTGGTTAGTGGGTTGACTCACTTAAAGATGTTTTGTTCGTTCAATTTATTTTATATATTTATTGTAGTACAATCTAAGTGGATTGATTCGATTCATTGTTTTATAGAAGTACAATTGATAAGTGTAAAAAATACTAATTTTCATGTTTGATTGAACCTTTTAATTGTATCCATTCATGTGTTTTGTGGAAAGACTTAGGATATTTTTAGGTTTCTTTTTAAGATATGTATACTTTATCTTTTTCTCGAGATTATTGTATAGGAAAGTGAAGGATTGGAGAAGAAGAGTCAAGACCTTATCACCCAACGAGAATGTCTTGTCAGCCAGCAAGATTGCTAGGTCGCCCAACGAGAATGTCATCTCGCCTAGCGAGAAGACAATTTCTAAAGTGGTTAAAGTTTCGAAAGTTACACAAAACAAAAAGTTCTGGTGTGTGGGAACGCAACAGAGACAGAAAAACACAGGAAAGGCTACCCTAGGGCAAGAATAATTCAAATTCCTTCATTCATTCCATCAATTTCATCCAACTTTTGTGCTCTAGATGATTAGGAGTGACTACACTCCTTTTTCATTGGGGTTAGATGTAATGAATTTGTACTCTTTGTAATTTTCCTATGCAATATAATCTCTATCTTTGTTCATATGTTTTATCTCAATTATTCATGTGCATAATGGAAATCTTTGCTATTTGGTTATATCTAATCATTGAAAAACAAATTGGAACTTAACCTTTGATAGAACAACCATAAGATTGGGTTTAAGGAATAAACGTAATCTCTAGGTCATTCTAGACATTGTATCTTATTGCAAGTCTTGTGTTAAAATAGTTAAGGAATTAATGTTTTGACACATTGACTTAGAACTTGCCTCTAAGGAATTAGGGCTAATATGCTTATTATGTGGATGTTTGAGCAAGATAAAGATATTGTGTAGGAAATATTGCATTATTATGGTTATCCAACCTTAGTGAAGCCTACCCTAAATTATTTTATAACTTTATTGTTTAGTAATTTTGTATGTTTATCTTGTGAATTAAATCAACCATTAATGTTGCCACCATTGCTAAAATCAATAAATAATTATAATTAGACGAACAAACATAAATCCCTTAGGAAAACGATACTTGGAGTTCCATTTTAATACTTGTAACAGATTGATACACTTGCCAAAGAGTTAACAATCAAAGTGTTAACCTATTTTTCCAAGTGCTATTATAAAGATAATAGTTAAAAATTAAACGGTAAACCTACATAATTTAACGAACAAATAAATTAAACATTTAACTATTAAAACATTATTGAATAACATTGTAGTATTTAAAAAGATCAACTTGTCAACTTAAGATAGTAAATAATTATAACAAAAAAGTCGTGAAAAAGTGATAAAAAATTACTAAAGAGTTGTTGTTGGTGGGTTGTGGGTTAACCCACATTTAACCTGGCTCAAACTCATAATGAGCTACATTGACTCTCCATTATGACATTTTTAAGTATGTTATTGAATACCTGCAAAAGATATCATCATTCAGTTATAATTAATATCTTTTATATATATATATATATATATATATTATATATATATATATCCAATTTATTTGGATAAATAGATAAGTAATTTGTCATAAATATTTGGTTATAATTATATCTCTTAATTTTGAAGAATTATCATTTAAATAATGATAATACAATATGTATGATATATAACATTAATACGTTATAAATGTTAATCCTTTGACAAATAATATAGTTGTGTTGACTTAAAATAACTTTTAAATATATGAAAAAGGAGTAGAAGTCACAAAGGACTTCAATTCTAGATAAAAGAAACAAAAACTTCAATTAGCTTTAATCTTCATTTTTTTATTTGAAATAAGGTCGTACATGAATGACATGAATTTAATGCATTTTTATTTAAAAAATATACATTTTGAGAATTCTGATTTAAATAATGATGATACAATATGTGTGATATATAACAATTAATACGTTATAAATGTTAATCCTTTGACAAATAGTATAGTCGTGTTGAATTAAAATAACTTTTTATATAAATGAAAAAGTAGTATAAGTCACACAGGACTTCAATTGAACAAAGAACTTCAATTAGCTTTAATCTTCATTTTTTTATTTGAAATAAAGTCATATAGGAATGCCATGAATTAATGCATTTTTATTTAAAAAATACATTTTGAGAATTCTCATTTAAATAATGATAATACAATATGTATGATATATTACAATTAATATGTTATAAATGTTAGTCCTTGGACAAATAGTATAGTAGTGTTGACTTAAAATAACTTTTATATTAATGAAGAAGTAGTAGAGGTCACAAAAGACTTCAATTGTAGGTAAAAGAAACATAAAACTTCAATTAGCTTTAATCTTCATTTTTTTTATTTGAAATAAAGTCGTATAGGAATGACATAAATTTAATGTATTTTTATTCTAAAAATACATTTCGAGAATTCTCATTTAAATAATGATAATACAATATGCGTAATATATAACAATTAATACATTATAAATATTAATCATTTGACAAATTGTATAGTCGTGTTGAATTAAAATAAATTTTATATAAATGAAAAAGTAGTATAAATTACAAAGGACTTCAATTGATTATAAAGAAAAAAATAACTTCAATTAGCTTTAATCTTTATATTTTTTTTATTTGAAATAAAGTCGTATAGGAATGACATAAATTAAAGTATTTTTATTTAAAAAATACATTTAGAGAATTCTCATTATAATAAAATATATATATATATATATATATATATATATATATATATATATGATATATTACAATTAATACTTTATAAATGTTAATCCTTCGACAAATAATATAGTCGTGTTGCCTTAAAATAAATTTTATATAAATGAAAAAGTAGTATAAGTTACAAAGGACTTCAAATGCATATAAAAGAAAAAAAAGAATTTTAATTACCTTTAATCTTCATTTTTTTATTTGAAATAAAGTCGCATAGGAATAACATGAATTAATGCATTTTTATTTAAAAAATACATTTAGAGAATTCTCATTTAAATAATGATAATAAAATATATATATATATATATATATATATATATATATATATTATAATTAATACATTATAAATGTTAATCCTTTCATAAATAATATAGTCGTGTTGACTTAAAATAACTTTTATATAAACGAAGAACTTCAATTACAAATAAAAGAAAAAAAAATTTAATCTTGATTTTTTTTAACTTAAAATAAAGTCGTATGGGAATAACATAAATTTAATGCATTTTTATTTAAAAAATACATTTCAAAAATTCTAATTTAAATAATGATAATATAATATGTATGATATACATTAATATGTTATAAATGTTAATCTTTTGACAAATAATATAGTCGTATTGACTTAAAATAACTTTGATATTAAAGAAGAAGCAGTAGACGTCACATAGAATTTCAATTACATATGAAAGAAACAAAGAATTTTAATTAGCTTTAATCTTATTTTCTATTTGAAATAAAGTTGTATAGGAATGACATGATTTAATGATTTTTATTTAAAATATACATTTCGATTTAAAATAAAATTATGTCAACCTTTCATAACTCTAATCCAAATCAAAATGCATTGAAGTAATGTATTTTGATTAATTATTTGTATTCAAATTGTTATAATTTTTGTTTGAGACATCTTGCACCTTTATGAAATGTCATTGCTAATAATAAAAGGGTTCCAAATAATTATATTGTTGTTGCACGTTCTTCATGGATGATTTAAAGAGCCTCATGTCACGGTGGTTTAAGTACAACATGATTATTGTATACAGAAATTTTGTGGATAAATAGAAAAAAAAAATACTATATATTTAATATAAAAATATATATTAAATGATGGAGTCAAACTAAGTAAAATAAAATACATTTTTCCATGGGTTTCAAAAGGACAACATCCTTTCACAACCCTACTAAATGGAAGATAAAACATCTAATCCTAAAATGAATTTTCCTCTAAAATTCAACCTGTAACAAGTAAAATATTGTAAGAATTAATATTATATTATTCCTTCATAAGGTTATACTATTAGAAATTCTCATATTATATGATATTTTTCTTGCAAATTTGTAAAAAAATTTACAAAAAAAGACTTTTTACTACCATTTTTTCTAAGATTTTTAATTGGCAGGTAATTTTTTCGTGGTAATCATTTCCTACAAAATTATAAAATTTGCAAGTATTTCTTACAAAATTTGTTGCGAAAAGTGTTTTTTACAACATATTTTACAATAAAATTGGTAACAATTTCTTGCAAATTTTTTTTCACAACAAAATTTGTAAGTGTTTTTTACGAAAAAATTTTGAAAACAAAATTGACAAGAAATATGAGTTTTTTTATATTTAACACAACTTTTATAAACAATATTAATCCCTTTAATTGATTTTTTTTTTAAAATACAACATATAAGTATTATTTTACATTTAAAGCAATTAGCAGTCAGTTTTATCACGTTAAAATATTTATCTATGTATACATGTTCACATTGAAACATATGTATACTCCACATTCATATGTTTTTGAACGTTTTTTCTGTATTGCCAAATCATGAATGCAATAAGGGAGAATAACCATACACCTCATATACATGAATTCTTAAATACTTTAGTATTATACTTTTTCAATTATAATTATAATTTTATCTTTATAATTGTTTAATCAAAGTTTACATTAAATTTAAACTTATGTTAGAGTTCGGGTCTCGAGATCCCAAGTCTAACAATAGAATTTCTGTCGATAATCGTAGGCTTCCACTTCTAAATGACGGAAAACTATAATCATGAAAGAAAGGTTATTTAGGTGGTCTAATGCATATTTTTATATGGGACAATAACATTTTGACTACTAATTTTAACAACTTTCTCTTACAATTTTAGGTAACATTTTTTAAGTGGTTCTCTGTTTTTTCATTTTTTTTATTTTCAATATTTTAAAACCACTTAAAAGACACCACACCATGTTGTAAGAGAAAATAGTTAAAATTTAGTAGTCAAAAAATCATTTTTGTTTTTTATGTGAAAACTAGAAGCAGGAAGTGTTATGAAACGGTTTCTTTGTGAGTTCTTATATGTTCCATGCTCATGAGTTGTCAACTTGATTTGTTACAGTGCCTAAAGAGAAGACAACTAAGATGCTTTAAGGAGCAACGTTTAAAACTTAGATTGAACCACCAGTGCAGAGAAGACAACTAAGCTTCGTGTGTTTCAAACGTTTTAAGTTCTAAACTTGAGTGCTGTAAAACTCACATTGCTTACTTGTCATGTATTTTTACCTGCACTTTCCACAAAAAGTTAATGCAGCTTCTAAAAATGCACCAACTTTCCTTCAAATACCACCAAACATGGGATTAAAATGATTGAATTTGAAACCTTGAATAACACTAAAAATGCTCATTTTGCTCAGGCTTTCTCGGGCGTTACAAAATGAGGCATTGAATGTTTTATCACATTCAGTCACAAGCCAAAAATTCAAGCTCAGATTATGCTTAAACCTTCCCAATTTGAAACTTAAGGTAAAAGAAATATGATCTGCTGAACTGTACGTCAAAGAGAAAAGAAAGTTGTATTAAATTAAAAACAGTTCCTTATTTGTTAAAACAGTACTGTCATATGGTAACTCATGTTAACTTTTAATATAAATCTTTATTACATATATAAATTACCAAAGTGAATCCTGATCCTAATTGAGAATAAAAAAAATTATTTAAAGAACTACATCTAAAATCTGTCCATTTAAGCAACCATCCAAAACAGAAGAGTCTATCAATTAATAGGAATAACTCTACATTTTTTACAAAATTTCTTACTGTTCATCCAACTCGTTTTATGTGGTAAATAAGTAGTAAATTTTTTAACTTTAAGACATTAAATACATTTATTGTTTTAATGAATACTTTCTTTATAAAAATATTTTTTAAAAAAATGTTATATTACTATTACTCCATCAACAAACGTTTCTTGTGGTGGAGTGGGATGATTATAGTATATAAAGAGGGTTGAGTTTATTAGGTCTTGTTCACATAAAAATTCTCTGGTTAAGCAAAAACCATGGCTTCTAAAACCCCAGTTCCTCACAAACCCAGCAACACAAAGCTACCACCTCTTAGGGCAAAGAAAGATCGACACACGAAGGTGAATGGCAGAGAAAGACGTGTTCTTTTGCCACCTTTGTGTGCTGCTCGAATCTTCCAACTCACTCGTGAGTTAGGTTACAAGACTCACGGAGAAACCATAGGGTGGCTTCTGCGCCAGGCGGAACCCTCCATTATTTCTGCCACTGGCACTGGTATATCACCTTCCATCGTTGATTTAACATCATCGTTGTCATCACCGTCTTCATCGTCACCACCGATATCTCAGGACAACAACAACAACGTTGTTGGTCAGCATGCAAGTTCGGTGCATGTGTCGATAGACAATGAGATCAATTCCAAAGAGACGTTTCTGCCATTGGATTTTGATGTGTTTTCAAACTTTAATGTGGAGTTTTCTGCTGCTGAGATCGAAATGCTCCAATCATTGATGACGAGGTTGGGCTGAGGTACAAGGTGGTGAAGGGATAGAAGAGAAAGAATGAAGTGATATCTATGGCTTTTCTTAATTATTTTTAATTACCAATTATATACAAAGTTAATCCATGTCCTTGGTATTAATTAGCATATATAATATAGCTTGTTCAATTGGTTGCCCTAATCACATGGAGATTACAATGTCCTGTGTTGGGTTTTTTTTTTTCTTTGTTGGAAAAATTTTATCATTACTAATAAACCAACATATATAGTAATTTACTGCACCTAGGCGGACTAAGGAGACCACACTGCCAAGACCGCCTACATATAACCTCATAAATAAAATTATTAAGTAACCAGTCAAACAGATACATATAGCAGCCCAGCCCGCCTATTTCAAAAGATAAGGTATAATAGGTTGATGACATTAAACTTAGAATATTGCAGAAAAAGGCCTTGATATCAACAAACACTAACACAGGGCCTGGGCCAAGCCCAGACCCTCCTAGAAATTCAAGTATTGACCAAGCCCATAAAGGCAACCATAATTAATGACTCTATAAATATACGTGGACCCCAACAATTAAGAGACACGTTTTCATTAATTCCTTAATCCAAGATTTGACTTTTTTGAGAACCATTTTGCTGACTTGATCGTCGGAGTCCTCTCCGCAGATAACCTTAAAGGTCCAAACCGAATATACTGGCAGATGACATGCGCAAACCGAGAAAGAGTCAACTCGAAAGGTCAAAGATTGAAGTAAAACGTTGTTTGTGTCCCTAATCTCTATTATTTGTTTTTGCAGGAACAAGTAATAAAATTATCGCACTCTCGTCAGAAATATAATCTTAAAAAACTAAAAAAAAAACTCAGACAATAAATAAAACTTTACACATCAAATAATTTGATTTAGTTTTGTACTTTTTTTTTTCTTACCTATAAATTGATGAAAAAAAAGTACGAAATGAAAAGATAGATCACGCCTTTCGTGCAACTTATTAATAGTAAATATAAAATAAATTATACATTTTATTGTTATAAAAAATTAATTTAAAGTTCAATTTTGGTTTTGTAAAAAATTATATATTTTTTATTCCTTTAATTTTGAAATATTGAAATACGCCAACTAAACAATAATTAAGGCACAATACTTTTATACTATTAAATTAGCATTTTAATTTTCTGTATATCTAGTTTGATCTTCATCTATCCAAAGCAAAAACGTATCGAGCTTTGAAGTACAAAAATCTGAAATAGTATCATACTAAGATCAATCGAGATCGATGTTTATGTTCTTATAGAGTATAAATGCATTCAAAAGACAGAATCAAAGGGATAAAAGAAATGTCTAATTACATTTGCAGAATGAAATATTATAACGGAGTGAAGTATATGAAATAGGGATAAATAGAGATAAATAGAGAGGGTATGATAGTTAGAAGATATATCAGATGGAAAAGTATGTAGAAGTAAGCACGACCACTCCTAGAAAAACGTTGTCAATTTTATTTTTAATTTATTTTAAAAAATATTTATAAATTTTGTTATGAATAATAATTTGCAAGAATTTGTTATCAATTTTTTTACAAAATATTTTTCATTAAAAATTTTGTGAAAAATAATTATATATTTTATAATTTTGTAAAAATAATTATTCATAAAACAATTACTACCAATTAAAATTTTTAGGAAAAATAGTAAAAAAAAATATTTTTTTACAAAATTTTATAATAAATTTATAAAGACTCTCAAATACTTCATTTAAAAGCTTTAAAAATTATCATGACCGAAATATTATTTTTTCTGTATAATGATATTTTCAACTTGCAAACTAAAGATCAGAAGGAACTTATATCTTGTCAACCAAATCACCATGCACAAACATATATTCATTTGGTGAATGTGTCATTTTTTAATTATCACCACAACTAAGAAAGTACTATCGTTGTCAATTTTGCTACACAAATGTTTCACCGTATTCTATTTCCTTTCTATGATAATGTTTGAATATAACAAGTATCACTTTCAAACATTCTATGTTCTCGTTAAATGATGTCTTATTTTATATATCAATTTACTTCCGAGAATTTATTTCTAAGGAGCATTTTCTATTTAACTCATTTATATACATTTTCACATCACATTAATGTATTACTATAAAGAGATAAAGATTAATTTGTTTCACATTATAATGAAAAATTAAACTGTATTGATATTTAAATAACATTAACCGCGTGTGACATGGAACTTTGATTTTTTCACAAAAGATATATGAAATCATACCTTTACATACAATAATCTCATTGACATTAAAATCCAGGGATACATATTTACATTCTACGTGAACAAAAATTTCATATAAAAGCATACTTCCAAATGAACTATATACACAGAAGTAAACTTTACATTGTGCATAACTAGAAAATTTATATATCATTACTAATGTTTATTTTTTATATATTATTAATTCCGCTTTAATATATTTATTAATAGTAAAATAGTTATATAAAAATAAACGTGCCTAATTGTACTTAAAAGTATATATATACACGTTTTGGATTGAAAGATGTTAAAATGGTAGTATTAGTGAAAATTAAAATATGATGCAGTGTGAAGTTACAAATGAGTCATTTAATTATGAGTGTGACACTTGTCTTAATTGCAACACCATCCTAGCAAAAATGCATATGTTTTTGTATACATTGGTTTTGATCGGTGAATTTATAGGTTACATAAAATGTACTCAATCATGATATCGGCAAATGTTGTTTCCCTATACATAGCAAACTCTTCCTCTTTGTCGCCATTTCCTTTACGAAAATGTGAATACGCAACTCATGCGCTTTCTTTCTCTCTCTCTCCATCTACATTCTGGTTCTCAATCCTCCATTGTCATCTTAGCCTCTATCTGTTATTATGCTTCTTTTCATCATGAATCCAACCCTATGTACCTATAGTTTTTTCCCTTTCTTCTGATACAAACTAATAAATCTTCCACATTGTAAATAATATATATGATGATGAATCTTCCTAACCAGACAAGGAAGGTTCCTTTTGTAACATTTGTTGTATTAATAAGCTTCGTTGTGGGGCCAAAGCTAGTTTTTGGCCAGAGTAGTACCGGAGGAAGCGCTGGAGGTGGTAGTGCCGGTGGTGCTGGCCTTGAGATATTCGCCCAAGAAGTATATCGTGGCATGTCCAATTATACAACTGTGTTCAAGAAAGTAATAAAACAAGAGTTGGGTTATTGCGTAATTGATGTGTGAGTCCCATCATGAATGTTTTTTCATCACAAGCTGTGAACAAATACCTTTATTCTTGTCTTAAATGATGTCGATTCAAATGTGCCGTTTTGTTTTCCTCCAGGGACGCTGATTGGAATGGGGCATTCAATTTCAGCAAAGATCTCACCTTTTTGACCATCTGTGCCCAGCAAATGAAAGGTTCTACTAAATTACTTTCATCGTTAAACATTAGACTTCCATTGAGATGATTGTGTAGATGATAAATGCACAAAAAATTTCATATACTCACAAAGAATCCATATGAATGATCATGTCAGTATTGATGATGATGCAGGGAAAAAGTTGTTTTGGGAACCTTTTTATTACCATTTTTTGATACACCTTGCATGAATCTTTGTCAAGTTGTTAAGTTTTTTCTGAAGTTTTTGGGATAACTTGTGTTTTGTTTGGGTATTTTAGGAGATATTACACAACGCATGTGCACAGAAGCAGAAATACTAGCTTATGGCCAAAGTTTTAGTGGGAAGTCAAGATCCAACTTCTTGAAGCCCAACATAAATTGTAATTTGACCTCATGGGTTAATGGTTGTGAACCTGGATGGGGTTGTAAAGCTAATCAGAAAGTAGATGTTGACAGTACCAAGAAAGATATACCTGTTAGATCTGTAGATTGCCTACCTTGTTGTGAAGGGTTCTTTTGCCCTCGTGGTCTCACTTGCATGATACGTAAGCATTTATGTTCATACAGCAACATCATACCATTAGTTATTGCTTTTATTTATCTATCTGTCTATCTATCTGCTATTGGCCTTGTCCATTGATGTGATATACAACACTCTGACAGGTTCAAATCAAAGAAAATTGTATATAAGTAGTCATGTGAATGTGTTTGGATGTTCTAATTTCATTCATTTGTTGCATATTTTTGGTTTACTACTGAAGCTTGTCCATTGGGGTCTTATTGTCCTCTTGCACAACTCAATAAAACTAGTGGAGTATGTGAACCGTAAGTCCTTCCCTTTTAGTTGTAATCGTTCTACATCCTTGTTTTTGGCACACTTTAATATTTATCAACAGAATCAATATGCAGATATCGTTATCAGCTACCTCCTGGAAAGCCTAACCATACTTGTGGTGGGGCAGATATCTGGGCAGATATTACGAGTAGCAGTGAGGTATTCTGCTCATCAGGGTCCTTTTGTCCCTCTACAATAGTAAAAAATCCTTGCAATAAGGGGTATTAATATCTATACCTAAAACTCTTACTTTCTAACTGCTTATCATGTTACTATATGCTTTTGCAGACTCTGTTATAAAGCACTTGTTTTAACTCTTATTTTATCACTCATTTGTATATTCTAAACTACTTTTATATATGAATTATAGGTATTATTGCAGAACAGGTTCTACTTCTCCAGAGCGTAAGTTGTCGAAGCCTATTAATTATTTGATGTTTCTATGTTGATTTTAGTAGTAATCAATTTTTTGTGTGGCCATTCTCATTCTCTATTCTAAAGTTAAGGAAATCTGTACAATGTGAATGCAGGTGAGTTATTAGTTGAGTCAAGTATTAACGAATAAAGGAGTTGACAAACATGTTAACATATATATCACTCTTAATCTTTTGATATATTACTTTAATTTTACAAGCAATATATTTGTTGGACATCATGGGTATGAAATGTGGCATGAAATAACTCTGACGAATATTTCTCTCTCTGCCTCTCTCTTTAACTTCTACAGGGTGTTTCAAATTGGCAACTTGTGAGCCTAATTCAGCGAATCAAAATATTACTGCATATGGTGTCTTGATTTTTGTGAGTAATATTTACACATTTTCGTTTTAGAAAGCATATTTTAATGCTAGAATTTATCTTTCCATGTCTTTCTTTTTTACTTTTGAAGGTAACTCTATGTCATATTTAGAGGCAATGAAGAGTGTGGGAATTCAAAAATTTCCGGATACAATTTTTAGCATGTTTAGGTTTCAGGTCCATCATGATCCAATAGAACTAACTCTTAATTTTTCAACACAGGCTGGCTTGTGTTTTTTGCTTATTATCATATACAATTGTTCTGATCAAGTTCTTGCAACTCGAGAAAGAAGACAAGCAAATACACGAGAGAGGGCTGTTCAAAGTGTGAGGGAATCCCAAGCCCGTGAAAAATGGAAATCTGCGAAAGATATTGCTAAAAAGCATGCAGTAGGACTACAATCGCAACTATCACGTACATTTTCACGCAAAACTTCAAAGAAGCCAGAGTTGAAAGGTTTTGGTTCTAAACATTCAGATTCTTCTATACCACCTATTGGTAAAGGCAAGAAAAAGGATAAAAACAATCTCTCAAAAATACTAAATGATATTGAGCAAAACCCCGATAATCCAGAGGGCTTTAATGTTCAGATAGGAGATAAAAATGCGAAAAAGCAAGCACCAAGGGGCAAACAATTGCATACTCAAAGTCAAATTTTCAAGTATGCATATGGTCAGATTGAAAAGGAAAAGGCTTTAGCAGAACAAAACAAAAACTTAACCTTTTCTGGAGTAATTTCAATGGCTAGTGACATTGAGATTAGGAAGAGGCCTACCATTGAAGTTGCTTTTAAAGATTTGACCCTCACTTTGAAAGGGAAAAACAAACATTTATTGAGATGTGTAACCGGTAAACTATACCCTGGTAGAGTTTCAGCTGTCATGGGCCCATCTGGGGCTGGCAAGACAACATTTCTTTCTGCTTTAACTGGAAAAGCAACTGGATGTCACACAACTGGTCAAGTTCATGTAAATGGTCAGGAATCTTCTATCAGGTCATACAAGAAAATCATTGGGTTTGTGCCACAAGATGATATTGTGCATGGAAATTTGACAGTGGAGGAGAATTTATGGTTCAGTGCTAGATGCAGGTATATTATAATATATATGTTACACATTTGTTCTCTAGCACGACTTTTTATGCCAAACAAGTACGATGTATAACATGTTCAGGTTAATTATTTGGCTACGTTTCTTCACAAGTTCTGTTGATAAAACGTTTATGAGTGTATTGAATTGAACACGTTTTCTTACCATCTGGTTTTCTCTTAACTTTTTTATTTGTATGTCATTGTAGACTCCCTGCTGATCTACCAAAAGAAGAAAAGGTGTTAGTGGTTGAAAGAGTCATTGAGTCATTAGGTCTACAGGCAATACGAGATTCTTTAGTTGGAACAGTGGAGAAACGAGGAATCTCTGGAGGTCAAAGGAAGAGAGTGAACGTTGGATTGGAAATGGTCATGGAACCTTCCCTTCTAATTTTGGATGAACCCACATCTGGTTTGGATAGCTCATCTTCTCAATTACTTCTTAGAGCACTTAGACGTGAAGCTCTTGAAGGTGTAAACATATGTATGGTCCTTCACCAACCGAGGTAATTTTCACAATTTTTCTACACAGATCAAAACACATCTTAAGTGAACCCCCCAAGATTAGTCTCTTGGAATTCTAAGACTTGGTTACTTCAATCCTCCACTTTTCTAGACCCTCTTTAAATCCATGACAGCAAAAAGTCACTCACTTCTCTTCTTAATAAAAAATACAGTATAAAAAGATAAACAAATGACATTTTTCAAAGTTTAGAGCTGAATAAAGGTTTTGAAAAATTCACGAACTAGAGTGGTAGACACTTACTAGTCTAACCTGTGAGTTTGCTTAAAATGTACCTGATATATCACACAATGGTGTCATCTACTGAAAATAATGCCTTTTTTGTGCATCCATGGTCTCCAGTTACACCTTGTTCAAGATGTTTGACGATTTTATACTGCTTGCAAAAGGAGGTCTTACAGTGTATCATGGACCAGTGAACAAAGTGGAAGAGTATTTCTCAAGCATGGGCATTAATGTCCCCGATCGTGTCAACCCTCCAGATTACTTCATTGACATTTTAGAAGGAATAGTAAAATTAAGCCCAAGTTTAGGAGTGACCTACAAACAACTACCTGTGAGATGGATGCTTCATAATGGGTACCCTGTGCCCATGGATATGCTACAGAGTGTTGAAGGAATGTCAGCCCCAAGTGGTGAAGGCTCATCAAGTGGAGCAGCAGCTGGTGGAGAAGAAGAGGCACCTTCTTTTGCTGGAGAACTTTGGCAGGATGTAAAGTGCAATGTTGAGATGAAGAAGGATATCCTTCACATTAACTTCTTAGCTTCACATGATCTGTCCAATCGGGTTACACCTGGAGTGTTCAACCAATACAAGTACTTTCTTGGAAGGTAATAAATTACAAGAAGAGGGAGGGAATATTTCAATCAGTTTTCAGTTTTATTTTTTTATTTTTTTATTTGATTTTGGTTCATTGCAGAGTTGGTAAGCAAAGACTAAGAGAAGCTAGAACACAGGCTGTTGATTTCTTGATTTTGCTACTAGCTGGCCTTTGCTTAGGTACACTTGCCAAAGTGAGTGATGAATCATTTGGAGCAACTGGTTACACATACACAGTAATAGCAGTATGTAAGTTTCATATGAATTTGTTAACGTGTAAAGTGCTAGTAATACACTCTTTAACAACACATACTTTTGAACTCACCTTCCTCATCGATTGAAATTTATTAGAAATCACAAAATACTGTGACTCACTAAATATGAACTGGGGTCCATCTACTAAAGTGATTTCTAATGAATTACATTTAGTACTACTAATAATAAGTATGTTGAAATGGAGTCTAGATTCTCTGGGTCTTTTCTGTGTTGTCCTCTACTTAGCATTAAAAATATATTATGTTAGTACTTTAAAAATCTTTTTAATATATTTTAAAATTCCAAAATCAATGGTCATCATTGTATTTTGAAGATACAGCAGAGGAATAACATAGAAAAACTTAATAGAGAATCTAAATTCGTTGAAATGAGTGTATTGCTAGCAATTTGTTGTTGTTGTTGTTATTATTGATGTCAGGTTACCTACTTTGTAATGTAACTGATGCTTTACTTGCAGCACTCCTTTCTAAGATTGCGGCATTGAGATCATTCTCATTGGATAAGTTGCACTATTGGCGAGAAAGTTCTTCAGGCATGAGTAGTTTGGCTTACTTTCTATCAAAGGATACTGTTGACCATTTTAGCACAATTATCAAGCCACTAGTTTATCTTTCCATGTTCTATTTCTTCAACAATCCAAGATCATCAGTCACAGATAACTACATTGTTCTACTATGTTTAGTCTATTGTGTCACTGGCATAGCTTATGTGTTAGCAATCTTCTTACAACCAGGTCCAGCCCAACTGGTAAGCTTTTAACTCTGGTTTCACTTTAGGTGATTTTTCTGTCTTAACTAATTTTAGTTGTTACAAGTAATTTGTTGCATTATGCAGTGGTCAGCGTTACTTCCAGTAGTTTTGACTCTAGTAGCAACCTATGAAAATGAAGATGATAGCAAATATGTTAAATATCTGTCAGATTTGTGCTACACTAAGTGGGCTCTTGAAGCATTTGTAATATCAAATGCTAAAAGGTTTGATTTATATATCAGATGCTAAACTATGGCTTTTTTTTTTTTCTTTTCCATATGCTATTTTAAGACGAGTTTCTCCCATGCAGATATGCTGGAGTTTGGTTAATTAGTCGATGTGGTGCTCTTTATTCTTCTGGGTACGATCTTAAACATTGGTATCAATGCTTAGGCCTTCTTATTGTGATGGGAATAATTAGTCGCATGCTGGCATTTTTCTGCATGATAACCTTCCAAAAGAAGTAATTTCAACAGTTCCAATCCCTCTAGTTTCATCTTGGGCGAATTAAAGATGTTTTGTCCACAACTCTGATCGGTGATACAACTTGTGGTCTGTGCCCGACAACTATGTAAAGTAACATCACATGAAAAAGTTTGGTAGAGCTAGTTTGATAAGTCTTAGGTGTGGATAACAATATTGCGTTGTTCTTGCTATTGAGCAAGTTGTGCATAAAAGACTAAGCTTCAACAATTTTGAGTTTAACATTATCATTCATGACTCCATCATTCTGTTAGTGGTGACATTATCAATTAATTTGTATAGGTTTTTATTCTTCTATCTTTCAAGTACAGTTTCCTGAATGGTTGGTGGTAATAAACTGATAATATACGTGTGCTATGTAAAAACACTTTTTAGTGTGGATTTGTGAACACATTATAATAACCTAATAACCCATTTCATTAAACAAGAAAAAGAAGAAGATTGAACTTAGCATCTCAGTTTAAAAGAATGAGTGATGTTAGCCACTCATTGATTTAAAAAAGTTAGAGCTACTAACCTTCGTATAAAGGTTCAACTTTTTTTTTGTCTGAATAAATATAATTCTCTTTCACTACCAAGTCAACTTTTGTTTTAAAGAAAATTCTTGATAATAGTTGTTTTAAGGATGTAATTAAAGTTTTGATGATCCATTTGTTGCTATGATGAGGTCATAATTAAAATAAGAATTGGGTTTACGTGTAAATTTTATATCGATAAAAGTAAAGTTTCGGGATTTTTTTCTTTTTATTTTTACTCTTATAAACATAATTTAATTTTGTAATATTTTTTTAACTAATATAAATTTTAATAATTATATATTATAAAATTTGTTTATTATCATAAAAGTAAAAAATAGATATACAAGTGTCTCGTTGCTATTTTATTATTAGAAACAAAAAAATTTGTATTTATATAGATATATGGATATATTCATGAAGAGCAAAGTTACATAAGAAAAAACAAAAAAGAAAAAACAAAAGAAAAAAAAAGGACAACATAAGAATCATGTTCCAATAACAAAATTAATATTACTCTTTTTCATTCAAGTTGAGACGTCTTTCTATATTTTTTACCTTTGTTTAGAATTAAGACATCATTATAAGAAAACTTTCGTTGTCTTGTGGGACATATTATTATCTTGATGTTTATTTCTGTGCAATTTGAGTTTATTTGTTACGCAACAAAATTGAAGTTATGTTTACACACTGGTTTGTCCCACATTTCCATCTCTACTTCGTTGCCAACAAAATCTACTCTCATATAAAGTATAATCATTTCAATTAACACATACAAGAAAAATAGTTGATGCCTTGGGCATGTTCATGTGCTCACTAAAGTGAGGAGGAGCTCGTAAGCAATGACATATTGAAATTATAATGATGTTTATGTTATGCTTAATGCTTTTATAATGTTTATTTATTTGGTTGTATATACGCTATATACACGTACTATTAACATTAAAATGCATGATATGATGTATGTATGACATATATAGATCTTATTTGGATCACTTATGGATGATCTTTTGTAGGTGATAAATCCTATTTGGATCACTTATATACATGTAAATGTATTGACATATGAGTATATAAGGTTTGAGTTTGGATAGGGTGTTCTTGAATGAGTGGTGATGGATTCCCTATTAGGCCTTGGGTTGTGGTGATAAACTTGAGACTCGTTTAATAGAGATATCCTAACTTCATTGTTGTCTAGTTACATATATAAGGTTTTAAGTGCTAAAAAGCTAAAAGAGGTTTACATTTAACTTGGTGGCATGTGTACATCTAGCTAGATAGATGTTTTACATCACATTGACATTGTGAACCCATACATGATTCCAGTATGTATTAGGTGTTAACCTCATGTGGAACATGTTTATCATAGTTTGTAATCTTTCGGATGATCTCTTATATTTAATCATGATATGATGTGTGATTATATATGAGTTAGTTTCATCCATATGCATGTTAATGATATGTGTATGATATAATGATGTTATATTTATGTTTCAATTTCATTAGCTCATTTTTGTGCATTAGTTTGTGCCCATTGCGATGATTGTACCTGATATAAAAGCACATATTATTGACCGTACTATATTTTTAGGGTTGTAGAATATGAACACGAGGTATATGTGTATACAAATTAGTAGACATAGTGTGTATGTATCATGACTAACTGACAGAAATAAATATAGTGGCGGTTATAACCGTCAGTAAACTACACCCTTAACTAACACTAAAAATTAAAATTTTAGTAGTATTATCTTCATCTTCAAAATTAAAATTTATATTTATCATTCCCATACCCATATATTTTTTTTATCTCATTCTTATCTCCACTCGATAATGGGTATACTCATACTCATGACTGTATCCTCATTTTTACTGTTTCAATATCATTTAATTAATTTTTATAAATAAATTATGATAAAAATATGAATTATTAAGTATTTTATATCAAAAGAACATATTCAATATAAGGTATTTAAATATAAATGATAATTGATAAATTTTAAATTAGAGTATCAAATGACAATTGAATAAAAGTAAAATAATTATATAAAGTATTACAAAATTATGCATAAATAAAATTTCATAACAACAAAAACATCCATTAATTTTGAAAATGTGAATGAAATAAAGTTGATAAAATATTTTTTTTATAATTATATAAAATTATCCAAGTTTAAAAATATTTCAAATATCTATTTACTTCATTTCTCTAAATACTAATATTTTTTTATATATTAATAAAATTATAATATACTACTCGAATGAAATCAAACAAAAAAAATTAAATTAATAACAATTCAAATTTAAACATTGAACATTTATCTTTTCAACTTCATGACAATGAGATTAAATGATTATACTACTAGAAATAAAATATCTTTATACAATTACGATGGTAAAATTATATTTATGAGAATGAGGTAAAAAATAAAAATAATTGCATAAAAAATCTATAAAACAATATTCTACATGACAGAAAAAACAACCGATAAAACAATATTCTACATGACCAATTTTGTCTCTATTGAATATGTGACCAAATTTAATTTTTATATCAAAGTTATAATGATGTGAATTTTAATATATTATATAAAAATATTTAATAAAAAATATGAATTTTAATATAAAAATTAAATTTGGTTTCAATTTAGAGAGAGAACAAATTGGTTCATGTTAACAAAAATTGGGACTAAATTGAACAAAAATAACAAATATAAGGACCAAATTGAATATAGAACATTGACTTTGACACGTGACACGCCGCTGGGTTGACACGTTGACATTTAAAAAAAGTTTTAAAAAAATTAGAAAAACAAAAATAATTCATAAAAAAATAAAAAAATCCACGAAGTGACACATAACAGTCACTATTCATAACCGTTAATGATTTAAATGGTGTTAACAGAAAAGAATCTAATTAAACAAAATTAATAAAAATTAAAACTTATTTAAATACAAAATTAAAATTAGAATTTATTTAACGAAACTTTGACAAAAATTAGGATAAGAAAAAGTATTTAAACCTTTTAAAAATAATATGAATTCAAACTTTTGGGTCTCGCGTGGTTCCTTCGGTTTAATGTGTCAGATCCGTAGATCTCTAGCAACTTACGCCACAAGGATTCAACAATCCGTTCTTCCAGAAAAGGTTAACAATAAATTATATTAAAATTTTAAATTGACACTTTTATCTTTTAAATTTTAATGATATTAAAAAGTTCAAAAAACATACTTTATTGGTGATTATTTTAACGAATTAAATTTTCTTATAAAAAAATAAATTTTGAAATAATTTTAACATATTTTATATTTTTATCTATATAAATTAAGTTTATAAAATAATTAATTTTAAATGATAATCTCACATCCACCAAATCAAATACATTAGAAAACTAAATATAATAATATTATATTTATTTTACTTTTAAGTTAAAATCCTAACACACGTTATTATATTATTGTAACAAGTTGTAAAGTGGATAAATACTACAAGAAAATAATTAATTAAATAGTAATTAAATTTAGAGATAACAATTAATTAGTTATTATATTGGGTATGCTAGACCATTTTATAAATTAAAAAGGCTTAATTATGTTTTAAGGACATGATGAATTTGAAATTGAGTCCCTAATCAATTTTTATGGTCACTTGAATATTAAATAAATTTTAAAATTTTCAATTGAATAATTGTTGTTAAATTTTATTTCTTGTAATCAAGTGATGTAGTTGTTAAGTGTCTGACATGATTATTATTTTGTTATGTCATCTTATTAGGTTGTCGCCAAATATAATTTTATTATTTTATTATTTTTAAAATTTTAATACTTATAATTATTATTTATGATTTTATGATTTTATAATTTTAAAATTTTAAAATTTTATAATTTTATCGTTATGTCGTCACATCGTTATTTCATCATATTGTTATATTGTCATATCGTTATATTGTTATATCGTCACATCGTCATATCGTCATATCGTCATATCGTTGTATCGTCGTATCGTATCGCTATATTGTCATATTGTTATATCATCATATTTTTTTTATTTTCATATTATTATATCATTATATCGTCATATTGTTATATTGTCATATCATCATATTATATCGTCATATTGACATATCACCATATTGTTATATTGTCATATCGTTATATCGTTATATTGTTATATCATCATGTCGTTATATCGTCATATTGTTAAATCATCATATCTTTATATCATCATATTGTCATATCTTTATATCGTCACATCATCATATCGTTTTATTATTATATCATCATATTGTTATATCGTCATATTGTCGTATTCACTATCAAATCTAAGATCCTAAGTCAGCGGGGACAATTAGAAATTAATATGTTATCAATCAAGCAACCTTTTAAATAAAAAGTAAAGAATTAAGGAGAGCTAAATCAATTTTTTTTTCTAGATATATAGTAATAATTTTAACAAAATCAGGAGGTGTTTGCTTACGCAGAACTGCATGTAGATCCGCCACTGGTCATATATCACATTTATAAAATTATAAAATTATAAAATTATAAAATCATAAATTATAAATTTGTAATTTACAAAATTTTTAAATAATAAAATTACATGTGACGATAATTGAGCAAGGTAACATGACAAAATAATAATCACTTGAATCACTTAATAGACATATTAAAGGTAGCAAAAGAAGTTAACAATGAAATCAAATTGAAAAAATTAAATTTAGTGAATACTTGATAGATCATAAGAATTTATTAGAAACTCAATTAAATTTTTTTAAATTTATTATGAACATAAAACATAATATTAAACTAACTAAAAATTATTCTGTTATTAATAAAAAAAGTTATAATTGATTTGTGAATTAATATTTTGGTCTCTTATTATTAATTACCAAAATTTTAGTTAACTTATTATTATTATTAGTTCTAAATTAATCTCTAAATTAAAAATATGAACTAATATGAAATCAACAATAGGAAGTAAGTAAAACTTTGTTAGATTCAATAATAAATAGTTTTTCTTGTATTCTCTTCTCCCATGTACAATTTTAATATTGTTGTCTCATAACACCTTCACTTTTATTATTGAAAACTCGAACTACAAATAGAAAAATAATTAATTGAGTTTATTTTAATAAAATTATTTCTATTTTTAGATATTTAAAAAAAATTATTTATCTATATTTAACATTTGAATAAGTGGATTGTAAATCTTATTAAACTATAGCACAGGACAAAATACATAAAACAATTCTTTTTATCTTGTAAGCTTTAGTGGAAAATGAATATATACAAACAAAATTTTGTATAAGATTCTTTTAACATTAATTATATCAACAAAATTGATAATACTTTATATTGTAAAAAATATATTATATTATAAACATATAATATCATTTTACAAATAAAATGAAACATAGAGTATAAGTAGTTAAGACTTATTACTATTATTGCACGTGACTTTCTGGATATATAGCTCCATTTTTGTTTTGACCTAACCCTCCAATCAAGCACAGCGTCTTGACTAAGCTTAGCTTCTTCATAAACAGTTTTTAAATAAAGTAAGTTTGTCTTCATAAGGCAGCAAAATAGAGCATTTGTATCGTACGCATTAAGTATTACCATTAATCTAGTTGCTGCATCAAAATCTGCCACAGCTTCTGCATAAATATAAAACCTTCGATTGAACAAGGAAAACAAAAGCTGGTTTCAATTTTTCACACTGCCAGTACTTAATCACAATATTGCAATAATCTCTCTCTAAACTTGGCAGATAAATACAAAATAAATCTTTATTGAGTAATCATCAAAATTTCATACAGAAAAAACTGGGTATAAATATCATGGCTTCTGCGAGTAGCATGACGAAACAACATAGAGGTAGCATGAAATCAAAGCATGGGCACCACACACTCACCCTTCATTTCTCACAGCGAGCTATTTTACTGTGAATAATTACAACTAAATTTTTCACAATTTTTTTTTTTTATAAATTTAAGATGACATTTTTTAAATGCTTTTGAAATATAAAAAAATAAAAATAAAAAATTATTTAAAAAATGTGATATGAGATTATAAGAAAAAGTTGTAGTTGTTAAAAAATTTTGGATTAAATACGATTTTGGTCTTTCAACTTTTGGTAAAAAATAGAATTAGTCCCTCTTTGAAACTTTGGACTTAATTTAGTCTTAAAACTTTAGAAAATGTTAAGTTTATTTGACATTTCAAATGCATTTTATTATAAAATTTATGTTAATATTAAAGTGAAAATGTATCAAATAGGTAAATAATTCAAATATTATTATAAAATGTATTTAAAACGTCATATAAACTTAACAAAATTTGGTTAAAAGGACTAAATTCACGCATTTATAAAGATGAATGACTAAATTGATTAAAAATTTTGAAGAGTGATTAATTTTAAAATTCACTTAATCTTGGGAGAATAAAATTTAACTCAAAATTTTTATTTAAAAGAATTCGATGAATAACGTCTCTTTATCAGAAACCAATAGTAAAAACTAGTTTCTTGTTGCCTCTACAATTTTTTTTTCTTCTTATTTTTCTTATTAGTTCATATATTGAATAATAATAAATTTTTTTATTTATTAAATATTATAAAATTGAAACTTTTCAATGAGTGACTCAGAAAATTTAAAATATTTAACTGAAATAAGAATATTCAAATAAAATTAAAGTAAAATAAATTAACTTTCTTTTCTATATAAATATATTTTAGAGACAAATGTTATCAAAAGAAAAATATTTAATGATAATTCTTAATGGTTTGTTAATGAAATTTGAAGTTTTGTTTTGAAAATTAATATTTTATTAAATATATTGAATATTAACAAAGAAAAATAAATAATAAATAAACAATAATTTAAGTTTTCATTTAAAGGAACGGGATTCTGTATTTTGAAAAAAGTAATGATAATGTGACACATTTTGTATACTTATCTGATATTACTTTTTATTCTTTTTATTTTTTTTATTTTCTTTACAGTTATAAAATTTTCATTTTTTATGATTATTTCACCTTTGTAACGTATGTTAAACAAATATAATATATGTCAAATTATCATTAAAGAAAAAACTGTAAAAATGTATTATATTGACCCCTGACAGTTATGTGTGATACAAAGTACAAACTACAGCTACAAAACCACCTTTAACATCATCAACCAAAAAGGAAGAGGATAGCTTTACTTAAAGTGATGTAATTAGAAAGGAACTTAGGATGGGAATGAATCTCAAAAACTAAACCAGAATTGCAAGCTACGCCAAGAGACCAAACCAAACATCACCGTCTTTATTTTTTTTTTTTTTTTTCACTCTGTGCATGATGTCCCACTCCCACCAGCATCCACAACCTCAACAAAGACGGTTATTATCTCTGTGTCTGAACCAACTTCACGAACACCCTCCTGAAAGCTCCTTCTCATCTTCTCAAACACTCTACAAAACCAAAATCCCCTTATGTCTCATTCACTCTCTAACGTCAACCACTCCTTCATCAACCCACCAACACTTCCACTTCCATGAACCTCACACCCCCTCCCTCCGTTCCTGTTTTAATGTCTCTTCCAGACGTTGGGCTACCTTCAAGCTTGGTTGCACCTCCATGGACCCTCTAGATCTCTCATCATCGCTTCACTCTCCGCAGATTATTGTAAGTCTATTCATTTAATGAAGCTGAAAGTACCAGAGATAAGATAATTTTATAATATATAAGTAAGATGTAAACCTCACCTTACAAGTCAGTTTTGTAAGATTGATTTAGATTTACACTCCACTTCCTAACATATGATCCTATCAACCTTAGTTTTGTAACTGAAATTGTGATTCCAGAGGTTTCAACTCTTTCTAATATTATCACGAGTATATAGTTTATTGCAAGAAAATTGTCCCGTGTGTGTTTATTGTTTTGCTGAATGTAAACATGATAATGTAATATATACATGACGGTTAATGGAATCAATACGTACATGGCGTATGTTAAGTGTTTAAGATGAAGACACATGTGGTTGGTTTGTTTTATGTGTATTTCTCTTCTCTCTCTTCCTGTTTTGGTGTTGCTTCTTTTGTATTCTTTTATAAAGCAATGCACTTGTTTGCATTCAGAATTTCGGATAACAAAAATATGTGTACGCTGTTCTAAAACACTTTTCCCGGCGGTTTTGTTCTATGTTTGCAGAAGAAAAAGAAAATTACTGGGCGGCAAAAGAGGGAGGAACTTGAAAGAGAGGTATTTGCACATTCATACGTAATATTTTGATGGAAAATTCTAATTACCATGTAGAATGAATAGTATCTTGTACAAACAGAGGATGAGAAGCTAATCTCTTAAATTGCCTTAATCTCTTCCACTGTTGCATGAACATTTCAATGAGTGTTGATTCAATTCATATACTGATAAGAAAAATAAGTTTTCCCTGTATGAATAGTTGAGTTTTTCCTTTCTTGAAAACATGTTAAAGAAGTCTATAGTCTACGGGAGATTTTTAACATCACTTACACGGAGACATATATATTTTGACTGTCTAACTAAATATTAATTGGTGATCTAACAGTAGATGATTAATGGGTAGCATGGTTTAATAAATAATAAATCTCGTTAAGATATATTCTAATTCATAATTATGATACTATTCTTAGATTTGTTGATTGCAATTTGCAAAAGAATTTGATCTACATGAGGTTAATTAATATAACATGTGCTATTTATCGGCACCCATAACCAAAAGTGTGAAGTAAATTATTGATTTGATCACGGTGTAGAGTATGGCTCTATATAGGTTTTAGGCATAGATGTTGGTCTGCAACAGTAATGGATACTTTTACTAGTCAATCAAAGTAGGAATGAAAAGTGTCGCTCTCCTTTTGAAAAAGCTACCACTGGATTCATCATTATGTCAAAGTATAGCAATACTTCGTACAAACTTTCGAACCATAGGTTTACTATTTGTGACAACGGAGAGTACTAGCACTGAATCAGAACCATACCCTCAAAGCCACGCCCTTAAATGGGAAAATTTGTACACGTTCGTCTCATGCTTTAGCTGTTCAACCGATTAGGTGTATATAATTAATGGGGACAAAATTGTGAAATCTGTATACTCTTTTTACTGCTACATGTGACCATTCTACATGGTGAGAACATTACATGACTTTTTTTTTTTTCAATTATGTAATAACAGGTTGCTATGCTTCAAAGGTTGTTGGACCAAGAAGAGAAGTTTCATGAGATTTTGGAGATGGTGCATAATAAACCAAATGGGTCAGCTATATCAATTCCCAATTTTCTTCCACCTAAGGTAGTATAATTCTCTTAACAATCACAATTTTCTATTTTGTTTTTGCTTTCTTTCTCTCTGGGTAGAGTGGTAGGCCTCTTTATTCAAAATTTGGTTTTGGTAAGTACTATGGGCTTATGATAGTCCTTTGGAAGTATCGAGTAGGGATATGGGTTCAATAGATAGAGCAACTTAGACCATGGTGATGTCTGCATAGGGCTCTTAATGACCTACTTTAAAATTGAAAAAAGAATTTTTTTTTTCTGTATTAAGTATATCCATAAAGGTTATAAATTCACCAACTGAATTCCTAAAATTGATCTCAATTCAATTTAGGTGGGTAGAAGTTATTTTATGCAGAAAGTGGGTAAGTAGGGATGTACTTATTGTTGATTGAACTAAAAATAAGATCAAACAAAATTTATTAAGATATTTCATAGTTGTTTTCTGTTTTGCATTATTCACCAGCTTGGTTTAGGAACTATAATTATGCAATTTGTGCAGATGAGAGAAGTGTTAGGAGAGCTAGTGATGGTAGAGAGTGAAATTGCGAGACTAGAAAGCCAAATAAGCCAACTTCAAGCTGGTTTGAAACATGAACAAGAAGTGACAAAGGAATCAAAGTCTAAAACGTGGAATCAAGGGAATTTCAGTAATTCTAACAATCACTTATCAACTTCTCCGCTTCCAAATCCTAGTCCTATTCGCAGAAGTGTTCAAGAAAGGATGGCCTTTGAAACCAAGGCGTTGCATTTCATAAGCAAAGCTATAAAGGGTGATTACAATCTCAGTGATTTCAGTGTAAATGAAAAAGCAGGTTTTCTGAAAACTTCTGTAGAACAGAAAGAAAATAAGTTCCAAGAAGACGTGAAATTTCATGAAAGAATTCCAAGAAAAAATGGGACAGTAAAACCTCCCTCACCTATGCGTGACCCACGTCATCCATCACCCAAGGTATGTATGCATGCATGACAATTTTCCCATTCATGTTGTAGCTTTATTTTCCTTCATCAGAATATGTTTTGGCCATAGCGTTTTGTTACCGTGTGAAAAAAATTACAATAAAGTTCATGGTTTGTTCTTAAATACAATCTTATAGACAACGAAGAAGGAAAAAGTATTTACACCATCTTAAATTTCAACTTCTTGACGATGTGAAACTATTAGACTATTAGACGTGGTAGGAAGAGACCATTCTATAAACTGTAGATATATACTAATCTCAGACCATACATTAATAGTTGAACTCTGTATATATCATTTACTCTATGAACTATAAAGTAATATAAAAATTTGATAAGAACCAGTGTTACATGAGATGGATATTGTTGTCAACAGTGTGAATTTGCTAATTTGCAATTAGTTTACAATTTTCAGCTGCGGGAACGCAATCCAGAGATGTACTTGGATCTTCCAACGAGATCACTGTTGGATCCACTTCTGTCAGAAGAGAATGATCTGAAGTGGCAACCCAACAAGCTATCTGAGAGCATCATGAAGTGTTTGAATTTCATATATGTAAGACTACTGAGAACTTCAAGAGCAATGGAATTGGAGAAATCAGGGCCAATTTCAAGGTCTGTGCACTCTTCTTTAAGCTCAAGAAGCTTCAGGGTGGATACTGGGTCAATCCCAAAACCAAGCCTCTTGTTGCAAAAGGAATCTAGGCAGCAAGACCCTTATGGTATCTTTAACACAGAAGAGTCCATTCCAAGGGACATTGGTCCTTACAAGAACCTGGTTATATTCACTTCCAGCTCTATGGATCCCAAGTTTATCTCAAGTCCATCCTCTATACCATTACTGAGGAAGTTAAGGTATGGCATGGATGATATCTACATTTATGAGAAGAATCAAAATGTTGAAACCATTGTAAGTTCTACTTTACAATGAAGAGGTACATAGTAAAAGGAACAAAATTTAAGGTAACAGTTAGTTTTTTGTTGTTTGCAGGATCTTGATGAGCAATCTTCAAACAGTTGACTTGAAAAGCCTTACAAACCAACAGAAACTAGCATTCTGGATCAACGTGTACAATGCTTGTATCATGCATGTATAGTAGAAATTTCAATCTGATGAATTTTAATTACAGGACATAGATCAGAAGGACTATGCTTAATGTATTGTCTTGTTTCAGGGATTTATCCAATATGGAGTGCCATCCACACCAGAAAAACTGCTTGCATTGATGAACAAGGTACATTAAAAGTATTGATATACATGTTACTTATCCTGTTTCTGGCATGTTGAACTCTGCCATGGTTTTTTCACAGAAGACAAGTAGCTTACTAAGACAATTTGTTTATGTTTATGTTTCATGTTAGAAACATTTTCTTGATGTTGAATTCACTTCCGTGCAGGCAACCCTCAATGTAGGAGGCAACCTAATAAATGCGCAAGCAATAGAGCATTTCATATTGAGGAAACGAGATATTTCTAACATGAAAGAGGTAAACAATAAACATGATCATCTCTTTTAAATACTGAATCAAACTAAGCTTCAGTTTTGTTACAGTTGATATATCTGATGGTTTAGGTTCAGCATAAAGGTGAGTGGGAGGAGAAAGAATCAGTTGTTCGAGAACTTTATGGACTTGAATCTGTTGATCCTAATGTTACATTTGCTCTGTGTTGTGGAACTCGTTCTTCTCCTGCTGTAAGTTCTTCGGCTCAAATCTTTTTTAACAGTAATGTTAGTCGTTAGTATTTTGTTACTCGAGAAGTTAAACCTATAACTTCGTCAGGAAGAAAGAGTTGAACACACAATTTTTTTCACTTTCCGTTTCAACTTTATCCCTGAATCAACCTTATAACTCCGAGTTATTCTATGAATTGGTTTTCACCTCTTAAGATATTGCTTCTAATTTTAGAGATATGATGTGCACTTGATGCAGGTGAGGATATACACAGCAGATGGAGTTACAACTGAATTGGAGAAATCAAAACTAGACTATCTTCAAGCTTCAATTCTAGCAACTAGCACGAAAAGAATAGGATTTCCAGAGCTTCTTCTCATGAACATGCTTGATTTTGCTGCAGATATAGAATCATTGGTTGAGTGGGTATGTAGCCAGTTACCCACATCAGGCACTCTAAGGAAATCAATGGTGGATTGCTTTAGAGGCCACAATAATACTAATTCTGTGAAGGTTTCTACCATTGTTGAAAAGATACCCTATGACTATGAATTCCAGTATTTGTTGACAATATAAATGTACATTTGTAACACTTCTCCTTCTTCTTTTGTTAGCCAATAAAACTTTGAGTGTATAAAATATAAAAAAGGGCAATTCTTGAACCATCTCGCACTACACCATTTTCTTTCTCTCTTCCTCTGTTTGTAAACTTTGTAGAGCCACCAGTCCTATACAGTCATCGAAACTTTATAAAATATAGGGTTAAATATGATTTTCATCCTTCAATTTTCAGTAAATTTTAAAATTAGTCTATTTTCGAAATTTTATACCAATTTAGTCATTCATTTTTAGAAATAAATAAATTTAGTTCTTCTTACCCAATTTTGTTAAGTTTATTTGACATTTTAAACACATTTTATGATAATATTTGAGTTAACATTGAAGCGAAGCGGAGATGTGTCAAACAGTATAAATAATTCAAATATTATCATGAGATGTGCTTGAAACATTAGATGAACTTAACAAAAATTAGTGAAAATGATTAAATTCACGCATTTTTAAAAATGAAGAACTAAATTGATAAAAAAAATTTGAAAAGGAACTAATTTCAAATTTCGCTGAAACTTAAGGGACCAGAAACATATTTAATCTTATAGTATATTATCGTGTGCATATATTATTTATTCTATTGATACGTAATTACTAAAAAGTATACAAGAAATCAGAAAAAGTTAAAATAACTCAAAAAGTGTAATTTAGAAAAAAATATGAATTGTTACCAAATTTAATGCTGCTAATTAAATTAACAAAGTTTCATAGTTTTATTTTGTAAATTGAAAAAAGAAATATACTGTGAGTTTGCTAAATAAGTTTTTATTTTATTCTATGAACATTGACACATTTTCGAGTATTATGCATGCTGTTACCTCTGAATAATTCGGCCTCAATCCATATTTTATTTTTAAATTTAAAGAAACCAAAAACCTCGGAACCCAGAAAATATTTGATGACAACCCATGGGCCTGGGCTAGAGGTTCAGACACAAATGCAATTGTTAAACATAACCTTTATATATAACTTTTTTATGCATACCCTTTAATTTGTCCAAACAATTTTATATTTTTTAAAGATAATCATTTTATGGTTTAATCATATTTTTATTATTTAAAATTTAGACTAATTGTGTTTCCCGAATCTAAAGGATTTCTCTTTAAAATTAGAAGTAAAAACGATTTCAACCTCTAAACACAAAATTTGATGGATGAGGAGTGATGAGGTGTTTTATTCCTTAGAAGGAAGGGAAAAGAGGAGAAATTCGTGTTTCGATCTTAACAATTTGAAGAAATAATTTTTGTTTTTTTGTGAAGTTTAAAAAGGAGGGTGGTAGAGGTTATATATATTATTTACCTATTGAAAATTAATTGCATTAGGGCCGCATTGTAGAAGGGGTGGAGAATCTAATACGTAACATGTCAACAATTCAATAACAAACATTTAATAATGTTTAATTATCATATAACATTAATAATTATTTGTGAATTAATTTACATTACAGTTTATCATTTTATTAATATATATATATATATATATATATATATATATATATATATATATATATATTTATGTGTTATTTTATTAAATCTTTTATGTCTTTTTAAAATATTAATTTGTTAATATTCACACGTTGTACATTTACTTATACAAACTAAATTTCATACAAATTTTAGTAGTATACAATTTTTTTTTCAACACATCCTTTTAGCCTTCACATTCTAAAAGATATCTTAAGATACATAAATAAACACATAAGTATTTCAAAGTCAAGGACTTAGTACAGTTCTATTTTTTATTTTTTAAAAAGAAAACTACAATACATCATTCTTATAATATTTTTGAACTAATTTCTTCATTTTCTATATGAGCTCCAATGTTAATATCATTATTAAAAATTCTCATATTACATGAGATTTCTTTTTACAAATTTGTTAAAATATTTATAAGAAAAAACTTTTTCTTATTATTTTTTTTAAGAATTTTAATTAGCAGGTAATTTCTTTGTAGATAATTATTTCTTACAAAATTATAAAATTCGTAAGTATTTCCTACAAATTTTGTTACGAATAGTGGTTTATACAAAATACTTTATAAAAAAATTGACAGCAATTTTTTGCAAAAAAAATTTCATAACAAAATTTATAAGTATTTCCTAAAAAAAATTCAAAACAAAATTGGCGGGAAATATAAATTTTTTTTAGTAGTATCATTTGCGTACATATATATTTTATAAATATTATATAAATAAATATTTGAAATATAAATATAATATTGAAAAAGAGGCCAAAGATAAAAATAGAACTACCATAACAGATTATTTTATCCCAAATTTATAACCATGCAATAAAACATTGAAGACTAACATTTTTCGATTTTTTAAAATATTTTTTAATCTAATCTACACAATTATGAAATATTCTTTAAATCGGTTTCTATTTTATAATTTTTTGGGTGTTAATTTAGTTTACACTTTTCGATAAAGAGAGAGATTAAAGTGTATGCAGAAAGCACTTATAAGATGTTTGTATTCTTTTAAAGTGTGGTGTTAATGTGAGGGTAACAGGAACAAAGTGTGACAAGGAACATATATGTTGTCTTCATAGGTGATGACCAATTTTAGTGAAAAATGAGTGGCATTAGAGATTGCTTTAAGTGTCTATCCCACCACGTCATTTCTAACTATCCATTACGTCTTATTCTTTTCCCAACTTCATTGCTCCATAAAGCATTAGGATTCTCAATAACTTTAGTCAAAAATTTTCTATATTCCAATAATTTCATAGACAAGACATATACGTAGTGTATTTCTCACTTCAATGCATGTATGTATATATATGTATTCAACACTCCATGTAAAAACATACTATCATTGTACATAGTATAATGTTACAAACAATTTATACTATTTTCATCTTTACACTTTTTTTTATGTCGTTTCAAAGATTTATAAAAACATTAAATATTTTTTTCTGTTTTCATTATTTTTCCAATTACTGGTTAATAAAGACAATTTATATAAAAAAATTATTCACTGAGTTACTTATTTGTTTTTATTAATCCTTATAAAAAAAAACTAAAGATAACATACTTTTAAATGAAGGGGGTATGACGAGAATAATGCGGAACCGAAAGGTGGAGAGAATAATTGAAGACACCATTAGAATAGAAAGAGAAAATGATCAAATGAACAGATTTTAAAATAGGAGTTGTTTTGACAACTAAGATTTTTTTTAATAGATTTAAATTATAAAGTATTTGAACATATTTTATTCATGCAAAAATTGATAAAATATGTTTTGTAAGAGCAAAAATAGAAACTCAAGAACTTGCTTTGACCAAATTCCTTAATTTTACACAAAAACACCTTCTATTGCATGTAATGTAAATAACCTTGTCAAAATCGTAATAAAAAAATCTTAAATAGTTTATCACCCATATTTTAAAGTTATTTATTTTTATCATGACCTAAATTGAAAGGCATTCATCAGAAAGTGTTTTAAGTTCTATTTTATCCTAACCTAATAAGCATCTTCACTGTTTGCAAATTCAATTCAAATGGTCTGTTACTTGTATTTCAAAAATAATAATTAACCTTAATGATAATCATAAAATATTTAACTTTAATAATCTCTCAGTCGATGAACTTAATATTTATATGACATCGGGTGATAATCGAGGTCAAAAAATATCCTTTTGAACTCGTTTCAATATGTTTTGATTATAAAATTAAGATAAAATAACGAAAATAATTGGACAAAAATCTTTATTGCACCGGTGTTTGTAATAACAAGGGTAATTTAGTTTTGTTGAGGATGAAAAAGATGATAAACCATTTGGTGAGAAAGTGTTGATGCATGAATGGATATGATTTGTGAAGGGATGCAGAATAAAGTAAAGCAATTACGCACCAAAGAGGAAGAAGAGGGGCCAACCAAACACAACACATTACACAACGCATGCTATCATGCTGCCGTTTCAACAACATCCCTACATTACACAAAATTCTCTTTCGTTATTAGCTTCATCATTCTCATTCGCAACCTCATCTTAATTATGTCAATTCAAATATTCATTTACTCACAACATCTTCCGTCCATCACAGACCCCACTTCTTTATATGCTTTCATGTCATATTAAGCAAATGAATGGTCAATCTCACTCATAAATCATCCCATCTATCTCTTTCCCAAACCATTTCTTTTTCTTCTCCATATTCTCACTGTTGCCTCACGCTTATCTTGTCTTCTATCACCGATATGTGTTTGGGATAAAAAATAGTGGTAGCCCGGTGGTTCGATATCGGGTGGAATAAAATATTTAAAAAAATTTGTTATGATAGATTCTGATACTATGTTAAAAGTGAGTTTAAAATCTAATTTAACTCTACATAATCAGCTTATAAAGTGAGGATTGCATCTACTTATATATCATAAATTGACTTTATCTTTAATCGATGCCAGACTTTTAACACTATTTTAACAAATATAATATATATATATATATATATATATATATATATATATATTAATATATATTATACTTAGACTGTATTCTCTGGCTAGCTGTACATCAGAAGAATCTCATTTCTCACCTTTTCTTTCAATCTTGTTGACTACACATGTGCATGAATATACCTCATTTTGTCACTTTTCTCTGTGAAAAGTTGTGTTAAAAATAGTAAAAGCACGATTAGCCACTAATGCAACAATTACAAAACTTTCATCCCAGTATGAACACATTTCCTGTGAATACTTATTTGGCATGTCTGATTTGATGGAAAAAAATAAAATTGAAACCATATGTGACAGTGTACAGAATCAACTATATGTTTGCCTCCAATCATGAATCGGAGAACTATAGGAAGAGATAGAGATCATTTTAGGAAAGTGATATACTTGTGTTCCAATTTTTGCTTATTTCAAAGTATTAATTTTAACTTTTTTTCTTATCTGATTAATCTTCAAACAGCTTGATTATTTTTACATAAAGGTCTCTATTTATAGTCTTTCAACGCATTCTTAAACGTTTCGATAATAAATGAAATAATAAATTTAATAAATTACAAATTTTAATAAAATAAATTCTAATTTAATTATGATATTATGTTGAAAATAAATTTTAAATCTAATTTAATCTCATAAAATTATTGTAACATAAAATTTATATTTCAATTATATATTATTATATTGTTTTATTTTTTATTTATATGAAACTTTGAAAAAAAGATCGAATGATTAGTCAAATAAAAAATGATTGAGAAAGATAAGGTGGTAATGGTTAGAAGATGTTGGGAAAAATGCATGTAAGGGTGTGGGATTTTGCATAGGAAAAAGGTGGAAGTGCTTAAATGAAATGGTTGAGTGTTGATTCACTCTTGGTGAAAGGACAGGCTATCACGTCCATTGAAGAGTGGCAGTGGGGTGAATAGAAGAAAACCAAGGTGCCAAAGAGAGAGAAAAAGAACAATGAATAAATCAAAGCTTGACACTGACATGCACTCTCTCACACTGCCCCACATGTGTTTTCTGTTTCAGTTTTTTATTTTTTCATACCAATTATTTTTCATTTACAAATAATAACTAACTAAAAAAGAAACCTTTTTGATATTACTTATTTTACAGTGAAGGTGACATTTTCATATATACTTCAAACCCTAGATAGCTTAGTTATAAGATATACACACAAGTTGAGAAGATTTATGAGACTACACACACTTTTATTTGTTTATTTATTTTACAGTGTTACCTGCCGCAACTTTAGCATAGGAACCTATCTTTTCCACAGCTAGGGTTTCTGTAGTGACATCATGCTATGACCTCACTTCAATTTACTCTTCCAATTATCCAAATACTATTTCTTCTTCTTCTTTTTCGACTCTTCTTTTTAAAACAACTTTATTATATTTATGTTACACTTTCATTTTGTGCTCAGCTTCATCATCTTTCACTCTTTGTACAGAACACAAATTAATTTGCTAAAAATAATATATTAAATTTAGAGTTATCATGAACATATTTTTGTATTCAAAGTTTAAATTTATATTGCTAATTATAAGCTTAAATAGTATATGTTTTAAATTTAGAAGTATTATGTTTTGTGATTACCTGTTTCTTTAATATCTTTTGAATTAAATACCATATACATTTTTCATTTTGTTTTAATATAAAGTAAATAATACTTTATTAATGCGATTTATCAACGAGAGCTAGAAATGTTAGTTTAGAATTATTATAAAAGAATCTACGTCACGTACAGTTTCTTTTTTTTTTTTTCAAATCAAACATCACACATGAATATTACACAGTATATATAGAGGCAGACACCATTTTCAGGAGACATTTTTATGTATGCCATCCTTCTCCCGAGACATGAAAGTTGAAGCATACGAAAAACTGAGATATCATATATGGAAAATATTTACTGAAACTGTTGATGAAAAAATAAATACTAACAATTGTAATCAATTATTGTTAATTCAAACAACAAATCTTGAGAAGATTAATTATTTTAAAAAGAATACGCTTTGAGTTTAACGTTGATTAGTGGGTATCATATTAACCAATAAAATTTAAATCTTACAAAATTGGTTAACAGAATGAGATTTATATTATAATTTACAATAAACACTGTATCTTAAATTTGTCGTACAGTTCCTCATCTTAGCAACATGTTCGTATGTATGCTTGTTTAATTATATAGGACACTGTAGTTAGGTAGGTTATTGCAATTTGTGGACGGTTTTATGTTAGTGGTTGATTGAAAATATTACGAAGATAATCAAAGCTTATATATATATATATATATATTAACAAATATTATTTTTTTACGGTGCTTTTTGTAAGTCCTAAGTTGACATTTAGGATAATACTAACTTTATAGTTTTTGATGCTAAGATCTTATTTGGCTTCCATAGTATATTTTATATATTAATATTTTTATTTAATTTTTAATATATTAAAAATTAGATATAAATAAAACTTACATAAACAAATAATTTAATTTATCTATCTATATAGAGAGAGATTAAAATATATTTATGTAATTTTTTTTATAAATAAAAACAATAATTTTACTAATTCATAAATAAAATTGATACAAAATGAGAAAAATAAATATAAACATTAAGGATAAAAAGACCAGTTAAAAATATTAATTTAAAAGAAAATGAATATCACACATCAAAATGAATCTTTCTTATTCAAGCCATTGAGATGTTACTGATGTATTTTATATTCTTGTTTACTATTAACTATTTTAAAATTATAATATTTTGAAATTTGAATTAAAGAAACATAAAATGATAAATACAAATTGCTTATTCCCTAAAAACATATTCACTTTTCTATTTTTTTATAATATATTTTTCTCTATTTTTCACCTAAACCCGTAACTTAAATTATTCCTCAACATTATCTTTATTCAAATTATAAATTATACACATTAATATAAAAATTATATATATATATATATATATATATATATATATATATAATATTTATATTGTTTTGTTTCAACATCTCGCCAATAAAAAGAAAGAAGAACCAAACCAAACCAAAAAAAATTAATTATCTTAAATGGTATCAAGAATAATATCTTTGTAAATTATTAGAAGTTTTTATATACTTATTATTCATTCTAGAAAATTATTTAAGATCTTTAAAATTTAAGATTTTTATATAATAAAACATTTTATTCACAAGAAATTTTATGAGTATGTATATTTTAATTTCTCTGTATTTCAGCTACCGTAATTTATTTATTTGTTTTTCTTTCTTTTTTCACACACGTTATTTATACTTTTTTAAGCCTATCAAAATTCACTTTATTATTTCCGCTCTAAAGTAAAGGGTTGTATTTTGTAATTGGGCCTAGGGCTGGCCCAAGTGATAAAAACCAAACTCTAATCTGACCTAACCCTCTCACTCTCACTATTCCGCAGAACCAGCCGTCACTCCCATTGGTCCTCACAGAACATTCTGCTAGGGTTTGCTCTAGGTCTTCTTCAAGCTAACGCACACCAGCTCCTATTCCACGTAAGTCACTCCTCAGCTCATGCTCATTCTTTTCATGGTCTATGTTCGCTATTATCGTTAGGGTTTGGTAATAACCCGCCCCTTTCTTCTGTTTTACCGTTCATTCCAACTGATGACCATCATAGGGACAGTTCTGCTTTTTGTGTGCGTGTCGGAGCGCTTTGCTAGCTTGATTTCCAGGTACGGGGAGTTAGGGTTTGAGCTAGGTTGTTTGTTTTCTGCCGTTCCTTGAGCTTGCGAACTGTTTGTATGGATTTAATCGTTGATCTGGATGCGTGGACCATTTTGTGTGTTTTGTTGGGTTGAATGATGAATCTGTTGCAGGTGAGACCAGGGCGAGAACTGATAATCTCACCCAGGCGAGTCTGGAGGAGGCTCGCCCAAACCTATTTCGCGAAAAGTCGCCCAGGCGACCTGCTCATTATTTTGAGCGAGTGAACCACTCGCCCAGGTGAGAAGGGTCTCGCCTAAGCGAGATCCCGCAGTGGTTCCTGTTTCTTGTTTCGAGCCTCGCTTAGGCGGAGGGGGACTCGTCTGAGCGAGATTGTCTCGCCTGAGCGAGGGGCTGGGCGAGACAGAATGCGGTTTGGTTGCTTTGTTGCCTTTGGATGAGTGGTAATTGCTTGGGTATGCTTGTATGTTGAGATGTATGTATATATATATGATGGATCGCCATGTATGTGTGACATGATTCTTGAATGGAATGATGGGTGTTGTGGAAGTTCGGCATGTGAAATTTATGAGTGAGTTGGAACTTATGGGACATGTTATTGATATGAGGTGAGCCCCTATACTCATGGGGAGGTGGTGATAAATGGTATGGATTCAACATGCGATACGAATGAGGTGTTATTTTGTTGAGATTGACGTGGGACTCTGAGCCTGATTGATATTCTCTTATTGTGAATTTATGCTTGTTGGGTCCGTGTCAGTGCGTAAGTCCTTGGGGATCTCTAGGTGAGATTCTCAGGACCGCGCTTTAGTGGTCGGGACGTAATTCCATAGCCCCTGTTAGTGGGTGTGCATGGTGGTGCCCCATCTGTATAACTAGGTAAAGATTCAAGGTAAGGATTGCATCCTGACACTCTAAGGGGTCAGTTAGTCTCACTTAGAGCGGACTAACCCCTGTGATGGGAGTAGCAGGAGGCCTGAAATTTATTAAGGGCTAACCTTGTGGTGAGGGAAACTTGATTCATTGTAACATTTGTAACACATAGCTCGGGGGTGAGCAGCTCGGGAGTGAGCAGAGGTATCCACCACAAGTGCAAGCATCCGCTAAATCCGACCAGGTTATACGTATTCGGATGAGTCGAGTCAAGTCGTAGTGTATTGAATTAAGAGTCATGACATGCTTGGTTGTTGTATGGATATGGAATGGTGACAATATAAGTGACTGTATGATGAATATGTTATTGGCTCTAGCTTACCCGTTTTGTTGTATGTGGTTGTTCTTTCTTGCGATGATCATCAATTTGATTGATGGGAGCAGATGGGTGAGATTCTCGTGGCCAACAAGGGAATGGTGATTCTGCTGCTTAGCCATCTGGATTAGAGTTATTTTCCTTCATGTTTTTCTTTAGGGCTATGGCCCATGTATCGCTTTATGCATTTTTTCTCTACACTTTTTTGTTAGACTTGTATCTGGTTTCCGTTGGCATCGTGGTGTGCCCAAGTTGTAGGGGTTGGGTTAAGAACCCCAAGATTACGCTACTACACTATTGTTACGTGACGTTTCATTTAATTTCGTTTAATAATTAAATGGGACGTTACACTTTTCAGTGAAAAAAATCTTATAATCATATACACAACTTTAATCTTTTCTATAAATCAATATTCATTAAATTAGTTCTAATTTATCTTTATTTTATTTTATTATAATTATTTATAATTATCAACGCCTTCTTATATATTATTAAATTATAAATAAACTTATATAATATTTTAAATAATAATATTTCAAATAAATAATAAAATTAATCGGAATTAATTCGACCATCTTAACTTTTTTTTGTTTGCATCTTCCTTATATATTAGAAAAAATATATAAGGATAAAAGATATGTAAGCACCCTCTAAAGATATTTAAATTTTGAAAGGTAATAATTGTAATTATAAAAGAAAAAAAAAACAGTGTATAATGTAGAATATAGGTTGCATGTGAGGGTGGTGGAAATGTTCAGACATATTTACATGTTTGGTTATTTGATAGGTATGAGATTGTGAGCTGAAATGTGAAAAAAGAAGAAAAAGAAAGAGATGAGTCTGAGTTCAACATACGAGGCATCTCATCAAGCTTACGTCATCTCTGGATTATACCCTCTCTGTCTCTCTGTCACACACATTAATTACTCTTAATTATTATTTTCTTCTATTTTCCTTTTCGAACCTATCCTGCACCTGCTGCACCAGATCAGATCTTTTGCTTAACGGCAGTGATCATATCTCCATTTACCGATAAACTGAAAAGCCGGTCACATTCTTAACTCCGTTTCACTTCCGGTTACCGCAATCATTATTAGTTCCTCCGTTCAACATTGTGTCAGCTGTATTTCTGGATTTCTATCCTTCAATCATCAAATCACTCACTTATTATATTACTCTTATTTAAACCTTGGGATTTGTTACTGACACTGCATAATTCATCATTTTCATTTCTGCAATTTCTGCTGTAACACAAAGTAATGTGCTTGCTTAGTAATACAAAATATTCAAACAAATATTTTTAAATTCCATTCTCCAATTTTCAGAAACTTTTGTTAGCTTGGATTTTTATATTTTTAAGACCAATAAATTCAACTAAGAGCGAAGTAGTTTAGTTGACAGAAAAAAAATCACCTTTTTCAAATTTTTTTTATCACCATTTATTGTTTGTTTTCCATAAATTAACTAAACTAAAAATACTTGTAAACTTCTAAGTATTTCTTTTATTTTACATTTTATATTTTTTCATGCAATCACCGCTTTTACTTTGTTTGGATGAGAAAAAAAAATGTGAGAAAATAAATTAAAATAAAGTGGAAATAATTTTAAACTATTTTAGTTGACAAAAGTATAAATATAAAAAGTGAACTTCATAATCAATTTTTATTTTTATTTATTTTTGAATAGATGTATTAGATTTATTTTTCAGTCTAATTATCACTCTATATTTACCATTTTCACTCTATTATTTTAACATTTGTGATTTTCATGTGCTTAATATTATACAAAAATTTTGTATTTGTTCTCTCAATAATATTATCATTGTTTTACCTCTTAAAAATAAGAAAATTTATAAATAAGTAAACAGGCTGAAAAAAAAATGTTGAGTTTGGTTGTTTTTCTTTCCTAGAAAACTTGTTCCATTTTCCATAAAGAGAAGTTGGTATTTTGGTGTAGTATGAGGCGAAGAAAGAGCCCACGGTGACAGAATCAAAAGACACTGACAGTACAAGAGAGATGAGACAACGTTTGTTTGTTTACGGAAAATGAATGGCCAGGACTTCCCAGAATACTTCCAACTTTTATCAGTTAAAAAGAAGAAGAAAACTTCTGAGTTAAACACTGTTACTGACAATGATTAACATCAAGAGTCTGTTTTCTTTACTGTCTACACATGGAACATATATCTATCTTATCTTACAAATATTCTTTAAATATATTTTATTTTCATCCTTGTTAGTGTCATTATCTGCATCAAAGAAGACATAAACGAAAGAAAATGATGTATCAGAGAGAGTTGAAACAAGTTGTTTATTGAAAGATGGAGAATAGAAGAAGTTGAATACAGTACAAAGCTCCCAATCTTGAAGAAGTTGATTGATGGAATAGCCTCCTGAACACCGTAGTGCTTGAAAGGCTACTCCAAAAAAACATATCAGAAAATAAAAAAATGTTAATAATTTAATATTCTATGTTTATAGCTTTTTTCTGGTTTCTCCGGAGAGGTTGTGATCATGAATATAAAGCCATTATCTTCATTTTATAAACCAAGATACGAGTTTATTAATTTTATATTTAACAAAACAAAATTAGAACCTACAAATACATGTTTTGAAGCACACACCCAGAGTTTCATTTGTCCAGTAGGTAAGAATAATATATTAAATAATGATGTTCATATGTTATGTTGGAAGCATAGACCGGTCTGTATGATTGGATTTATTTGTTTATTTATTTCTATAAATGGTCATTCATTTTCTGCAAAACTTCTGAAAAAGAAAAATAATCTTTGGAAAAATAAAAATACATTGCTCGATTGACTTTCTCGTTTTGGAGCATGCGTATAGATTTTTCAGATTTTCTCTCTGGGTTTGAAAATGTTTGCCCCACGTTAGGTAGGAGAGAAAAAAAAAAGGTTAGTTTTGACTGTTTCATGTCGATTTTAGCTTTCATAAAAGAAAAGTTTTTCAATTATACAGCTACTGTGTTAAAGTGTGGGTTTTGAGAGGAGCTTGTTGAGACAAGGTTTGAATATGTTTTATAGTTGGTCTCTATCTATTATTATTGTATGTTCAGTTCAAGAAAAAAAATCCATCTTTTCAGGACTTTAGATAATTATGAAGAGAAGTTCTCTCTCCTTTTTAGGATTTATATTATTATTGCATAACTTACTTTTATCCCAAAAAGTGAGGTTAAAGTTTTGGATAATAATTACAAACCATTATTACATGATTGAAACTGTTATTTTATTTCCTACATACATACATGTTTCATATGTTGTTGCCTCAAAGTTTCAGGTTTTAGGATGATGCAGAAGGGGTGGAGGAGACAGTGACAGAGTCGGAAATACCAAGAAATAAAAAGGGCGAAAAGAAGATGGCAAGAAGCTGTGGAAAGAAGAAGGAGAAGGGACCACAAATGTTGGAGCTTCACCCAGCGTCACACATTTTTCTCACCCTCTCAAGTTTTTTTTTTTTTTTTCTTTTCCAAACCTAAAAAAGTAAGAACAAAATTAAATATTTTTTAAGAATAAAAAACAGAAAACAAAACACACGTAACTTTATGTTAATTCAGACGTTAAAAGTAACGGCTGATAATCGCTTTTGCAATCATTGTAGCACTGCTTAACTTCACCCTTCTCACTTCACATTCATTCATACCAACAACAACAACAGCAACACTTCCCCAACCGGAATCTTCACACTTCCCACCAAATCTCATCAAAACCTCTTTTCGATCGCACCTAAGGTATTATAAACTACCCACCATGCCACTTCCTTCACCACTATTCTATATCTCAAACTTCTACTTCTTTTTTAGTATTATTTTTGTAAGCAATTTTTTTTTCTCTCCCCGTGAATTCATTGTGGTGTTGTGTTTCTTTTTCTTTGTTAATTTCAGCGTATGCACCACTCTCAAGGTGGTTCTTTCTTCTTGTTAGTTTTTTTAACGAAGCGTGGGTAAGTTCTTGGTGGTTGAACTTGGAAACCTCCGCTAGATCCGTTGGAGTTCGAGGCTGGATCAGAAGTTAGGGTTTCACTTGTTGTCGTGTTTTTACGTATCCCGTTAGAGCTTTAACTTGTGCCTGTTTTCTGTACTTCCGTAGATTTCACGGCTTCGGTGAGTTATGTGAGTGAGTGCTTCATCTTCAACCTTACCGACACATACATAGGAAGAATGTTATACCGTTGGTTTTGGTGGTTGAAATAGTGTCATATAAAAGCTGTTAAGGAGGGCAAGTTATCCTATGTATCTGTTCGTTCTTCCTTTGTGTTTTTCTCATTGCTAAATAAAGGTACAAACAGAAGCGAGTGAAAAAGAGAAGGAACGCAAGTTGCTTTATTAATTTCACCGTATAGAATAATAAATTAACCAACTCTATCTATTCTCGAAACACAAGACGGTCTATGTTTATCGTTTTTTTTTTTTTAATTTTCATGTCAAATTCTTGTTTTTGTCGTCTGGACCTATTTTGCTGCTGTTTGAATTTTGTACCTATTTTGTCGACTGTAGTGTAATTCACATTAACAATTTAGTTATTTTTTCGTCGAAGTTATGCAGATAAACACTGTTGCTTGCTTGTTACTATACTACGATTGAAGTTATGATGCATATGTTTGTTTGTTCGTCTGTTTCTTTTTGTGTTTTTTTGTTAATGGTTGTTGTTTTTTCTCTCTCTACAATGTGTGGGAGAAATTAATGGTATATTTACCTGTGAAAAGGGTTTCTTCGGTGGAGTTAGAGTGGTGGGACTAGGAAGTTGGAATGAGCAGCTTAAGGCCTGAACTGCATGTTGCCCAACAACTTCGGCGGGACAAATTGAGGATCCAAAATAGTTCCCAACATTTGCAAGAGTTCCCAAGCAACCTAGAACAGTTATCGTTACACCCAGGTTTCAACTTGGATCTTCTTCAAGTGAGAAATGTTCGAAATGGAAACATGCTTGACGAGGCCCTTTATTCATCGGATATGATATCTTTTTCCACTCCAAGAAACCCGTTGGAGTGTCAAGAACTGATGATGGCTCAGTATGGTTCCACTTCGTTTCCTCATTCATCGTCCCCGAAGGACCAACAATGTGAACCAGAACCACGCCACTTGGGTGCTAATTGGATGGTGAATTATAACGAAAGCAACCCCAACCCCAACAACAGCAACAGCAACACCTTCTTCTCTTCTGAGCTTAATAACAATGCTTCTGGTGAAATGCATTACCCTCCCTCTTCGTCTGCTTCGCCTCCTCTTTACCATAATGCTTTGCAGGACATGTCTTACGGCGTTTGGGGAGGAAACCATGCCGAGCCTGTGCTTCATTATCAAGCGAACAACGAGTTACGTTTTGGGGGTGCTAATTTATGGACAAACAGTACCGCAGCAATGGGTTTCAAGAAGAATAACGAACAAGACATAAATCCTCATCAGGGTTTATCACTGTCACTTTCATCAAACTCACAATCGAAGCCTTGTTTTGAAGAAGGGTCTGCATCAGATGACCCTACTCAATATTCAAAGTCATTGAAGTCGTCCATGAAGTTGAACGCGCTTTCAAACAATACTGTTTATCGAAACGTTGGCCCCCTCGGTCCCTTCACCGGGTACGCCACGATTTTGAAGAGTTCGAGATTCTTGAAGCCGTGTCAACAGCTGTTAGATGAGTGGTGCTGTCAATACGGATCAAAGTCTGCGAAAGGAGGGGGTTGTGACGTTGCAGAGTGGGTCTCTCGAGATGTCAGTGCTGCATCTATTTCTGCAGCTGCTAGTGATGCTCTTAATGTTGATGAAAGTGGAGGTGCTGCAAAAGGTGTTAGCAATCTGGGTGCTTCATCCTCCGTGTTGTATAATTCAAATGAAAATGATAATGCAAATAGCGCTGATGGCGGAGCCACGAGTAACTTTTGTCTTTCTTCTCGGCCAGAGTGCCAAAAGAACAAGGCAAAACTACTGTACATGCAAGAGGAGGTTGGTTTTTTCACTGCTCATGTAGAGTAATAGTAACCCTTCTGGCCTCTTTGTGTTTCTTACTTTTTTGTCTTGTGTGTTTTTGGTATGTATCTATGCCTAATGTCTGTCAGAGGTTTTTACTGTTTTGTAACATGAAAAAAAGGCCAAATGCTTTAAAACTTTCGTCTGCAACATGAGGTCATCTGGTGTCGGTTATTGTGGATGCAAAGCTCACGAAAAGTTTGTTTGTGATGAAAATATTTGTGTTGGTGTGTCGATTTGGTTAGTTATTTAACTTGAACGTGTTTCTAATTTTATATGTATATCATAGTGTTTTGTTTTTGGTTTGAATGGTTTTGTTCAAGCTAAATACTATTATAACATGATTTGTGGGTAATACTACTGTTGATCGTTACAATTTTAGTTTTTGGTAATGTTGTTACATTCCTTTCAGAAATAGTCTGTGTGTTGTGTAGTTATTGTAGCTCTAATTCTTTTTCTTTGTTTTTCATACTTTCCTGTTGGGTGGGGGTATTTGTATTTTGATATGCTAATTATAGGATCGCATTCTTCTTTAATGATATGTTGGTTCTTTCTTTAATTTCTTACTTTTACAAATTATTATTGTGTCAACATATTTCTGTGTCATTTGTATTGGTTAATTAATGATCTTTACCGTATTTGATCTCTTCTTCAGTAACATTTTTTATCTTGTCATATTAATCTTTGTTAATATGGACTCTGAAAATGTGAAGTCACAACATATAGAAATCTTGGTAAATACCTTATCCAATTAATAATGAACTAAATTGATAAATGGGTTCTGTATAATTGTTTTTAATGGATTAACTAGTTAATTATTTAAATAATGTGGAGAAATATAAACATGACAGGAGTGTCACGCATTGAATTTTTTAGAATTTTTCTTTGTTCTTTGTATAATTTTGGATATTATTAAAGAACATTCAAACTGTTTATTTGTTTGCTAATCCTTCCTTTCTCTAGATAATAAATACGTCTCATACATAATAAATAGGACAATGTTACTTTGACACTAGAAAACAGTATATACTTTTCCCTCTCTTTCTCTTTAGAAATACAAGAGTTAACATATGTTAAAGCTTGTTTTACTTCTATAAAAATTGTGAAATTGTGTTAAAAGAACCTCTTTGCTAATAAATAATTGTTCCTTGCTAAGTGAACAGTTTCAAAATATGTGGTGTCTCCTCTACAAAATAATTGAGTTTCTTGCACACTAAATAATGATTGTTGCTTACCTAAGAGCTTTGAAATATATTCTTCACTCACGTGCATATGTTCACCTGCACACAGCAGTGTACTCACTTAGATGTTGATGTATCCTACAGACAAGCTTTTTTAGTTACTTTTGAAATAAATTTTCAGAAAACACAAATCTTAATGCACTCAAACAGGTTCGATGATACTGCTGTTTTCTTGTACTACATTTGGTATAGATTCGTGATTTAGCTATTTTAATGAGGGAATATAGGTTACATTAAATTGCTTTATATACTGTTGGAATTACTGTAGTTTTGGAATACTGTGTTCTAATAGTAGAAATGAAGTTTGTTGCTCAAAATGTCTTGGATTCACTTCTAATAGGAGTCTATGCCTATGCAAGAACAGTGTTGCTAGATAACCTTTCACCTGTGCACATTCCACTTTCCGAAAGTTCTTTGTTTCTTCCAAAATTCCTACACAAAGCGTTTGAGGTGTTATCCTACCTGGTTGCTATTGTTCAAATTGGAGGGTTATTAGTGGTTAGTTTTTTGTCATGTTCTTCAACACACTTTTAATAATTTAACCTGAATAATTGTGGTGGTTAGAACAACATTCAAATATCTTATTATTATTGTTTTACTGTGCTCGCCACAACTCAATAATGATGTGTTGTTATGGTTTGGAATAGTATAATTTTAGGCTTATTCTCATTCTGGTTAAAAAACATGGCAATGTTTTTAAGCTTTTTGGTTTTGTGAGTGATGATAGGTTACAAGGAGATACAAGCAATACCATCAACAAATGCAAATGGTGGTTCAATCATTCGAGTCTGTTGCTGGTCTTAGTTCTGCAACTCCTTATGTCTCCTTGGCTCTGAAGTCAGTATCGAAACACTTCAGGTACTTAAAAAGTGCTATCTCAGATCAACTGAAGCTTACATGTGAAGTCTTGGGAGAGGACTTTTCAATGCCAACCACAAGTAATGGTGGTAAATTTGACAGTAACATGGCAAGGCTACGGTGCATCGATCAAAGTTTTCAAAAAAACAAATCTTTGGGGGGTAACATAAACTTTCTTGAGCCCCAACAACACGTGTGGAGGCCCCAGAGAGGCTTACCAGAAAGATCAGTGGCAATTCTTAAAGCTTGGCTCTTTGAGCATTTTCTTCATCCGTATGTCTTTTCTCTCTGTGACCTCTCGTGTGTATGAAATAAAACTATGATTCTTTTCTGTTTGCTCAGAAGAAGGAAAGAGTGATTGAGTTATGGTTTTCTTTTTGCTGTTCAATTTCATTTCAGGTACCCCACGGACACTGATAAACACATGTTGGCTACCCAAACAGGTCTTTCGAGAAACCAGGTGGGGGTCTACTCCTTTTGAATTCATTATTATGTCTATAGTCCTTCAGCTATATATGCTTGATTTCATTTGTGTCTTTGACATGCTCTTTTGTTGGCTTCTTAGTGGGTCCAATCAGTGTGCCAAATATCGTCAAATATTTGCTATTTCAAAGTCTAAGTCTTAATTTAATCAGTGAGGAAACTTGTTCCTTTTGTTTTTCATTCTCAGGCTTTTAGGCCGACACATACGTTTTTATGCATAATTACAAATGTACATCACTTTTCATTTTGCTTCTGGTTTTCAAATTTTTTGAAACAACATCTTATAGTGAACATTTGTGTTTTCACTTATTTCCTTCTCTAAATCAAAAGGTTCACTGAAAACAACTGAAAATAATGTCACTTTTGAAGATTTGAATAAGGGTATGCATATATAAAGGGAATTTGAGTAATAAAGAAGCAATGTCAAACTCACCTTAATTACGGGGAAATTAGTACATGTTCTGAGAACGTTTGTTTGTACAAATTTCTACGTAACCTGTAGTCACACATTTTAATCTGAGAGAATTTTAGTACATACTAGTCTGGATTCAGATGATGTTCACCATGTAATGATACCTTAGGGATAGTTGTGAAAAGTGTTTTCTTTTGTTGTCTAATGGTTTGGGTTATAGAAGTTTCTCATATTTGTAGTGTAAACGATTTCCAAGAATGCAAACTTGAAGCATACACATTTAATGCTTGAAATTTGCATTGTTGGAAACTGGTATCCTAACATGCTTTTTATGGTTTTCTTGAAATTTGGAATAACGTATTTGCAACCAGCTGATATATATATATATATATATATATATATATATATATATATATATATATATATATATATATTTAGTTGTAGAAGGTTGGAATAACGATGTAACTGAAACGTAGGTATCAAACTGGTTCATAAATGCTCGAGTGCGTGTGTGGAAGCCAATGGTTGAGGAAATACACATGCTCGAAACAAAGGGTGCAGCAGAAGCGCACCACCAAGGCTCTAATAAAAGTGACCAGGTAGCTTCTGCATGTGAAGGTAGTAGCAACCAACCCAAATCAGATCAACCTGTGAGCAGGTTTCACACACATGCAATCCCTGAAAAGCAGTTTCAGTGTTTGGAAATGGGGTCATCATCTTCAGCAGGAGGCAATGAGGAACACATTGGGATGAATGAGGAGCAATGGAATCAAGAGAAGAGGTCAAAACTGGAATGCCAGATTGCTGCCACACCAAACATGGAGGGCACTGTGATGGGGTTTATGCCCTACAGAAGAGGTGCACTTGAGGTTGGTGGTCTTGGATCTGTGTCACTCACCTTGGGGCTTAGGCATAGTGTTGAAGGTGTGCAACAGCAACAACTGCAGCAAGAGGAGGAGCTTAGGCGTCAGTTTGGAGGGCACATGATCCATGACTTTGTGGGCTAGTTAGATACTTGTCCCTAGGGAAAAAGAATAAGAATTGGTCAAAGGGAATGGGGACCCTTTTGTAGCTGAAGTCACGTCCCGTGAATGTGGCATAAAAGAAGTTTTGTATACATTTGTATACAAAAAAGGAAGAGGTGGGGTTACTGTGTAAGATGTTTTTTACCTTCAAAATTTTTGCTTGTTGGGGAAATTCTGAACTGAGATTGGTGGCTAACCTTACAACATGGCAGATGAATATTTGGAAGAGGGTTAAACTTGCAAAGATAGTGAAGAGCAGGGCAAATAATTTAAGGTCAATATTCCTGCATGCACATTTCTGTAATATTTAACTTAATGTGATTTGGGCTACTTAAGAAAAAAAAAAAAAGAGAAAAGAACAGCAGCAATATTTAAACAAATAAATTCTTCTCCTCGCTCTATACCATTCGATTTTTATTTTTTTTTTACCTTTTACACACTGTACAAGGGGTGTATGTGTATGATAATAGATAGTCATTTGCAGTGAGAACAACGTTATTAGATAGGTTATGAAACCTTGTTCTGTGATTTGAGTCAAAACTAGAAGTTGTCTTGTCGACATTTGAGATGATGATATTGGAGAAGATATTGCAAGAGTTCTGGAAGTGCTACATGATACTGGGGTCTTCACATCACCGTCTAAAGTATTACCAAAGGTCTAGTGTGTGATTAATTTCAAAATTGTAAAAATTTGCTTCAAATGTGTTTACTTTGTGTCATTGATGAATTTTAAAGAGAATCCTTTACAAGTAGATGTTCATTTGGTATTTGTCAAAAGAGTTCGTATTTAGGAGTTTATAACATGTCCTGTGACTCTTGATAAAAACATTTTGACGCCCATATATAATATTCTGACAAAAATATACCATATTTTATATTGACAATCTCAAAATACATATGGAGTACTTCCTCCAAAAGAATAAAAAAGAATATAGAAAAAAATTATAAGTGTACAGATGAAAAGAACGTTTCGATTCAACTATCCAACGATTTCAAGCACCATAGACATAAAATCAAACTCCAAATTCTACATGACCAATTTATTAGTCAAATGACGGACAACCACCTTATGATGGTTGAGACCAATGAACAAAGTCATGATGCACAACATAAAAAACATTTCTGATGAATTGTAGACAATCTTCTCTCATCTGGAATGATGTCCACACATAGGAGTACCTTTAGCCTCCCATAATGACACTTTGGATATAAAACTATTGTTTCATATTGAATTCTTAACATATAATTAATTATAAACAAGCATATCATTTATATATATATATATATATATATATATATATATATATATATATATATATATTCTAACATGAAATAAAAATTCAAGTTCTATAATTACAAGGTGAATATAGGTTCCGAAGGAGGGCCTAGGTTCTCGGGGTATCAATGATTTCGTCTAAACCTAGGATGGGAAGAAAATAAATTTTCGAAGGGATCTCTTGGATAGGTTTATCATATCATGTGATTTCACCCATATTCATCATGCCGCATTATATTAGAGCTACCACTTCATTTACCCCATACTTAGAGATGGGCATTTGGAATAACATGATGTGGGAATGAAAATTTAGATAAAAAAAAGGAATGGTTTGAGTGATAATTAAATCAACTTAACTCACAATCTATACCATCAACTCAAGAACAAAACACATGGAATGGAAAGGGAGAAGAGACCAAAATTTTTAACAAATTGATTTTTTTTCAAAACAATTTGGAAATTAAAAGCAATCTCTAGTGTATTACACTTTGTTTGGGGGTGAGTTTGAATTGTATAGCCACACAAGATAATTTAGGTAAGAGAGGGGTGTAATTAGACTGCAATATGTGCATTTTGTGGTGCATACGAAGAATTAGTTCAACATCGTGTCTTTGAGGGTATGATATCTAATTTTGCTTTAAATGGTTTGGAGTATTAACAACACAACATAACCGAACTTGACCGCATTTCTATCAATTCTATATATCTGATTTGAATATAAAAGAAATAAGTTATGAAAATATGTACGGCCATAGAAATTCTATTGTATTTAGAAATGGCCAAAGGGATGGTGAGGAAATTTTTGGGATAATACAATTAAAGACCTGGACATGATTGAGAAACAAAATATCAAGAACAAATTTTTCATATTGTGATGGGTGTCTATGTTCAAAATCATGTATTTAATACACCCTCCATTAGTTAAGAAGTGAAATAAGAATAAGGGTATCATATGTTATAATGTTATTATCTTTCACTCTAACTCTTTATTGTCATCATCTATGTATGATTTTGTTGTTAAAGTTTGTAGGCAAACTTATTGCAAAATGAGATATTTATGTATTGGAATTATCATAAACAAGCTACATTTAAAAACAAATATCTCTTGCTGACTCTAGTGGAAAGGATGATTTAGGAAGTTTGTTGGACCTCAGTTTTTAACAAATCTATTGTATGTTAACTATAGAATGTTATATCTATCTTGGTGGAAGATAACACTATGATGTATATATAGATTTTTTGTAATATTTGGGTACGTAGAATATAAGATGCATCTCATTTGTTCATTTGTGTTTTGTCTTATGGGGTTTTTGGTGTTGTGTGTGGGTTTTGTAGGTTGGAAAGGAGATCTTAATGGTTTCATTTGCTCATCACCTTTGTTTTCATCATCCTAATGTCTCATCATTCTTTTATTCATATATTAGTTATTGCCCATTAAAAAATGTTTTAGGTCCATGATAAATTTGTGAACTTTCAATTGAGTTCTCAATAGTATGTCGAGTACTCAATAAATTTGAATTTCTCAATTGAATCCTGGTTACGGCAATTAACTTTTTCCTGTTAACTTAGTGACGTGATCGTTAGATGGTTAACGTGATTATTATCTTATCATGTCACGTTGTTGATTTATTGTCACATGTAATTTTATTATTTTTAAATTTAGTAAACTAATTTTATAATTTATGATTTTATAATTTTAATATTTTATGATTTTACAATTTTACAATTTTACAAATTTATGATTTTATAGGACATTAATAGTAAATATGTTATAATTTCATCACGATATATATGTTTGGACAAATTAAATTCAAATTAAATTTTGTACGTTTAAAGTTGTTAGAGTTGAATAGCACATTTCATAATCTCCTCCTCACATTTGTTATCACGTTCTGATGTCCTTGAATCGTTAAAGTCAATTTTAATAATGTCTTGAATTTTTTGTACTCATTAACATTTATTTGCATGTATCTGACAAAAAAATACTCTCCCTTTAAAGATACACTATAAAATTTAGACAAAAACTTGAACTCGACCCGAGGTGACTCCTCTGCATAAGGTTGGTGATGGTCCCTAGAGGAAAAGTTAACAAGTTACAAAGAATATCCATAAATTTCTTATTTGCCAATGCAAATAGGACACTTTTGCTCCTTTTGTCCACCAAAATTGCAATTCACTTCATAAACCTAAAAGTATGAAATGTACAAAATTTATCATACAAAATTTAAGCGGACAAAGATGTCCTTAAATCTATTAAAGTCTAATTTTAATGAATTTCTAATGAGTTCTTTGTACTCAGTAACATTTACTTGCACGTGTCTGACCACAAATATTCTTCACTGAAGGATACATTATAGAGTTTAGACAACCAACTTGAACTTGACCCCGAGGTGACTCCTTCTGCATAAGGTTAGCGATGGTTATACATGTTAAAGTGAGCCAACCCGGCTCACACAGGTTGACTCACCACGAGCCGGGTTGAAAATGAGTGAATCTAATCCGGTTCACTTTATGGTGAACCAAAAATTTTGTAATCCGGTTCAATCTACCATGGGTTGGTGGGTTGGTGGGTTGGCTCACCAACCTACCTAAAAAAATTATTTATTTATTTATTTTTTTAGTATTCAAATATTTAAATAAATTTTTAAGTAACCCATGAGATGAATATCATAGTAAAATCAAGAACCAATTTTTTGATCATTCTCACTACCAATATATGAAGAATTATTTCTAAGAAAGTATCCATATAATCTAAGAAAACATGGCTAATATTACAAATTTTCTGTCATGTTATTCAGCAAAATATAAATAAAAAAATTATACATTTTTTTCATGCTAATTTAGAAAAAAATGTTTATAAGACGGTTATTGAGTAATTTATTATAAAGATTATAGTTAAAGATTAAAGTATCAACCTATATAACTTGACAATCAAATTAATTAAACATTCAAACTATTCAAATATAATTAAACAACATTCTAGCATTTAAAAATATGAAATTGTGAACAAATATAATAGGAGTAGTAAATAATTATTAAAAAAAATTAAAAAAATTGTAAAAAATGTTGGTGGATTAAGTGGGCCAACCCACCTTCAACCCGGCTCGAACCCGTTTAACCCGTGGGTTAAGGAAGCCGGGTTGAGTTCAACCCACTTTTAAAAAATTTGAATTTTTCTCAACCCAACCCAGCTCAAACCCATGGTGAGCCGGATTGGCTCACGGGTTGAAACCCATGACATCTCTACTCCTGAAACATAATGAAATTAACCAAACTAACATTATGATCAATCTTGACAGAATAATGAATCATGAATTTCCCTCATTTAGATTGACCAAATAAAAAAAATAGAAAAAAAAAAACTTTTACTACCACTTTGATTTGACGTAAACTATAAACTCTTTCTAATTTAGAATGGATAATAATTTTTTGATTACTAAATTTTGACAACTTTCTCTTATAATTTTAGATGTCATTTTTTAAGTGATTTTTCATTTTTTTTTTCATTCTCAATATTCAAAAACCACTTAGAAGATGACACATCATATTATAAGAGAAAGTTGTTAAAATTGAGTAGTAAAAATATCATTGTCCAATTTAGAATTAACGAGACCCGCTTTTACTTTTTTCACCCTATTTACTTCTCCACTTTAGAGTAAATAACAACTTGTTTTGGGTAAAAGTTTTGGTTTCTGCACCAAAAGGAAAGTGTTATAGTTTTTCAAAGTAGACTAGCAATAATAGCCGGGAAAACTTCACCTTATCAACAAAACTCATATTAAGACCCTCTATTTTGTTTGATAATTAAGTTTATCAACAATACGAACAATACGTTTTCTTAATATTATTCATTTTGTGAACACTTTCACATAGATTTCAATTTGTTTTTCTCTCGCTTACTTTTTTTTGTCTGGTTTTGTGTGGATGCACATCAAGAATATCTCTTATTTGACAGACAAAAATTACCTTTAACCAAGAATAAAACCCTACGTATGATTATCAAGTGGATCTCTATGTGTTTCACAACCTTTTCAAAGATTCCTCTGACGACATGATGTTCAATCCTTAAAACATTTTCTGTCAGTTAATGGTTGTAACACACAATCTCGGAAGTAATTAAGATCATTCGAAAGAAATGGTTGGAAGATTGACAATTAAACACAGAATTGATCAAACAAAGTCTTTTATTAGAGCTATATAGAGTTACGAACATAACAACTCCACTTATAAGTACATAAAACCACCAGGGTTTTCGCATCATACGTTACCCTAGTTCTTTCACCTAATAATTTCATACACTAATTAATCTCAGTAACTCCTTGCATACATATCTTATGCATAACACACATATCTAGCATTCATTATACTCATCACACACTCCATGACTCATGCACATGCATATATATTTATATATACAGCAATATGATGCATCTGAGCAACATTAATTTCCTCCAAGACCACCATAATCCTTCCGAGGTATGTAATGGTGATTAAACTCCTCACTCACCGTACGTTGTCCAGATCCTGGTTTTCCATACTCCTTTCGAGGGATTTGATGGTGACCACTATCCTCAGATTTATTGCTCAGTTCTTCCTTCTCCAATTTCGTCATCAGTTTCTTCCTATCTCTAGCCACAGAAGAGCTTGCCAGCAGCATCAACACTACCACTGTAGTAACCGCAACCTTCATTCTCTTTAACACTAACTGGATCAATTTTTTTTCAGCCATACACACAAAAAAAAAGGTATAAAACGAGTCTGGATAAAATAGAGCTGAAGAACAATACATAAAAACTCAGCTGATAATTGAAATTCGTATAAATCACACACATAAGAAACTAGGTGCATGTTGAGTTAACTTACCAGAAGATGCTATGGTATGAACCCTTTTTGATCTTACAGGGAGAAGAAAAAGAAGAAGGTTGAAGGAGCTTAAATAGGGGGAAATGGAATGTGAGATAGGGAAATGCGAAGTCAGTTTGAAATAATAGCTTGGTGGGGTTGAAACCATTGACGTTGAGGAAAAGATTAAGTGCGATGGCCATTAAATTTGTTAATCAAACAAATTTAATGATGATATGCTTGTCTGTTTTTCTATGTGGTCTAAATAGGGAAATTCCACCTAATTTAAGGAGCATTAATTGGACATGTAGGTAGAATTAAAAGTTCAACTTGATTGAATGTTGTCGGGAAACACAAGTAGAGAATCATCATGTCAAATCTACCTCATTAAAATGACCAGCAATAAGAACGCTTTTACTGTTAAGCTTATTTTAATATTTTGTTGTAATGATGTTTGTAACAATGGATTGACGCTTGGAGAAATATGTGGTTTTAACGTTGATTGGATATAGGATATTTCGTGTTGATACACGTATTTAACGGACATTAGTGCTTTGGTATAGAGCAGAAAGAAAAAAAAATTAAGTAAGAAATTAATGAGTGAAAATAAAAACTAAAATAACTCTTCTACCTTTAGAAGAAAAGAAGAGTGTAACTAATTATTTGGTTAGCATGCATTTAATCTTTTATGTGTAGTCCAACATTTAGTTAAAATATAATCTCATTATCTTTTTCTTTTAGTACGTGGCCATATTTGTTTTGGTTTTACAACACTCGAGTTTATCATATTGATCATATATGATGATATTTTTATATTTTTACAATATAATTTGACATTCATTATCCGGGTCCTTTACATTGTATTAATTTTTCTTTTTGCAGATATTTTATAAAATTAAAGGAGTTTATTGTAGTTTTTCTTATATATTTTATAAAGTTTTCCAAAATAATAGTCGTTTTTTTTTACAAAAATAGTGATTTATAATCATTTATTTAAAAGTTTATTTGTTTTAAAAAATTTAAATACAAATATATTTTTTAATAAATTTTAATCTTAATTATATTAGAAATAAAATCAGAATAAACCGTTGATTTTGTAACTGAGTTAATTTTATTGATTCTCCTCGCCTTTCATTCTTCATATCTATGGTATAAATTATAATATCTTCAACGCAACGTGAGGGTTAAAGATCCCGTATTAATTAAAGATAAAACTAAATTATACTATTTTTAAAATCAAAAATAATTTTGTCACTGCATCATCAGAGATAACTACATTCATTTTACAATTTTTATATTCAATACTTTAGTTTATATTTTAATTAAATAACTTAATTTAATATATTATTCTATTAGTTATGGCTGTTGTAAAGATGTAGAAACACAAGAGGTGTCAAAAACATCTATTTCCAATAAGCATTCCTAAAAAATCTCAACGCCTTCGACAAATTAAAACATTTATGATAATATGTAAAAGATGCTTCTGCCTTAGATATTCTTAGTTTGTATAGGTGACAACTTTTTTTTTAATTTGAATTTTCTACTTTGTTTTCTTTGTTGTTCTTCTACTGTATTTTTATAATACACTGATTATCACTAATTATAACTTTTTAAAATATATTAAAAATATATTTAAAATATCAATGCAGTATAATTTTAATGTCGAATAGAAGATGGTAAAAAAAAAAAACGAGCAAAAAATCTAGATTCCTTTTTTTTCCTACCACAATTGTTTGCATAACCTTGCACATGTCCCTTGAATTATAAAGTTGACTTTATTTTTGTCATTATATATCTTAAAACGTCCATTCACTAACCATAATCTTAACCATCTTAGGATTATAATCATCCTCCATCTGTATGCACTAACACTGTCTAATTATTTTCCTCACCAAAATGACTTTTCTATATGACAAACTCATGTACCAAGCACAAATATAACTCTTTTTTTCACTCTACCTTTTACCCACTTCATGAGCATTATAATTTTTGGAAGAAAACTCAAATGGAGTTTCTCATCATGTGCTTCGAGATACAAATAGGTTAGACAAAGTTAAATTTTAATTTGTTGAAGCTAATCCTACTTGTTTAACTATCTTAGACATTTTTTTCTAAGACTTGAGTGTGAGCTACATAAATGTGTGCTAAGAGCTATGAGTTTAAGTGTCCATTGTGTAGTAATTTAACACAAAAAATAGCGATGAAAATAAATCAAGTCTTTAGAATTTTCTATATATAATACAGTCCTCTTTCTAAAGATAGTGATTATGGAAGTATATCTGAAAATCATAAATCCTAGGAATGGAATGACTAAATTATGTTTTGGTCGGTGAAAAGTATTTATTTGAATATTTATACAATTATTTTAGAAAGCATAAAGATAATATGTTATGTTTATTAAAATATTTTATTTATCATCACTTTAAAACATTTAATAATGCAATACGATTTTTAATAAAGTTTATATTTTTACCTAAGAAAGTTATTTTCCCATCTCTTCCATAGTGGAAATGGTCTTTTTCCAAGGTAATTAAACTCTAGATTATGATCGTGAAGATCATATAATCATAAATTATGGGATCGTAAATTTTTTAATTTTTATAAAAACATAATATATATATATATATATATATATATATATATGGAAATAAAATCAATCATTTTGTCAATATTTATTTAAACTAAGTTTACAAAAGGAAATAGGGTAGAGTTTTTAGTTGCTAGTAAAGTACGTCATGCTTTACTAATAAAATAATTATCGAATTTTTTGGAAGTAGAAATTAATCAAATTTTATCTTTTAAAATTTTAAATAATATGCATGAAAATAATTAGTGTAATAAAGTATGGGAATATAAAAGAAATTAAAATAAAATAATATATGGAAAGTAAATTATAATAACTTATTACTTTTTTGTATATATTAAAATGTAATAAATTGTATCCATAATTCTCAAGAAATTTAATGAGAAAAATATATCAAAAAAACAATCTATTATTGGTCTTCATAAATAGCATTTAAATAAATTTCTTTATACAAAAAATAATAAAAATTAACGTTATTATGTTTCTTTATACAAGAATTAATAAGTACTATCTATGTATGTTTTGGGTCTATTATGGTTGCAAATTTGGAAAATTATAGTTGTACTAAATTTTAATTGGGAAGTGTTATGATGTGTTGCAACAGAATTTTAGATGTATTGATTTCTAATTGAGAAATGAATTTTAATTGTATCAATATTTAATTTAAGGGTTAAATATGTTTTTGATTCCTTGAGTTTCAATGAATTCTGGAGTTAGTTCATTTCGAAATTTTAGACCAATTTAGTAATTCGTTTTTTAAAATACGTGAATTAAGTCCTTTTAATCAAATTTTGTTAAGTTTATTTGACATTTCGAATGTGTTTCATAATAGTATTTGACTTAACATCAAAACAAAAATGTGTCAAACAGTATAAACAACTCAAATACAATCATGAAATGCATACGAAACATCAGATAAACCTAACAAAATTTGATTAAAAGGACTAAATCCACATATTTCGAAAGATGAAAGACTAAATTGATCAAAAATTTTGAAATGGACTAATTTCAAAATTCACTGAAAGTTAAGGAATGAAACACATATTTAACCCTTAATTTAATGAGGTGAGAGTGACTTAGTGATTGAACAACACAAGTAACAATGTAAATTTTAATTACATCACCTTTTAGTAAGATTTAGGATTAATTTTAGCTGAATTTACTCAGTGAAGAATATGAAGAGGTAGTGTAACAGAAAATTTTTAAAAAAAATGACAATTTACACTATTTTACGATTTTGTTTGATGATCCTACCGATCCTACTATATTATGATTATGTAGGATCTTACGAATTTACGATAGTTTTGACTACCTTGATTTTTTCTGAAATTTTAGTATTAACTAGATTTAATTATGTTATGTTTTAAGTTCATGATAAATTCGAAAACTTTCAATTGAGTTCCTAATAAATTTTTATGATCTATTAAGTCTTAATAAATTTAAATATTTAAAATTTTCAATTGAATATGTTTGTAATCTCTTTTATATTAACTTAGTAATGTAGCTAGTTGTTAAGTGACTGACATTGTTATTATTTTGTCATGTCATATTGTTGAGTCTTCGCTATATGTAATTTTATTATTTTTAAAATTTTATAAATTATGATTTTATGATTTATAATTTTATTGTTATATCGTCATATATTTTGTTGCGTGACTAACATGTTATTATTTTGTCCTGTCACCTTGTTGAGTTTTTGTCACATGTAATTTTATTATTTCTAAATTTTAATAAATTACAATTTTATGATTTATATATTTATAATTTATCGTTATATCATTATATTGTTATGTCATCATATTGTTATATCGTTATATTATCATAATGTTATATTGGCATATCATTATATCATTATATTGACATATCATCATAACATTATATCATCATATTGTTATATTGTCATATCGTGTTATCGTTATATCGTCATATCATTATATTGTCATATTGTTATATCGTCATATCGTTATATCGTCATATTATATATCGTCTTATCATTATATTGTCATATCATTATATTGTCATATTGTTATATTTGTATATTGTTATATCGGTATATTGTTATATCGTCGTATTGTTATATTGTTTTATCGTCATATCGTTATATCGTCATATTTTCATATCATTTTGTCTTTATATCATGTTATCGTTATATCGTCATATCATTTTATCGTTATATCATATTATCGTTATATCGTGATATCGTCGTGGGGATATATCGTCATATTATACTATTGTCAAATTGTCATATTTATAAAATTATAAAATTATAAAATTTTAAATTATGAAATTATAATTTATAAATTTTTAAAATAATAAAAATATATGTAATGACAATTGAGCACAGTGATCTATCAAGATAATAATCACGTCAACCAACTACATTCTTAGTAAACAAAATAGTTAACAACTATAAGTCAATTAAAAATTTTAAATTTATTGAGTATTCAACGGATTATAAAAATTTATTAAAAATTTACAAATCTATAAAGAATTTCAAATATAATTAAACCAAAAAAACTATTACAGTAAGATGTTGTTTCCGAGATCGTTTAAAAAATAAACCAAAGATGGATAATATAAATCCAAACGCTTCCTTATAGATAAAATTTGTATAATTATTAAATCATTTATAATAAGATGTTTAAATATGAGATAAATATATCCTTTAATAGACATTTAAGTCTGTGTCGAAGATGCTTAAAATTTAAAAAGATAATAGGTCAGGTTTTAATATTTTAACAAATTTACTATTATTATTATTATTATTATTATTAAATATATAATTATATGTATTTAAATTGATCTACCAAATAGTTATAAATTTTAATAGTCTAAAACATGATATATTTAGCCAAACGAAAAATCTAACCTATTTTCTCACAACCAATTATGATATAAGCTGGATGACTTCCATGAAACAATCTAACCTATTTTCCACAACCTCGTTTTGTCGTGATCCACCAATGTAGTGAAAGTATCATCCATCATCTTTAACACTATGCATAATCAAAAAGTTTCAACCAACGAATTTAGAGGCAATCAGAAAAATGTGATTGGGATGTTTTTGGTGACAAGACAAGGTATATATGGCTCTTTATTTAATTAATTGAATGATTCTAATTTTTTCATAATATTATTTTATATATCTTTTATGATAAATCAGTGAAAATACATGCGTCTATATATTAAATATTCATTAATTACTTATTAAAGTACATTGATATTCATAACAGCCGTTATTATCATATGATCAACAAATTTTAAAATAATTATCTACTTGGTTTTTCTTTCTCTTATTTACACAATAGTAGGGATAATTACAAACAAAGATGATTCCCACGAATCCATCCGCGTGAACGGTATTCACGTGATACAAACAGAGGATATAAGACATGTGTACCAAATTGACTAAACATTATCATACTACCTACGAAGCTTTCCTATTTTTCTTTTTCCTATGTGACAATGTTGAAAAAAAAATGAGATTTATTGTTGTTGATTGTTTACGAGCCTAACCAATTGTAGCAATCAAATTACACACCCTAAAAAGAGGATTAGAATAACAAGTGGCTAACAACAAGAGATATTAATGATAGGTCTTTCGAAATATAAATAATTAATTTTTAAAATAGTTGTTGAATAAAAAAAATAAAAAGATTTTTGGAATAGGTTAAAAATAAACTATTGTAAAATAATTAATTTTTAAAATAATAAATAAAATTGGAAAAATAAAAGAAGTTTTAAAAACTACCGGTAAAGATAATAGATGTTTTTATAACGGTTAAAAATAATTATTTTTTAAAATAATAAATAAGGATAAAACTAAAAAATAAAATGTGGACAAAAAAAGGAACTATTTTTATATATTATTATAGATATATTGTTATATTAATAAAATCTTTAACCTAAAATTTTAAAACAACAAATTTATCGATTCTCTTCTACTAAACTTTTCATCTCTATCATATAAAAATTTAATCTCATAATTAAATTTTCAACAATAATTTATTGACGATCAATCTTCAAACAGAAAACAGACATCGAATGATATTTAAATGTGCTAGGAGTTTTTGAAAAGGTTTCTTCACATAACTCTAATTATAATTTCATATGCAGGTGTTTTACCATATTGACTATCTACAATCATCTCCTGTGTTTAAATTTTTATTAACTAATTAAAAATCATCCCAAATAACAGTTTTTACTATGATCCTTTTATATTGTCAGTTTATTTCAATTAAATTATAAATGTGATATATTTTAGAGTTTAATGAAACAAATGGCAGAACATATACGATGAAACAATTTTATATTGTCCTTAAATTGTCACTAAAATAGATTTTAGGGTAATTATTACAGAAGCCAACAAGCATACAGCTAATAATAGTCTGTATGATCCAAATAAAAATGTAAAAGCATGACTTTCTCTCTCCATATTTTAAGTTCAACGTATTTTCCTATAGAAAAAATATTAATAAACTTTTATTTATCAAGACCATTGTAATCCTTTTTCTTTCAAATTAAATGATTGAAAGACGAATTTAGATTTTCTGCCAAGTTTTTTTGTGTTGTTTTTTTATTATGCATTCATAATATACTAATTACAATTAATTTTGACATTTTAAAATATATTATAAAGATCTTTAAAATACCAACACAGTGTATTTTTAATTGTCTGGACTGATTCTCGATTTTTTTTTTGTCCTGTTCTTCTACCGTGCCTTCATAATACACTGATTACAACTAATTTTAACGCTTTAAAATATATTAAAAAAATATTTAAAATACCAACACAATGTATTTTTAATGCTCAGCAAAAAACAACACAAAAAACAAACTAGTAGAAAATCTAGACTCATGAAAGACATTCAAAGTATTTACAAAACAAAGCAAACATTTTTTATTATATTAATTACAGGCATACACTATCCCATGAAGCATCATATATATATATATATATATATATATGAATACCAACCCCAGAAATTCATGCATACCATATTGACATGAGGTAATAAGAACTATCAGGATTTGCATCATATAAATGACACCTTATAACGTATTCTTTCATGCATTGTTATGCACGTAGAAACTTAGTAGTTACTAATAGTAGCAACGTAAAACATACATATCAAACATATGAATTGCAACACTACACAATAATTATACAACCAGATATATGAGATGTAATCCTTGATGTTCTAAGCATTTCCTTGGGGACCAGATTGACCGAAGTCCTTATTACGAGGGATCTCATGATGACTCACTGTGCGTTCGCCTGGTCCACCTGTTCCAGGACTTTGATGAATAGTAACATCACTATAGCTGTTCACAGGGATTTCATCATGTTCAACATTATTATCACCATTCATGTGTTCTTGCATCTTATTCATACCCATACAACAATTTCCAACCATCACAACAACAACTGTTAGTGCAATAACCACAACCCTCATTCTCATATTTCTTCCTCACTCTCTGCATAATTTAGTTACTTAGTTAGCCACACACACACAAAAAAAAAAATCAATCATGCGAGTTCATGACATAAAGCTTATGTATATGTACATGTATGGTTTTAAACGAAGAAGACGAAGAGAGAAATAATGAGTGAGTATATTTAGGTTTTATGAAAAACAAGATGTGTATTATAGTTTAGTGAACGCACCAGATATATAGGTAGATGCTAGGGCTATATTTGGCTTTGAGATTTGTATGATATCTAACACGAAGAAAGAAGAAGGTTGAAGCTACTTAAATAGGGCATAGCTAAGCATGGAATGATAATGGTGATATAGTGGTGGGGTTGTCACCAATGACGTGTGAGGCAATATTAAGTGCGATGCCCATTCAAATTCGTGACCAAACAAATAAAATGATGACATGTTTTGTCCAATTTTCTATGTGGTCTAAATAGAGAAATTCCACCTAATGCTAGGGCATTCGCAATATAGGTTATAGTATCTAATTTGGTATGATGGCTTTTTTTTTCTTCGTTTTAATGGTATGTCCAACTTGTTTGAATTGTGGGAAACACAATGAGGTGAAGAATCATATCAAATCTACCCATGGAAAGAAAAAGTGAAGTAGAATTTAAACGGTTATGCTTTGAAATAGAGTAAGAATATGTGTTTCATAAATTAACAAATATATGCTTTTGTGATATATATATTCTCTTCCCTCAAAAGATATATCTACCTATTTAAGTTATTAAAATATCAAAGTTATATATATTTCTATTTTACTTTTGGATAACATTATCTAATTATCTCATGCTTTTCAAAATATTTTGATTAACTTAACATGATATAAAAAGTTTTCAACAACTCACTAATGATTCAACCAATTGCTATTGTATTAATATAAAATTATTTTTTAGAAATTGGCATTTTTAATTAACCAAAAATATCTATATAAAAGGTGCACTTGAAGTGTTTCTATCAATAAGAATCCTAGTATATGTATAAAGAAGAACTAAGTATTATATTATAATATAATATAATACTTTATGTTTGTATTCCAATTATTCACACTTTCTGATACATACATCATAAAATATGATTTTACAAACGGATTTTACCTATATGAATTTTAGAATTTTAATTGTCGATAAAAATATCATTGGTCATGGATGTAACGTCCCATTTAATTAATAAACGTAATTAAGGAAACGCCACACACAAATGATACTATATAGTAGTCTTGGGGTTCTTAACCCAACCCCTGCAAACTAGACACACCACGATGCCGAAAGAATACAGTTGAAAAGGCTAATCCATACTGGTAGAGAAAGTAAAGCATGATGTGATACATGGGACAAAGCCCTAAAGGAAAACCAAGATCCAGCCCATGCAGATCATGCAGCGGAATCATCACCTCCATGTTGTCCGCGGTTGTTCCTCGCATCTGCTCACACCAACAAGTTGATAATCATCGCAAGAGAGAGTACCACACAGCAGAACACACAACAACAAAAGTAGAGTAAGCTAAAGCACAAAAGATTTCATCCATCAAGTCCGATATAATTTCACAGTATCATACACTCACTTCAACCAAGCATGTTATAACTCATCAGGCAATACACTACGACTCGACTCGACTCATCCGGATACATATAACTTGGTCGGATTCAGCGGATGCTTGCACTTGTGGTGGATACCTCTGCTCACCCCCGAGCTATGTGTTACAGTGTTACAATAAATCAATTTCCCTCACCACAAGGTTAGCCCTTAGAAGATTTCAGGCCTCCTGCTACTCTCACCACAGGAGCCAGTCCGCTCTAGGTGAGACTAATTGACTCCTTAGAGTGTCAGAATGCAACCTTACCTTGAATCCTTACCTAGTTATACAGATGGGGCACCACCATGGACACTCACACTAACAGGGGCCATGGAATTACGTCCCGACCACTGAAGCACAACCCCGAAGGTCTCAGCTAGAGACCCCAAGGAATTACACGCTGACACAGACCAACAATCATAAATCAGCAGTATGGGAACATTAAATCATGTTTACAATTTCATACCAACCCCTGGAATTAATTCCTCATACGTATCACATTTTGAATCCATACCACTGGTTATCACCACCCCATGAGTCTAGGGCCTCATCTCATATCAATACCATGTTACTTTAATTCCAATCCACGTACATAGAATTCAACTCATCTCTTTATCATGCCATATTAATAATGCCCATCTCATTTAGTTCACATGCCAATTCTCATACCAAACCAATCATCTATAATTCATGAATCATGCTACGCATACATAATACTCCATTATGCACATGTCTCTCATCACAACATTCATACTCAAACCAATACCAATCATCCAAGAATAAACAAGCATCTAAATACAGCACTGTCTCGTCCAGCACCTCGCTCAGGCTGAAGGGTCTCGCTCAGGCGAGACATGCTCGCTCAGGCGAGCCCCCTTCGCCCAGGCGAGGGCTCAAAAGGCATCCAGAAATCAATGCGGGATCTCGCTTAGGCGAGACCCCTCTCGCCTGAACGAGATACTCGCTCGCTCAAAAAGAAGAGTGGGTCGCCTAGGCGACCTTTCGCGTAAAAAGGGTTTGGGCGAGCCCCTGTTCATCTCGCCTAGGCGAGACTGGCCCGCTTGGGCGAGATTCACAGGTCTCGCCACTGTTTTCCTGCAACAGTTCCTCGCTCCAGCCCAAACAACATATTCATACAACAGTTTGAAGCGTTCAGAACCAAAATAGCAACACACCAACCACACAAACTCGAAATAACAGCCAAACAATGAAGGAAACAGGACATATGAGTAAGGTCTTAGCTTCCCTACCTGGAAAATGACAAGCACGAGATCTCGCCCTCCTCTAAACAACGGAGAACGACAACACAAGGGGCGACTCAAGGTAATGGAGTACAAGTCCTCTTAGCTCAACGTGACAGTGGAAGCAAACCCTAACGGAGAGGGTTGACGGCTGCAGTCTTAGGTTCTCTGAAATGAATGGAAAAAATGAGACTTAGGGCAACTAAGATTGATTTTTATCTACTGGGCCAGCCCTTAGGCTCACTTACAAGGGCAACCCTTTTAGTTTAGGGCTGAAAGACAAGGAGCAATCTTAACGGGCATTACCATGGATCCGTTATAAAAATTTATCAATAAATTATAATTTTTATTATCAATGAAAATATCTATTAGATATATTCATAGTATCCATCGGTAAAATTTATTGATAATTTATAATATTTATTATCGAGAGATATTTTTATTAGTAAATTTTGTCAATAAAATGAGCGCCAAGGTTCCCCCTTTGGACATTGACCATGTGATAAAAATTTGTCCATAAATTTGTTAGTAGTTGAAATCTATAAATCCATCAGTAATTAAAATTCAACTGTTGTTAATTCAACTTTTGTCAAATTTGTCAATAAATCCATTGATAACTTAATTTTTGTCAAATCTATTAGTAAATTCACCGATAGTTGTATTTTTTATATTCGTTAAAAAAATAGTGTCAATTTTCTAACTAAATTTCACGAAATAATTGTTAAAAATTAATTATAAGTGAGTGAGAAGAAGAAAAGAAGAGAAGAAAACGGAAAAGAAGAACAAGAAGAAGGAGGAAAAGAAAGAAGAGGTGGTGGTGGTAGCTACGATGATAACAATCACGGTGACTTTTAAGGTGATGGCGGCAATGATTAGTGACGGTGGTGGAGGAGGAGAAACAGAAGGATCACTATAAGAAGATATCTCATTAGAAACCAATTTTAGTAATCAAAAGTTGTTAGTCACAATAGTGACCAATTTAGATAGCAATTTACAAAATTAAAAATTATTGGTTACTAAAATAATTAATACTATAAATAAAAAATTATAATTAATCACTAAATTGGTCACTAATTAATTAGAGACCAATTTAGTAACTAAGTCATTTTGATAGCCAAAATCTGGATAAGTAATTTTCAGGAAGTAGGAAGAAGAGGAAGAAGATAAAGAAAAAGAGAAGGGAAAAGAAGACCAAATTTCAATATTTACTAACGAATTGTATCATCAGTCAAAATTCAACAGGAATTACCAATGAATATGTACCGATAGATAATTACTAACGTATTTAGACTATCAGTAATTACTAATTGATTTAATAACTAATTGATTTTACCATCAGTGTTTACTGACAATTTTCTACATCAATAAAATTTATTTATGAATATTTTATCAATAGATTTTGTTTACTATCGGAAAACTGTCTTTATTGTTAACTTATCGATATATTTTGATGATTATCGATAGAATTTATATAACTATAATTATTAAAAAAAATTATCGTCTCACTTTTAAAAAATTTTGTAGTTATTTTATTGTTAGCACAAAATCATAAACACGTCTCAATAATGTCAACCATGAGTACGAGAGATGAAGATAACTTCACGCAGTTTTTCATTCAATAGCAAGCAGGGGTTCCATCTTGCTTTGCTACGGTTGGTTTTAACTTTTACGGAGTTTTTTTTTTTTTTTTTTTTTTTTTTCATTCTGTGATGGACTGTGAGCCAATTACTTCGTTTCAAAACTCCAAAATAGTGCATAAGATTATGTAATTAATAAGTATGGCTTTAGTCAAACTAAGACTCCTCATCTTAAAAGCGAGTGAATTCATTTTTCCAGAAAAGCGTATATTTTTGGAAATTAATTCACTGAAGCACAACATGCTCCATAATTAAGGACACGACACGTGCTTGTACAAACGTCCATGTTTAAACCACACATATGTTGTTGGTAGAAAAATGGCAAATTCTTGTTGCTTGCTAAAATTGCAAAGATACATTGCTAAAGATGAAAGAAAGTGTCTCCATTGACGTCAAAGTAATGGTTTTTTCACATTTGAATATCCTTGACCCTTTCTAAATTAACTTTCGTACCCTGTGGTTGTCTTTAAATATAGCACGCTTCTGATCTTTCGTCTGCATCATTCCACATTCAATTTCATCGATCAAATATCATAGCAAAAAAGCTCTCAAACGTGTTGAATAAAATGGAAAATCTTACCAAGCACGCTGTGATTTGCAGTTTATTAACAGCACTTGTTTTTTCATCATGCCCAATAACAATGTCTCAAAGTGGTGAGCATTTCTTTTTCTTGGTTTTAATTACTTTCTCGTTCTTAATTGCATGCATGCATGCATGCGTCAAACAAATCGAGTCACGTACATACATAAAACACATAATTTCTGGGTTTCTGATAGATTTAACTGATTTCTAGGGTTACCAAAATATAGGGCAGAATGTAAAGAAGTTTTCAAACTTATCATTCATTTCATAAGATTAAACCTGTTTTAGAACATTTACGGAAAGTTTTTTTTTTTTTAACTATTAATTGATTTATTGTTTGGTGTCAGATTCAGAGAACGAGTTTACCTATGATATGAAGGGCAAGACAGGACCAGATAAATGGGGAGACCTAAAACCTGATTGGAACCTGTGCAAGATGGGATCCATGCAATCCCCAATTGATTTCTCGAATGATAAGATTGAAAAAGTAACTAATTTGGAAGAACTTCAAACCAACTATAGACCATCCAGAGCAAGTATTAAAAATAGGGGCTACGATATCAAGGTTAGTCAATACCAGAAATGTTTAATGATATTTGCTATTGAATTATATTGTGCTCATAATTTCTTTTTGTTTTCCCTTTACCAATTTTGTTTGAAAGTAATTTTTGGTGAATATAGGTGGAATGGCATGGGGACAAAAGCAGTGTAAAAATTAATGGAACTAAGTATAGACTTGTACAGTCTCATTGGCATTCTCCCTCTGAACATGCCATTGATGGCACAAGGTACAAACTAATTAAACCCTAAAAATATCAAAGTTTAAGTACTTTAACTGAATATATATATATACTATTACTTTCAGGTTGGATCTAGAGTTGCACATGGTGCACCAAACTCCATCAGGACAAATTGCAGTGGTTGGAATAATGTACAGGGCTGGAAGAGCAGATCCTTTTTTGTCATCGGTACATTGATTAAGGATGTCTGTCACAGTGTCTGGAATTCTCTGTTATGAGTTAACCCTAAATTTCTTATATATACTTTGCACATCTTTTCTAGTTAACGGAAGTTTTAGAGGCCCTTTCTGATAAAACTGGAGCAGAAAAAGAAGTGGCTGAACTGGATCCTAATCTGGTTATGGAACGCGCAAGCGCAGCATTTTATTACAGATATATTGGTTCTCTCACATCTCCTCCATGCTCTGAGAATGTTGTTTGGACCGTCTTCAGAGAGGTCAATTTGCTAACAAATTCATCATTTAGCAGTATTTGCAAAATTTATTGTATGATTTTTCCTTCAAATTGTATATGTACTCAAATCAATCTTGTTATTCATCAGGTGAGATCGGTTTCTCAGGAGCAAATCAAAATGCTTAAAGAGGCCGTTGAAGATGTAAGTAACTATATGTATTTTTTTAGTACGTTGTATCATTGAGAATTTAAGTGTGAGTTTAAATTTTTAAAATTTGAATATCCTATAAGGATGAAAATACATAAATCTCGTTATTTAAGGTTTTAGGATGAAAATAATCTCAGTCTTTTATACGTGAATTAGACTTTTGTTTCATTAGTATTGTATTGAATTAGACTTTTGTTTTATTAGTATTGTATTTATCCGAGGAATATGGGACTTGAAAGCCATCTTTGCTATCAAAGCTGATGGTTAGTTTTGGTATTATGTGTGTTCAAACTCCAGCAATTTTTTCATTTAAAGAAATATATGACATATATAATTTGTTGAGAAGTCAAAATTGGTATCAACTTTTCTTGTTTTGTTACTGCACTTTAGAATGTCATCTTACAATTTTCTGGCACGGATGGTTAATTATGTTCTAAACTTTACCTGCACTTTAATTTGCAGCATGCAATTTCCAATGCAAGACCGTTGCAGAAATTGAACAACCGCGTAGTGCAGTTCAATGATCCCGAAGTTAAAGATTAGTGTTTCAAGGCATTGACGAGGACAAATACATAAATTATCAGATTTTGATTTCAAGTTTTGGTGGGAGAGAGATTTTTCTGATGCACTTGGTCTGTTGTTATTTTCTGATGTTTATTTCATGTTTTCGGGTATATTCAGTTTAATTTTCATTTTGTTCCTATACATGATGTTTTTTGATGTATATATTATTAGGACCAAGAGTTGGGCAGTGCTTACATTATAGTTTCAAAAGGTGAAGAACATTTATCTTTTTATTCTGATTAATTATCACAAATTATACTGATATAACTCACGTCGATTATTATGTTATCAATATTTTTCAATAAAATATTATTTTTAGTAATCCAACTATTAATAAGGTCAGATTAATGTTATATGTACTTTCTAAAACTATCAAAATCGACTCCAAAGTCAAGTCCAATTCTTAAATTGAGGCCCATAAGATTGGGCTTGGTGTGAGGGCCGGTCTATTTCTTGCTGCTGTGAGTGTAAAAGGCTTTTACTTCATGTACCTCCACAAATTTTCAAAATGACTATTTTACCCTCTAAAAAGTGAGTTCCAGAATATATGTATAGGAAATTTTCCGGAACAGGCTTTTCAGAATTTTAAGTGTAAGATTTTGGTAACGAAATTTCCAAAACAGAATTTAATAAGTGCTCCAAAGACTAATGGAATCTGCTTTTCTAATGTCCTCCAAAGACTAAGCGCTCAGGTGATGATTCATCTCTGTTCAACGACAAAGATTGGTGACATAACTGAAGGCCAATTCAGAAATGACAGCAAAAACATTTCATTATTTACTTTACAAACCAAAGATGTATCAGTATATCTATTACTATTTAATAAGTACAAACAAGAGGGGCAAGTAAGTAGCAGAACTGATAAGGTAAAATATAACAAATATAACTATTCTCACATTTCACAATTAGCATCTTAGCACACATTTTGGCTAAACCATTTTTGCAAGGACTTTCATGATATCATCCATACTTGGCCTACGCAAAGGATCATCTGCCACACAATCCTTTGCCAGAAAAGACAAACACAAAGCCTCTGGAAGAGAGTAATCCTTTAGATTAGGATCCATGAAACTCCTTAACCCTTCAAAACAACCACCTTCACTGGCCTCCCCCAACAAGAATCCCATGGAATCTTTCATCTTTTTCCCATCAAAATTGTCCCTTCCTGATATCAGCTCAAGCAACACAACCCCAAATGCAAAAATGTCAACTTTTTCAGAAACTGAGCCATGTGAGAGGAACTCTGGTGCCACCAATCCTTTGGGAATCTCCACAGTATCATTGCTTTTTCTGAGTGTGGCACTAGCAGCCAAAGCTCTTCCAACATCTGCCAGTTTCCCCCTACAGTCAGCTGTTATGAATATGTTTCTGCTACTGACATTCATGTGAGCATAGGAAGGAAAAGAACAGCAATGTAAATAGTAGAGACATGTCGCAATATCAAAGGCAATTTGTGTCCTTTTGTACCAGTTTAGAGCATTGCATCTATCAGATAAGCACTCCCTCAAACATCCATTCTTAGGCAACTCAAACACTAAATAAGACCATGAATCATTGCTCTCACCATAACAGACACCAAGCAAGTTCACAATATTAATGTGGTTGATCTTAGAATGTAAATCAATCACCTTTTGTGTGTCTTCCAACCTCATCCTCTTCACCATCACCTCAACATCATTGACTCTGCCCTTATAGACAAAGTCACCTCCTCTACTGATGTTGTTTTCTTGACTGAAATTCTTGGTTCCCTTCTGAATCTCCTCTATGGTGTAGTTGAGTAAGTAGTACTTTATTCCAACAAGAAGATCCGGGGACAGGCACCAAGTTGTGTTGCTTTTACCCGTTTGTGTGGATATCTGAGAGCTTCTAGTTGGTGACCACAAAGTGAGGGAGTTGGTCGTGCTGAGGGAATGAACAACATCAATTTTTCTCAATCTCTTTATGTAAAATCCGCTAGCAAGCAATGTTATGAGCAACAAAAATCCGATGACAGACCCTGCAATGTACAAATGTGATGGTTTTGTGTATTGTTGTGTCTTGTCCACTGGATTTGTTGGAAGAAAACCTGGAGGTGGAGAAGGAGAGTCAGGAATATCAAGTATTCTGATTGGACCATCCTCTAATGGAACTAGAACAACTGTGTTAGGATAAACAGTTGACATGGAATTCAATTTATTCACTGCATAAAACTCTTGTGGTGAGATTTGAAATTTTTCACTCACTTTGTCAGGATCATCATTTGCTATAAGAGGGTACGTGACAAGGTACTTCACCTTCTTGCTCCAGGTGGAATTCTCACTGTTTGGACAAACACATATGAGAGGTACATGAAGCTCAGAACCAGCTTCTGGTTCATTACCTTGTGAGAGGTTTTCCTCAGCCAGTGTGAGACGACTTAGCAGCCCTTCAAAAACACCACAAGCAACCTCGGAAAATGTTGTGTTGTCAATGACTTTATAGCTTAACCTGGTTTGATAATACGTGCCAGAGCAGGTGCAGTTAACAGGAATAAGCACCTCCTTACCTTGTTTGAGTACAAGGGACAAAGAGGAAGATACGAGGTTGTTCTTCAGAAGCACCTCATCAGAGCTCTTGTTGAAGAGCTTTGAGACACTAGAAATGGTGTTGAAATTTTTGTTAGCTCTATACACCACGAATGTTTCGCATGAATCATGCGTTGACTTGCAGCTGTACCTTGTTCCTAGCCCAATCTCATTCGAAGTACAATTGTTTTGGTTGTAAGCAGAGCACACACCTAAGCAAATCCATGCAGCAAACCACAGATGAAGCATAATTTTGTGCACAAGTACAAGATTTCCCATGAAGAGATTTCTCAGTAGTCACTGGTATAATATGTTACAAAAAAAAATGCAGGGGAACAGAAGAAGAGGATGCAAAATCAAAGTGATAATAAATTAGATCACTCTTGAGCTTGATTCATATGAAATAGAGTCATTCATTGGTAAAGGATGTTATGATTATGACTATGATCAATGAATGAATTACTTGGCTAGCCTCCAAATGTATATGACATTAGAGATCATGGATATTTGACTAAAAACGTAATCAGAGTTTGTCAACATGCGTGGTCAAATGCATAAATGTGTAAGAAGCCGGCAGAAAAATCAAATGGCTACTTCAGACTAAACTTTTATATATTGTGTAGTTGTTTTATGATGTTTGTTCTATTCCTTTCTACTTGTTTCTTACCAATCATATTCAATATCTTATGTGTTGTTTGTCACTGTGTCAGAAACTTTGGCCCTTCCTCTCATTCACACACGTTGCAGATTATCAATCAGCCAATGATCAATAATAGTTTAAAAATGCCAAACCAAAACCCAATTGCCAGAAAAATATGAACTGCACAATAGGTTTATTCTTCGTTTATATCAGATCAACTAAAAATTGCAGAGTATTTTATACTTTTTTTTCCCATGTACATGTTCAACACAATGTTCTGTTGATCAAGTATTATTTTAATAGAATCAAAAATAACAATTTGACACCCCACACCGTAAAATGATCATAAAAAAAGTGAATTTTTATATTTATAAAAAAAAAAAGAGAGTGAAACATAGTGTCCAAATAGATGTAAGAACTTTTTTAGTATTAAAATTTCTTATTTTAATTGTATAGCATTTTAATACTATAGTATTTTAATACTGAAGGAACCGAACTAGTAATTATATTAAATAGGGTTTATCAGCCATACAAGTAAATGACTGCGTTCACATTATAAATAAATACTAGTAAAAATGCAGAGTAATAATAAGATAACATTATGTTATTTGCTAAAAAGCTTCGAAGGTCATGCTTTTATCCATGAGGGTGCACATCATATATAAAGGTTATAATATCTCTTTGTGATAGAAAATATTGAAATAATTATTGGCGTGAATATATTCATTTAAAATGACAATTTTTTTAATGATTATCTTTTAAAATGATATGATGACAATTTGAGATTTTGGGATCACTTGTAACATTAACTTTTTTATTATCCATCATCATCGATCGACAGAGAAGAAATGACAATCGAAAGAGAATTTAGTTATATTATCTTTAGGTATATTTATATTCAATAAAAAATGTTATTTATAGTTATGTTTAGTTTTAGGTATATTCATATCCATTTTTGTCTAAAAGAAAATATTTATTTGCAAAAAAATTTCTTACGCTTTAGTTAACAAGAAAGTGTTAGAATCTAAAAATAGAATAATGAGTATTCTACTCCCTAAAGAATTTTTAGGTTTTGAATTCTGATTCTACTCCCTAAAGAATTTTTAGGTTTTTTTTAAAAAAATATTGTTCATGTTTTCTCTCTAGTTTTTTTAAGAGATTTATTTATCACTTTTCAAAAGTTTCCTAATGGCATTAAAAGAGAGAAAACCATAATTTGCCCATCATTTTTGCATTTAAAGTAAGTTTTTATTTACTCTTTTACTTGGGTGGTGTGTATATTGTGTTTAAAAGATTGCGAATTTGTTTTGCATACAATGCTTCATATAATTTGCATGATGGGCACTTTTTACATTTTTGCATGGTGTCTTCTATTTATAGAAGTCCTACAAGAATTGTTATTGATGATATTCTTATGTCAATGACTTTCATATTATGTTTACCTCATATGGACACATTCTTCTATAACACTTAAATTTTTGGGTGATGTTGAGCATACATATTCAAATACTTGGTTTTTAGTGTCAAAATCAATCTTGAAATGTTTAAGTCAAATCTCGTAAACAATATCATAATTTGCATTTTTAGTAGTCAATATTTGCATGTAAGTTCCACCTACTTCTTTTAAACTTGCATCTACTCTCTATGAGCTTTACTTTGTCTACTTTTGGAGTAGTGTCTATTATCATTACCTTTCATTTGACATCTTGCATTTGGTTTCATCTAGCACTTCTCTTGACTTCATCTATGTTTTGAAGATGTCTTCTTTTTAATATTTCTCTTAACTTCATCTAACATTTGTGTTAGACTTAATCTAAGTTTTTTTATGGTGATTAACACTTTAATAAATTTATTAACTTATTTCGTACTATGTAGCTTTCTTAGACACATCGAAATATGGATTTATTTGTTATCATAAAAGTCATAGGTGTGTATAATAATACTTTTAAAGTTAGACTTGTGTATAATCTTATAAAACTCATTTATTAATAAGTGTGATAATAACTTGTATAGTACGTTCCACCAGTGTAGTAAGGGCTTTTGGTCCCAATTGTTTTTGATATTTTGCCCTGGTTCCAGAACCGAGACATATTAGAGCAAGGCCAAAAGGAGATGACTTTTGGCCTTAGGTGTGAACCGAAGCCATATAGCTACTCTTCTGTCTTGGTTCTAATGTGAACCGAAGCCATTCTGTAAAAAATCTGAGCTCGCATTTCTAGCCACGATGGCTCGCAACGGCACATATGGAGCTCTTGCAGCAGCGGTGGTCTTTGCGCTGGCCTCCATCTGCAGCGGTGGCTCAGGCGCGTCCGCAGTGGAGGCGTTCTCGTCGTGGTAGCGCGTTCGTGGTGGGGCTCGTGGCTCGCATGCAATGACTCGAGGTTCCTCTGTCGTGTCAGTTCTCGTTCGTTTTCTGGTATGGTGGGTTACGATGGTAAAGACATTTCTTCACTTGTAGTGTCTCTTCGTGACAGGACAATGGTGCGTTTGAACCCTAAATCTGTGAACCTCAAAGCAACACAAACGAATCAAAAATGCAAAAAAAAAAAAAACAAAACAAAACGCAAAGGGAAACCCATTTTTCGAACTCATTGGTAGCTAGAGGCGACAATGGATGGCGTGACGGAGTTGGACAGTGGTGGTCGCAAAGAGAGTGAAGAGGGGTTTTCTGCGTAGAGAGTTTTGAGAATACGATGAACAGTGAAAGAGTTTCGCGATTTGGGAATTTAACCGGCTTTATGGCCTCGGTTCAATTAATAATTGAGGCTTAAAGTCCTTTTACTACTTTGGTCCCTGCACACCTGAGGCAAAAAATGTTGATGCTGGTGGCAATTTTGAAATTTTGCTTACTGGGCTGCCTTATAGGCTTCAGTTCTTTTGTAACTGAGGCCTAAAGTCTCTTTACTGCACCGATTTTCAGAGACCCGAGACAATATAGTTGGACGAAATTGCAAAAATGTCACCGTCTCCTTATAGACTTCGATTCCGCTATAACCGAGACCTATAAGGCAAATTAAAATGTCAAATCTGCACTAGTATTCACATAGCCAACCACCAAGGTCAACAACTGAAAGGTCAATGAATGAACCAATGATTGTGTCTGATCGATCTATATTAATTAGCACACTTTTAAGAGACAGACCAAATTAAACGAGGGTTATCAAGGTAAATATCAAGTTATGCATACAATGAAGATTATAAGACAATTGGGTCATAATTAGTCCCCAAAAGGTAAAGACCCACTATGAGTAGTATAAATAAATGTTTCAGGTGATGTATTTATTACGATTATTATTAGCATTCACTCCTACTCAGACTTCAATTGACTTGATCGTTGAAGTGCCTCCTACAGGTACCACCCGATCGACAATCCAAGGATCCGTCTCAGTGAGTGTCCATTTGACCTTGTAGAAACATTATTTTTCATACTTGTTAGAACCATTTATTTGTCTTTGTATCGTGCATTCTATGTTATTTTCATACAATTTTTTAGGATTTAAATATGTCCTTCTAATATAGATGTAATTATTTTTTTTAGTTGAACTGTCTTGTCAAATCACTCATATCCTCGCTCAACAAACAAATACAATTAACTTTGTTACAAAAAGAAACGGTTCGTTTCACTTAACAAGAGATTATGCTCTCTCAATCATAAATTACTTTTTAGAAGTGGTTGAAAGGTAAAGTCGTAGAGCAAAAAGAGTTTTTTGTGTGAGAATGCAACTAAGGACGAGAGAAAAGGATGTAGCTGCAAATACAACTTAAGAACTCCATTCTCCTTCATCCATTCAAATATTTAGATTAATGTTTTGCTCCAAATGTATAGTAATAGTAAAATCCTCTATTGGATGTAATGTATCTAAATTTTACATAGATATTTTATATATAACATAGATCTCTTTCATTATTCTTGTAATCTTTTCTTATTTTTTCACGTACATTGATTGTTTAACCAATATTTATTGGATAAAATTTTAATTTTTGTGTACAGTTCAAATTAAAAGTAATTTAACTATACAAATTGAAAGATTTAACATTTCATTGTAATGATGTCTACAAATTACACGTAATAAAAACTATAAAAAATTTAAATACAACAATAGTTGAAATTAAAAAGTAAAATTTTAATTTAATTAATAATTATTATATGAAGGAGTTTAATTAAAATAATTTATTCAAATAAAAAACACAAATTTCAGAGAATAAACAGAAGCAATAAAATGTAATAGCAATTTATTTTTTAAAAATGTCTAAAATTATAATCATATAATAATATAATTTTCCTAGAAAATAAAATTTTATTTATGTAATAACATTTCTTTATGTTTTTCATAAAAAAAAAATACACATTTAACGAGAGAAAAATGAAAAAAAAAACTACGTACATATATGCACAAAACAAGAAAAAACTTAAAAAAGAGTTTGTTGGTTACTCATCTTAAATCAATGACAAAAACATTCAACAATGTCAAATCTTAAGGTTCAATAAAAGAAATTATAAATAATTTTATATTACTAACTTTTACATTTCTACCATAACTACATTAACTAATGACGGGTTTCAAAACTCATCATTCTAAAAGATTAAATATTTTATTTAAAATCATGAAATGCAGAAAAAGTATAAATACCTGTAAAAAACACTTTGTTAACCATAAAAAGAAGTTAGAAGTGTAATTTTACATATATGTACACAACAGATTCCTTGCCGTTTATCCGTTACATGTGTCTCTCTTTCCATTTCCTTTCGCAGAGTAAACGATGAGCGGACATGAGTGTAGATAGTCCAAAATACCCTTTTCCTCGTGTTAGAAAACATTAGTATTAGTTTTTTCAGAAAAGTTTATCTGGTTTTCTCGGGATACCTGAAGCGTGGTAGTGGTGGATGAATCCCCTCGATTGTAACATAGCATTAAACTACCAGAATAGTAACCACAGCAATTGGCCGCTGTTCCCCAAACAGTTACCTTCGAAGTGAGTAAAAGTACTCTCTGAGCTGGCCATTTTCAACACCTTGTCTCCCAAAGAGTCAGGGAATTAGGGTTAGTGAAATAGGTTCCAGCACTAGGAAATGGCGAACGATACCGGTCCCAATTGCGTAGCGGATAAAGGACCTGTGACGAGGTCTTCGAGAGAGACATTGTCGAAGAAAGTTGCGGCGAGCGCCTCAGCCACTCCAAATCGCAAGTCAGAGCGGCTTGAGAAGAGGTCTCCGTCGTCGCCTGGGGGCTTGGTGGATCCGAAGAGGAAGACGGAGAAGACGGAGATGCCGTCTCCGACTCCGTTGAGGAGATCTGAGAGAACGAGGAAGGATTGTCCTTCGGATCCTCCTGCTTCCAGAAGTTCAGGTTCGGGAACGCGGCAGAAGAAGCGTTGCACTGGGAAGCAGTTGTTGTTTGAAGCCAGCGAGGATGGGGACGATGAAGATGAGGAACGAGGTGTGGAAGCTTCTTCGAGACCCAGAACTAGGAGAGTGACTGAGCGTGAGTATCGTGTTCTGTTCTTTCTTAGTTCTTAAGCTAATCTGAACTTTTTTAAATTTAATGATTTTAGTAATTTTTTTGTTAAGGGAGAGTGCTTATGATTCGGTTTCAGACCATTCCAAGTGTTATTAAAACTCATGCTGCTCGATAGAGTTCAGTGGGGGTGGTTATGAGATGGTTCAGATCAGTTACACTTTTGTTTATTTTATTCTAAAAAAGGAAGAGCTAGGTGGAGTTCTATTATTGGACTTTACTTTACAAGTTACAATTTTAATTAATACTTAAAAATGAAGAGTTAGGGGGGTTTTGTTATTGGATTTTACCAGTTTCAATCAATTATCAATGGCATAATTCCCTCCCACTAAATTTTCTGTATAAAAAAATATCAATCACATGCAGTTTTCTGTCTCTCATACTCACTCACTCAGTTCGCCATGTCTGTGGTGCCTATATAGATGAAGATGGGACTTAGATGGATATTAAAGTTTGAATAATTGAAAAATGTGGCTGACTGAGGTGTGCTAGCGTTAGTTAGTATGTTTTTTATGTTTAAAATATTAACTTTTGACTGGCAGATTGCCATGTGAAGAAGACAAATGGGATGAATAGGTCAACTGAAGGTGATGATGGGGGTGGGAGCAAGATTGATGGCTATCTTAGAAGGAACTGTTTAGATTCTGCAAACGATGATAAGGGTATTCGGCTGCCTGAAGATGCCACCAGTAAAGAGACTAGAGCTGAGCCTAAGTTGAGTGAGCCGGTGAAAGAACTGTCAGATGATGATGTGACTGTAAATCCAATGGTACCGTCTGATACTGCAAGTTGTGAGCCCAGTGGGCTACCTGAAAAGGTTCAGTTGGATTCATGCAAAGAGGAGAGATCACAAAATTTAGGGTCAAGTGATTTCATATCAAATGAAAATTTGATTAGGAAACGTATTGAGCATGATAAGGATGAAAGTTCAATATCTTCTAAGAGAAAAAGAACAACGGTGGCCATGCATTCAGATGCTTCTACTCTGTTAGTGGACAATGACAATAACAATAACAGCAACTTGTTTGAGGATACCCGCCCGTCAAGGATATGCAACAATGTTGTGGAGACCAGTGGGTCATGTTCCAAAAGGATAAGGTACTTTAATTTTTAGCAAATGCTAGGGAATTAATCAATCCTATTCTTTAATTAATATGAAATAAGAATTTTAATCCATTCAATGCTCAGGCGTATAATATTGGCATGTTTTATTTCTTTTATTAAGTTCAACTTTCACATAATTTCCTTTTTTTCTCTCTTAGAAGATATCTTTCTCTGTATATTAAAAATACATTTTTGGTTTTATGTCTAGGAAGATGTGAGGTGTTAAGTTGGATTTTTCTACACATTGTTAAGAAACTACCTTACCATTATAACAACCTAAAGTTTAGTTTGTCTGAAAATTATTGTTTCTGGGAAACGGGTCCCATCCCATTAACACCTCAGATACGTTGATAATAATAAAAGTTGATGTCTGAAAATTATTGTTTCTGGGAAACGGGTCCCATCCCATTAACACCTCAGATACGTTGATAATAATAAAAGTTGACATGCAACTGAAAAGGGATAAGCTTATTTTATTATCTCCTAAGTGTGTTTGAGTTGATCTTTTAGGCAGCTCTCCTTATCAGATGTGAAAAAGGACCGGAAGAAATCAACCAATAATGTTGATCAACCTTCTTCAAAGATATCCACTAGGGACAAGGAAGGTTAGTTGTTCCCATCATTATTAAGTTTCAGTTTATTATGAGTTTTCACCGTTCAATGACATGGATAAATAATAACAAGAGTTAAGAGAGAAAGAAAGAGAAAATTGAAATTTGAGAGAAAAATGTTATTTGGATGATTGTGTTGAATCTGTCTATTACATTAGATATAACTACTCTTAAGTGCTGAGCTAGTAACATAAACAATTAGCGACAGCTGTCACAGCTAACTTCTTTGTATCCACACTAAGGACAGCTAAAAAGCTGTTTTCAACATATCATTCACACAGCTAGAATTGTTGTAGCTGTTGATGTTTCTCATCGGAGCTTGACATTGTCTGGTACTTTCTACTGGAAATCTGGTAGCTCCTGTGGATAATGTCTTTTGATTCTTGTTTAGTTCAATTGTGTGTGTTTGTAACAGTATTTCTTGGAAAACCTGGAGATATAGAGACAAGGCTGGTTCCTTGGATAGCTCCTTATCACCTGAGGATCCTAAATGTTTATGTGGCTTCATCTTATACTTGAGCAATGAGGCATTCACCTCAGTTGTATCATAAACTTTCATCCAAAATGACTCCTTTTTTCTTCTTTTTTGCATTGAATGTTCTTGCTTCTAGGCGTGCCAAAGTGATAGATGGTCTACAGTTAGTTTGAACCTCTGGCGTTACCCTGGCCATTTGAGTTTGGGGGGGTTGTAGAGTTCAGACAGTGCCAAAGGAGTAATACAGGTGGCTTTTTCCATCTTTGGTGAAGATTCTTATCTTTTCTATGGGTTTCCATTCATCATAGCCAAGATAAATTCTGATCTTTTCTTTTTTCATCTTCAAACTGAAGGAAATACGTACAAATCTCTTTTTTACCAGCCAAACTCCTGCTAATACAGCTCTGGTTTCCTCAATCCCCAGCTTTTAAGATTTAAGTTAACTTGCTTTCCTTATTATTTTTCTGTCACAGCCCTAGAAATAATTTGCTTGATTCTCATGCCCTACGCACAAAAACTGGTTTCCTTACTGTCAAAAGGCACTCACTTTGTCTTAAGTGTCTCGGAGTGACAATTTTTTGGCATGCGGCCTCAACTGTCATTCGTCCTGACGACAACACTATTTGGTAATTTATTCCATGTGAATTAAAGTTCTTAGTTCTTATCATTTGTTTGTGATCAAATGTCAGACTCGGAGAGACCTCAAATGAACACTGTTGAAACTTACAAAATAAGGAAACAGCAGAGGAGCATACATCTTTTACTGAAGCCAGAGATAGCAAATCTTTGTGAAATTCTGCATCTCCCTGTATGCTCTTGGTTTCTCTTTGTCATGTTTTACTTGCCATTGTTTGTCCTGCTATGGTCTTTTGTTCATAGTATTGCAATTTATTTACCAGCTTTTTTATTGGTGAAATGCATTTATGAGATTATAAAAAATGTGCTGTTTAGTAATATTGATTTATGCCTTCATAATTTTGTTGATTTGATGCTATCCTCTCATTAAGTTCTGGATGTTCAGATAAATTACTAATCCCGTCATACAGTTTGCAAATACTGTAGTGTGAATCTTGTGAAGGCTGTCTTCCAGTGATGTGGAATGACATCAGTTTTGGATATGTGAAGTCCAGGTTTAAAAGGGTAGACTCAGGTTATGTTGAAGAACACCTGTTGACATAGAATTTCGGATTTTGGTTGATAAAGTAACATTATGTTTAGAAATTTAACAGGATGTATTGCTAAGAGTGTAACTAAAAGGATGATAATGGGTCAGAAATGGTTGCTATGTGATCAGGCCAGTCTGTTGTTGATTTAGTTTGATTTTATTGGAGTATGGAAATGTGTTGGAGGTGCATTACATTGTAGTATTTGGGAAATGGGAGTTACTGTAAAGATTCAAATAGTCATATAATGGTTAGATTCAAGGAACATGGATTTATTTTTTCATAATTTATTTTGTTGTCTCTGACTTTGACTTATTAATAATATAGCTTTGAATTCTTCTAATCCAATCCTGCATCCCGAGGGAATGATTTTTAGGACTGTACGCCGTACAAGTTTCATGATAGTTGATTTAGTTTACTTCAATCTGGGTTCTAGTATAGTGTCAGTTTGAATTTCGATGTATTTTGACATCCTTTTTTCATGCAGGATAATGTCAAAAGTATGGTTCAAAATTGTCTTGAATATACTATGAACAATTACCAGATCTGTACAGAACCATTGCCAATATTACAGGCTTTTCAACTATCTCTGGTCAGAATATTACATTTCTTTTTCTTTTTCGTCCTCATTTATTTTCCTTCTCAGTTTTCTTTGGCCATGTCCACTTGCTTGCTTGGAAAGTTTTCGTTTTAGCCTTTTTATACATAAATGTTGGTAATCCGAAATCTCACTAAATCATAGAAGTGCATCATTCTTACAGTTTCTAATAAATAAGAATAACATAATAATCCTTAGCATCCTTCATTCTACCCCAGTTAGCCTTTCTCTTTGGGAAAATCTAATACTTCATTGAAGCCTGTTGTTTTTTCATCTATTGATATTTGTCTGTTGCTGCAACCTAATGGCAGAAATTTTTTAGTCTGCACTTGATCTAACCAGTCAACTTCAAGCCTGTTGGAATTTTCTTAGTTGAGATTCTGATATCTGTGTAGCATCGTCAGCTGGTTAAATGAGGCTAGGTTCAAGCTTCAACCTTAACAACCTGTTAAATTAAGTGTAGAATAATTAGTTCTTAGGGTTTCTAAACTCTGAATCAAATGTGTTGTTCACTTGGTTGCCTTTAATACGTAGAATTGACAAGCTTTTCTGTGTACTTTTAAATTTCAGTGTTTGACTGCTGCTGCTTTGCTAAATCACAAACTCAACTTTGAAGCTTCCCTTTTGCTTGCAAAGCAGCATTTGAATTTTGACTGCAAAAAAGAAATTGTAGATGAAATCAATTCAAGGCTTTGGGATCTGAAGGAAAAGTTTTTATCGCTCAAAGGAAACTCTAATGTTGCTGGCTGTGCAAAGGCTTCTGAATCGTCAAGTGGGGCTTATTCATATACTGAAGTGACACCTGAGGCTGAATTGGTAAAAACTGATAATTCTGTAAATACTAAAACCGTTCAGAAACGTAAAAGCCAGTGGAACAAGCTACTTCTGATGCAACGGGAAGAGAAGATAAAGTTAAAAAAAGATATTGAGAATGAAAATGCTGAAATTCAGAGAAGGCACCAGATAGAGTGGGAAGCTATTCAATCATGTTCTCCCGGTAATTTGACTAACGATGGAAAGCTTCAGGCTTCCAAAAGTTCTTACATGAAAAGAACTAGAGAATTGAATAGGCAGCAAGAAATTCGTCTCAAGGATCTTGAGGTCAAGCAATTAAAAGCAAGGCTGATGTTCCAAGAGTCTTCGGCACCAGATGAATTGTTAAACCCAATTGCTTCGAACAAAGTTGGGACCATGGTCAAATCCTTACAGATTTGTGATCAAGCCCAACATCATAATGCTCCAAAAGTCCTTGTGTCTGACCATGTTGCTGAAGAAAAGGGTTTCAATGATACAGTGGAAGTCAAGGAAAGGATTGAATCTGGGGTTGGATCATCTGAAGCTCCTGATGCCAATGCCTCTGTTGTTGCACCATTCAGTAGCACAGTTGAACTGCAAACTCGTCTTGTTAAAAATGCTGATGATGAGATGGACATAGTTGCTTCAAAAGATGGACTAGTATCTGAAATTAAGTGCAGTAATATTGTTGAAAATGAATATGAAAGTCTGGGAAATATTATCTCTAAACATACCAAATCCAGAGAGCATCGTTCTGATGGAGTTATTAGAGTGCTAGACGGGGAAGAGTGTGTAAATATTAATCATGAATCTCATAATGATTTTGGGCAGAATGCTATACAGGTTCTGCCTTCATATAATGAAGACATACGTCACGGAGAAACTCTAGATGTTCTTAGTGCAGAGGTGGCTCCTTTAGTCTGTAACACCAGCAGTTCTGAGAATGATCTTGTTGAAATTCCTTCTAGGCAAGGGGAACTAAATGGGACTATACAGATCAAGCCTGTTTGTGGACCATCAATAGAAGTTGCTGCTAATGGTTCCAATGATGGTGAAAAGAATATGACCCTATTGAATTCTCAGTCATCCGAAGAACATATTCCAAGTGTGAATACCATGTGCACACCATATTGTGAGAATACTGCACAAATCCATGACGCTGATAACAATTATGGTTCAAATAATGCTGACACTCTGAACTCATCTTTGTATGATGAAAGAATTTCCTCCGTGAATTCAAAATCACCTCAAGATCGTATCCATAATGAAAATGACAAGCACACTCTAGATTGTGAAACTTTTGCACTTAATGGCAGTGGTTCAGATAATTTTATTCTTAATTCTCCTTTGGTTGACGAGAGAAATGCTGATAGGACCATAGTATTAAATAGAGATGCACATGGGGGAATACATGTGGCTGTCAATTTGACTTCATCCACTAAGGAAATATCTCGAGGTGCAGTAAATGACTCAGTTTTAAGTAGTGTGTTGTCAAAACCATGTGGAGCGGATAGTTCCAGTAATAATAGCTCTGATGCTAACGCTATTCTTTCAAATCAAACTTCTATAGAGAAGCAAAATCATGATGGAGTCTCATCAAGCATACCTGTTAGACAAGTTCCAGTTGGAGTGTCAGAAACTAATGAGAGCGCCATTGTAAACGTATTAGATGCGGAGGAAGCTAGTTGGATGCCTGACGCAGTCAATTACCCTGACAATGTAATTCCTCAGAATTCTTCATCCATGGATCAATTAGCTAATGGAGGTCCAGTATTTGATGACAATTTATCATCAGAGACTTGTACTACAAGCCCAAGCAATAGCAGGGCCCTACCTGATGAACACGTTTCTGTCTTGATGCCTGAAAATAGCCTCGGAGAGGTTGAATTTCAATTGACACACAATGTGGTGATTGATAAAAGTGCCACATTGGACCAGCAGGAAGGAGTATGTACAACCATGACTGAAAACAGTTCGTATCAGGAGACTCCAGTATCTAGACCAGTTGATTTTATGGAGTCTCTAGAACAAGTGCAGTCTTTATCATTTGTGGAGTCTCCTCCTCATCTGGATACTACTAGAGAAACACAGAACTATGTAGTATCTAGTGTTGTTGATGTTGTACAAGCTAATCAATCCATTAATGATTCACTGGTCATGGAACCTCCACAGGAGGGGCAATTTCCTTCTGCGGATTTCTTCTCTTCCGACTGGGACCTATCCAACTTGCCTTTGGTGACCAGAACTGAAGATCAGTCATACAATGAAGATGATCTCCTCGACCACATTCCTGGAACATTGATTGAGATTCAAAATCAATCTTTTGTGCAACATCCCTCAAATTCAGACCAGCAGGAAGGAGTGTGTAGAACCATGATTGGTAACAGTTTGTCCCAAGAGACTCCAGTATCTTTATCAGTTGATGATCTCATGGAGCCTCTTGAACAAGTGCAACCATTATCATCTTTAGAGTCTCCACCTGACCAGAATACTACGATAGAAATGCAGAACAGTTTGGTATCAAGTTCTGTTGATACTGTACCAGCTAACGTATCTACGAATGATTCACTGGTCATGGAGCCTCCCGGGAAGGAGGGGCAGTTACCTTCTGCAAGTATCCTTTCTTCCAATGATGGAGACCCGTCTAACTTGCCTACAGTGACTGGAACTGAAAACCAGCCATCCAATGAAAATGATTTACCGAACCACGTTCCTGAGACATCAATTGAGATTCAAGATCAAGTTGTGCAATGTACCTCAAATGTGGAACTTGATTCTTCATGTTTACGCCAAGATGTACATCCAGCCTCAAATATGGATTTGGTTTCGCATGTGGTTGCTGTAGTTAGACAACAGTCTTCAAACACAAGAAATTTGTCAACTCTCACAGAGATTAATAATCATCCTATACAACCTGCAAGCCAATCAGATTCCAGGATTATTCAACGTTTGGCCCTTGATCCGCTTAAGTGTGAAATGGAAAGACTACATCGACTGGTAGAGGATAATAAGAAAGACTTTGAAGAAAGGGTTAGCTTTTGGTTTACTGTTGCTATGATGATTTTTATATTAGATTATATATCCTCAATCTTTTTTCTTACAGTAACTATATTATTTTACTTGTTGGAGCAGAAATTGAAGTTGAAACAAGATTTTGAGAAGGACCTCGAGGAACTTTACAGGAAGTTTGACATTAAACATAAGGAGAATGAAGTTGAAGTACAGAAAATAAGGAAGGACCTGGACAGACAACATAGCATAGTTAATGTAAATATGAAATTGGCTGAGGCTTGTAGGGTTAAATCCATGAATTTTTTACTATCTGGTTCACCAAGCATGCACAAAGGTATATTTCTCGTTATAATGACTCTAGTGATTGTGGAAATTTCCATCCCCTTTATTGTTCTCCTTTTGACTGTACAAGTTTCTGCCGAAGTATATCTGCTGCTTTCAAACGTATCTAAACTGCTGTTACGATGAATACATTTGCTTAGACTTCTTAACATGACAGTGTTGTGTTTCTTCCACTGTCCATGTATTTTTGTAAATAAATAAATGGGAAAAAACTCCCGAATGGAAAAAAAAAATGAATCTTCACAAAACCAAATATTAGTGGACAGCGGGCTTTCCATTTTAGTGGGCTTTGTAGGGCCTTTGGAATCAATATGTCAAACACTGCTGGCGTTTTCTGTTTTCTTTCTTTATACGTAGGAAAAAACTACCAGTGCATTTGCCAAGTGCAGTTAAGGATGGTTTAGTTTTATGCAAACATCAAGGAAGGGTTTTATTTTGTTAAATATGCCATTTTTATGCACGTCTGTATCTGTTGCGCAGGTGCATCCACCTCATGTGCACCCATCTGCCCCAACTTTTGTTTGTCTCTTCTAACCCCATTTTATATTTAATGTCAGATGCGAGTCCGGTACAGCAATTATTTCAGGTTGCAAGTCCACAAAATGCCACTGCGCCCAATGTGGTTGCTAGACCATCTTCTCGTGAGTATTCTGCAGCCAGCTTGCAGAGTTCCTATGCTACAACTACCTCACAGACTATGGTACCACCAATACAAGCCACGTACAGTTCGCCTGGAACATTCTCCGTTACTCCTTCAAGACTACCACGTATCAACCCCCTCACTTCACTCTTGGGAAATGTTCAAACTGGTGGGGAGATACGTGCCCCCGCACCTCATCTCCACCCTTATAGAGCACCGACGCCCGTCCCAGCCTCCACTTTCTGTACAGTTCTGCGTGGGAGACCAAGTCAGCCGGCACCCGGTAATATTCATGTAACTTCCCCCCCATTTTCTTACCAGACACCCCGGCCAGCGCCGGCAACCTTTCCACCTGTTCTACACGGGGGGCTTTGGCCACCCACTTTACCTGTCATTAATCCTCACACTGAGCCAAACAGTCAACACGGCACATATCTGCCAAATGTTCGGCCACATATGCCAGATTTGCCTTCGATGAACCTATCTAAATGTGACAAAAGTAGTATAACGACGGCAACCTCAGCTCATCCAGCTACATCATCTGATGTAGTCTGTTTATCAGATGATGAATGACATGAAGAAGTATTTGCATATTTGGCCTAAACACTAGGCAATTATAATCTCTTTCTTTTTCCCTCGTTGAGGGGGCTTCTAACAAGAATTAGGAAGGTAGAAGTTGTTGCGGTCCGGTGCCGGTGCCGGTTCTGGTACCGTGCTTACCTGTTTCTGTTATGTTGTAACTATTATTTATTTTAAATATGTTTATATATATGCAATGTAATTAGTTTTATTAGTCTCCTGAATTACAATGAAGGTTGTGCTACTTTTTCGGTGGAGCGGATGAAGGAGTGTTCCTTGAAATGAAGCGTTGTTCATAACTTCGTATCATTTTGTAAGTTAAATATAGAATACTTGTTATTGCTGTTTAAATAAGTGCTCCTCCAGTCCTCTGCAAGCAAAGTATTTCATTAATAGACAAGTTAAGAGTACTTCTCTTAGGCTGTTTGTGAAATTCATATTTGATTGGGGTGATTTAGTAAAGGGGCAGGGAGGGAAGGGAGAGATGAAAGATTTGTTTCAGAAAATTTTTGTTCTGGGAGGTATTACATATCTTCTGACAAGTTTGTTTCGGAAATTGTTATGAAAAACATGTTTTGAATTACAATTCATATGGTCCGGAAAGGTTGGTCCGAAAATCTGATTCTAAAAATTATATTTTAGAAACTGTTTCATAAATTATGTTTTGAAAATTCTAAAACTTGTTTTGGAAAATTTATTGAATAGAAAATCGGTAATCTTGAAGTCACTTTATTAAAACTAGTGAAAACATGTGCATTTGTTCACTTATTTAAATTTTAAAAATTAAATATAAATAAATTTGTATATTTTATTATAAATACTTATTTATTTATTAAAGATATTTAAAAGAAAAATTAAGTGAATGAAACAGTTTTAAAAAAATGATTATTTATTAAAAGGATAAAATTAAAAATAGAGATGTGAACATCAAAATATGTAACTTTTATATGTATATATATGGGGTTAGAAATTATTGGATTGTAGGAGGAAATTTGATATTAGATTATAAACAAGCATCAATGATATCCAATTGGACTTATCTCAAGTAATCATGAATATGTAGTAAGAATCTTGAGTACCTTCCGAGATTGTAGATAGAAGGATTTCTTCTTACTGGAATCAGGGATTGACAAACACATATACACTTTAAAAGAGTGAAGAAGGATTTCTTCTTACTGGAATCAGGGATTGACAAACACATATACACTTTAAAAGAGTGAAAAAAGCTTAGTAAGACTTTCGCTTAAGTGTTTTAGCAGAGGTTATTCTAATCCTAAGAAAAATCTTTCTCGAACATTATTTATTAGTACTTGAGGCATGTTATATTGACAAAGGGAATATTTGTTATTACTTTCTTTAATTTTTTTGTCTTTTACTTTTTCTAAACTAGTAAATGGAACTGAATTTCTTAGATCTTAATTAAATAACTATGAGATCTTTTGTTTTATCTATTTCATTTTTAAATCAACATAATTTATGTGTAAATAGTTAATTTATTAAATTATTGATAAGAAAAAAATTAGTGTCTTAGTATAAAAAATTTAAATTCTGTTAATAGATGCAGTAATTGAATATATTTTAATTTTAATAAGGGTATGAGTGTCCTAAGGACATGCACAAGTTAAGAATAACTAATACGTATTAAATTTTGTAAAAGTTTATAATTAATTATGATTTTAAATAAAATTTGACTTAATAATTTTTATTTTATTTAAATAACAAAAATTACCCATAAGTATTGTGAAATTGTGTTTAATATTTTTTTAATGTTCACCAAAAATACCATAAGTATTGTATAATTGTGTTTAATATCTTATTTAATGTTCACAAAGTTAAAATATAATTAAATAATAAAATAATTATGTTTTCACGTTGTTAAAAATTAAAATATAATTAAACGTTAAAAAATTTAAATTAATAGAAAAACAAAAAAAAATAGTGTCAAATATCTAAAAAATTTAAAAAATTAAAATAAAATATGAATTTCAGATTTCATTGAATTTTTTTCTTTAACTTTTTGTAGCAGTTATTTTAGTTTAACAAAATCTCCTATATTAAAAAGTAAACAATATTTCAATATCTAAAATTATTATTAATTATAAATACATAAAGTTGGGTATTACAAATCTCTTTTACATTTCAAGTTCACTTAGAAACTCTTGACGGAGAAGTATATTATATTAGAGAGTTATTGTTTAAAAATTTTAAAAAATATTTTTATCTTTATAAAATATATTATATGTATTTATATTATTTTAATTAATGAAGTTAATTATTTCAACTTTCAATGTAAAAATAATAAAACCTTGAAACTAACACGTATTAACTATTCTTTTATCTGAGTCTTAAGTACACCGATTAACATTCTTTTTTTATAAATGTAATTTGTTTCATAAAGAACATTGGAAAACAGCCATATCATGAATCCAACAAATGACGAGGAACACCATGCATGGAAACTGCAAAAAAATTACATCAACATTACATTTACAGTGGTTTAGCGATGAATTCTACCATGAATAGCTGTTACTTAGTACAAATAAAATAAAAGAAGTATTACTCAACAATGATAAATATAAAATCTTACAATTTTAACATATGAATTTGTTTATGATTAATTATCTTTGTCTACGTCTTGTGTTTTGTATAAATATAATATCCTGACAGATAAAATTTATTACGTGAATTATATACTAAAGAACAATTTTTATGGTGACTTATACAATAAGTTTTATTTTGCGAATTTTAATTTCTTTAATGTTTTTCACCATTTATTTATTTAGGAAGGATTCCAAACTCAAAGTTCCTTAAACCCGAATTTTATAAGAAAAAAACTTAGACAATATATTTTATCTTGGAATGAAAAGTCGAGATATAAGTTAAAATTGAGGCTCATCTTGACCGTGTAAAATTACTTTCTGCTATTGTTTTGGGAATGAAGTACACAATTTTTTTTTATATAAAAAATAGATATGATAAGGTTTCAAATCGTATACCATAAACAAATTTTGGTTTTCATTCACTATTTTTAAAATTGATCATACTTTGTTAAGGCTTGAAAAAAATAAAATACTTTGCTACGATCGATTTAGTTTTAAGAAGGTTTAAGTCTAAACTAGTGTTTTTGTTTTTATCTAAAGGTATGGGAGTGTGAAGCTTGGATAATTGTTAATTAACGTGTATTATATTAAATTTAACTTTGTTCTATAATGGCTTAAATACCTTTTTAATCCTCATTTTCGTAATGTTTGTTGTGGATGGTCCTCATTTTGATAGAATGTTTAAGATGATCCTCATTTTTACCGAATGTTTAAAATAGTCCTCATTTTCGCAATTCGTGTTTAATTTGGTCCTTTTTCTGTAACGTCGTTTAAATCATTAACGGAGCATTGTATAGGTGGCACACGGTTTGTAGTAGAGTGTGTTACGTGTACTGTATACGTGTGGTAATTAACGTTAATTTTTCAATTTAGGAGAAATTTTGCAATTAGGGAAATTTCTTCATCTTCGTCTTTCTTAAGCTCGGATTTGCAGAGGAAGTAGCTAATACTTGTCATTTCATCATTGGATTGCAGTTGCGCTCTTTATTTCAATTTTACATATTGGACTTTAAAAGATTACACACAATAACGTGAACCCTATTACTAATTGCAACCTCTTCTCAACAACCTTCAATGACTTCTCCAAATCATTAATCTGATTTGTGTCATGATGATGACATCCTTTTCATTAACACCACCATTTGAAAACATTGCAAGAACCACCACTCTGTAAATCAATAAACCAAAAATTAAAATCAATTTATTATTAACACAAAAATAAAAACAGATTGTACCCAAAATTTTCTACCAATATTCTTTGGAGTTCTTGCCATCCTCGAAGTTGTCATCTCTTCGCAGCTACAAATCGGGGTTAATTCATTTCTCGTTGAATTACCAACAGTGCACAAAGTGATACAACACGGTTGCCTCCAACTATTACAACCAGAGGTAAAGGAAGAAGATTGGACCGTAACATACCTATATAATTATATAATGGGATTGCAGGAAGAAGAAGATTAACTGGAAAATTGAAATGAAGAGCGCAAATACAATCCAATGATGAAATGACAAGTATTAGCTGCTTCCTCTGCAAATAATCCGAGCTTAAGAAAGACGAAGATGAAGAAATTTTCCTAATTGCAAAATTTCCCCTAAACTGATAAATTAACGTTAATTAGCCATATGTACAGTACACGTAACACACCCTAATACAAATGTGCTACCTGTACAATGCTATGTTAATGATTTAAACAGCGTTACAGGAAAGGACTAAATAAAACACGAATTGCGAAAATGAGGACCATTTAAAACATTCTGTCAAAATGAGGATCATTTTAAACATTCTGTCAAAATGAGGACCATTCGTAACAAACACTACGAAAATTGAGGACCAAAAAGGTATTTAAGCCTTCTATAATTATTGTATGAAGTAAAGGTCACACAGGTGATATAACAAATTCACAAAAATTAAATTAAAACTTTATTTAGAATCCTAGAATGTCATTCAATTATACTTCACTTGGAATAAATTTTAAAGAACTATTTATTTTATATTTAATCAAGAGAGATGTTACTTGTTAGGTTTTCTATTTTTGGAAAACAAGTTTCAATTTTCTTATTTCTTTAAATATTTGGATGAACTTACGATTTTTTCTTTTTTTTTTCTTTCATCTAATCACTAAATCACGTTATTATTATTAAGAGATATTTTGTAAATTTTTTCCTGAAATATAAATGGTTCGAATGGTTAACTAGAAAACTCAGATTAAAGTTAGCAACATCATACAATTAATTAGTTAAACTGATTCCATACAAAACGTAGAAACTTTATACTGAAATTCTGCATTCAAAGTTGAAAATTATGATTTTCCAACCATAAAATGTATTTAACACAATGATAGAGAATTAAATAATAAAAGATAACACATGAGAGTTAGTTTCATCTAATTCTAAATGTAGTGAGTTTCGCAAACATCATCATAAGGAATCAACCTATCATAAAGATAATAAGAAACTTATTAAAGATTCCTTCTTCTTTTTTTGTATATTTTCAAGGTGACTTTAACGGAGTTTTCTTTGTACATTTAAAATATTTATTTATGTATTTAAATTATTATTTTTTTATACTTTTCATAAGCAAAATCATGTTTAAGGAGTTAAATTCCCAAAATATATTTCTTCACCCTTAATATCTATTCAAGATTTGCTTAGATTATTTTTTTCTATTCACATCTCCAAATTTTATATCTCTATTTATACCTTACGATTTTTCTCCCTTTAAACTGTTCAAAAAACTAAAAAATAAAATAAAATTGGAATGTTGTGTTGATTATTCATTCTAAATCTACTGCAATCAGAAAGTTGGTCAAAGACATATAATAATTGTTTAAGTAATTAATGACCCAAATATATCTGTTTTATGTGAAAACAAAGACGTAAATTAAAATAAGAAAATTACTATGTAAAAAATCGTGCTCAATTAATTTATAATTTTGCATCTATTTATTTATTATCATTAATATAAAACAATCATTTTATCATTATATATATATATATATATATATATATATATATATTTATTTTATATTTATGATGTATCAAATTAAGAAGTCTCGAGATTTATGTTATTTTTTATAACATAACCTAATAATAATTATTTTGTAAACCACCATAAGTTTTGATTCTTATGCCTTATTACGAGACTATATTAGAGTCACTTAAAAAATTAATTTGGCAGAAGAATTTTTTTTTTTCACGAGTGTAGCTACGGGTTCGGGATCACCAACTAAGTTGTTAGAATAAAAAAGAACTAATTGTATAGAGTACTCTAATATATATCATATAGAAAATTGGAGCAGAAAATGTCTTCAATTTTTTTTTCTTCACTTCATTAAATTCTTATTACATATCATAAATATTATTACAACCAGCAATTTTATTGATGAATATTCCAACAAGAAAAATACTAATTGGTTGGACACTTCTGCAGACAAGAATCCATCACTTTAGTCACAGCACCGCTACCATCTTACATGCAAAATCAATCATCAGAACGATGAAAAAAATGTAAACATCATCAGAAATATGAAACATAAACATTAATGTTGTAAGAGTTTGAGTATTACCAACGTCGATGTTTATGGACTTGTTAACCCCACAGTGACTAATGCATTGTAATGCTCCTTTAGACATTTTAGGACACTTTGCAACACAAGCTGCAAAACATATTGGATAAGCAAGATTAGCTAGAACACAATCTATCCCACATTGAGCAGGACATGAGAGTTTTGCTTCTTCTGAAAAACCCAACATAATCATCATCACAACAACCGCAACAATACTCTTCATCTCACTCTTTGCCATCACTTCTTTTCAACCCTTTACTATATCAATTCTTTCTCTATTAAACTTTTCTTGTGTGTTTCAAGGGGAGCCAAACACCTACTTATATAGGCACACACTAACTCTTAATGTGAATTTTTTTTAATATATATATATATATATATATATATATATATATATATATATATATATATATATATATATTGGCATAAGGGGTGTATGTTGGAAGTTCCATATTAATCACATATAAAACTAATTTAGAATATTTAAGTGGGTGTAAAATTCACCTTACAAGTTTTGTTGGGTTAAATTAGACTTAAAGTTCAATTCTTAATATTAATAAATTGTTGAAATTAATGCGAATATTTTTAATTTGATACAAAAATTCAAGAAAAAAAATAACCTTTTTAATCTAAGAATTAATATTGGTTAATATATTTTCACTACTTGACTCATGTCTAACTTATAAGTTTAATGTTTGTGTCTTATAAGTTTTAATATTAAGTTTAAACTAAGAGTATAATACATTTTCATTACTATACCTAATAAGATCTAACATTACACACAAGTTTTAGATTATAACAATAAAAAAAGTAATTTAAAAAAATATTTTTCATTTAATAAGAGATTAAAATAATGTCAGACTTATAACTTCTAAAAAAAATTTATCTATATAATTATATCTTTCGTTACACGTTAAAATACAACAATTAATATAATAAATTTGGTGAAATTATATATATATATATATATATATATATATATATTAAGTGTATAAGTTTTAGAACAAACATATTTATCACATGTTATAACCAGATTTTGTCTAAATTGCTATAAAAATTGTTATTGATTTTGGAAGTTTCTTGATAGACACGACATGTGAGTTTTTCCATCTCAGTTCCTTAAAGCAAGGGGAGCACGGTGACTGTTGCATTGTCGGATCTATATCTGTATTTAATGATATTTAATGAGCATTAATCAATTTAATGGATAAGTGTATTAAATGTATTTAATGAATATGAATATTAAATACTGCTTTCTTATATTCTCTTATGAATACTGTTTTATTCACCCAAACAAATATTAAATTTAATATTGAAGTGTTAATTTTTCATAGTTGTTCTTAAATTTTTCTTGCATTCTATTTAAATTATTCTTTTACTAAAAAAATTAAATCAATTTCCGTAATATTATTTTTAAAATGATATATTTATTATTTTTGTTGATATAAAATATATTAAATTATAATCGCTGCAGAACATATAGAAATAAAATATATTAAATTATAATCTAACAGATAGAAATATTATTCCTTGTTTCTAATTTGGGCTTTAATAAATGAATTTCTAGTATTACCAAGTACTGTATTTAATGAGAGATTCTAGTAAAACTTTTTCAATAAGGTATACAAAACTTATAGATTTTCGTATCCAAGAATAATATAATTAATTTTTACTTAGTATAATCAGTTAACTCTATTTGTTTTGGAAAAAAAAAGTTTATTTTAGAAAGAGAATGTTAACGATTTAACTCTAATTTACAAATTAATTATAAATTTTTCTTATAAAAGAAATTATTATAAATATTAATAAATTTTATTTTGTAAAAATGTATTTAAATTAATTAATATAGTGATTAATTATTTTTTATCTTTAAAATTGATTGCTATTAAATGATATTTTTACTGTGTATTTTGATGTATTTGAATATAATATATATTAAGTTCTATCATAAAGTCTAAATGTGCAGTCACTTGAAGTAAATATGAAAAATATTATATTTATTTGAGAAGTTTTTATTCATACAAAGTCTTTATTGAGAATCTATTCATTTTCGTTTTGGTTGTTTAAGAATGGTCTTGATCACGTGTGAACATTTATATATTATTGTTGTATAGTTTATATAAAACAATATCTTTAGTTTGGAACAAATTCAACCATTAAATCACCTGTTTAGATATACCAAAAAGTTTAAAATATTTATTAATTTCATCATTTTTTATTCATCTAGTAAACAATTCAAAACTTCAATTTAATTACAAAAATAGTGTAAATTGTAGTATTTATATTTTTATGTCATAAATGTATATATTCCATAAAGTGATATTTGAAAGAGATAAATAATGAAAGTTAAAAATGACATTATTTACTTACTAAAATAAATTCAATAAAAAGAATACACTTAAAAATACCATAATTCATATTATATTAAGATATTTATAAATGTCACTATTATAAATTATTCTTAATTCAATATTTCATAATTCAATATTTTCTAATAATAATAATAATAATTTAAATTATAAAAATAAATTATGACACTAGCTAAAAGAAATTAACAAACATTTTATTTCATGATCGATCAACATAAAATATTCAAGTATCTGATAAAACAACCCAATATTAAAAGTTTATAAGACAATTCTATGACTAAAGTTGTTATCATAATCTTGTTTTACTTTCATCACTTGATCTTATTATATCATTTGGAAATGACATATTATTTCCATTTAGGAATGTCAACGGGGGGACGAATTTCGTTATCCCATACTCATTTTCATAAAAAAATTTATCTATATCTCCATACCCAAACTCAACGGGTATCAAGTTTTGTCTCATCGTCATACCCACCGGATAACAAGTATATACTTGTACTCATACCTATACTCACTTTCTTATTGTTTGAATATCAATTAATTAATCTTTATAAAAAAATTATGGTAAAACAAACATAATATTATCAAATATTCAATATTAAAATGATGATTATTTCTTCAATATCAAATATTAAAAAAAAAATATAATTGTATACATTTCAAATTAGAATATTAAACAAAATTTCATGAGAACCAAACTATTTATTAAATTGCAAGAGTTAATGAAACTTAGTTGATAAAATTTAAAAATATTTTTACAAAAATATAAAAGGAAAACAAATATTCAAATTAAAAAATATTTTAAATGTATGTTTACTTCAATTTTTTAAAATTCTAATGAATTTTTTATACACTAATAAAATTTATAATACATTACTTGATCAAAATCACACAAAGAATAAAAATTAAACTAATAATAATATAAATTTAACATAGATCTTTCATTTTTTGAATTTCAATATATGTTGGATGGTATATAAAAAAGATTCATGACAATTACAATAAATTGTTATATTATAGTAAATAAAATTTATTTATAGAATTGTAATGATAAAATTACATGTATGATAATGAGTTAAAAAATAAATTATATAAAAAGTATCAAATAGTATTCTACACGATAATAATAAACAATAAATAAAAATATTAAAACAAATGATCAAATGTATGTCTTATAAAAAATATGAGAGATCATTGAAGGAAATCACACAAAAGAAAACAAATGTATAATTAAGGGTATGATAAGATGAAAATTACCTTAGAGATCTAACAAAATTTTTCGAATATCAACATAGTCAACAGTTGAAAGACAACAAAATTGTTTTAGCAAATAAAAGAGTTTTTCAAATGAAATAAAAATTAATAAAAAAATAATAAAAAAGATATTTTTTTTATATTACCTAGTAAAAGAAAGGTAAATGAAAAGTTTATGCTATTGAATACTTAAATTGAGTGTGTTAAACATTCTCACGTGAAAATAACATAATAGATATAAATATTAGAAAAAAGAAAAAATATTTAAATATGAGACATAAAAAATATTTAGTTGATATACATCTTTGTAACATAATTGCATAAAGGAGGTGATAAGACGAAAAATAGCTTGGTTGGAATACAAATGAATTTCATGACAAACCAAATAATTAAAAGAAATAAAAAAATAGAAAGTATGTATTGTGTATGTGTGTATGTATATATATATATACATACATATATATATATATACATATATATATATATATACACACACACACACACATATATATATATATATATATATATATATATATATATATATATATATATATATATAAGGTTACTTAACAAACAATAAGTATTTTATAATAACTTAAATTAAACGAGGATGGAGATATGGTAGGGATGGGTATTATGACAAGTATAAGGATGGGGACAAGGCGAATATGTATATTCTCATCCCCATTCTCATATCCAATTGAAAAAGTCGGGTATTTCCCATACCCATACTTAGTCAATGTGGGAATTCCCTATCAAAACGATGAGTGATTCGGATAATACCCACAGGGATAAATTTATTTGTCATTCCTATATGAGGCTTTAGTTGGTTTAAAGAGTCTTATTTTCAATGGAAGGGTTCCTCCACCTAGATAGGGGCATCCTACGTCTGACACCTTTAGGTTCTAACTCTCAGACATGAGGTTAGATCTACAAAGTAAAGCATAATTCCATAAACATTAAGATAAAGAACACAATTTATAGATAATTAAGGGCAATACAGTTGAGTAAAGAAGTCAAGTTCAATCCCAACGCCTTAGATAAATATTCGTCTCGTACTCGTCCCCATATCCGTGCCAATATCCATTATGTGGGTACCCGCATATTTTTTAATATCCATGGGTACTCGTGAGTATTTACAAATAAATAAATAAAATATTTAACAATATATTTTAACCATAAATTCAAATAAAATACAATACATAACATTCATAAATTTCAAACAAAGTCCAAATAGTTCATTTAAATAGTGTTGAATGACAGTTTACAAGGAAATGAAATTTTTTTAAAACCAATTAATAAAAACTAATCTATTCAAAATCAATGTGTTAATAATTTAATTATATTTTTTTAATTTAAATTATAGTATAACAGGTACGGTTATCCACGGGTACGAATACTATGATACTCGTCCCTGTCCTGTTAACATGCATGTATAAAAAATACCTAAACTCGTTACCCGTGAGTATCCATTTGCAATATTCATTTTCTACTCATTACAGGTTTTATCCACGGATACCTGCAAGTACAAATTCTTTTGACATCCCTGATCACCTCTTTCAAACTTAATTCTAACATATTTTTAACAATACCAAACCAAAACTTTGATTATTGTTCCATTGTCAAACTTAAAGTAGATTACAGACTATCGATTTGTCTATCAAATCCCTATGGATACAACCTTGTTATGCTATAATTGACCCAGTGCACTTGCTAAATAAGTTAGACCCTCAATTAGGCCACAACACAATTCTAATTGTTAGTGTGACTTTCAGGAATACATGATCACCTTCGTGAAATTCAAGAGGTCGTCTTTTCTTATCATCACAACATTTTTATCTATTATGAGTTACTCTCAATTTTTTCCTAATAGTTTTGTTTTCTCTGTGATATGTAGAATCATGTCAAGGCCTAAGACAAAATTTTCTCTAGTATCAAACCAACATAAGGGTGTTGTTTTACATTTTCTCCCATACAATGCCTCATAAGGTGTCATACGTATACAAGAATGGAAATTGTTGTTACAAGTGAATTCAATCAAAGGTAAGCATCGATCCCAACTATTAGAATCCTCCACACACAATATCTCAATAAATCTTCCAAAGATTGAATGGTTCTTTTTAACTATCCATATGTTTGGGGATGACAAACTGACCTAAGATGAAGTTTGGTCCCTAAGTCTTGATGTAAATCCCCTAGAGTTTAGAAGTAAATCTAGGATCCCTATCAGATATAATATTGGTTGGAACTCCATGAAATATCACAATTCTTCTTATGTACAACTCAGTTAATTTTTCCAATGAATAGTTAATGTTAATGGGTAAAAAGTGCCTAGACTTTGTTAGCTTATCCACGATAACCCAAATGGAATCAAATTTTTGTTATCGTTCGTGGTAAGCCAACTACAAAATTCATTACTATATTATCCCATTCTATTCAGGTATATATAAGGATTGTAACATTCTTACTGACTTTTGGAGTTCTATCTTAGTTTTTTGACAAACTAGACATGTTGTATATTGTGCTACTTCCTTGTCCATCTTAGGCCGCCAAAATATTTCCCTAAGATCTCAATACACTTTTATTGTGCTAGGATGTATGCTCAATTTGCTCTTATGTACTTCTTCTAAAATCATCCTTTTAATCTTTGTATTATTAGGCAAAAACATTCTAGCATTAAATCTCAAAATTCTTGCCCTATTTATGCAAAAAAATTCTCCATTCTTTTATCATCTTTACTTATTTTTCTTTTGAATGAAATCATCACTTACTTGTGCTAATCAATTATAAATAATAATAATAATAATAATAATTATTATTATTATTATATAATCATAATAATGCAAATAATGATAATAATAAGGCAAACATAAAGATTAAATACAAACAATTCTTATAACAAAAATAAGAATATACTATAAAATTTCAAATGAGGAAAGCTTTAGAAACAATTTGTTGGTATAACTAACATAATCTTAGTATCAATTTTGATGAAAATTATTGATCCGTTTCAAGAAATTTAATGATAAGGAACAAATTGCATCAATTTTTCAAAAATCGAGACTAAATTGAGACTATAAAAAATTGGAGGACCAACTTGACATTTTTAGACGAAAACAGGAACCAAAAGAATAATTAAACTTTTAAAATATAAGCATAATAATGTACATACCTCAATCGCTTAATATTGTGACAATTTACAATACACCTCCTAATAGAAAGGAAACATAACATTTAAAATATGTGGGTGTACCTCAGTCAACACAACTTCGTTGTTACCTATTGAACTTAATTTCGTGAAATCGCAATTCATATGGAGATGAATATCCATTGTTGCAACTAATTTATGGGCTTTAGTCTCATTCCCCTACACGAACCAAGTACTTGTTGATGCATCAACCATATGATAAGCAAATCCATAATATTTTTATTCTAACCTGACAAAGTCAAGAAAATTAATACCATGAGTAATTAAGTTTTTAATAAATTTATGTCTCACTCTTAGATGCCTTATTCTTCACTAAATTTGTTCCAGAGACTTTCTATATAGCAAATTGACATTCACTGTGCATTGAAATATGAGGTATATACATATTTAATAATGGTAAATCATAAAAAACATTTTAAAAAAATTTCCTTAGCAGTAGTAGTATCTACAACAATAATCTCAACAATTTTTGCTTCCATGGTAGATCATAGTTTGTTTAGCATATTTCCATGATGCTGCCCCTCTACCAAAAGTAAAAACATAATCAGTTGTTGATTTTGTGTCACCAAAATCAAAATCTAATTTGCATTAATATATCCTTCAGTATTCTCAAAAAATTTCACATATTGAAGGCATAACTATACTAATCATAAATAATATCATCACTAGAAGGCAAAAGAGTACTATAGGTATCACAAACAATTTTAGTCAATTTATCCTTTAAAGGAAATATTTCTAGATTCCATAATAGTATTGTAAGAAATTTTACTTACTTCAAAAATAAATAACCAAGAATTTTTCTTTTATTATTACGGGGTATGTTAACCTTTGCAAGACACCCTTACACTTTTTGAGATATTTTAAATGTGGTTATCTTTTCTTCTATAACTCATAAGGAGTTTTATCACAACATTTATAAAGAATATTTTAAGAATATGACAACCATAATATAATTTTAACCAAACTAGAACTTGTAACATAACATTTACCATATCAAACAAAATTCCATTTTATTTTCTTTTAGTTACCCATTTCAATTCAAGTAAATTTTGTTTTTCGTGTGTAGAAAAAGACTTTCTTAATTGCTTTGGTTGAACATATATTTCACATTAATTTAATATGGTAGAATAAATATAAACACACAATAGATAAGTGTGTTCATATAATCATTAATAATCATTAGGCGAGTTTATTAATGCACATCAGGCTAATATGTCGGTATGTTGATTTGATAATCCATACACAGACTAATTGAGTTTATCCAACATTTCTGAGCTTTGAGTCCCACCAATAAGCACAAAATTATAAACGATCACTACTCTACACTTTTTTCTGCGTAATTTATCCTTTGTGTTTTTAAATCATATACTCTTTATATTTTTCTGAATTGTCTAAAATAAATTAAAATAAATTAAAAAAATTAAAAAAAATTAAAAAAACCAAGAGCTGACACGTGGCATGTACTGTTCAAAAACGTTAACTATTTAAATACCGTTAGTGAAAAGGACCAAATTGACCATAATTTGACAAAAATGAGGACCTAATTAAACATAAAACAAAAATAGGGACCAAATTAAATAAAATCAACAAAAATAAGGACAAAATGTATATTTAAACCTATTTCAAATTGGAATATGATTTCAACCAACAACTTTATTCATGAATATTCCAACAAGAAAAATATATACTAATTGGTTGGGCACTTCTGTAGACAAGAATCTATCACTTCAGACACAGCACCGCTACCATCTGACATACAAAATTAAGCATTAGAAAGATGAAAAGACATATTAATTGAAATATGAAACATAAATAAAAGAGTTTGAGTATACCAATTTTGATGTTTATGGACTTGTTAACACCACAGTGACTCATACATTGGGTAGCTTCATTAGACATTCTTGGACACTTTGCAACACAAATCGCAAAGCATATTAGATAAGCAAGATTAGCTAGAATACAACTTATCCCACATTGAGCAGGACATGTGAGTTTAGCTTCTGAGAAACACAACATAATCATTATCACAACAACAACACCAATATTCTTCATCTCATTCTTTGCCATAACTTCTTTTCAATCCTCTACTATATTAAAGTTTTGTGTACAATTTGTGTTTTTCAAGGAAACCCAAACACCTACTTATATAACTTTTAGAATTATATTAATGGTATTCATTAGGATTATTGTAATTTGCACTCCTTTAATCATGAATTTTTCTAACTTATTAATGAATTGTTGAGGTTCATGCACCATGGTAAAGATTAACAACAACAACAATACTTTTCATCTTACTTTTTGCCGTAACTTCTTATCAATCCTCTATTATATCAATTCTTTCTCTACAACTTAAACTTTTGTCGTGTGTTTCAAGAAAAGCCAAAGACTTGTATAAACGTTGATTTTTAATGTGAAATCTTTTTAAACTTTTATATTAATTGTTAGAAATCTCGTGTCAGTAGGAGATAATAACAATTTAGATTATATAAATAGATATAAACCTTATCTTACAAACTAATTTTTTATGATTAAATTAGATTTAAGTTACTCACTTTTTAAGTATTAAAGTTATGATTTAGAATCTATTCTAACAAAATTTATATTTGTTGGACATATTATTTTATTCACTATCAGTCTACTTATTAGTGTCAAGTTTTACACACAAAATATATATCGTGATAAATATATATTGTTGAAAGTCTCACGTTAACTTAAAATAAAATCAATTTAAAATTTTATATTATAACATGACATAATAATATCTAATATTATAGACAGAGTTTTACATAATAATATCTAATATTATAGACAGAGTTTTAGATTATAACAATAAAAAAAGTCATTTTAAAAAAGATAATTTTCTTTTAATAAGATATTAAAAGAGAAAGGTTATAACCAGATTTTGTCTAAATTGCTAAAAAAATCTTATTAAAAGTTTCTAGATAGACATGACATGTGCGCTTTTCCGTCCCAGTCCCTTAATGCATGGGGAGAACGGTGACTGTTGCATTGTCGGATCTATATCTGTATTTAATGTTATTTAATGAGCATAAATAAATTTAATGCATGAGTGTATTAAATGTATTTTAATGGATATTAAACACTTCTTTCTTATATTATCTGACGAGTACAGTTTTATTCACCACACAAATATATTAAATAATCACTGCAGAACAGATAGAAATAAAATATATTAAATTATAATCGCTGAAAGACATATAGAAATATTATTTCTTGTTTCTAATTTGGGTTTTATTAAATGGACTTCTATTATTAGCAAGTACTGTATTTAATGAGAGATTCTATTTTAGTAAAACTTTTCCAATAAGGGATACAGATAATATTTGTTGAGAATATAGTAGAAACTTATAGATTTTCATATACAAGAATAATATAATTAGTTTTTACTTAGAATAATTAAATTTATTTATTTTTTTTGGAAAAAATGTACGTTTATTTCAGAAAGAGAATGTTAAAACTTATTTTAACTCTAATTCATAAATTAATTATAACTTTTTACTTATAAGAGAAATAGTTTACTACAAAAAAATTTTATTAATAATTAATTTTAGTAACTAAAAATTGTTAGTTAATCAATTTAGATATCAATTTATAAAGTAAAACATTATTGGTTACTAAAATAGTTATTATTATGAATAAAAAATTATAATTGGTCACTAAATTGTTCATTAACTAATTAGAAACCAATTTAGAAACTAAGTTATTTTAATAGTCAAGATCGAGGTAGTTAATTTTTAGTGATCAATTTCCTTTGGTAACTAATTTAATGACAAATTTAGTGACCAATTATAACTTTTTATTCATAATAATGATTATTTTAGTAACCAATAATTTTTTACTTTATAAATTGGTATCTAAATTGATCATTATAGTGACTAACAACTTTTGGTCATTATAATTGATCACTAATGAAGCATTTTTTTTATAGTGGTTATAGATATTAATAAATTTTTTTTTATAAAAATATATCAAATTAATTAATATAATAACTAATTACTTTTGTTTTGGTTAAAATATTTTTTTGATCCCAACCTTTGTCAAGTTTTGTTAAATAAGTCCTAATTTTGGTTTTGTGCTCAAATAAGTTTAAATTTTCGTCAATTTTATTCAATTTGGTTTTTTTTTGCTAACATCATTTAAATCATTAAAGACAATGAACAGTGTCTGTCACGTGACACGATATTGGGTTGACACGTGAACATTTAAAAAAAATTAAAAAATAAAAAAAATCACAAAGTGACACATGGTAGTCACTATTCATGGTCATTAATGATTTAAACGGTATTAATCAAAAAAACTAAATTAAACATTGACGAAAATTGAACCTATTTGAACACAGAAACAAAATTATGACTTATATGGTTTACCATTTCTAGATTTAGATCATCTACTTTTCATGTTTTATGCATTGTCTATCTTTTGTATTTTTATCAAATTTAATCTCCTTGTATCGCCTATCATTTTTATTCTTGAAAAATTTACTCTTTATTTATCTGCATAGTCTAACGTTTGTTTCATTCAAAAACTAACTTGAATTATTTATTGTGATTAATTCAATTATAATACATTATTTAAAATAATTATATATAATTTATTTTATTAAAAATATATATAGAAAACTTAAATACATTCTTATTGTAAAAATAACTAAAATATTATTATTTAATTTCATAATATTTATATTAAATTATAATTATATATCTATAACTCAAATTAATATAATAATTTTTAAAAATCCCTAGAAATAGTAGTTCTTATTACGTGCATGAATATTCCAACAAGAAAAATACTAATTGGTTGGGCACTTTTGTAAACAAGAATCTATCGCTCCAAACAAAGCACAGCTAGCATCTGACAGAAAATTAATCATTAGAATGATGAAAAAACATGTTAACTGAAATATGAAACATAAATATTGAGTTTGAATACTTGATTTTTATGGACTTGTTCACAGTCACTGATACATTGGGAGGCTTCTTTAGACACTAACATAAACCGCAAAACAGATCACATAAAAAATTAGAATTGATTTCCAAATTTAAAAGTTCCAAACAAAATTTGTCATTAAATATTAGTTATTAAAATTTTTCTTATCAACAAAATTAGTTTTTAAATTAATCTTTAATTAATTAGTGACTAATTTAACAATTAATTATAATTTTTTATTCATAATAATAACTATTTTAACAACCAATAATTTTTTATTTTGTAAATCATTATTTAAATTGATCACTATAGTGATTAATAACTTTTTGGTCGCTAAGATTGATTGTTAATGAAATATTTTTTTGTAGTGAACATTTATCATATGAAACAAAATTCCAATTTTATTTTTCTTTCAGTTACCCAATTCAATTCAAATAAATTAGTTTTTTTTTTTTTCATATGTGTAGAGAAAGACTTTCTTGGTTGCTTTGATTGAACACATATTTCACATTTGTGCTTCAAATCAATAGAAAGATTAGGACACATCATTCATCTAATAGAATTTAAATTTACATTACCTGGTCTAGCATGTCACACATATCACGACTTTGAACATTTGTAATAATCAAAGAAGAACTAGTAGATATTTTATTTGAAGATAAATACATAAGACTTAACTTAAATAAAGTATCACAAATATATCATTTACCAACACAAACACCATGCATAGAAATAACAACCTTATGGCACTAAAGAACCACTTTGTAACCTTGTTGGACAACAAGGAGTACTTATAAGATTTTTTCTAAACTCGGAAACATGAAAAAACTTCGTTTAAAGTAAGATAATTTCTAGAAGGCAATTCTAATTTCACTTAACCCTATTGTAGAACATGTGTCATGCTCCAATTCCTCATACTCATAGTACATATGTTTGTTTTCCAATACCAATTGTAAGATGTAAAAGATGTTCTTAGCCAAGAAGAGGGGGTTGAATTGACTCTTTCTAAAAATTAGGTTCAATTTTAAACTCTTAAAAATATCTTCTTTGAATTCAATTGACCAAGTTTCTAGCAATCTATCACACCCCTGGAACATACATTTTAACCGATTAAAAACAGAGTCAGCAGATTGAAATCGTTTAACAGAGCAGCACACACTAAGATCAGTATAATTCAACAGATTGAGAAACAAGATCAAGAGGTTGAAAAACTAGAAAAATTATTTAGAAAACGCAATTAACACATAACAAAGAATGTGATCAAAATACCAATTAAGATTAATTCCAATTGACAGTATAAGCAACATTTTAACAATAGATTACATTAGAGCCCCAAAGTTACACAAAAAGATTGATTTCAATGGTTTTCTTGAAGATTTTATCAAAGATAAATTAAGAGAAGAAGAGTTAAACCAATGCACATAGATTTTTATATTGGTTCACTCTTAACAGAGCTACATCCAGTCAATCAAGGCAACCTTAGCCTGACTTCCACTATATCAAAAGTTTTATAAAATCCTTACAAGATTACACTTTTGAAAAACCCAAAAAACCACACCTAGACTCTTGAGTCCCACAAGAATCTAATTCAATACAGCAAGACTCCCACTTACAGAACTGGAATCACACCAGACAAAACCCAAATACCCAAGAAAGACAAACCTTGGTGGTGGCTTTCCCTAGCCAACCAAAAGCTTTCTTCAAGGCATCCACACTAAGCCAACAATACTCCAAGACTCCAAGCAATTCACTAACGTTTGCAGCACTGTGTAATTCAGAGAGGATGAGTTTTCCAGAGATTTCACATTGATTTCGAGCTAAAAAATGAATCCATCACTAACCTTTATGAAAAAAATACGCTTAATAGTCTGTTAGTTAACATATTCAACATGTTGATTTGGTTGTTGAATCTATTGATTTCACTTAACTTAAGTGTAATCAGAGCTAATTGAATGATAATTTAGTTGATTGAATATGTTAATACCAGAACTATAATAGCAAGTCAATTAACATGTTAAAAACCCTTCTAACATACTAAAAGACTATAACCAGACACAAGACACTTATTCTATGCCAAATAATCTTCAAGTTAAGCTTCAATCTTCAAACTTCAAGATCTTCATGTGTTAGCCAGATTAAGCAAACTTCAAGCTTGATCAACACACATTTTCTTCAAGTCTTCATCACTTTATCAAGTCTTTATCAATCCTTTGTAACCTTACCAAGTCTTTATGTAATATCTCCATCACATCTCTATACATCAAAGTCATTGTGCTAACATAAAGCACATATTTTTTTTATTAGCACATACATGAACATTAGCCCCCGAATTCTATAAACCAATCATTTGAGTTAAAAACATAATTTAACTCAAGCCTAGTGACATAGTACCTTTCAAATGGGAAATTAGAGACAACACCCAATAATAGTATTAGCTCTAGGTTTGAAATTACACTAAACATTTTGAACAACTTCTAAGAAAAACATGTTTTCCTTGATACAAAGACTTACAAGCAAAACATTAAAAGAGAAAGTTGTGGACTCATGTTTTAAACTTCGACCACAATCAGACCATGAATGAAATAACTTTTAAATCATAAAAGTCATAAGCATAATGTCAAGTCAAATAATTCTTTTTAATTTCATGTCATTAAAAAACTTCAAATTCATGAATCTGATCAAAATTAGATTTATTACCCGTCATTTGAAATTAAATTATTTTCGAGATAAACTCTTTATTTTTCACATATGCATATATTTTTAATTCAAGTGCTTCCTACACTCAATAAGAGTTTTAGTATGACAAATTATTTTACAAATATTATCATATCAAACACTTAAAATATGTCCATGATATAAAACATCTTTATCTTTTTTAGATAATGTTAAAGAATTAATTAATATAATAGAAAAATCAATAATTTTGGAAATCACGTATAAAATATTCGGTGAGACAACTTCATTTGTTGTTACCAACAGAAAAAAAAAATGCACATTTTTTTATTTACTTACTTGAGAGTGACTTAATCATATTCATAAGAAACATATTATATTATCTTTGAATTTTTGCAATAACAAGAATCATGATTAATAAAGTAAAATAACAAACTTTTCTCTCTAAGAATGTTAGAAAAATAACCAAATAATAAAAATAAAAATAATAAGGCAGAGATGAAGATTGATAAAGGCAAAAAACTATTATAACAAAAATAAGAATATAATATAAAAATTGTAAGTGAGGAAAGGATTAGAATGAACTTGGGTTGTTGATACACGCAGAATGTTGTTCTCATAGAGAAATGGCAAAACAAAATATTATGTGATTTTCTTCCAAGATATAACAACTTGTTATATTGATCGAATGCAACAAAGAATATTTGAACTTTACGAACATCAATATTTTAAAAAATAATATAGAACAAAAAACTGAAACCTGGAACAGTTTTATATAAGGTGCTATTTGGTGTGCCTGATGTATCTTTTCCTCATGCAAGTATGTAGTATTCATAAGTAAAATAAAGTAGAGAGGAATAAATTGTAATAAATCTAATTAAATAAAATACTAATTCGTAATAAAGTTAAAATCATTCAAATAAATAACATTGACCCAAAAAATTAATAAGACGTAAAAACATTAGTAATCGTGGGATAATTTATTTATTTACTTTTTAAATTATATTGAAAGTTTCTAACAACTTTAGCTTCATGGATTTTCTTCTTTATGTTGTTAGTGGTCTTAGTTTAATTTCATTCTATTATAGCTAAATGTCCTATAAGTAAATAATATAAATAATGAATAAAGTCCTATTAGATTCAATATAATATTACAAGACAAGATTATACAAATTAAAATCATCAGATGATATATATGTGAAGCCTAATAAGACGAATCAGTACTTACACTAATAAGATAATACAAGTCCAAATAATCACAACAATCAAATGATACAAGATGATCATATTAATCGGATGAAACAATTCTAAAGTTCCCACTTAAACATATTAGACAATATTGTAGAATGAATTGATCATACAATCAATATAGTAGAATAAATATAAACACATAATAGATAAGTGTGTCAATATCATTGGACGAGTCTATTCATACACATTAGATAAATCTGTTCATATAGTGATTAGATAAATGTGTCCATATTCTTTTGCATCTCTAACATTTGTATTTTTATAGAGTCTATTCTTTATATTTTTTGTAATTTTACATTATCTACTATTTAAATTTCTGTGCATTGTGTAGCATTTGTATTTTTACAAAGTATACTATTTATTATTTTTGTGCATCGTCTATCCTCTATATTTTTTATAGAGTTTACTTTTTACACTTTCTACATGATTCATCCATTCTTTACATTTTTATGCATTTTTTAACTTTTGTATTTTTTTACAGAATATATTGTATGTCGTATATCTTGTTATTCTTACAATCTTTATATTATTTTTCCTGCATCTTCGTATAATTCAAATTGAGAAGTCTGAATAAGTAATGCTTCACGTATAAAAAGTTGTGTTTTTAAATGAATTTAAAATAAATAATAATAACAATAAAATAGTTCATAATAAAAAAATAAATAATATAAATATGAATAATAGTAAGATAATTCATAATAAATAATAGCAAATATATAAATATTAAAAATAATAAATTGTAATAAATATAAGTAACAATAAATAATACATAAATATAATAAGTAGTATTAAAATGATTGGAAATAAATAATAATAAATGGTAATAAATTATAATAAAGATAAATAATAAATAAACATTATAAATAATAAATAATATGAACAAATAAATGGATAATAAATAATAAATAAACCCTATCAAATTTAATATCCATTAAATAGATGATACAAGACACGATGGTACAAGTTGAAATCATAAGATTATATATGTGAGACCTGAATAGACGAATTGTATCAAATGATACAAGTCAAAATGATCTCATCAGACGAACCAAAGTTAAGTTACCACTTGTACTAATGAGATGGTATAGTAGAATGAATTTATCATACAATTAATATAATAAAGTAAATGTAAACACACAGTATACGAATGTGTCCATACAATTATTAGACGAGTCTATCAAAACACATAATATGTTCATATATTGATTAGATAGATGTGTTCATACACAGGGTAGACTAACATCTCCGAGCTTTCAATCCCACCGATAAGCACAAGAAGTTGCAAACAACCATTACTCTACATTTTTTTCTTCATAATTTATCCTTTGTATTTTTAAATTATTTACTCTTTATATTCATATTTATCCTTTATGTTTTTAGATCCTCTATTCTTTATACTCATCTACATCGTCTAACCTTTAACTTTTTTTTTTACAGAGTCTACTCTTAACATTTTTCGTGAATCATCTACCCTTTATACTTTTATTGCCAGCTTTTTATACCATTCTTGTGTATCATTTAACCTTTATATTTTTAAGGAGTCTACTTTTTATACTTTTATACATGTCTATCTTTAGTTCTAGATTGTTTATTCTTCACATTAATGTGCATTGTGTAACTTCTATTTTTACTAAATTTATTGAACACTTTTACATCCTCTATCTTTTTTATTCTTAAAGAATTTACTCCTTATATTTTTATGCATAATTTGGCAGGTGTATCTTTTAAAATTTAATTTATTTCGATCATAATATATCATTAAAAATAATTATATACAATTTATTTTACTATATATATATATATATATATATATATATACAACTTAAATACATTCACCTTATAAAAATAATTAAAATATTATTATTTCTAAAATTAAGTATTTATATTAAATTGTAATTATACTTTTACAAACTTAAATTAATATAATAAATATATTACCATTTTTAGAAGTCCATTGCACGCATGTAGTATAAAACATTATTTTATGTGTATGTATACGGTAGAAGAAACTTTTTTACGAGTGTAATTACGGGTTCATCAACTAAGGTATTAGAATCAATAAATAAGTATATATAGTACTCTAATATTATAGAAAATTGGTGCAGAAAATGTGTCCAAAATGCACTCTTATTAATTACATCATGAAATATAAATTTTATATAAGAGTTTGATCTTTATATTTTTTATTTTTAATATTTTTAAATATCGATATAATTAAAATTCCAAAATTTATAATAATATTTAACATAATTTTATTTGGAAATATTTTACCGTTCATATTCCAATTTGGAATATCATTACAACCAACAACTTTATTGATGAATATTCAACAAGAAAAATATATACACTAATTGGTTGGGCAATTCTGTAGACAAGAATCCATCACTTCAGACACAGCACCGCTATCATCTGACAGACAAAATTAGTGATTAGAAAAATGAAAAAACATATTAACATATGAAAAAATATATAATATTTTGACTACTAAATTTTGACAACTTTTATTATAACATAAGATATAAGGTATTATCTTTTAAGTAGTTTTAAAATATTGAAAATAAAAAAATAAAAAATCACTTAGAAAATAACACTTTATGTTATAAGAGAAAATTGTCAAAATTTAATAGTAAAAAAAACATTTTTTATAAGAAAATAAGAGTTTGAGTATACCGATGCTGATGTTTATGGACTTCTTAATCCCACAGCGACCGATACATTGGGAGGCTTCTTCAGAGAGTTTTGGACACTTTGCAACACAAATCGCAAAACATATTGGATAAGCAAGATTAGCTAGAACACAACTTATCCCACACTGAGCCTGACATGTGAGTTTAGCTTCTGAGAAACTCAGCATAATCATCATCACAACAACAACACCAATATTTTTCATCTCATTCTTTGCCATAACTTCTTTTCCACTCTCTACTATATCAAAAATTTGTGTACAACCTTAAACTTGTGTTGTGTCTTTCAAGGGAACCCAAACACCTACTTATATAGCCACAGAATAACTTCTAAGATCCCAATTTTAGAATTATATTAATGGTATTCATTAGGATTAATGTAATTTTTGTAACTTATTAATGAATTGTTATGGTATGGTAAAGAAATGGTCAATTTATTAAAAATGTTACCATAGATCAGTTTTATAAAATATAGTAACATTTTTTTAAATAAATGCCACTATAACTAATATTAATAGTAGTATTGTAACATTTCTAAATAAATGTCACTATAACTAATATTAATAGTAATATTCTAACATTTTTCTAAATAAATTTCACTTTAATTAATATTAATGGTATAATATTATAACATTTTGAAATAAATGTCACCGTAACATTTTTAAATAAATGTTACTGTAAATAAAATTAACTTGTATAATATCATTTTAGTAAAATGTTACTAAACATTAAATATTAATATTTTTATATTTTATTTTTAACAATATTACTAAATTATTTATATTTTAAATTATTTTTAAAATTTGATCAAACAAAGTAATTGATTAAGGCAAATAAGAATAATGTTTCTTCTTCATCCACAAAAAGTCATTGTGTCTTTGCATTTGTCTTTGCGTTTTCACCTTTTCCTTCACCTTTGTCTTCATGATTGTCTGGTTAGTATATGATTTAAGCGTTTTAATGTGATTTATGCATTAATGATGTAATTATAGATAATATATAAAATGGATTTTATATTTTTTTTTCATTATTTTTTGTTTGAAATCAAATGGAATTTTTTAGTGTGCAATTGATTGTGAAGAGAAAATATTAAAAACTATTATTGACTTGAGTTTCTTCTATGATCTTGGTGGAAAGATAAGTGATTACTTCTGACAAGACACTTTTATGTAATTTTGACTCTCATAAATCAGAAACAACTATTACAAAATGGACAATAGCTACGATGATGGTTGCTAAAGTATTCTTTTTTTTAATATTAGAAGTCATATAACCTTTAATATACTTCGACTTGATATCATCAAAAAGATTATTTGTATAATTAATAGATTCTCTTAAATGATGATTTTTAAAGTTTATCTTTCTTATGCTTTTAGTTTAGGCTATGATGAAAATTTGTAACAAAGGACATAATTTTGGTTTATTAAAGAATGTTATTTGCGTAATTTATATATATATATATATATATATATATATATATTAAATGAACAATTTGTCTGTCACACACAGATAAATCTCATTTTTTTCTTTTAGTCTCTTTTCTTATAATTTTGAGAAATCTTTTCTTTAATTTTCTTATTAAAGAAAATATTTTTTCAATAAAAAATGAGAAAAGAAGAAAAAAAATGAAATGTGATGGTGTGTGAAATGAAGTAATATGTAATTTTTTTTTATAACACCAATCCATACTCCCAAAAATGTTTTTACCTCTGTGAAATATCTTTCTTCACATTTTACATCATTTTTATGAACATTTTCTTGATTTATGTCATCAACATAATTGGATCTGTTTGACTCTCTCATACATGCTAAAATAGTAGGTTTTTATTATTCATAAGTTGAGAATCATGTCCAAGCCATAATAATTTGCACATAAGAAGTTATGAACATGAATATCAACAAAATAAATGAACCATACATTGTTCAGTTTGACAACATTTTAAATTGTTCAATTTGGATATATTTTAGATTGAGTAATATAGATATGTCTTCTGAATTAAAAGATCTAAACATTTATTAAATACATTTCATATTACTTATTAAGAAAATACACAGTAGATTTATCAATTCGAAAATAAATTACAAAATACTTAATTTGAATTACAATAATATAACAAAATACAATGTTTTCAAATTATATAATTCATAAAAAGGTTTCAAAAATTCTTATCCAAAACCTTAAAAATTAACTCTATTGATTCTGGACTTGTGATTTTGAAATATATTTCTAAATTTTGCAACTCAAATCGTTTTCAAAACCATCATTTTCAATCGGTGGGAATTTAAATCCAACTTGTTTTGATATTTTCAACTGTCATGGAGTGAAAGGGAAATTTATGGATGTTGTTACTCAGGTTTTACAACTTACCAACAATACTTTAACGTGTTTCATGGGTATATTTATGTAAGAGTTTTGTAAAATGAGTTATTTTCATAGCACTTTAGTGTGTTACATCCAAGTCGTGTTTCAAGAATATAAACATTATTATTTCTTAAACTATTATCCACTTTATTTATTTATTTATTTATTTTTATTATTATTATGTAATATTAAAAATAATTAAGTATTTTCATGTTTAATTTTATATAAAGTTAATTAGAAGGATAAACAATATATTTGTGCTTCCTTTATAGCTTTTTCTTCCCAAAAACATAAAAAGGATAAAATAAAATATTACAGTTGTATCACAAGTATTTTATCAATTTTAAACAACTTATTTTATAAATAATTAAAGAGGTACTTTACTTTTTACACTAAAGTCTTCTTAAGCAAGATAGATATAAAAATTATTCATTTACATTTACATATACATTTAATCTACACTCGTATAAGTACATAAAGAAAGGAAGTTAATATTTTAATATATAAAAAAATAAAAAAAGCTTATGTCCCTTCACGCATCTCACATGACTAAATATAGGACTAAATTATACAATATAGATAGATGTCAATTTCAAAATTCTGCACTTTTAAAACATCAGAACTATTTAAAATTTATTGAAGTTTCTTAGGTTATACATAATTTGCTATTATTTAAGTAAAATAAAATACATACCTATTTACATACTATAATTTAATTTGGTAAAACAAAGTTTACACCTACTTATATATTATTTATATATTATAATTAAAATAAGAAATAGATACCAATAATTAAGGAGTATTCGAAGTAGATAGAATATTCAATTTGTAAGTCCCTTTTCGGTTCTTAAGTGTATGGGTCTGGCCTTTTCGTAGATACACGGTCAGCCCACTAGGGAGACCCCAATACTCTGCCCAGCCCCCTCACAATCTTACTTTACTCTTTTTCAGAAAAATAGTTTCTCTCCTATCTCTCTCTACGAAAGCAGAAGCTCTACTAGGACATAGAGAACCTTCCACCCTCGAGCTAACTCAGCTTGTTCTACTACCAAGTAAGTTACTCCTCGAATTTGTTATAGCCTTCTTTCCCCTTTCTCCTGTTGGGTGCTATTGTTGCGTTTGGGTTCATCCTCTTACTCTCGTTTTGGGTCCTAGGGTTTCTGTTTCAGGTCAACATCTTAGTCCGTGGAGTTGTTGTGCTAGGGTTGCGTTCTTTGAGTTGCTGCTCCTTTTCTTGCATCTAAAAAGGTAAAGGAAGCTAGGTTTTAACTGTTTTAAGACATTTCTCCATGTTTTTGGTCTGATTGAATACCTTGGATGCTTGAAAGATGTTTGGGTCGTATGAAATTGGCTTGTTTATGTTCTGGTATGTTATTTTTGGGTATGTGTTTCTGTCTGTTGCATGCGCATAACAGTGGCGAGTACTGTCATTCTCGCCCAAGCGAGCTCGTCTCGCTTAGGCGAGAGTAGCTGAGACTCGCCCAGGTTCTGCTCGAGCACCTCGCCCAAGCGGAGGGCTCTTGTTTTGAGCAACGCATTGTCTCGCTTAGGCGAGAGTGACTCGCCCAAGCGAGATCTCGAGGAAACTTGGTGTTCTTTGCTCGCGTTCTCGTCCAGGCGAGGGATCTGTGTTTTAGGCAAAGAGCGGTCTCGCCCAGGCGAGATGGGCCCGCTTAGGCGAGGACTCACAGAGTGCTCATTATACTATTGTTTCAAGTCTCGCTCAAGCGAGAATGCCTAGCTTAGGCGAGACCATTTATGTCGCCTGGGCGAAGGCTTTTAGCCTAAGCGAGAACAGTGCAAAATTTCATTTTTTTATTCCTTGTTTCTGTTGTGGCTGAATATTATTGTGAATATGCATGTGTTATTGGATTTGTATGAAATGAAAGTAGCATGTTTGGATTAATGTATGGCTTGGAACTGTTGGATGGTGGTACTGTGGCATGAGAATTGGATGTATGAGATAAAGGTGGTGGTTATGGTATGAGAGACATGAAATTGGTATGAGATAGGCATAATTCCATGAGTCTCGTGAGAAAATTTCATGGTGGTGTGTAGTGTATATAATTAAGACAAGGATTCAAGTAAGGATCGCATCCCGAAACTCTAAAGGATCAATGAGTCTCATGTAGAACAAACTTACCCAAGTGATGAGAGTAACGGGAGACCCTAGTCTTTGGCAGGATAATGGCCTTAGATGCTTAAAGGATCAAATTTGATCTTATTATATTTATCTGAATAATTGAGTCATAGTATCCTGCTTGCTTGCCATAACATGATTCAATATGCCTAATGTGTTGTATACTTGGAATTGTTTTAAGTACCTGATTGCTATAATATGTTCAAATGATTTTACACTAGCTTACCCTTTCATTTTCGTGTTTGTGCTTGTCTTTCATTTTCTTTTGCGATGATCACCTCTTAGTGGGAGCAGATGAGAGAAACGTTCAAGGTGGGTCTGGTGGTAGCAGTGGTGCAGCTTAGATTCTATTTTGTTCATGGCATGGTAGTATGCCTAAGCTTCCTTTTCCAGTACTCTTACGGATGACTGTATCAGTTAATTTTCTTATGTTTTCTGTTCATCTGATTGCTCCTTTAATATTATAATTTTGTGATGCTTTATTGAGTAGATTTATTCTATTTTAATGGGATGTCACACAATTATCCACTAGTTAATTTTTTTAATTATATTTATAATCAATTTTTAAAGATTAATTTCTAATCATGATTTAAACATCTAGAATCTGATTAACTAGGATTATATTATCATATAAAAATTCACATCAAAATATTTATAAAGAGAAGAACGAATGATATTAGAAAAAAAAATCAAAAGATGAAAAAGAAAAGTTAAAATCAAATATTAAGATCCCAACAAATCCTTAAATCAGGTATGGACCTCAATCAAGGTTCCAACAAATCCACAAAGAAGGCGTGCACCAGAGAATTAAATTGGAGAAAAAAATGAAGATAAACTTTTTATTCAATTCAAAGGTGTGCTTACAAAAGCATGACTTCGTATTTATAGAAGAACAAGTAATAAAGAACAATTCATAATTAAAGCCTAAACAAAATCTTAATGACTGCCAAATCCAATAAAAAGATAAACCATTCATCCTAATGATGAAGAAAAATAGTATTCTTACCCTAATGGTGGGATAAGGCAAAAAAAATCCTGAAAAGATAAAACTTTGTCATCGTCGATGCCTTCATTTTATTAGAGACTTCAGTTAAACAAATCTTGGTGTTTTCATGGAAGTTTTAAACCGTTTTGTTCTTCAAATTTGGACACTGACTTTGTGCCAGCGTTGATTCAACTTCTACAGCTTAAGATATCAAATTATTGCACCTAGACGGCATCAACTTCCTGGCCACTTTGCCCTTCAACCCATATGAATTAGTTAAACTCATGAGACATGAAAATACAGATCTTATATTTTTTGAAGGATCAACATGGTGAACAATAATTGTTATATATAATTTTACTGTATTGGCCTATACCCATCTATATGGAATGCAATGTACATTCTATGTATAATCCGTTGCTTTTGGCACTTCTCACAAATGATTCCATCATATGACTATCTATCATTGATTTCTACAATAATTAAACTGGAAAGAGATACATCAAGAATTTTACCTGATTCCATCCTTTATTTATAGCCAATTTGTACCATCAAATGACGATAATGTCGTCCACGTATTAGTCTATGCCACACGAAATGAATCAAATCGTGGGAATTCAGCTGCATCCGCTGCTGTACAAGCCTGCAATCAAACATCATTTAAATAAGTATTTCAATCCATTCCAGTCTATTATCAGCACATTGAAACTTAAAAAGAAAAAAAAAAACACTTACCATCTCACTAGACACCTCTGAATTCCCTTAGATATGGGACGAATGAATGGCGGATCCCGTTGAGCATAAAGCAGTCCCACCTTCCAAAATACACAAAGGGAAGGGGGATAAGACAGTGGAATTTACTTATACGACGTTTCTTTGAAGATGAAGATATTAAATTTACAAATATATGTCATAATTATAAATACTAAAACCATGTCTTTATGATAAAAAATATCAAGAACATATTTGAATTATTCTAGGCTCATATCTTAATTATTAGAGGATATCAAATATCATGCATTAATTGTATTGATCTCATTCTCTTAATATAAATAAATCACTCACTATCACAAAGGTGTGATTTCAGTTCAATGTTTTACTTCTCTTATAGTTTAGCATGGTATCTAAAGCCTCCTGAAAATTGTGTCGGCCTAGTGGATCCATGGTTGTCAAACTCGGAGTTAACTCGTCTGGGTTTGTGTTTTTACAAAGAGCTTTCGAGTTAATTCAGAACTAACTCGCTTTTGATCGGTGATGAACTCAGTGTACTCACGAGTCTGCCATGAAGTTGGTGAGTTCCAAAAGAAAAAATTTTCAAACCCCCAAACTGTAGTCACCATAGTCATTTTGTGTGCAAAAGTGAAGAATGCTCACTGCTTAACCACACGCTATGGTTTCCTTATTGTGCCATCGTTCGTTCGCCTGTCATCACACCACTACTTGCTCACCACACCCTCGTTCGGTCTCCGCTCACCGCACCACTGTTCGCTCACTGCGTCGTCTTTCACTCACCGCACCACCGTTCTTCTACAGCTAAGTGTTGCGACTAGCAGTCCTCTTCTCCATTCCAAAAGCTTGGATCATGTGGGAGGAAAGTCTGGTGGGTGGTATGCTAGTTTTAGGATAAAAGGAACCAGAGCTAATATATTATATTATTTATAAATTAATTTTTATAATTAGGAATTATGTTTTTAATTTTACTTTTAAATTAGGAATTAGAAATTATTTAATAACTATGTAATATGCTTTTTAGTTTTGTATTTGAGAATTTAAATTACAGATTAATTTAAAGTATATCTGGGAATAGATTAAATTAAATTGAAAATAATCCAAGAGATAAAATTATCACCAATGGAGGCACAAACAATATCCAGAGGTGGACCTTATATGCTCCAATGAGAGGAAGTGTTATAATTACAAAATATCAGAATCATATCATTATAACCAGAAATATCAACCATCATTCTATATTATTCTATGATCATATATCCTTATTAGTAGATGATATCAAATATCTTTTATTTATTGTATTGATCTCTTTTCCCAATTATAAATAAAACACCCATCTATTGTCACAGAAACACAACTTCAACTCAATGTTTATCTTTTTCTTATAGTTTGACAATATATTTTAAGGAATTTAGGTCAGGTTGTCATTGTAGATATTCAGTAGTAAAATGCTCAATTTTATTTGATGGTTTTTGAATTTTCAACTTAAATTTTTACCATAGTAAACAACCTTTCACAGAAACAAGAAATAAAATTATCAAAGCAAGCCCTTTCAAAAATAACTACTAATGATCATCTACATCTCAAAACTTCAAATTGAATGAGCAAGTAATATAAAAATTGACAAGGAAGATCCTAAAAGGCCAATGGCTTTTATTAAATTAACATACCTGTGACAAAGCAACAACAGATGGATCATCAAAGATTTCTTCACTATAATCACTTCGGTAATTGACCTGCTCGAAGACAAGGATTAACATTACTCAACAGATTCCAACCACATCTTGCATAGTTGATAAATAAACCAAACAGCAATACTTTCTTGTAAATATCTAAGCATAATCCCAATGTTATCAAAAGTGAGTCCTTCATTGACCCGGTGATAAACCATGATATTTACAACAAAACCTAATCCAAATGCCTAATATATAGCATCAAACTTTGGGTTATTAATTATGAAAGACAACCCAAAAACAATGTTATTGCTATATTTAATCTTTAATTAATATTTCTCTTATAATTCATATCAACCCTAGATAATGAATGACATGGAGCAATTGACCAGAGCTGAGATAGCAAATATAGCCGATAGTGGAATGATAAGAATCTGCCTGAATATTAGAAAAGATTCTTTCCTGTAAAGCTTATTCTAAAAAACAGAAAGAAAAAAGTCCTAATTACAACAAATCCTAATATTAAATGGACAAAATCAAATTGTATAACTAACTATTAATTCTCATACATCAAATCCATGGTTCTGATTGCTTTTCTTTATTATCAACAAGAGTAAACAAAGAACAAAAAGGGAAAACAAGTCAAGGGAAAAAAGAATAAAAAACTTCTTATAATAGGTTGTGCAAATAACGCAAAACTATAACAACAAATTTTGTGGTTCAGGTTTGAGCTTACATCCACATGCAAATAACAATCGCCTTATGTTTAATAATAAAATATATATTATGGATACTACAGAAGAATCACACTTCACTCCATACCAGTTTATAAACTCAAACTCACTTATAAACGAAGAGTTTTATTGCTGACAAACTTCTCGAACCAATGCTTCCATAACATTACAAAGATAATTTATTCTTATACATGATTTGGAGGAGGCTTGAATTTTAAGCTAGAAGTTCTACCCTAGCCATCCAAAAAACTATACGAGGATATTATAATCCTTCTACTACCATTTGTTATCAACCTATGTCAGCAATCATATTTTATTACTTCCATATTAAGCACACTATATCCTTGAATCGAAGGGATATGCTAATATTCCTGAATCATCGAGATCTGATTAGATTAAATGCTGATATTATATTATCTAAATTACCAATCCCATCTTGTATATATGTATATATATTTCAAAAAAAAAAATCTGATATTCATAGAGGAGCAATTGCTCTTAAATAGATTACATAGGCATAATAAATGAAAATCTTAATTTATGATGGATACAATTTACCCCTATAATTGAGGATCAATGATCTTGTACATTAAATATAAAATACACTGTCAGCCTATTAATCCTTCTAATTATGAAATGTAATTAAATATCCTAATTATGAAATTAAAATTGTACAAGAAAACACTAACTGCAGCAAAAATAAGGGATTTTGACACCCCCTCAAGTTGGTGAGTGTCCATTCCAACTTACCAACAGTAAACTGAAATGTGCACCGCTTATCCCTTTTGTCAATACATTTGCATGTTGATTTCCAGAGGATACAAATGGTGTACATATTGTCCCATTATTCGATTTCACCTTTATCACGTGTCTCTCTTCTTCAACATGCTTAGTTCTATCATATTGTACAAAATTTTTCACAGTATTTATTGTTCACTTGTTATCACAATACATTCCCATAGGCTTCCTCCAATCAATTTTTTTTCTTTTCAAATTCTTCCAATCAATCTTCAGATCTTCTAAAGTTATCTTTCTCAAGTTTAGAAGAAAATAATTTCTCTCTTATTCAGTCTCATTACATGCATCTCATATATATATACATCCATTAATTGGATAAATTTGGAATAAGTACTGCCTAATCTAGGAAACAAATCCCTAAGAAATTGGGATTCATATGCTATTAATAAAATCAAGATACAACCAATATACATAATTAAAAACAAATATCTACTGGTTTGTATCCTAACTTCCCAATTTCATGAAGTCAAAACCTAGGAAAGGGGCTATTGCTTATGAAAAAAGACACTTCTATCCAGAAAATAGATACTAATGCAGACAATGCGATTTTTGTCATTGACAGAAAAATCTACCTCTGGATATTTCTTGGAAGAAAGCAAACCAAAGGACAGAGTATCTCGTTCTAATACAGAATCTAAATTATGAGTCCTTGCTCAAGGTGTGCGGAAAACTCTGGGTGAAACATATACTAGATGGCCTTAAAATAAAAACGAACATTCATATGCCATTATATTGTGATAACAAGTCAGCCATGAAAATAATCCATAATCTACTACAACATGATAAGACAAAACATTAAAATTGAAGTACTTCACTGAAGATAATCTTGATAAAGGTCTTATGGTTACTCTTAAAAAAGTGAAATTTAAATTCAACCTCAAAATCGAATTATACAGTGAGGTTTGTACTCACTTATATATTATAATTTGGTCATACTTTTATCTTTAACACACTACCTCAGGCCAAAGATTGAACATCTCAAGCGCAAGACTAGGACGGGACTCGATAGCAGATGACCCAATAGGCCTATATAACATGACTACAATAAGCTTTAAATGGCTCCGATACCATCTTAAGAAAGTGGAATTTAAGTTTAATACAATGTTAGAAAACCAACTTGAAATGTTAGGTTTGCTACCACTTATATAATTACAATCATGTAAGACTTCAAGTAGCAAACATTTTCACTATGGGGCTTCAAAACAAATTATATGATTTTGTATGATCTTGTAGACAAGTTGGGAATCATAAATATTGGTTTACCAACTCGAGGAAGAATGTTGTAAATAGCAGATTATTAGGAAAAATATTTACAATATCTCCATACTTCTTAGAAGAAAATATCTTTAGAATCTTCCTATTCGTTTCAGCATATTTCTGTTCCCTTATTTGAAAGTGTTTGATTGTAATAAATAAAGGTGATTAGAATGTAATTGGTGTCATCGTTATCTATAAAATGATTTTTTTTTATTTTGTTGCACAGTTCAAGTATTATTATCCGAGACAACCAAAAAGAAGGCTCAACATCAAAAAAGACTCGTTTTGAAATGCTTTCATATCTCGCACCACAGAGAAGAAGGTTCTTGTTCATGGAAGACCCCATGTGCATGGCAAGTGCCACAACAGAAATGGCAAAAAAGACACCATATCCTTCAAAATAGCAGATGGCAATGACCGGATAAACGGCCATACTATACTGTTATGGTGCTGCCATAACCCCTATATGATGACACTTCCGTACAAGTTATCTTGTAAGTTGGTTACGCTGAGTTATAATCTAGACAGCATAATTTGTTGTGCTATCTACAGAGTCTGTATAAAGACCTATACAGGAAGTTCATAATTCAATAAATAAAAAATTCATTTTCAGTTTCCATGAACCTTTCTCTTTTAGCTTAGTTTAGTTTCTTCAATTGTAATTAAATATAGAAATAATTTCCATTTAACTCGTAATTATCCACTCTACTACAAGAATCATTCAACAGGGAATTAAACATAAGCTGATCAACAACATTGGTACAAAAAGTAATTGGACAAAAGATATTCTAAGAATATACATCTTCATCACGTCCTTGCTTACAAGACATGACAATAATTATAATAATTTGTAGGTATGTAAGAACACACTTTTCACATTTATTACATGTAGCAAGTAGGATAGTATAGCCTAAAAATCACCTTCAACAAACAAAAGCTCAAAAGATAGGGACATTATCCCATAATTTTGAATTCTAAGTTAGACAGTACTATATACTTTGGAATCTTAGCTTTGCTAACACAACAAAGGACATCTATCATTTGCCAAATCGCATGAAAATTATAAACAAAAAACAAAGAAATAAAAAACATGGGGTCATTCCATGCATTGTGTTTCATATGCATGTTCTTATGTTTTATATGACTTTGATCCGGTGTCATTCATTTTTTAAAAAAATTATAGTCGCATCAGAGCCAAAATATAATCTGATGAAAGATAAGAAAGTTTACCGCAAATCCTGTATTAGCAAAAGACTGGACAAAATCCATTAATTGAAGCTTTGCCCATTCCTTGTGCAACTTAGGGTCGTCAATTTGTGGGGGGTGCCTCCAAGCTGCACCAAAACGTAATCTGTCCTCTGAAATTTTTCCATTGTGTACATCAATTGCAAATTTATGCAACAACTCCAAAGCTATATCCATAGCAGGATTCACAACAGTAATCTGAATGAAGTTGAATAATACATGTCATTAATCATGAATACAGAAGACAGAAGACCAACAAAATTAATTGAAGTCAACTAGAAACAAAAATAAAATAAAATGACACCTTATATTTAAAAAAAAAATGTAGTCCACAAATTCAACCTCCAGAAAAACAGGAAAAACTTACAAATATTCCCTCTTTTAGTTTAATTCATCATATTTTTCCTAATTCAATTTTTTTATTATTTGTAAATAAATTAGAGTAAGTTTGAAAAGATAATGTGAAATTTTATTAAACAGTAAAACTGAATTGATTACACACAGAGGAGGATCCATTGAGATATTTTAGGAACTTTTAGATTTTATTCTGTGAAGATATTTTAGGAAGTTTCAGATTTTATTCTTATTGGTTTTAATTTTGTATATTGGTTGTGTCTTGGTTTTATTACTAGCAAATCAATCCCACAATCTCAAGGATTTGTTTTCCAGAATAGGTTGTGTTTGTTTCCTAAATTATTCAATCAATGTTGGTATATATATATCATATGTATGTAATGAGACTGAAAAAGAGAGAAATTTTTCTTCTAATTGAGATGGAAACAAGCCATGGATTTGGAAATGGAGGCAATAGAGAAGAACAATACTTGGAAAATCTGTTGCTCTCCATATTGCATTAAATCCAGTATTTCATGAGGACTAAACACACAGAAATTGACTGTTATTTTGTTCGGAAAAAATTGTTGTCCAAGGAAATTTGTATTGAGTTTGTTGAATCAAATGACTAACTTATAGATATGTTGACCAAGTCCTTAAGGAGACCTCGAATTGAGTTCGTTGTTCCAAGCTTGGTACATACCATTTGTATGGAGAGTGTTAGAATAATTATTAAATCTATGTATAACCATTAAGTCTAAGTAGGGAGTAGTGTGTCGGAAACATCTACCAGTTGTACCTACTATCGTACCTAGTTTTGTACTTAGGTGTCTAGTGCAGACCTTTGATCTTCTATGCTCTCTTGTATCAGATTTTTCATTATAAATAGAAGATCATAAGAGGGCTCTTTCAAGCCCTCCAAAATATATTTTCTCTCTTTTAATCTCAAGTATTTTATATGATCTCATATACTTAAGCCCTTTGAATTTGAAAATGCTATAAAATGAAAGTTCACTTTTTACTCTGTTTCCATACATCAAAAAGTGACAGAAAGGAAAGAATGTCTTTTATATATCCACTTATCTTGTTTAATTTTGTCAAAATGATGGAAACTAAAATTTATCTCTTCATACGAGAAAATTTCCCATGCTATTGTTACCGTAATTGTGGCAAAATTAATGCAATTATATACAATGCCTTTTCTGAGGTTTCCTTGAATAATCCAAAAAATATATCATATAAAGACTTTGAAAGATGATATATTTCATGCCCAATTTTGAACTTACTTGCAAATAGGCAATATATGCATCTACAATGTCCTCGAAGGTACTAGCCTTGTCTTCTGTTTGTCTACAATTAAGAAAAAGCATGAACTAGTAAGACATTCAGTTTCATTGATGTGTGTAACAATGACACATAACTTATGATGATATAAAACACCTGCAGATAATGGTCAAAAGAGTAATACTGCCTATAGTTTTTTATAAATGTATATAACTCAAAAGAAATGCTTACTTCAGATGATAATTGCTTTGTTTAAGTGCATAAAGTTCAAATAGATGTCGAGGATTTGGCCCAAGTACCTCAGCGATCACTTTCCACTAAATTTAAGAAATATTAATTAAAAGTTGCAATGCTTACTTGGAACTAAAATAAGAATTTAAACAATAATAAAAAAATTATCTAATGGTTGAAATATTTCATACTTCTGAAAGACTAAAATAGTCAGTGACAACGTGCATTTTGGCTTCTTGTGGAGTCCATCCAAAGGTCTGCCAAGCAAAAGTTGTTCAATCAAAAATATGTACTAAAACATATGAAAAAGAACTTATACACACAACTATAAGGATAGCATATCACAAAACCACATCGACTTCATCATAACCATATTGTAGGAGGAAGCAATATAATAATTATAGCAACAAAATATTTTCCCAATAGGTGGAGTCAATTACATGAATCATTTGATACCATAATAACTAAACTCTGCACCGCCACTTGCAAATGAGGCAGCTGTTGTTTTGGGCTTTAAAAAGTTTCTCCTTTGAACTCGCCAACTCGGTTGCAAACTCACGAGTCTAGGCAAGTTCACCGAGTTCACTCATGATTCTATCGAGTTTGCAGCAAAAGCAAGTTTGTTTATATGTTAACTCAGAAGTTATGTGTAGAAAACGTAAACTCATCCAAGTTAATGAGTTAACTCACGAGTTTGACAACCATACAATTGAGTTTGACCCAAAGATTATAGGTTACAAATAGATCTAGTACGAAATAGTTTTTTCTTAAACTACTCTAACAAAAGTCGTGATTCTTATGAAGATGATTTGAGAAACGCCAGCAAAAAGACAGGCCTTCACACTTCATTTCTATCCTTGTGATCTTTTATCCATGTCATGGTAGGGATAAGCTTTTTTAGAAGCTAAACAACATTTAAACATTGTGGAAACCCAAATATACCATCACAAAAAATTAAAAAGTGATGGGTAGTTTCCAGATTTCAAGCCAGAGTTGACAACAAACCCTAAATCACGCCGAGAGCACAACCATAACAATGCCTTGCAACACCCGCAATAATGGATGCTCCAATCACGATTCAAAATTGCAACACGTAAATATGTTTTCATGCCTCACCACCACAATAGCAGCCATTTTTGCAACTGCAGATAACATTGATTCACATTGATTCACGTATTGTGTTTTACCCTCAACTTTCCTTCCTAGGAAACTTAACCTCAAAAGGTAGCATAGTGTATCTTACCTTGTCATCAGTAACATTTTTCCATAGAAAGGAAGGTAGACATCTATACAATACAATTGTAGACTAATCCTATATTCCATATTTCATGCTTAATTCGGAGGAATCAGCAAGTTCGTCCATGTATCTTAACCTAAATATATACACAAATTCTCATGATAATTTGTTTGTATTGGTTTGGGTAGAAAGAAAGAGTGGAGGAGGAAAACATTGGCTATTCAAGTACCTCACGTGAGATAAATATCTCCATATATCCAAACTCCAAGAAAGCTTCATATGAGTAGTAACTGGGGCAAATAACAAGGTATTGGAATTAGTATTACAAAGAATACAAAGGTAAAATAAATGTAGAAAGGGCAGCCCAAATATTAAATTAGCCCAAGTCTTTCATAAGAATGAAAGAATTCAGAATACATGAATATGTATAACATGAAAGTCAACCTAGACCCAAGACCATGAAAAAGCATTTAGTCATTGTTATAGGAATTTTATGCAGGAACAGCAGTGTTTTTTGGAGGTTGTGTTGCTGAAATTGTGCAGCATAAATACATATAGATATAACCACTCTTTGTGACTATGTGGTTGTTATTAATTGTATATTTGCATGTTTATATTTCTTGTATGTAAAGTATGTGTTACATTTTTAATGTACATGAATCTAATGATTCACTGTACAATTCAAAATATAACTTCTCCGATACAGAACTTGTATCTGGATTCAACTACTATGTTTTGTCACTGAATCGTTCAACATACACAGATAGTTTCCCTGCAGTCAAAAGTTGATACATCTATTAAAAAGGTTCCAGTGCCTTCAATTCAAAAAAGTAATTATGAGAAAATTTGACAACCGCAAGATTCCAAGGTAAAAGAATATAAGCAGTATTAGCTGGAAAAAATAGAATCAAAGTCCAACCAGTATGTAAGACCTTTGTGTAAACTGCGACAAAAATGAGAATAAAGGAAACAAAGTTTAGCATAAGAATATCACCTATCAGATGTCACCAGGATAACAGGCAGACAACGTTCGTTTGCACCCAAAGCAATTATTCTCCATATTAGACTATCATGATATAGGGGTCCACCGACTGATAACTTGTTATTTACCATGGCGTGCTTTAGAACTTCAATATTGTTAATAACCAGCTTTGGCTGCAATTACTTGAATATATCATCAGTTTGAACACCTCATGTCACTAACACACTACACAAAAAGAAAGAAAAAAGCAATCCAACATGACTTCGTAGCATAGATAAATGAGCATACAATCTTACAAAAAACAATCATTTCTGGATGTATATTAGCACAAAATGCATCTTTATTACGTTCAACAATTTAATTCAAGGTTTATAATTATGGCCCAAAACCACAACTGCAGCTGCAACGTCATGGTTTTGGAGGTCTCCCCAACTGCAACTGAGAATACACCAGACACGATTGCCCGAAATGAAATGAAGAGAATGGCATTCATGAGTGCAATTTAAAACCTTGATTAAATTGAGTATTTTGCAAAACAAACCAATAATGTACCTGAAAATGATCAATTTCAGCAGCTTGTGACAACAACTCTAACAACAAGCATGGCCAATCAGTACAAGAATGTGTCAAAGTCCTGGAGAACACACCGGTGTGATTCATGTGAGAAATGGCATTGGCCCTCCACCCTTGCTGAAGCTCGATCACCTTCTTCGCCAGCTTTAGTGCCACAACCGATTCCTTCATGTAAGAAGCCTCCTCAACGGACAAGCCATTCTTCTTCTCCCCAAATCCCAAAATCCGACCAACCTCCGCAGCCGTGCATTGCCCAGACATGGCCAACACGGCCCGCTCCCATAGCGCGGCAGGGGAAGCCCTGTCCGTAGCACGGGACTTGCTCTGCAGCACCTGGCGGAGCGCGGTGGTGAGGCCGTGCCATTTGTTGAGGATAGTAAATATTTGTTGGGAGCTTATGGTGCCGGCGCGGACACCCTTCTCGGCCATGGATTCCAGGCAATGCTCAAGGGTTTTGCGGCAGTCGGAGAGGCGTGGCGGCGGGCAGGTGGACCAGGAAGCCCACGGGCCGTGTGATGGGCCAGGGTCAACTTTCATTTGCTCCGCGAAGTCAACGTATCCGGTGAGATGGGGGCCTTTGTTCCAGTCGGGTAGTAAACCTGAGAACAAGAAGGGACAAACGTGAAATGCGTATTAGAGGCAGAGAATTTGGAGAGAGGGAGGGAGAGAGAGCAAAGGCACGTTGAAGAATGAGGGTGGTTTTGCCGACGCCTCTGGGGCCGTGAAGGAGGAGGGGTTGGGGGACACGGTGGTGCTGCGCGTGGTTGTTGAGGATGGTTTCTAAGAGGGGTCTCGGAAAGATTCTCCATGCTTTCTTTTCTGCCATTTTGCGCGTAGTTTCTTTGCTTTGTTTTCACTGGGTCACAATACTTAAGGAACGGCTTTGTATTCAACCTAGAAACACACAAGTACACCACATGGAGAACATTCAGCACCTACAAGCTTCAATAATGCCTAAACTTAGGGTTTAGGGTTTAATCATAAAGATCATCAATTACCAGATAACAAAGCACAATTACCAAATACATTGTGACACTATTTTTTGCTGAAAACTATGCATGCCGAAAACTCAAATTAAGAGAAAATTAACAAGACTCAAATTAAGAGAAAATTAACATGGTACCTTGTGCAGAAATTACTGAAAACTCAAGTTTAAATGGAAGAAGTTACAGCAGTAGTGCGGGAGATGATGTCAAGTTGAAGGTGGAACTTTCGAAAACGTAAATGGCCAAGAAGAAAACCTAGATGAAGAAAAGGAAAATTAAAAGTTAGTAAAAATAATGGACATAGATGAAGAAAAGAAAATTAACAGTTAGTAAAAATAATGGAAGGCCAAATTAATGATATTGAGATTTCTAAACGAGAAGTTAGATAAAAACGCTTAATGAAGATTATGAAAAGTGATAAAAGAGGGTAGGAAGAAGTAAGTGAGGGTTTTGAAAATATGAAGAAGGGAACACTGTTTTGTCTCTGTTGATAAAATATTTTAGATTGATGTTTTATTTTTACTATAAATTATAAATAATTAAAGTGTAACTTTTCTTCATTATTTTTTTATTTTTATATTACATAATTTAATGTCATTTAACTAAATTTAACAGTTTGTTATCATGTAGCAATTTTTATATCAACAACCATATTTCTTTTAATTTAACTATTTACGATAATTTTAAAGCTTGTAATCAATTATTTTACACATATTTAAATTAAATTTAACTTTAACCTTTTAATATGACAGGACTTTTATTTCTTCTAAATTTCAATAGCTCGGTGTATAAAAGACATAGTTACAAAAATAACTAATATTATTTACTTTATTGATTAACAAATAAAAAACATTTTTTTTAAAATAGTCAAATCTAAATAAAAAAAGAAGTGGAAAAGCTTTAATAATTTTATAAGAAAATTAACTTTTGAAAATACTGATATGACTATTTTGTAGCACGTGATTTATTTTTTCTTAATTTTCAAAAACTTTTCCACACTCGCACAGGAATAGAAAGATATTGGTTTTTACTCAATCTTCATTTTGCGCTTCTTCATTGCTCTCGTGCATTGATTTAATCCTCATTCTTCCATCAATTACTAGTAAGTTTTTGTTCTTCGTGAGTGGTTTATGGGTTTAGACTTCGTGAGTGATACCATTGTTATGAAAAGATTAACAAATTCATAAAATAACTTGAAATTTCTTAATATTTTGAGCCAACTTTTATTAATGTGTTGTATTTATGTGTTTTGTTTTTAATTTTCCAATTTGTTTAGTATTAATTCATGAAAAGATGTTAACCGGTATGATATGCAATTATTAGATGTACCACACCAAGTCAACTCAACAAAATAGTAATAAAATGATACCTATATACTAAAGCATTCAAGTAATCAGCCTAGGCTGGGCTAACCTAAGCCTAACCGACCTAAATCGGTAACCTAAACATTTAGAGGAACAACCTGCCTAAGACAGCACATGAGCAACACAAACCACCAAGGAAAGTAGTCGGCTTAGGCCGACAACCCCAATATACTTAGCAAAATCAAAGCCCCCTTAGTATTCAATGGGTCCACCTAAGGGCCTGGGTTAGGGCCCAGGCCCACTTACAGCCCAAACTAAGGCCCAAGTCAGGGCCCGACCCATGGCATAACCAGACATAATTAATACTCTATAAATACACATGGACCCCAATAATTAAAGGTACGCATTCATTACTCCATTAATCACCTAATTTGACCTTTTGAGAACTTCGACTCACCTCATTTGGAGTCCCTTCTGCAGGTAACCCCTCCTGGGTACAAACATGGAAGACACCATACCCAAGGTCTTGACAGAAGGAACTGCTCTGATACCACTAAATGTGACACCCCGACTATTATACTAAATAATTATTATCTGATAAAAAGATATGGAATTAATTTTTTTTTATAAGATTATTCTTGAGAGAACATTAATAATAACATAACATCATATTCATATATATGGTTTACATCTTTGTAATTGTTCATGAAATATTACAAAAATATATATTTGTATAATATTAAGAGTCTTACATCAAAATAGAAGATTTATCTATATTTTTAATATCTCCTAAAGATATTAATAGAAATTATCCATGAGTTAATCTTCAGAAGATCCACCAACAATATCCCGAATAACTCTCACTAAGCAGGTTCATCTTCTGTTCATGCAACAGGTACATATGAAAGAAAAATATGAAAGGAGTGAGGTCTTTATAAGCCTTAAATATCAATCTTAATAAACTCAATAAACAATACAGACGCCGGGGGCCTAGATTTGGACCTACAACCACAAAACTTGATCTTGTTTTACCAGACATATGGATCCATATTCCACTTCCGATGATCCAATATGAACATCAAAAGTTACTTTGGGAAGTGATTAGGTAGTTGAGTATTTCTCATAAAATATTGGTACAATCATAATTATTTCTTTCTCGAGA
>Ga0214544_1000021_pt1 | contig 169445 bp, 79 predicted proteins | sample CNSS3metaG_FD_160074 | JGI IMG/M metagenome (GOLD analysis project Ga0214544, IMG submission 160074) | Root nodule microbial communities from cowpea collected in UCLA plant growth center, Los Angeles, California, USA - CNSS3 | ecosystem: Host-associated > Plants > Roots > Nodule | place: USA...
CAAACAAGACTTTGCCCTTCAAAGATCATTCATCTCAAATTCTTTCAATTGCCTTGTGAGTTCATTAGTAGTTTCAACGATGTTTATGTCATCTACATAAACAATAATTATGAAAAATTGATTTTCTAATATTTTCATATAAATACAAGGACAAAAAGGATTATTTCCATATCCTTATTTCAATAAGAACTCAATAAGATGGTTATACCACACACATCCTTGCTTTAATCAATAAAAGAGCATGTTCAATTTTATTGAATAACCCTCTTTAGAATTTTATTGAATAAAAGAGCGTGTTCAAAAGAACCGTACGAATAGGTTGTAACATCATCCATTAGATGTAAATGCAAACCTTGTTGTGCAACTAGGATAATCGAATATTGCAACGTTGTTGCATCCAATACTAGTGAATATGTTTTTTCACAAATCAATACAAGGTTTTGTGAACAACCTTGAGCAACCAATTGTGCTTTGTATCTAACAATTTCATCATTCTTAATTTGATTTTTGCGCAAACATCATGTACCCAACGGGTTTCACAACTTCAGGTGTGCGAACTATACGTCCAAAAACCTTTCGTTTAGTAAGCAAATACAATTATGCTTCTTTGCATATTTTCATTTTGGCCAATCTTTTCTTCACCAACAATCTTCAATGATCATTGCTTATTGATCTTCATTGTCATTCGTAGCATTCATCGCTATGTTATAAGTAAAAGTTTCGACAATGTTAACTTCATTTTGGTTCCATATTATATGATTGATGACATAATTTATTGAGATCTCATCATTTTCAACCTTTTCAGGTACCTGAGGTTCTTCTAGAACCGAACCATTAATTATGTCAAATGAATCTTTTTGGGATTTCAACCTTTTCGATTAGGTCATTTTCCATATTAGCTCCCTTTCTCATTCAAAAGTTTTTATCTTTGGAACCAATAGGTCTACCACGCTTCAAATGTGTCCACATGAGTTTTTCAACCTTTTTTTTTTGCATCATAATAACTGATCATGTCTAACAAGGCAATCATTTTGATTTGTAAACTTCTAGTTTATCATGACATGCATTTCAATTGTACTAATAAACTTGTAATATAAACTATAAGAGAATGTTGATAATTTCTCCAATACACTTTCTTTTTCAACTCAATCATAGAGATATAAAGATATTTCATATCTTTTTCATTATTTGTCTCAATTTAATATCCATTTAGATAAATATCATTGAAACTTAATAAGTTTATATTCAACTTCTTAGTACAAGTATAATAGCTCTTCTAGAGTCTTCAAATATATTTGTAATACTATAAATAATACTAACATCGATGTCTCACATTATCAAACAAGAGAAAAATTTATTACTCTTAGAATTGTATAAGTTGTTGCACTATCAATAAGACACATATCTTTTGGTACTAGTGCAAACATTCGTTTTTCATATAAACGTAAATATCAATATAAGATTTTTCTTTTAACACTCTCATGATCAATGAGGTGATCAATGCTTCCATTTGCTTTAGCAAAGAAAATAACAATATCAAGATGAGTAACATCCATATGGCCATAATTAGAATCACCATCTTCATAAGCAAAGTGTGTTTCTATGTTCTTCTCATTATTTGTAAGATGCTTTGGTGTACAATAAGTACAACTCAAATGGCCTTTACCACCATAATGATAATATATACTTTTATCTTTTTGTCAATATTTTCACATTTTCCTTTTCCTTTTTTTTCACATTATTGTGCCACTTCTGGTGACAAAATGTGTCTTTGAAATTTTCTTTATAACCATGTCCATAATAAAGATCACGATCACGATCATGAAAATATAAATAAAATGTTACTGCATTCACTTTTGGGAATGGAGCAGAACCAATTTGGACCAGTTTCATGATTTTCTATCAAAAGCTCATTGCTTTTTTCAGTCATACAAAGACATGAAATAAATTCATAATATTGATTGTTGCATTCACTTCTGGGAATGAAGCAGATTAGGCGGATCTCATGATTTTTCATCAAAATGTGTCTTTGAAATTTTCTTTATAACCATGTCCATAATAAAGATCACGATCACGATCATGAAAATATAAATAAAATGTTGCTGCATTCACTTCTGGGAATGGAGCAGAACCAATTTGGACCAGTTTCATGATTTTCTATCAAAACCTCATTGCTTTTTTCAGCCATACAAAGACATGAAATAAATTCATAATATTGATTGCTACATTCACTTCTGGGAATGGAGCAGATTAGGCGGATCTCATGATTTTTCATCAAAAGCTTTATTGCTTTGTCCAGCCAGCCATACATAGGCATGAAATAAATTCATAATATTTGTGAATCCTTTTTCACAATATTTTTGTCGCATGAGCAAATTAGTTGCTTAGATGCTTTATTTCTTTATTTAATGGTATCCAATTATCCATTGCATCTAAATGTATTTCAACATTTAAAATTCAATATAAGGAATTCTTCTTTGCAATATCAAGGGTCACAAATCCAAATTTTGCAACGTTTCGCGTGTTTAGAACTAACACATAAAATAATAATATTAATAATAATAATCATCATCAAAATAATAATATTAATAATAATCATCGTCATAATAAAAATAAATAATAAGACGAAGATGAAAATTGATAAGGTCAAACAATTCTTATCACAAGAGGAATATAAGGTAAAATTATAAATTGAGAAAGAATTAGAAAGAGCCTGGATTGAGACACGCAGAGCACTGTCCTTGGAGAGAAAAAACTTCCACTAGTCCTCAATTGGAGCATCGTGCTGATAACGTGTTATGAAATAAAGTGAATAATAGAGAGAATAATAGATAATAAAGAAGAAACAATAGAGAATAAAGAATAGGGAGCAACTCATTTTGTGTATTATTATTGATAGGAAGAGTTCTATTTATAGATACAATATGTAATCCATAAACAAATCAACTTAGTTAATACAAATATTTACCACCATAAAAAATAATGAATCATATGCGTAAATGTATCAAATCAATGGACAATCATTAATTCATAACACAACCCTAATATCGAAAGAATTATTTATTTAAAAGGTTCTTTAAAAGTGAAGTGATTTAAATATTTGTTATCATTTAAAGTTGCACGTGTTTATAAAATTTTTGTTTCTCTTAATCAGAAAATAGCTCATGTCTAATCCCTTTCATACTAATAAAATAGAGAGCAAGAATATCATTTTTGAAAAGTCACTTCCAAATTTGGAAAACCAAAATATTTAAGCCAAAATTTAAAATGGCAATAAGTGGACGTTAAGAACATCTTAAAGTAGTGATGATATATATGTTGCCACCAATTTGTGACAAGAAATAGACTTTAAAATAAATGGAGTTTATTAAAACAATAGTTGAAATTACAGATATAGGTCACACCTCTTGGGATTTGAAAACAATGATTTGAAATGTCTTTTTAGGATGTATTATACATATATCTCTTCATAATGCATTGATATCTTTGTTTTCTTATCACAATAGATGATTTTTGCTGTTATTTGTGTTAAAAATCTATCTATACATATTCATTATACATATTTTACAGGTAGAAGCTTAAAATACATGATCGAATATGTTTTTTTTAAATGTTCATGAAATTTACGGTTATGTTTTATTCAAGATTGCAAAGAAGTAAATGATATATATTTTCCTGACAGGTTAGCATTAATATACGCTCTGTTTGTTTTAAATCATGTATTGTCTGTTAAAAGTAATAAGTCCTTAATCATTTTCGTGTTAGAAAACTAATTATTGAACTTCTAATTAAAATATACATTTTTAATATAAATTTACAATTTATATTAATTTATTAAAAATAGTCCTACTATTCAATATCAATTTGAAAATATAAGATCTAAAAGGACTGTTAGAAAAAACAAAAAATAAAAAATACGATAGTGAACATATGAAAACATGCAAATATCACATTAATTGAAAAATTAAAAAAAAAAATAGTAATAGTATATAGTAGGGTAGTAGCTAGGTATCAGTAAGTAGAGGCTAGAAACGTGTTCTGACTTTTTCGATGTTTCAGAAGAAAAAAGAAAAGAAAAAAAGAGTGAATAATGCATGCACTTAGCGACACGACCAAACCTGGTAGTTGGAAGAAATGGTAGAAGTGTCGGAAAATGTGGAAACTGATTTAATAGAGAAAAAAATAATGAGCAAGTTTTTAGATTTGGGTTGTTTTTGTAGGACACATACCCTATCGTAGGGATGTTAACGTTACTCTTAACCTTAATGTGGCTGCTTCTTTCACTGTTGAAGGAAAAGTCAAATGTCGGTGAAAATTGGCTGGACTTAACTTTCTGGTTTTTGTTATGTCCAATCAATGCTCCTGGGTGATATCAATTAAAATCAACACAGTTAAGGTTGACTTTTCATTTTTGCTTTTTTAAATTACTCACTTTACGTGAGCATTACATTTACCTATATTATTGTATCCTTAAAAAAAATATATATCAAATTTAGTTTATTTAATTATATTTTATTTGTAACTTCAATTTTTTCTTTTATAAAACACGTGAAACAAGATTTTATTTTTTTAATTTATTTTACTATAATCCATGTTTACACTTAAAAGAATACAAGTAGTTTTATGAGTATTTTTGACGATGCTAACATGTTGCTGGCAATATGATGTTTAATAAGTAATTTATTCATTTAATTTGTTATTTTGTTTCTCCTTTTATTTTGTTGTTCAATGTAGTTTTACAATTCTTTAAAAATGTTCAATTTAGCTTCTTTATTATTTTTGATTTAGTCTAGTCTTTTCATTTTTAAAATGATCCAATTTTGTTATTTTCGATTTGAGACCAAATAAGTAATTAAACTCAATTACAATATGTTAAAATATTTCTTTTATAATTTATACATTAATTCACTTAATCTAAATATTCAAGTTATTTAATTTTTTACACCTCACCTAAATATTCAAATCTTTTACATTTAGGTAAACTAATTTAATGTATAAATTCCAAAAATTTATTTTAACATGTGCAAATACATTTAATTACAAATTGGAGAGACAAAATTAGATATTTTAAAAAGGAAATAACTAAATTAAATCAATAATAAGGAAACTAAATTGAATCTATTTAAAAATTGAATGTTTAAATGAAACCAGAAAATAATAAGTGCAGCAAAATAAATCAAAACAACAAATTGGAGGAGTAAATCAATAATTAAACCTTTATTTGATTACTATATAAATTATTTTGGTTAATATTAAGTAAGATAGTTCAAATGTTTTATTTTGAGAGCTTCTAAATTATAAGTTACGAATCGTTCCAATTAATTTTTCATATTTTAAAATATTTTATTATTATCTTTATTTTTTACATATATCATGATATTATAAAAATAATTATATTAATTTAATATTATTTTTGAACTCGGATAAATAACAAAAACAACTCTCATATGTAAATATTTCTCTCGTGAATGTATGTCTCACGTGTAGGGGACCACTGCAGTAGTAGGAGTGAGTAAGAAAACATAAATTATTTGGGTGATTAGATTAAGAAGTTAACCCGTGGTGTGGCCTTTTCAAAGAAGGTAATGAAATTAACAAGAGGTTAATTAATACAATAATAAAAGACTGTTGCTAAGTATTACTCTTACATAAAGAATAGAAATATATTGAGGAACAAAATATCAAAATTAGAAAACAAATGGATCGCGACAATTGTGTCATGACTCATACCATAGACTCTTCAACTTTTCTTTTTGCATGATCACATGATCAATTGTGCATTTCACTATATAAAATTATTACTATTTTGGTGGTTGTGAAGAAATATATCAGATGCACTTTCCTACATTCGTGTGTTTTTTTTTTCTCTCTTCAACAAATTGTGGGTGTGGGTATAGAATCATTTATGGTTAAAAATCACGTATACTATAAAACTTTGTATTATATCGAATCCAGAATGTTCCTTGACCAAAAATTATGAAATTTTTCTACCATTTCACTTTTGCATAAATCAATCATAAGAGAATTTAATCTAAAAATATATTTTCAATAAAAGTTATGCAAACATACACGAAATCATAAGAGACACTATTGTTTAAATTATTTTTCAACTAAGAACTAAAGTACTTATTTCAGTTAAGAAAATTTAGAAATTCAATGAAATAGTATAATTAGGTTATAGAAATTCAATAGAAAAGTTAAGAAATTCAATGAAAATACAGAAATTCAATAAGAAAATGTTTCAATCATTTATGTTAAACTAAAATTAGGTTAAGACATCAATTTTCACGGATTAAAAGTTGTTTATTAGAAATTTGGATCTAACTTAAAATAGTATAAAACTAATGTTAAATATTAGTTAATTTTAATTAAATATCTTTAAAAATAAATTAATGTTCTAATTAAATATCCTCTAAATAGTATACCAACGACTGCGTATCGTTGAAAGCAATAAAATGAATATAACAATCCATGGCAATGAGTCCATCTAAATTGACAAATGTTTTACCTATAAAGTTTCACTATCAAATTTACAAGCTATAAGCTATAATATACAAAGATAAAGTACACCAAACAGATTACCCCAAGAACAAAAGATAAAATACAAATGAAATTAATAATACTTTTATCAGTGTTTCCAAGAGCTGTAAAAGTAAAAGTAAAAGGTAGTTTTATATAAATTTACAGGTAGATAGAATAGACGAGAACATGATCGATGACTGTTGAACAACAAGCATTTAACTTGTGTCCTATTTTCTATTTTCAAAACAGTGAACAAGTTGTGCAAATTATGGATTTGGGATGAAGGCAACCCCAGCTTCCATTCTCTGTTGTAGCCGCAAATAACAACTCATTGTGCTGCCCGAAGGCATCGTGACTGATTCTCGTGTTTTCTTTCACCTTTCTCCATTTTCTAATTTTCCAGCATGTAAGTTACTTTGGCTTCTTTCGCATGCCCATCCGCGATTTTGCATATCTAAGATTCTTATTAAGCAATGCCAAACATTGGATCAGTGATAAGATTCAACCACTACCAAAATCACACAAAAAAATAACAGAAGCAAATGAGAACAAAAGCTCAGGTGACCAAAGGATACTCTAAACGCATTCCCTCGCCAGTTTGCGAAGAGTGAAGAATTGTGCCTTGCAAACTGTTTAGAGCTTCAGTTGAGCTATTGGCATCCTGCACATATACAGTATATACTTTAGTGACTGCTGTTCTGTATCTATGGCTCAAGACATACATATATTACTCCCTCGATATGGCTCGAGACACTGTTCTGTATCTCATGTAGTTTTTTTATTGTTAAAAGACACCCAATAATGTATATTGCAAACAATGAGTGTCTCTTCCAAACGTAGAACAAGGGCTTGTCATTCTCAGATTTATGGACCAAAAAATACAATTTTTGTTTGGACTAGTGATGTTTTTATTATGACATTCTAGCTTGGGCAGGGAAATTGTATATTTTTTGTGACATGTCCATTGTAAAAGAAAATACTCCGATATGGATAGGGGAAAGATATGCAACTGTGATAATTATACATTGATTATTGATACGTTAATGTATTAATGAGCAATTCGTAATGTGAATGTCTCTTCACAAATACTATATATAAATTTTTGTTAAAGCATCTAAACCTTGTCGTACTTTACTATTTTTTGCATTCCACCATATCCCTGTAACTGTATCACGTAATGTATGCTGGCTTTCAAGATGCTGAGTGATAAAATACACCCATTTATGGTTATATCCAGAGCAAAATAAAATAACAAAAAGAAACCTGGAAATCAACAAATGCTACTGGCGCCCCGTATGTGCTCTGCATCTTCAGTTTCAAAAATCCATGGAATCTGATGTAAAATTTTATATAAAAACAAAATTAAATTCAACTTCCACATATTTTAATAATGCAAAAACACCTCATGCGTATATGTCTACCAACCTAGAAAACACTTGCATTAGCTCTTGTTCATTACAAGATGGCCCCAGATTTGCTACAAATAAAGTTGCACACGGGGTTGAGTTTTGAGGAATGTAAGGAGCTGAAGACTTCTTCTGTCAACATATAAGATAAGAAACAAAACAATTACTGAGGAAATCTGTAGTCCTAAGATTAAATAAGGTACTGTCAAATACATATGACATGGAGGAAGACCATGATACTTAAACATGAGAAACATATTGACTTATATATTGCATATTTGCATAAGAGCACATTTCATCAATGGCAAACAAATGGCTATATGTGGGGTGTGTGAATGAAGAATAGCTTTACGAGATAAGTATCAGGCAATCTCCAAAAGTTACTTCTATACTATCATGTAAAGCATTATAATGTTGAAGTTGAACAGCCTAATCAAAGAACTAAAGGACCTGAACATTATACAGAAGTTTCAACACAGTCTAGAAACAAAGTTCGTGAAGATTACAAATAAAAGAGATAAAATTTGCACCCAAGGGTATAGCCAAAGTAAGCTCCAATCCCTTGCGGAACTGTTGAACCAGAGAATAGAAACTATTAGCTTACATCTTACTTCCACACCAGTTTGTATCCCCACTTAAAGCATATTACACCCCAAGGACCATCCAATACTTGGTAGTCAAGAAAACAAGACTAGAAGAGGCTGGAGACGGGTGGGGAACTATTTAATTTTATGTTCTTTGGTTCAATGCTTTGGAGAAGGGAAATAAGACAGCTAAAATCTCATCTCTCCTATTTCACCCCTCCAATGTTGCGAGTGTGAAAGAGAATTCTTTTATATACCAAAATGTCCAAAAAATATATTTTACTTTCGTATCCTCTATTAAAATTATAAAGGATAGCCCCTTTGTGAACCGAACACACTGTTATTCAATTACTAGAACTAACAATAGAACGATGCTGTTTGTATAATAGAGGCAAAGGGGAGCATAATGTATGGCTTAATTATAACTATATTTCTATACGTTCTTCTGTATATTGTTACCACGTTAAAAAATCAAATAGAATAGAAATGAAAATCAGACCTCTTATTTCCAAAGATATATACTAAAACAAAAGAGATGAAACATTATTTTAGGAGTAGCTTTTCTCCAAGCCATCTAAAGGGAAAAAATATTGACTTCCAAATTTTGACTTCAGTTAAAGATTACCAGAATCAAAAAATTGAGACATGTTTCCAAACAAAAGAGCACTTTCAGTTTAACAAGGATATATAACCAACTGAAGCAAATCATACTGGAAATCTTTTTAAGGTGATGCATAAAACATATAAATTGAGCATTTACAACACTAACCATATTCAGGTATCGACCATCATTCACAGCACTCCCATCAGCACTACCAAGACTATTACCAAGAACAAAGAAACAAATAATCAGATGAGATTGCAACAAATAAAAGGGTTAATCTGAAAATAATTACCGTTACTTAAAACACATTAGTTATTTTCTTCTAATTGGGAGAGTTCTATGGGAAGCTCAAACTAACACTGTAAGTTTGGAAAATGTGCTTTTTCAAATATAGAAGCAATCAACTTCCACATAATAAACCGTGATTAAGTAGTGCAGATGACCTTTGTGCAGGTGGATAACCAAACGTGTTCGTGTTGAAAGCAGGATTACCCATTCCAGGCATGTGAATGCTGCTAACACCTGCTAGTGCCGAAGAGTGCAAAACATGTGTAATGTGAGCTCATAGGTAAAAGTGTCCTTGGTGTGATCAATAGTTAACTGACCTCAAAGCAACAGAATAAACGATGAACTGAACATAACACAACAACAGTAAACTGGGGGAAAAGAAACTTCAAACAACCTACATATACAGACAACAACGCACCAAGTTTCAAACTAACAACATCTTACCAGAATCGGGAGTGATCCATGATGATGTAAGACTTCTAGCTTTCTTATCGGCACCGGTTCTCTCATCATCTGTTTGTAAAGGTCAATCAATCAATACAATTCAACTGGAAGATCTGAAATATATTAAAAATAACAACAGAAATCCTTGAATGGAGTTTAGAACTGATAAAAACACATACCTATCCTAGTGCGTTTGGATCTAGAGTTTGATTTTGCAAGATCAATAAATAGAGTGGAGCCCTTTTCAAGATCAAACACCATCCCCTGCAAACCACATTAATCAAAACAATTAAAGCCACGCGAAGAGAAATGCATTTGATGTCAATAAGCAAAACATGTAACAAACAATAATGTTACGACAAGATCTTCACATTCAGAGCATGCATTGCCATGATTGCTGACTGCTGACTGGCGAACACAGCAAAAGCAAAAGGCTGTCAAGACAAGAAAACAACATCAGAGAAAGATTCGCATCATTTCATAAACTAAGAAACCCAAGAAATTAAAATTGCAATGAACCTGAGACGAATTGGTGGGACTCCGGAGATGTGAAGACTCGTAACCGGGAAATTCGTGGAAAAGATTGTAGATTTCGCGGGGCTTGACATCTTCTGGGAGGCCAGCGACGAAGAGGGTGCGAACCTCGTTCGTGGAGGGTTGAGGAGCGCCGTAAGAACCGAACACCGCTTGCTGTTGATGCTGAGCCACGTACGGCGGATGCCCGTGGTGCGCCGGCGGGACAACCGCTCCGGGAGGCGGTGGTACCACCGCCAACAGCGGAGGAGGTTGCGGAGGCGGCGGTTGATAGTACTGGTGGTAAGTGAGAAGGCCCGCCGGTTGGGGCTGTGAGTAGTAGGCAGCCATGTCGTCCATGGAATTCAATTCACACGCGACGAGCCCTAGAATTTTGGTTTATTTTTTTCTCAATTGTTTTATTCGGTTTGTGGGCTTTGAAATTTTTTTGTAGCGTATTAGGCTCGAGTGGGCTTGGCCCATAAACGAAGAGGCATTGCGATGCTACTAAAATATTTTGCAGGACAATTTCTTCCTGCACTGCTCTTTTTTTTTTCTACACTCAAAAAATCTACAATTTTCAAACTACTCTTGGTTAAAAATATAATAAAATCTCTACACATCCTCTTCTTTAATCTTTCCAATTTTGATGTTCAGAAAAATATTTTTGAATTTGAAAATACCTTTGAAAATAATTAATTTGAAATATGTTTTTAACACATTTCAAAAATATTTTGGAATACTCAATCTGAAATTGAAGAAGGAAAAAACTAATTAGATAGTAGATTATTAAATCATAATATGTATTGAAATATGGATTTAATTAAAGGAAATGCACTTTGGAAGTTAAATGGACTATTTGAGTTTGAAGGATTCCAGCAAATGATCTGAGTCATAAAAAGTGGTTTAAAAATTGAGAAAAAATGTAGACACATGAAATATAAATAAGAAGATAAATCTTTACTTTAAGTATAAGATTCTCGAATTCGCATCTAGTTTACTTTGATATCATCTCTTATTCATAACAACTATTCAATTATAGAACCAACATTAAAACTCACATAAAGAGATAAAAATACTTTATTTGAACAACTTTCAATATAAGAAGAAAGGAATGCCATAAAAAGTGATTGGTTCATGTAAAACATAAAAAATATATTTTTTGAAAAATAATACAAGAAAATATTTATAAATTAATTCGTACATAGTTTAATTATAACTTATAAAAAGTTATTATTTTTTAACATATTACAAGTTTAAAATATTTTCTCAATGTGATCACAAATTGTTATTAATTATTGAGAACAAAAATTTAAGTTAATTAAGTTTTATCTAAGTTTAACCTTGTTAATATAAATAGAATGAATTTATCATCCTGTATTTACAATTACTTCATTAGATAAACTTCTTTTAATAACCCAAAAGGTTACCTAAGTGTAAAATTATCTATCATAATTTCACATTTTAATGTTCATGTTGAGAAACGGAATGGGAGAACCGTTTTCTCCACATGAGTTTTGATTTTTTAATTACATGGAGAAATTGGTTACTGATTTCTGAATGAATTATTTTCCAATTTACCATTTATTTTGAAATAGGTAATTATGTACTGAAAATTTGGTTTTGCATTTTAAAAGTAGTTTTTATTTTATTTTATTTTAAATGTTTATGCTATCAATTTTTTTTAATTTTAATTTGATAAACGACTTTAGTTGCTTTTAAAATAACGAAACCAATTTTTGAATACAAAATTAAAAAAAAAAATACAGTTTAAGAAAAAATTACGAAGTAAATAAACGTGTCTATTGAGAAATCAACAACTAATATCGTTTATTCGTAATCTTAAAACAAAAAGGTTACATTATGTAATTTATCTTTTTCTTTTTTAAATCTTAAATAAGTTTCTTTATTTTTATACGTTTTAACATTGATTTTGTTTTGAGAGATTTGATGTAATTACTCATAATTTTTTTACGTTAGAGATGTGTCACTCGTAATTTCTTATATTTTTTATTTATTTTTTAAAATAAAATTTTATCTGTGTCAAAGTGATTTTTTAGCACTGTCATATAACATCATACTATCATGTAACAGAACACTAGTTTCCCGCATGACAACTTTTTATTATTTAAAATAAAATAAAATAATAAAAAAACACAAAGCATTGACACATTTAATACAATACTAATTTGCCAGAATAAACACCAGATTCAAATGCACGAAAATAAAATCACCCACTTAAGAATTTACTACCGAAATGGAAATGAATGTCATAATAAATCCTTACAAAAATTGAGTCGTGGGAAACTGTATCCTCTAACTCATTTTAAATATTATATGTTATTTTTGGGCTAATTAGTATTATAATTCAAAGTATAATCAATGTGTATTGAATTTTGTAAAAATTTATAGTTAAATTTGATATTAAGGAAAGTTTGAGTTAATGATGATTAATACAATTTTATTTTATTTAAATTACAAAAATATTTATAAATATTGTTAAATTACGTTTAATATTTATGGAGAATACTAACCAGTATCCTTAGGATTTAGGGTACTGGTTAAAGATAATTAATTTGTATTGATTTCTTCAATTTTACATTTGAAAATTGAAATAATTAAATATATTAATTAAGATAGTATAAATACATATAATAATTTTTATAAAAATAAAAACACCTTTTTAAATTTTTAAACAATAACCTACTGATACAGAAAAAATGATTTTGAAATTTTTAAGGTCTCTACTAAAATATATTATTTTTGTTTTTTTTATAAGTTTTGTAGATATTTAAAACTATTTTTTTATGATTGTACTATTAATTTAAACTTCTTTATATTTAATTTTTAACAACCTTAAAACATAGTTATTTTATTATATAATTATTTTTTAACTTTTATCGATGAACCTTACATAAAATATGAAACACACGTGTATAACAATTATGAACATTTTTGTCTTTTAAATAAAATAAAATTACATTAATGATGATTATGTCAAATTTAATTTAATATTACACTTACCTATGTATTTTTTATAGAATTCAATGCATATTAATTACCTTAATCAGTGTTAGACGCTGATTAACAAGACCCATATTTTATTTAATGCTAACAAATAAAAATTAAAAAAACAATTAAATAATAAAATAAATGCATTTTATTGTTATTAAAAATTAAAATATAATTAAATATAAAAAATTTAAATTAATAAAAAAACTAACAAAAAAATAGTGTTAAAATATATAAAAAATAAAAAAGAAAATAATTAAACAATTAAAGTACTTATTTGTATCCTACAATGATTATTTAACAATTTCACAAAAATATTTGTCGTTTATAAAGTTTATTATATAAATTTATATTTTTTAATTAATAAATTTAATTATTTTAATTTTTATATAAAATTAATAAAATCAATACACATTAATTATTATTTAACCATATTAACATACTGTACTCTTCCACCCACACACGTATTGTACTCTTCCACCCACACACCTAATCTCCTGGTTTTCCGACAGAGTTCGTTATATGCAATCAAACAAACAATTCATTATACATATGTAGGTTTGTGTAAAACCTTTAACTAAAGTAAAAATTATAGTATTTTATGTTAATTAATAGGCACACAACAGAAGTATCTATTTTGTATTTTGTGGGAGCCACATTCTCTACATCTACATTATTGATTACAGTATCATGGTTATAATATGCTCATTATTCATGTTAAAGAAATAGTTACTAAGTCCCACAATTACTATTTAATAAGTTTCTACAAAGAATTTTATTTACATAATAAATAATTAATGTTGAATTTTTCAAAAATAATTTTGCATTGTTTGTAATAAAAGTTATGATTTTTTCATTAGCTGTAAAGAATGAATTTTAAAAGTGATGAAAATAAATAGAGAAATTAAATATATTTGTAGTATTTAAAATTGAAATCAAATTTTTTTAATGGCAATATAGTTTTTGATTTGAAATTGTTTTTTTTTTCAATATATATTTATTTTAATATAAATAAATTAATTTTTTATAAGTTTAGTGGTGTTCACATTTAAATAAAAAAGTTTCAAAAATATAAATAACTTAAAACATTCTTTCACATATAATTTTTTTTTCAATTAAATTATAATTTTACATTTATTCACTTTTTAAAATTTAAAAAATAAATTGTATCAGAATTTGAAATGAAGATAAATTTAAATTTTATATCAAATTTAAGAAACTAAAAAAATATTTAAAAGTAGTAAATAAAAATTAAGATTTGAACATGCAAGGCGTTCAACGTGAACCTAAATGAAAGATTCTGGCCACAGGTGGTAGTACAATTACCCACGGGAACCACGAGTGCTCTCACATTTTTATTAATAAAATGTAAAGTTAATTCAATATATTCTAAAATAAGCCCTCGATTCACTCGGGCTCCACTCATTCAGTGCAACAAAAACATTTTTTTGAGTAAAATTCCAATACATATGATGTTTTGTGGTTCTTAATGTATATAGCTTACAGAACATTCTATGTCGACACGTACCCAACACGAGACACGAGTCACTCTCACACATACACTTATTATTATAATAACAAAATCTATACTCCATTCAATATTATATTCCAAAGGATGGCCTCGATTCACTCGTGCTCCACCCCTTCACCATCACAAGAACATTTTTTCAACTCAATTATAACTGCAATCATTAATCTCATCGTATAAGTCCATCCCCTAGAATTACCCAAATTACAATACACTTTAATGTCATAATAGAATAAAAATATTGGTTGTGCTGAAAAGAACGCAGATCAATTCAGAATATTAATGTATTTATATTCAAGAATCACTCCATTTATAAAAAAAATACAGAAAACATAAAAATATAATATAAAAACTTCAAAATCAAAAAAATATGACCGCAAAATAATAACACTATGTAAACAAATTTATAACACATATACTATTTTTTCATGTTTTTTTCTATCTCAAGTACACTCACAATTTTCAAATTAAAAATAAAATTCATATATTAGAAGACTCTATTACAGGAAAAAAAAATACAAAGTGTATTTGATTAAGATGAAAAATATCATAAATTTAAAATTTATTATATAATCACTAGCACTTGTTCTATATTACTTTAATCGATACCAAACTTTTCAAGACGAGATATTCTCGTCTGTTCCAAATTTTTTATATCATAAATTTAAAATTTATTATATAGACACTAATATTTATCTTATATTACTCTAACTGATATGAAATATTTTAAGACGAGTTATTTTCGTTTGATCTAAATTTTCTTTGCAAGACGGAAAAACATCATAAATTCAAAATTTTATTATATAATCACTAATAATGTTATATTATTCTAACTGATACTAAACTTTTCGAGAAGAGTTATTTTCAGCTGTTCCAAATTTTCTTTTGAAGGGATGAATTAAAAAGTATCCATTTTGTTGCAAAAGGAATTACAAAACTCAAACTTTTCATCTGTTTGTTTTATTAGTTTTCTTTTTGTTTGCACGAGATTAAAAGAGTAATTTAAGTTGAGTTTAGGAAACTGATTAGAGCAGCCGACAAATAGTGTGAATGTTGAGAGATTGCAGTGTATATATTAGAGGATCATGAATTGAATAATATTGTGAAGAGACCAGAAGTGGCCATAGCGATGGGGAAAGAGAGTGAGCTAAAGTCAATTTTCCTTCCTTTTCTGTCGACTAGTCACATAATTCCTCTGGTGGACATGGCCAGGCTCTTTGCCATGAATGGCGTAGACGTCACCATAATAACCACCCCACAAAACGCCACCGTTTTTCAGAAGTCCGTAGACCTCGACTCCGCTCGCGGCCGCCCCATCAGAACGCACTTGGTCACCTTCCCCGCCGCCCAAGTGGGGCTTCCGCCGGGGATCGAAGCCTTCAACGTCGACACGCCCCGCGAGATGACCCCCAGAATCTACATGGCTCTCGCCATTCTCCAACCTCGCTTCGAACAACTATTCCACGACCTCCGACCCGACTTCATCGTCACCGACATGTTCCACCCCTGGACTGCGGAAGCCGCCGCCAAGCTCCGCATTCCCAGGATCATGTTTCACGGCGCAAGTTATCTCGCTCGCTCCGCTGCGCACGTTGTGGAGCAGTACGCACCCCATCTGGCAGCGAAATCCGACACCGACCGGTTTGTGTTACCTGGGTTGCCCGACAGGTTGGAGATGACGCGGTTGCAGTTGCCGGATTGGCTCAGATCTCCGAACCAGTACACGGAGTTGATGAAGACGATTAAGGAGTCAGAAAAAAAGAGCTACGGGTCTCTTTTCAACAGTTTCTACGACCTCGAGAGTGGTTACTACGAGCACTACAAGGGCGTGATGGGGACCAAGAGTTGGGGAATTGGACCGGTTTCGTTGTGGGCGAACCAGGATGCTTCCGATAAGGCTGCACGTGGGTACGCTAAAGAGGAAGAAGGAGAAGAAGGGTGGCATGAGTGGCTCAACACGAAGGAAGAGAGCTCTGTTTTGTACGTGAGTTTTGGGAGCATGAACAAGTTTCCTTACTCCCAGCTTGTTGAAATCGCGCGTGCACTTGAAGATTCTGGGAAAGATTTCATTTGGGTGGTGAGGAAAAACGGTGAGGGTGGAGAAGGAGAGAAGTTTTTGGAAGAGTTTGAGAAGAGAATGAAGGAAAGCAAGAAAGGGTATCTGATATGGGGTTGGGCGCCGCAGTTGCTGATACTGGAGAATCCTGCGATCGGAGGATTGGTTAGTCACTGCGGTTGGAACACGGTGGTGGAAAGCGTGAATGCGGGGTTGCCGATGGTGACGTGGCCTCTGTTTGCGGAGCATTTTTTCAATGAGAAGCTGGTGGTGGATGTGCTGAAAATTGGAGTGCCGGTGGGGGCGAAAGAGTGGAGAAACTGGAACGAGTTTGGGAGTGAAATTGTGAAAGGAGTAGACATTGGAAACGCCATTGGTGCGATGATGAAGGAGAAGAGTGAGGAACTGAGGAAAAGAGCGAAGACGCTAAGCGATGCTGCAAAGAGAGCTATAATGGATGGTGGCTCTTCGCACAACAACATGAAGGAATTGATTCAGGAACTCATTCAGATCAAACATTCCAAAGCTCAAGAAACCACAACCACTCCTTGACACCACTTTTGCCCTCCGTGGTGTTTCTCGTTTTTTGTTGCATTCCGATCAGAACTTCTGACTAATGTAGTTTGTGTTTGGTTTGAGATTTCAAGCTTAATATTTCTAGTAAGTTGAATAAAATAAGAACACCACTTTGAAACTACATATTTTTTTTTTTGTGGAAAATATATTCTGACAACTAAATTTTAATAATTTTTTTTATAACTTTAGGTCACATTTTTTAAATAGTTTTAAATATAGAAAAATAAAAATAAATAAATAAAGTTATTTAAAAAATATTATATTAATTTGTAAAAAAAATTATCAAAAATTAATAATTAAAAAATTATTATTTTTTATTACTATTTGACAATTACAATTTTTTCCAATTATTTTAAATGAAAGTGACTTGTTGAAATATCTAATATAAACAATTTTAACTATTTTTACTTCATGTAATTATACTTTTCAAAATATAACTTTAATTAGTGAATGACTTCTGATTACCTTATATTTTTCTCATATGAAAAGTTTATTGTAGATAGAATATTATGAAATTATTTTGGTTTTTTTACGATAAACAAAAGGAGGTAGTAATTTATGATAAATAAACATCGTTGGCTGACTCCACTGACCCCTCACTTCCAATAATGAAAATAGAATAGTAAATAGTGAAGTTTAATTAAGGAATTTAAATAAAACAAGTTATGCCTGGAAACTTTGGGAGTTTAAAAGTTCTTATGTGATAACAAAGGAATTTTAATAGGGTTTTCTATATCAATAATTGTGGGATTCATTTAATATGATATCTTATACTATATTCATGTTGACGTAACATAGCAGATAAATTGTTTCTATTTTCATAAATGTACATAGATTTCAAATTGGTATTACTATTTTTTTTAATTGCCTGTTCCTATTTCTGTAACAAGTATAAGTTAAGAATATTTACTGTTTTTTCTGTCTAATTCATTTTCTCCATCCACTATAGTCTGTTGTTCCTCAAATACTATTTTCTGAGTTTATTTATGTTGTCCCATTTGGATACGTGACCTTTCAGTAGAAAATTGTCACGTATTACCATTAACGTAGTCTTCTAACATAACATTCTTCTCAATTCGAGATCTGGACAAATAATTCTCTTATAATCGAGGTTAATCTAGGTTAATCACTTACATATTTTTCTTTAAATATATTATCAATTTTAAGAAAATGTTTGAAATTGGTGGTTTATGGAAGTTTTAAATTTAGAAATACCAGAAAATAATGTCATAGTAAGAAGAGGAAATTTTAATTTTCCAATTTTATTTTTGTATTATGATAAAACTGCTATATTATTTTTATAAGTTATTTTTGTTATGATAAAAATCTATGTTATTATTATGAGAGATAACTTAATACGGTGAATGACTAAAACTTTATTAAAATGTCACATTATTTTTATAATAATTCTTTTCTCTTAAAATTATATATTTTATCTAAAAATATGAAAAAAAATTAATATATAGATAAATGCATATCCTATCTTATTTAAATTAATTTTGTGATTAAATTAGATTTAAATCATTTTCTTAATATCGCGAAGTCGTTTCTATTTTCTTCAAACAAAAATAGATTTACGCACCAAGTGTGTTTTTTGCTTTTAACAAATTGATATATACAAAACCTAATATAGAGTCTCTGGTACTTGTGCACGCATCTTCTATCCACATCGAAGGCTTTCATAGTCTAAGTTCAACGAAAATCCATAGGCTATCGTTCTACAATTTATGAACTGGCAGGCAGCACTCAAACACCAGAAATGGGAAGCTTACTTATCCAATTACATTTCGGCATCAACAATAAGCCATTCAAAGCAATAATATAAAGGTTAATTGATCTTCTGTAATTAGAATATAAGCATTTTGTAGCCAGGCAATAACATCAAACGTAGCAACTCCAATTCCCTTTCTAAGATTCAAATCACATTCAGGTATCGTCACGTGAATTTACGTCATACATACCTTTCAACACCGTGAATGACGAAAAACTAACATGTCAATAACTAGCATATACCCCACTCAGCATGTGCCATCACTTAAATAGAAAGTTTTCAGTGATAAAGGACAAATCAATTGGCTAATAGGTTTGATATCAGTATAGAAACAAGAAATTCAGAACAGAAAGTACCACTGTAGGAGTCATAATATCATATAATTCATAACAGTAAATTTATCCATTCACATAGAAATGTAGCAGCTAACATGAGGCACAGAAAGTGTCGCCAACAAGTATTATTGGTTGACTTTCACATTGTAATATATTAACACGTTATCCAGACCTGAGAGGAAGCAGAAATAGTTAAAACCATGGAGTCTGCATATTATGGCAGCTAACAATCACAGAACAGTTTCAACACGGAACAATAAATAACTGACAACAACTAACATACTAGAATAGTTTCCTAAAGTGAACAAATATAGAACTAGACAAGAGGTGGGTATTGCTTTGCCTGCTGCCGGACTCTTCTCTTATATTCAGTCGCATCCTGCACAAACAAATATTTATAAGGACTCACTTTCTCATATTGCACTATGTTCAATGAAAAAAGATCCCACACGAAGTGCGAGTATATTAACAATTATTAGTGCCTGCGTGAGCATGGACTGCATATTCATAAAGTTAGAAAATTATACTACTTCCTTTACTCTTCGAAAACAAGTATAGTGATACAATTCCCGGTAAAGTGCGTGGCGTTTGTCAGGTTAGCTACCTGGATGAATAGATGATAACCCTCTGTCTGAGCAGGATCAGCAGGATTAGGTTGATCAAGCAAGTCTTGGATGCCCACAAGAATCTGCTTCACTGTTATAGCTGGTCTCCAGCCCTAAATGTAAAAGAATGATTCTATAAATATATATGTATACACTGAAAAGCATGTGGAATAACATAATACAAGCTTGAAGATGTCATTGACTTGAAAGAATTCAACTAACATCATGCAATTATAAGAAGGATATACTTACACTATCTTCATTAAGTATAGACAAGCAAACAGTTCCAGATGGATACACATTAGGGTGAAAGAAACCTTGAGGGAATTTACACTTTGGAGGCTTGCTAGGGTAATCTTCACTGAAATGCATCGTCAGTGGGAAATATCCACCCTCCCAATCAGTCTGCAACAAACGACATACAGAATAATTTCAATGAAATAAACAAGCGTCTTGCTCATTCATATGCAAGTCTAATCCAAGATATTCGAAGTCATCGAGCATGATGCACTAGCATAAGCTCTAAGGGATAAAATATTTTGAGTAATTTCCATGACCTTGACCATGTTAAATGCAAAAGGTCAATAGTAAGCTACCTATAGCAGATAAGAGGATGTCATCTATTACAATATAATAGAACAATAACAAAATTTATAATAACTAGTCCACTATTAAATTTATTATATATTAATGAATAATCTGTATTTGAAAAGCTATAACAGATTTTAAAATGTTTAGTTAGTAAAAGATTTCAAACGATAAATCAAGTAAAGAAATTATAACACATAAATTAATCAATCAAATATTTTCTATTTGATATTAAACAATAGTAGGTATGTTCTGGCCTTGCGTTACTAGTTTACGCTTTAAATTTTAAAACATTTTAATTAAGATATTTTATTCTAATACTAAATCTATGAAACTTCAGTCAAAACACGCTGTTGTAATTGTTCTAAATCACAAGTGGCTAAAGTTTAAAACAGATAAACCGTTCAGCGTTGTTAGTTAGGTTTCCAAAAGTCTTCGTCTGGTGTGAATCAGGTCACCTTTTTGACCCCCCTTTCTCACGGCCAACTAGCACGTGGCCTGAGTTAAACACTAGCGGCAAACAGCAAATAAATATGGTATATGAAAAAAGACCGTCGCCATGATTTTAGACGTGAAATCGCCATGATTTTAGACGTGAAAGCCCCGTGATGGCTACGCGTATTAAAGGCCCTTAGAGGAGTAGCAGGGTGCTGCAGCACGATATAAAGGCCACTGTTCAACACAATTGACTACTACGATAAGCATCATTAATAATAATCATCCCCAATAAAATCATTGGTAGGTTAAGTGTTGAAACTATATTTCTTTGGTAGATTTGTTAATATATCACACTCATTTAAACCTTACTAGATTCCAAAATCAATGCGTACTAAAATGCATCACACTTAATCTAAAACACTTCACTGTCCCACTTTTTGTTTTCTATCCTGCTCTCTATATTTTGGTAATAAGTTATAAGTTGAAAATTCGTCCAATCACATGACAAAATATAAAAAACAGGACATCCTAGAAGGCACAAATGCCACTGTGAACGAACAAGCATATAAAAGTCAAGACAATAAGCAGATATAAGAGCCATAAAATCATATCTTTCACTTAATGGCCCAGATAATGGAAAAAAAAAAAACAGCACACAAATCATCTCATGGGAGATGCTGTTACTCTTTTTTCAAGCTTAATATGTTGACTATTAACCAATATATAGCTAAATACCCACGTACAGGACTTAAGACCCTTACGGTGTTTTAAATATTGGATAGCAATACAGAGAAGCAGACCACACAATCAATATAGTGGGAGAGTCACTATTCAGAAAACTTTCATTTACTATATTAGTTTATTATATAAATTCAATATTATATGTTAAACTTTATTTAGTTTTTAGTACTATTACTATTCAGTTTAATATTGCCAGCGTATCTTCTGTTAGACAATGCTACTGGTTGTTTATGTTCTTACAGTTGTCTGTTTTTGTTCTGACGTAGAGTAACTGTTTGAGGCAGTCACTATAATTTGTTTCCTATGTGGTTAGTGAAATGTTTTAGTTAAACAGATATGACTAACTTATTCTGTAAATTTGCTCTGTCTCTAAACATATATATTTAAATACACACATGTATATTTGTTTCCTATGTGGTTAGTGAAATGTTTCAGTTAAAAAGATATGACTAACTTATTCTGTAAATTTGCTCTGTCTCTAAACATATATATTTAAATACACAAACATGTATATTTGTTTCCTATGTGGTTAGTGAAATGTTTCAGTTAAACAGATATGACTAACTTATTCTGTAAATTTGCTCTGTCATTAAATACACGCACAAGTATATATATAAGTGGTTTTCTGTAAACAGAGTTTCACTATCCTGTCTGTATCCTCGACTATACTAATAAAATCAGTTTATCGGTGTTTAATATCATGGTACCAGAGCACGTCGACCCTTTAGCATGGCTTTCACTAGAAATATTGATGGTGATGTTTCTTCTTCAATGCCGGTGGTGATCTATACAGAAAACTGAAACAGTAATTAGAGCACATAGCCTTCATCAGTTTGTTTCTCTCTACATTCCTGTTTTTTTTAAGTAATGGTAATCAATATCACGTCAATCCAGCATATCTAGCTTTGGAAAAGCATGACCAATTCTTCTAGCTCAGCTTCAATCGTCCTTATTAAATTCTATGCTTGCCCAGGGTTCTTGGATCAACACATTCTTATAAAGTGAGGTACGAAACACACTTGTATTCCCATCATCAAATTTGAGTCAGAGCAAGACAACTTAGATCTGAACTTCACCATTCATTTCTTAAAATGTATCATCCACTATAAGATCATTATCGGACCACCCACAAATATCTAGTCTATCACTTGAGATTATCGGTTTTCAATTTTTTAAGATGACATCAAAGTCATTAGAAGTTTATCCCATTCATGGTTATGGGCTATCAGGTTCTACCATAATCACACTTTTGAGATGTTCAATCCTTAGCATGAGAAATATGTTAGAAGTACAAAGCCTACTAAAAAAATGGTTTATCATGTGCCTTTACTATCAAATTTATATCTAAGGTTTAAGCCTGAAGCATCACACAGCTAGAAGAGTTCCAAATAACTTTACCATCCTCAAACTATGCGCCCCCACAAACTTACATATCTGCTCTCCATACCACCAACAATTCGATTAAAACTGATAAGAAAAGCACCTGTCATGACATGTAAGGCTCTAAAGCACAAAAGTCATAGAGGGCACACCATTACTAGCATGTTAAGCAAACTGAATCCGGATCAAGACCTATAGTTTACTTCCAATCCGTAAACCTCTAGGAGACGAGCACCGAGAAAAAAATTTGATAGAAGTCAAAGATAGTTCATGCTAGCATTGAAGATAAACGCAGATAAAGGGCATGGAGGAGGAGGGGATACAATAAGAAGAGAAAATAACGCACCCCAGTCTTGCCAGGAATAGTGCAATGCCAGACCATCAAATTGACGGTGCCATCAGGGAGAGTTTCCGGTTTGGCAACGAAACCCTAAATTAAGAGAAACAAACATAGATTGTAACGGAAGTAGAATACAAAATTGAAGAGAAATAAGCAGAGAAAAAAATTAGGGAAAAATTAAACGATACGAACATGTGGATGGTTCTTCCGCCATGATTTTCGCTCCTCAGCAAGACGTCCACGGGCGATTCCAGACATGTTTCTGAGTGTGGATTCTCCGCTCCTAAAACCTGAAGAAGCAGAGTAGAGAAACAACAATGAAAAAAGATGGTTTTTCTGGCTTTATATATCTTTGTTTGTTGGATGAGTAAATAGTATAAACAATTGATTTTACCAAACCCTCTCTCTCAGTACAAATACAACACAGAACTCAACAAATCTGTTTTCTTCACCGCTTCCTTCTCTCTACAATAAAACCAACGCTCCTGATTTCATCTAAAACTGCGGATGCATTTGTCCCTTTATATTCTCTCTCCGTCAGGTATTCAAAAACTCTTCCTTATCACGCGTGAGAATCACGCTATTCTGCCCCCACACGCCATCACGTGACTTTTCGTTTGCTTTCTCTTTTTTTTTTCATTCTTACCAAACAACAAATATTTTTTCAAAAACAAAAAAAAATAAAGCCAAACTGTTTTTCAATTTGTTTTCACGAATATACCCTTTTTTGAAACAGATTGAATATATCTTTTTATTTTTCAAATGAATTTAAAAAAAAATATTTTTCATATAAAACGAATTATACAGTTTTAATTATAATTTATTGTTTTAAAAGTAAACAGTTAAAAATACATGTCTTGTTTAGTTTAAAAATAGAAAAATTAGTTTTATTTACTTTATAAATAACTAACGTAAACATGCGATCACATCTATTTACGTATTTATTAAATATATATGATATTACATTGTAGGTGATTAAATATGTGATATTATGTTATAATGTTATTTGATTAATATATAAAATAAAATTATATTTATTAAAAATAAAATATATCAGAAAAGATGAAAGAATAACCGTTGATAAATAAAAAATAAGAAAAGAAGCAGACGATTTTATAAAAAACATATAAAAGTAACGGTCAATTTTCAAAAATTTAATAAATAATTATATTTTAAAGGGTAAAATTGATATTTTGAAATGTGGACACAAAAGAAAAAATTATCTTTATATATTGTTATTGATTATTGAAAATACATATGCGTGTGTTCACTTCTTTATAGAAAAAAAACAATATAATTAAAAAGTTAAATATAAACAATTTTACAATTTAATTATAGATATTTTTATTTATTTTGTAGATAAATTTTATTTATTTAATTTATAAAAATAATTGATTTTAAAACATATTAAATTTAAAGATCAGCTAATTTTAAATAATACAGCACCTTGACGATATCTTCAAGAGTAAAATCTAAAAGAAAATATACCCCAAAATGGGAAATGCTTTTCTATATATAAATATAAATTTTTATTAGAAGTAACTATTTTAATTTTAAAAGTTAGCTAAATTCTAAAGAATGTCAAATAAAAAATACTAAAACTTATAAATTAAATATTTTAATTTAAAACAACAGAAAATTGCTAAAAAAATATGGAAATAAAAAGATGAATCCCTCATAGATATAATTTATAATTTTATTAATTGAAAAAATATTTATATGTATAAGCAACTTAGTAAGTTATAAATTGATTTATCTTTCTTTGTTTTTCTATTTCTAAAGATTTAATGTATAAAATAAAATATGTTTACCACGTGGGAAAAAACATTGTAAAAATTTCCTTAATAAGTTTAAAGTTCAAAAGAAAAAGTTAATTTAAAATGGAAAATGATTTTTTTTAATTTATAAAAGTATATATATATATATATACCGTAGAAAAAAGTGTTGGGATGATGTGTTGAACAGTACAGGGAATTGGATAAATTAACCTAATTTTTTCCAGAAAATAATTGATGAGGATGGGATTTTGATAGACATGCTTATTGTCTGTTTTGAATTATATCTTTGGATTGGTATTTATGATTGAGTTTAATTTCATTAAATTCTTTTTATGGGTTTGTTGTGTGTTCAGGACTATAGTAACTCTAGTATTGACCTGTGAGAGAGACTTTTCATAAATACATTAAGTATGTTCTGATGTCACACGTTTAGACGTAGGTTATAAAAGAAGGAAGATAAGAATATAGAAAACTTTCTTGATTATTTAAAGTAGACAAGACTATACAAATTTTATGTTTACTTCATTTTTTATAGACGAGTAATCATTGCATTTGAAGTATTGATTATTTATTTTAAAATATAGAAAATGTTTGTTACTTTTTAAAATTGTTTCGAAAGGTGAAAAATGGAAGAAAATAGGAATATATAAATTTTCTTCAACCTCAACTTCTGAACGAAGTGTGACCATTTGAAATAACGAAACAGATACATATTAAAAAGAAATTTGTCTAGGTCACCTTCTTTTATTTATACTGGAAAAAATACATGTGTTATATACATATGTATTTGTTTATTTTTATTGTACATCATTTATTTTATTTTAAAATATTATTGAATTTAAATAATTTTGATTTAAAAAGATAAAATGGTGAAATAATTATTTTGGTTTAAAAATAATTAAACCTAAATTAATGGTCCTTCAAGTGTAAAAGTAAAAATATGATTGTTTAAATTTAAAAGTGATTATTTAAAAGAATAGAATTATTATAAAACTTTGTGCATCAACAAAAGAAAACATTTATTTACATAAAGGCATACATATATATATATATATATATATATAAATGTTTGTTATATTTTAGTAAAATAGTTTTAAATTAATAAATCATCGTTATTGTGAAACTCTATAAAATGACATTTTAGAAGTGATAGAGATTTAAAAATAATGAGACTCGATTATTTTAATGTTAAAAGGTTTTAATATAAATAGAATCATTCTAAAGTAGTTTTGTTATTTTAAAACACATTATCTCTCCTATCTCTCTATAAACCACTATTCTATAACTCTCTGACTTCTCTCTAGGATTGTTGTCTCTCTGGTCATCTGATTGAAGAATCGAGATCATAGGATTGATCCTCTCGGTGAGCTCTTTAAGTTAGACCAATCAGTTTCTCCGTTCGCATAAGTTGAGTTTTTGTCCTCTTTTTGGTCTAATTATGTTTTCTCTCGCATGTGAGCCATCTTTCGTTTACATGTTGATCATCGATATGAGTTTTTGTTGATCAGTGATCATAATGGTAGGTCCTGATTGTTCTTGTGATGTTTTAATGTGTAGATAGAGCATCATGTGGAGTTAGATGCGTTTTGGTGTTCTTTGAGCGGTTTGGGTCTATAGAGTCGCTTTGTCAGGTAAGAGAAGTTGATAATTAAATTTAATTAGAGAATACAATGAATAGAATTGTGTGTAATAAGAATTGATTGTTTGAAGTGTGATGCAATGTGAATTGCTTGATGTTTGGTATAAGTGAAATTGTGATTGCATTGTGGAAATTGAGGTTGAATTGGAAAATGAACACTTGAATCATGGCTCTAATCGGTATCATCTCACTTTGCTTGAAAACCATTTTGAAAACTAGACAACACTGCCATTGAGGTGCCAATTTTGGTCATGAAATAAAGTGAAACATCTCCCAATGAAAACCATAATCTGTGTTGTTTTATGGTGTGAGGCTGAGCCTTAAAATTGAAGGTTGAGCCTTGAAAAATGCGAGAAGATTAACGTTGAAAAAATGCGAGAAGAATGAGGTTGAGCGCCATCCGAGCGGTGCCCCTGGGTTGGGCCCCTGCAGGTCTGAAACGAAATTTTAATGCTGAGGCTAAGCATTGGATATGAGCCTGAGCGCTGAGTTGCCAGATTTCATGTGTTTGTTGTTTTGATGTGTTTCAGTGCATTAACTGATCTGAAATGGATTATTTTGATTGTCTTGATATGCTTTGAATGAGATTGGGATTAGGTGAATGTGGATCTGTTGTATGTGAATTATGAAGGAGTTTCGTGAAAAAATTCTAAGTGTGGATGAGGTAGTGTATCCAAGGACATAAGGACTCGGTTTTGGTATGTATCCTGACGCTCTAATGACCATTAAGGCTCATGTAGAGTATAATGAGTTATGTCGTGAGGAGTAGCAGGAGGGCGTAGCCATTGCTCTCAATCAAGTCTTTGGTGCGAAGGAGACTTACCTAGTGTGATGATTGGGTGATAACCCCTTGAGGCCAAACTCTGCAGAGTTTGGGAATCATACACTGGTGCAAGCCACCAAGAGGTTCGATGTCACTTGCTTGTATCCGGATAATTGAGTTTAGTGTCAATTGTATCTTTGTTTATATGTATGCTTATGTGTGTTATGTTGGTAAACTCGGTTAAGTTTTCATATGAATATTTCCTTGTTTACATTAGCTTACCCTTGTTTTTTGTGTTTCTGTCTCGTGATGTATGTTTTCTTTTTGCGATGATCACCTTTTGGTGGGAGCAAATGTAGTTGCAGTGTTAAAGACACTTATAGAGGATGAGGAGCCATCGTTTTAGGTTGAGGAGGAGGTTTTCAGTGGGAGCTTTAACAGTGGTCAGTTTAAGCATAGAGTTTACTAGTTTAGTTTAGTTTAAGTGTATAATTGATATATTTTTATGGTCATCTCTTTTGTAAGATTATATTAATATATTGTGTACTCTGGGATTATCTGGTTTAGAACTATGATGAAACTCCATATTTTTATTAGTTTCAAGTTGCTAAAAATGAGGATGTTACAATTTTAAATATAAAAATTATGAAAATAATTATTTTAATTTCAAAATTATCAAGAATTAATTTGAAATATATGTATATATATATGGGCGGAACATGTAACAGGGGAGTGACAGCTCCCCAAAATTTTTATAACTTATATTTTATACATATTTATATATTTCTTAAAATTATATTTTGATATTTTTTATATTAAGTTTTTATTATGAAAAAATAAGAATAAAAAATAAAACAAAGATAAAATAAAAAATTTAATGGATACAATGATTTATAAAAGAGATTAGAGTTTTTTTTTCTGGTTATAAGATCATTTCACCATGTAAGTTATCACAGAAGTATGTGAGAAAAAAGAAATACAGAGAAATATATTGGTGTAACAGAGATTTCATAACACATAAATTGAGATTGAAATATACATTTTCGCATGATAATTCAGATATCAAGCTTAGTAGTATCTTATTATGATTTGTGTATGTTATATTTATGATTCTTTTTAGGATGTTTCTCACAAATTGGTATAAATCTCAATTATGATTTTAAGGATTCTTTATGAAATTTGTATAAACCCCAAATATATTTTTTTCCAAATTAGTATAACCATTAATTATGAGATTTAGGGATTTTGTGTTTTTCGCGCTGTCGATGATAAATTGTTTAAAGTTTGAAATTTATAGAGTGTTGCTTATTTAAGAAGAGTGGTATGAGTTTTGTTACTTTTTGCAATGTAAATGTGATAGTTTCGATTTGTGAATATAATTTTTATCTTTTCTAAATAGGTGATAAGTGATAAATTGATATTAGAAATATGACGATAAAGAGTAAAAGAATTTATTTTTTTTTTAAGAAAAAAGTTTATGATAAAGATGAGAAATAATGCATCTATGTTCATTAAACTTGAGAAATTGAATGAGAACCAAGAATTCAAGACAAATAAAAAATAAATCTCTAAAACTCATATAGTTACATATAATGAATTTAAAAATTCATTAGAATGTGATCCGGAAGAAACGTTCTCACATTTGAGAATACCCACAAAATCAAATTAATGGTATTCGTGGTTTGAATTCTACTATCATGTGTGTTTGTTTTAAGTAGGGAAAATGATTTTTTTTTTTTAACTAAAACAATCTAATTTGACATCGTTTCATTTTTTGTTCAATTTCTGCCAATATATATATATATATAAAAGAAGAATATCTTATGATGGAATATATTATGCATATTTGAGAAGTTATAAATAAGCTTAATTATGTTTTAAATCCATTATAAATTTGAGAATTTTTAATTAAATTTTGGATAATTTTTTGATGGTATATTGAGTATTCAATAAACTAATATTTTCAATTAAGTGTTGTTAACTTTTTTTCTGTTAGCAGTATGATGTGATTTTGAAAGGACTAACATATGGTTATTATTTTGTCATATTACTTCGCTAAGTCATGGTCACATATCATTTTACTATTTTGTTGTTTTAAAAATTTATAATTATATAATTATATAATTTTAATATTTAATTATTTTAATTTAAATTTATATAATTATACAATTATGATTTTATAAAATATAAAATTAGGATATATTTTTAATTTTTATTCAATTCATAAAATCATATATACGAGTTTGAATTAAAATAATAAATTATTAAATTATAAAACTATAAAATTTAAAAATTTAAAAATTATAAATTACAAATTATAAAATTTTTAAATAATTAATTAATAAAATGATATGGGTGACAATTTAATTTAATAAGATGACATGATAAAATAAAACATAAAGATTATTGAATACTTAATAGAACAAAGATTTATCAGGTCTCAACTGAAATTTCTCAAATATGTAAATGACTTAAAACATAATTAAATCTTATAAATATTATTGAGATTAATTTAATAAATTTATTTTGCATACATACTTTTACGAGAAATAAAACCAAGTTTTATTGGAGTATTGATTAAAAATTATTTTAACTTGCTTATTGTTATGTCAAAATTTTATTATGCTCAAACATTGTTTTAATATTAGGTTTTAATAATATTATTTAATATCTAATGTATTATTCTTTATTTAAGATTAGAGATAATAAACTGGGATTTAGTGTGTGTATAAGCACTAAAAAGTCAATTAATGAACGTTGTAAGTCACACTCATTTCTTTGGTAATATTTTTTTTTCTTACATTTTATAGAGTATTAAAAAGGTTTAAAATGTGGTAGCATTCAAAATTTTATGTTTTTTCGTTGGATGAAGTTTTAATTTCATTTAACAAAACTTATGTTTTCCAACGGTAATCCAAACATACACGTAGCTAAATTTATCAAAATTCGACAAGTTAATTTGTCAATCTTCTTTAGGAAAAACAAAAAATTAATTATTATGTAGTAATTTTCGTATTCACATTTGTTTTTAATTTTATCATTTAAATATAACATTTTAAAACTAAAATAATTATTAAAAATATTTATATTTAATTCATATATTTTGTTTATCTTCTTTTTTTGTCTATAATTTCTTATTTCTACTTTACCATTTACATTATAATTATTTATATCTTATTTTTTGAAAGACTAACAATTATTTTTACATGTTTTCTATAAAACTATTTTAATAATTTTTTGTTTAATTCATTGTCAATTGTTTTATCTACTTTACTCTATTTATCCTGCATTATTTTTAATAAATATAAATTTATTTTGTGTATTAATTTAATAATATTACAATATCATCACCTACTAATATAATATCATATATATTTAAAAAATGACTTTAACATATGTTTACCTTAATAATTATAATAACAATAATAATTTGTATTTTAATTTTATTACTAAAACAACAACAATAATTTTTATTATTTTTCATTGCTCCATCCCTCTTTCTCTCTTACCTTGTTTTCTCTTTCTTTCTGATTTCAGTCCAAAATTTCCCTTTTCACCTTGCTATTTCCTCTTTCACTTTTAAGCCTTCTGTTTTGTTTAAGTAAAAGACTGAAAGAGAGTGTAAAAAAAATAGATTTCTTCAAACCCTTTTGCAAAGCGAGAGAACAGTGATTAAGCAAACATACCACGAACCTCATCCAAATATTGGGCCTTGGATTTTCTACAATGGCCAATATCCTATTAGTTTTCAAGGGTCATTTCTTCCTGCATCTCCATAATTTTAACTTACACCCTAAATTTTACTATGCATTATGAAATACACAAAGTTATATATTTTAGACTGTAAAATTTTAAATATATTTTTGATATTTGAAATATAATTTTTATACTTTAGATCGTATACTCCAAATACGAAAATTATATTACTAATTATATATTTTATAATATAAAAATGAAAATTTCATTTTGAATTGTATGTTTCAAAATATAAAATTTATATTTCAAATTACATAATACAAAACACAATATTTACGAAAATACAAGTTAAAATTAGAAAGGTGCAAGAAGAAATTGTCCTTTTCAAAGGTCCTTTTCCTCTCCATAATTTTCACAAGGTGAGAAAGGGCAAACACATCTTCAATAACTTATTACCGATTGAGTAATTTAAGAGATATTATTGATGTGTGTCCGTAAAGCATTAATATATTCGTAATACGGATTGATCAACTTGAAATTATTGTTTAAATTGAGCAATTTGAAACTCTTTTCATTACTAACAGAATTAAATTATTTTAATTTTATAATAAAGATAAAACATGAACTGCTCCATGTATATAACATATGAATTTCGATTCTAGCATATTACTACAATAAAAATCGATTTTAGTTGGAATTATATTTCGCATTGCCGTAGGTTTTAACATGTTAAATGTGTTATTCGCGGTTTTGAATAATCACTATAATTTATCTCCAGTTTCATAACTCCTACTAAAATTAACTTTTTTGTTGTTGTATATGGTCAGTCTATCAACAAGATAAATATAAATCATATAATTAATTTATCATATTTTATTTGAGAGCCTGCAGAATGAGGAAAGTTTCAAAGGGTCCAGAGCAAACAAAAGTAGCAAATGGTTTTTGATTTGAGTTGAATTTATGGACGTTTGACTTCTTAACTTGAAATTTCATAAATATATATTTTTTAACTCCGTCAATTGATATTAAGAATACATATGATATTATTTTAAAAAATATTTTTTAGACACCATGTAAGAATTATTATGTTAACCATTAGAATGATAATTAATGTTGTGATATTTAATTCTTTAGGTTATACTTTGTTGATAATTTGACTTGGACACCTAAACTTTATTTTTGTTGTTGTCAATTTATGTATTTTTTTTGCTTTGATAGTTAATGAGAATGTGAATGTGTTTGATTGGATTAAGGATTATAAAGTCTCATATTTTTTTGTTTAAAATGATTAAAGTGGATGTTATTAATATGGTTATCTAGATGATTTGGAGTATGAGAAACCTATTAGATTTTATGTTTTAATTGTTTTTATTTTTGTTATTTTTCAAATTAAAGAGTTAGTATGTATAAACAAGAATCAACATAATAAACATATCAGTTATTGTGTCTCTAAATTTTTAGTACTAACATTTTTCAGTATTCAAACAAGAGATGATATTATTGTTTATAAATATCATATAACAAGTCACGTATATTAATTGATTTAAGGTGAATGTTAATAGTACTGCTAGGATTTGTTCTCGTTTGATTCCATGAATTCGTATTTGTAAAGGAACTCAAGGTGGAAAATGTTGGTTTATTTATGTTGAGTTTTAGAGATTTATTTACGTTTTCGAGTACGTTTGAAATGAAGATACCAGAGACTTTGATCGGAAAGTAATTATACTTTAATATAGTTTGTCATATAATTTTCTTGATTAACACATGTTTTCTTGAAGTCTCAGAAGATAACATTGATTTAATTACTATTGAAAAGGATAAAATATAGAACGTGAAAATTAGCCTCTAATCATATATATTAAATCAATTTTATATGTGAAATTGTTCATCTTAAACACAAAATTTACATGACATGTTATAAAACAGTATACGACTCTAAAATTTAGATATTATAACCCAATTCAGCTTACACAACTAACTAAAACTAAAGTAACAATTGCCACCAACTTAAATTATTATGACTAACTCGTACCCTTTTAAGTAGAAAACTGTTCTTTTAAAGAGAGCAGTGGCTGAAAAACTAGCCTTAAACACTATCTTACAAAACCCCATACAACTCTTAAGTTTTAGATTTTCTTAACACCACTAATACTTTTTTTCACTACCACATTGTTAAGAGCTGAAAATTGCTTTTTTAAAGAAAGCAGAGTCTGGAAAATAAGTCCTCTTTGACCGTGATTCCTTTCATCTTTACATTTAATCTTGCAGTGTCAGCAACTGAGGCAATAGTCGTAGCAAGTCAGAAGTAGTTGCACAGTTGAATACTTCAAGAAAGAAGTACACGTTTTTTCTTTTTCTTTTCTTCGGATTCTCACTTTCACTCAAACATGTCATCACTAGCGCTTCTTTTTACTCTCATGTCGTTGTTGTATAACCAATTACAAAAGACGATGAAGTTTTTGAAGGAGATGAAACATTGCAGCAGGTACTAAGTCCCCTTCAAAGGTTGCTACTTTTTTCAGAAGTTGCCAATATCCCAAAGGGGTTACTTAGAAACCAAAGCTTAAATCACCAAGGAAAAGCGACTTCCAGCTTGTAATTAGATATTGGGTCGCTACACCTTCTCTCTCACCTTAAATCCAACCACCCCAGCATCCTTATTCCTCATCCTTATTTGCTTCACCACAAAAACATCATTCACAACTTAAACAACACATATATTTGGAATTAACTGTTCCAGAACACCAACTGCATAAATCAAGCAAAACCAAATTCAACACAACAAAAACAACTACTACTCTCATTAACATTGTTTTCAATTGTAAACACAACCTGAAAGCAAGGATATATATGGTCATTGTAGGGTCACTCTCAGTAATCTTTTCCCTTCTCATTGCTTACACTCTTTCTTCTTCTGATTTAAACCAAACCTTCTCCCCCAATTCTCCCCCAGAGCTCAGAATCTGCAGCTCTACATTTTTCATTCAACATGAAGAACACTAACGGCAACACAAAATTCATTCTTCTCCACCCATATATCCAGAAACAAGGAAGCTCCAACCGTCTATGGCTTCTTGCCTTCATATCCTTCTTCACCCTCGCCTTCCTCGCCACCCTCATTTACACCAGAGACACAACCTCATCCATCACCACCACCACCACCTCTTCCACCACTTTATCTACTTTCACCACCACCCCTTTGCCTTCCTCCGTCATCAACACCCTCCTCCACTATGCCTCAAAATCCAATGACACCTACCGCATGTCCCACTCAGATCTCAAAACCATCTCCGACGTGCTTCGAAAGTGTCCGTCACCGTGCAACTTCCTCGTCTTCGGCCTCACCCCAGAGACCCTCCTCTGGAAAGCCCTCAACCACAACGGAAGAACGGTTTTCATCGATGAAAACCGGTACTACGCCGCGTATTTCGAAGAAAAGCACCCCGAAATCGATGCCTACGACGTGCAGTATACGACCAGAAGAAGCGAGATGAAGGAGCTGATTGCCTCGGCTAAAGAACAGTCGGGAAACGAGTGCAGGCCGGTGCAGAATCTTCTGTTTTCTGAGTGCAAGTTAGGACTGAACGATCTTCCGAACCACGTTTATGAAGTGGATTGGGATGTGATATTGGTGGACGGGCCGAGAGGTGACTGGCCCGACGCCCCCGGCAGAATGTCGCCGATCTTCACCGCCGGCGTGCTTGCCCGGAGCAAGAAGAGTGGGAACCCGAAGACGCATGTGTTTGTGCATGACTTCTCGGGGAAAGTGGAAAGGGTTTGCGGGAACGAGTTTCTGTGCAAGGAAAATTTGGTGGAGACAACGCACTCTTTGGGACACTATATTCTGGAAAAAATGGAGGAGAGTAGCGTGAAGTATTGTAAGAATCATAACCATTCATCAGGGTCTGCTTCTTCTTCGTCTTAGTTGGTGTAATCTTCTTCAACGTTACAATAAGCTTTATGCAGCAGAAGTATATCATATCAGAGTCAGGCATGTGGATATTTATGATCGTTTTTAGTTCCATTGTTTACTTCTTCGCTGGAGCTTGTAAAAGATAATTCTTTCTTTCTTTCTTTTTCTTGTAACTGCTTCAAACAATTCCTGCTTCTAAGTGTCAGTGAGGATATGTTGATATTACTGTGTAGATTGTAAAAGGATAATTCATAATTCAAGGAATACAGATATCTCAACACTGCTTCAATCTCACAGGACGAATTGAAGGTAAAAAATGAAGATTAATCTGGATCATTTTGGATAACGTCACGTAATTCCTCTGTTGGTTCAGTTCATGGATTTAGCCTCGTTTATGTCATTATATCAGTAGCAGTAACATTTTCAATTATGTATACATACATAGCATTAGCAGATATTCATGATTTGTTGTTAGAAATATAAGAGTAAGACTAAATACGATGAGAAAGTAGAGCCCTTTATAAAGATATAAATCTATAAACTCATCATTTTACAATTTTAAATCTAGAGTGATGTTAAAGTGTCATTGGTATTTATTCTCCTAATAATTTGTTCTCTAAGTCATATCTCCTCTGTAAACCTAACGGGTGGTTAATTGTTCTGATCAATTTTTGGGATGAAAATGTTGCAAGTTCAGTTTTTTTGATTAATCTGGATGGCAATTGTATATAATAGAATTTTTAGCATATAGACATAAACACATATCATTAGCATATATTTTAATTTTTACTCCTTTTTACCTATAACTTTTTTATTTGAAATAATTTATAGTTTATTTGTATATGGTTGTATATCTCGCGGATTTTTTTATTTCTTTTGCTGATGTGTTTTGTTATTTTAAAGATTTTTCAATTTACCCTTTTAACATTATTTGTATCATGTTAGGGGGCAAATTAACTAAAGCAAGAAAAGTAACAGTAAGTAGATAATCTTTAGATGTATATGTTATCTCATTTTATTTTATTTTATTAATAAATTTTCAATATAATAACAAATGATGGATAAATTTAAGAAAATTAGCATAATTAAAATGTCACTAAAATGTCAAAGTTCGATAATAATACCTAATGCCTAATAGAACTTTATTAGAAATATATTATCTCATGAATAATAGTAGGTTGACACACTTAAACTCATTTGACATGTTTTTTATAATGGAAAAATAAATTATAATTTATGTAACCTCATAATTTTGTAACTTGCAGAATTTTGTACTTTCTACTATTTTTTTTTTCTTTTACATAATTCATTTAACTTTTTTAACTGTGTTGTATCATATTGGCGAATGAATAAAGGAAAATTGTAACAGCTAGGAAATCTTTGAAGACACATTATCTTTTCTACTTTATTTTACCTGTAAATTTGTTACTTGAAGTAATTTAAAATGTATTTACTCTTAATTTTGTATCTTGCAGAGTCTCTATTTTTTTTCCTGATAATTTTGTCATATTGGAGATTTTTTTTTTCTCTAAATTTTGTAGTGATCTTTCATATGATATTTAGATTAACTAATTCAAGAAATTGGTATGTGCGCTTGTAAAAGACGAATTTTATTAATTTTCTAAATCTTTTATATAATGATGCAATTGTTGGAATAAATAACTAATCTCCACATTCCCAAGTTTAATAATATTTAAGCCTGATAGTATTTATAACCAATGTAATGTAATTTTTTTTTAAATTATCATTTTTTAAATATTTAACGCAATTGCGTTAAAAAAATAAATTAAAATCACTTATAAACTGATTCTAATTAATCCATGCGTTACATAGTTAGAATCACATAATTCACATACATAGTAAAAACAATAACTAAAAAAAATGACCTTGTACTCTGACCAGATTGAAACGTAGTAGTTGTTGAACCACCTAATTTTTTATGTTAATTATTAATAATTAAGAAATGATGACATGTCAAAATAAGAAAAAAAGGAAATCAAACCTCTTCTTGAAAATTATACTAGCATCTTCTTCTTGAAAACAATTTTGTGAAAAAACTTAACTAAAAATGTTTCCGTTAAAATAGTGAAACGAAATCGACGAATAAGAAAAACGAGGCTTGCACCGGATCTGTACGCTCAAGAAAGCAAAACGTTAAGGCAAAGGCAATGGAAAAGCAAACAACTACGCAAATTTAAAACGAGGTAGGACCCTTCAGTGTTTCAACTTATCAACCGAATCAATTCCACACCCACCCATTTTGACTTTGCCACAGCTTTTCCACTCAGAATATCAATTAAATCATCCACCTTAATTCCATAAAACTCGCTTTACCAAACACACAAGTAGAAGCCAGAACAAATATCTGCTAATTTCTTAATGCGAAACATGAATTTAATGTTTTAAACATTAAACTAAACAGACATTAAAGACGTTAAACGAATGTACTAACGTTCCAACAAGACTTTTTATGCCAGAAGAAGCCAAAGGGTTGAAACTAAAATTGCATTAAAATTCTCTTTCTTCGCCCTTTACCCATCATCACTCACCTCACCTTCTTCCCAGTTCCATTCACTATAATTTTCCCTTCTAACTGGCAATTGCCAAGTGCCAACCACTCTCTTCTTTTAGTCAACCTTCTTTGACTCCGTCTTTTTCATCCATTAATGCTGAGAGAGACCATGAGCATCCAAGACCAGAACCACATGTAAAGCAATCAACCAGAAAGGAAAAGGAAAAGGAACAATACCAACCCCACTTCCTCCTTTCTTCTTCTTTTTTCTCTCTCTTTAGATTTGAATCAGATTAAATTAAACCCGTCACCAAATACTCCATCTTCACCCTTTTTCAAAAGAAAAATATCGATGGGTGGATTCAGTGTCGGTCGGTCCAAGTTTTGAAGAGATCAGAAAAGGAAAAGGAACACAATTGTATCGAACATGTGAACACATGGAAGGAACACCTACCCATCAATTAATTAATCTCCTTCGAGAGTAAAATTTTCAAGTGTACAAGCCATGAATGGCATGATCAGAATATAGAATATACTCTGTGATGGGAAATCGGTGATTAATTAATCAGCTAAGAAGATTCTAGGATAAGATTAGTGGTAGCTTCGACTGCAGAGAGTGTGTGATTGTGTTCACCTTCATAGGTCACTACCAACATAGAAGGGTCATCCAGAGCCCTCTCTACATGCTTCCGCGCTGGACACCCTCTAACACTGCTGCACTTGTAATAGCCCCTGCAATCAATAATTCAACACAAAAATAAACCTCACTTCACCTATTCAAAATTAACTCCACAACAGAACATGGGAAATGACAGAAACCAAGCGATGATGATAAGATCTTTCTAAATTTAGTCACACGGGAAAGAGAAAAAAAGGGGAAACAAATGAACTTAACAAAACAAGGGTACGTTTTGAAATTTGAAATCGAAGGGTGAAAGAGCAAATTAAACGATGGAATGTTGTTCTATGCACCTTGGATGAGGAGATCCTTTAATGGGTTTCTGTCCGTATTTCCTCCAAGAATAATCATCTGGCGGAATATCAGCCATCTTCAAACTTATTGCGGGTACCCTCACCACCCTCTTCAACCTCATTTTTCTGCTGCATATCACCAATCCAAAATATAATGCATCAGAACCAGACATCACAGAAACAGTTTCCTTTTCCAAACAATTTTTAAAAAGAGAGAAGGATTGACATATAGCTACCTCTTCTTTGAGCAATGGCATCGGCTAGAGGAACTGCCGCACTTGGCAGAACCCAAATTATCAGAGCTGCACTTCCTCTTCAAGGAAGAGGTAGAAATAGGAGGCTTTCCCGCGGAGGAGACCTGAGAGAGATTCGTGATCTGAAAAGGCGTAGCGGCCGCAGGCGACGAGGAAGAGGGCTGTTTAGTGTCGGTGTCGCCGGTGAGGGAGGAGACGAAGGAATTAGAATAAGAGAAGTTGATGGTCTTGGAAGAGTCCTTTGTCTCAATCGGTCCATTTTTGGGGATGAAAGGGTGTTCGGTGGGGGGCGGGATCTGCTGCAGCGGCGTTGCACGGTAGAATCTGGGTTCGGAAGGAGGTGGAGGAGGAGGAGGAGGAGGAGGCACAGGGGCTCTTCTGAAACGCGCGTGACCGGTTCTTGTTCGGCCGAGAAGCGAAATGACCTTCTTGAACTTGGAAACCGCCACGTCAGCGACAGCTCCGTAATCGGATTCAATTTCCATGGAAGACTTTGAATTGGTCGCGTGCGATTGTTGTTGAAGTTGTTGGAGCTGAGCGTGTGACAGCAACCTGATGAGCTTCTCCACGCTCTCTAGCCCTGACGCGGCTTCACGAACCGCATCCTCTTCCGCGAAAGTGTCGTTCCTATAACCCATCATCAGCTCCACAGGCATAGTTGCATCAAAGAGAGAGAGAAAGGGTTCGGAAGGAGATGGTGAAGACCAAACCAAGATAAAAGAGGGTCATAGGGTACCCTGGTCAAGTCATGCCAAAACAAAATTTAAATATTAAATAAAAAATTAAAAAAATTAAAAAAAACGATAGTGGCTTGTTTGGTCCACTAGGTCACTGTACTGTCACGCTAGCTAGCTAACCCTACTCGTCTCGTCCCTGTTTCCGTCAAAATTTGGGTGACATTGCTTGCATCTGTTTAATGTACTAAAATATGTATGGATATGTATGTAAGATCCAAACGCTGAAACAAACAGGGTATTTTGGTCTCTGCGGACTCAGAAAAAGAAAAGAAAACACTTTTTTTTTTATAAATTTTATTTTTTCAATGAGAAAAAGCATCTGAAGGAAGTGTGAGTAGTGGGGAGATATTGACTTTTTATGGCCCCTGGGTCCCACCAGAGGGTTATTATTGATCCCAGCGACATTGGGGCTTTAAAATCAGGTCAAAGGCATTGTTTTAGCCGTCTGATCTTTGAGAAAAGTTTGAGGATCCGTTGGTTGCCAGCTTAGGTTGTAGTTGACTTGGATAGACGACCTTCCTTGCCGTGGATTCTTAATGCTTGTTTTTGTCGTCTTTGTTTTTATATTTTTTTCTCTCATCTTGTCCTTTCTCTCCGCCTCTCTCACTCTCATTCCTCTCTGTCTTCTACGTTTTACAACATGTATTTTTCTTCTAACGGTATTCGATAATTTTTGGTTAATTATGATTTTAGTTTCTGAATTTTGGTTAAAAATTGAAAATCGTTTTTAGTCGAAATTTTAATAAATTTTAGTTTTTAAATTTTAAAAATAAATGAATATAGTCTTTTGAACCTAATTATGTTGACTTTTTTCAATATATAGAATGTGTTTCATGTTAATATTAAAATTGTTTACACTGTTTGACACATTCTCGGCTCAATATTTATTGAGAAATACTTTCGAAACCTAAAAAAAGTTAAAAAAATTGGGTTAAAAAAATTATATTCATTCATTCTTAAAGTTTAGGGACCAAAATTTATCAAAATTTTGACCAAGAATAAATTTCAATTTTAAGTCAAAGTTCAGAGACTAAAAACATACTTAACCCGCCAATTTTTAACAGTTTTTTTTCTCGTAGATTTTCAAGATTTTTTATATACACTACAATTATTCTATAATAAAATCATGGATTAAATATATATATTTATCTTTCAATTTTTTTAGTAAAAATTGGAATTAGTTTCTCTTAAAAATCTTGAACTAATATAGTCTTTTATCTTTATAGATACGTGAATTTAGTCTTTTAAATCAATTATTTTTAAGTTTATTTGACGTTTCAAGCATATTTTTTAACTAACATTGAAGTGGACATATATAAAATAGTATAAAAAATAAACTAAAATACTATAATAAAATGTTTTTGAAACATCAAATAAACCTTTTAAAAAATTTGATTTAAAAAATTAAATCTATACATTTATAAAGATAATGGATTAAATTAATTAAAATTTTTTAAAATAAACTAATTCTAATTTTAATTAAAAATTGAAGACTAAAACATATTTAATCCTAAAATTATTTATATCTAACATAATTATTTAAGTTTTTATTTTCAATTTGTACGTAAATAAACTTATTTAATTTTTCTATTCCTGTAGCTATTTGTAACAAACTTGTGGAAACAAATCTTATTTCTAAATAACAGTCATTACTAGTATAATAATACGATGAAAAATAAGTCATTTAGTTAAGGAATAAATAAATCATTGAATTGAATACTAACATCCAGTAGGCGTGACATTAAAAAATATATGTGATATTATATTAATAAGTGATGATAATATAATATTATTAAATCAATATATAAAATAAAATAAAATATATTAAAAAATATAAAAAAATAACTATTGATAAATAAATAAAAATAAAAAAGTTTGTAAAAATAATAATTAATTTTCAAAAAATTAATAAATAATTATATTTTAAAAATAAAATTAATATTTTAAAATATAAATATATAAAAAAAATTCTCTTTTTATATATTGTTATTGATACCAGACATTATTTTTCTCTCGAACAATACCCAAGGTAATAATAACTGTATAAATACATTTTGACACATTTTATTAACATTGGTACACTAATTTAAAGTATTTTTCAGAAACTGAAAAGCTATTTAACATGTTGTCTAATATTGGAATGGTTATTTGTATAATTATTTTACTCGCAATATTATTTAGAAGAATAACAATTATCGGTGCTATCTAAGATCTTTGAAATTTTTAGTTGATTCTCAAAAAATTATTTCGACCACAAAGTAAATTCATCACAAAACGAGTTAAGATTTGTTTTTTGTTTTTAATTCTACAATGTTGTTGTAAGCCCCTTTTTCAGTGTATAAGAGTTTTGGGCCTGACCCTTCGTAGGCCCAAGGGCAGCCCTTCTGAAGGACTCCCTACCCTACCAGTCCCCTTACAGTTTCACCTCACTTCTGTTTTCAGAAAAACAGCCTTTCCCTCAACCTCTCTACGAAAGCAGAAGTCCTCTGCTAGGGCACGACCTTCATCCACCTTCGAGCTAACGAAACTCATCTAGTGCCTTCCGGTAAGTCGAACTCTGACCTTGTCCTTCTCCTTCTCCAGTTCAAAGGCTAGTAGTCTTGTTTTGGGTTCTCCCTAGCACCCCTTTCTCAACTCTGTGTGGATCTGTTTTCAGCTCCGTACCCTGCCCCTGTACTCCACTACCTTTCTTGGGCTGCTACTCTTTTCTGCTAGCGTTTAACAAGGTAAGGGGAGCTAGGTTTTCAAGTTTAAAGTTATTGTGGCATGCTTATATTCTGTTCTATGTTGTGGGTGCTTGAATGATGTTGAAATCGTGAAATAAATGGTTGGCTATATTCTGTATGTTGCTCTGTGTCGTTTTTCTACCTTGCATGTGTGTTTGGGAGTGGATCTGGGCGGTTTCCGCCATTGCATGTGGGTGGACAGTGGTGACCTCTGCTATTTTCGCCCAAGCGAGCTCGTCTCGCCTAGGCGAGAGTACCAGAGAGCTCACTGCCACGAGAACTCGCTTAGGCGGCCCTTTCCCGTTTTGAGCGACGCATAGTCTCGCTCGGGCGAGAAGGCCTCGCCTGAGCGAGATATCGTGAGGCCCCCATGTCGCGCGTCTCGCCTAAGCGAGAATCCGCTGTGTTCTGTGAGGACAGCATCTCGCCTGAGCGAGATTTCGTGGAGACCCCTTTAGCTTATCTCACTTGGGCGAGAATCCGCTGCACCAGGAAGGTCAGCGTCTCGCTTGAGCGAGTGTGCGAGTGGGTGCTATGTTTTCTTGGCTGTTAAATGATTTATTGCATGCATTGTTTTGATTGTTCCTCTTAAATCTGATATGAGTGAATATACTTGGGTGTTTAGATTTTATGAACGAAATTTGCATGCTTGGTATGGGATTTATCATGGGTTGTGGTTTCGCGATGCTTTAACATGAAAATTGGATGAATGACCAAAAAGAGGTGGGAATTGTATGAGAAACATGATTGTGATGATGAGGTAGGCGTAATTCCATGAGTCCCATGGGGAGACTTTATGGTGGCGTGTAGTGTATATATTAAGATAAGGATTCAAGTAAGGATCGCATCCCGAAACTCTAAAGGGTCAGTGAGTCTCAAGTAGAGCAAACTGACCCAAGTGGTGAGAGTAGCGGGAGGCCCTAGTCTTTGGCAGGATAATGGCCTTAGACACTTAAAGGCTAACCTTGTGAGTGGTAGGGTGAAACCCATTGGCAATGGCTCTGCAGAGCAGTAGAGGCCACCACAAGTGCAAGCATCCAGTGAATCCGATCTTAATATATGTATCCGGATAATCGAGTCATAGTGTTTGCTTGCTTGTCATAACATGAATTATGTGCCTCTGTGTTGTATGTCTGGGAATGTTTACGCACTTATTCCTTTATACCATGATAAGTCTTATATTACACTAGCTTACCCTTGCATGTTTGTGTTTGTTTTCCGTTATGTTTTCTCTCTTGCGATGATCACCTTCTGGTGGGAGCAGATGAGAGGGAGATTAGAGATGGATCCGGGAGACACAGCGGTGCAGCTTAGTTTCATGGCCATGAGGCCTTTTGTATTAGTTGCCTTGAGGGCAACCCTTTTGCAAGACCGTTGAACTTTTAAATTTCCTTTTGCTTAGGACTATGTGGTATGCCTAAGTTTCTTTTAAGTGACTCCGGATGACTGTAATAATTACCCTTCTTACGTTTCATGTTTATTCGATTGGCTCTCGTTATCAAAATTTTATGACGCTTTATTTGGTAGATTAATCTATTAAAAATGGGACGTCACATTGTTATTTTCGTATTTGTGTTTGAATGATGTTAATTTAATGTACTTTTAAAAAAAAAAATTGAATACATTTTTAACAGCTTAAATTTGAATAAAATTGTTTAACATTTATTCTGCAATCAATGTACTGATTACCAGTTAACGAACACATAAATTTAATAAATATATTGATCTGAGTGAACAGTTACGTACTCCATTATCACCAAAATAGAAGAACAGTCAAAAGTATCCATCGTACTTTCTGTCATTTAGTTACTACCTGTATAAATCAATGATCTTACAAGTACTATTAATGTTAGGTTTGAACATTGAGTTTATAATATATAGAGAGTGAGAGAGTAAATAAGTTTGTTATTTAAAAATTGATCTAATCTAAAATTGTTATTTTTTGGAGTTAATATTGAATATCAACCTTTTTAGCAAATATGGAAATTTTGTTATAGCATGTGATATCAATTTTTATCTTGGTTTAATTATATTCTGAGTCTTTAATAAATTTAAATTTTTTTAATTTTATTTCTAATATTTTTTGTGATTTATTAAAATTTTAATATTTAAAAATTTTCAATTGAGTAATAATTATTAAATACTTTTGTTAATATTATTATGTGTCAGTTATCTCACACTTTTATCTTTTTTGAATGTTACAACTATCACATTTTCATAAAATTGACGAAATCTTTTCCAAATATCGATTGTATTTAGCGAAATTTGTTTTTAACTTTAACTAAAATTATAAATTTCAAAACAAAAAATAAATAAATCACTAAAATTTTAAATATATAACTATAAAATTTTAAATTTTAAAATTTTAAAATTATAAAATTTACAATTTCATAATTCTGTATTTTTATAATTTTATAATTTTATAATTTTATATTTATATAATTTTATATTTTATAATTATGAAATTATATATTTTTTGTAATTTTTTGATTTGTTAACTTTTGTAATTTTATAATTTTGTATTTTTGCCTTTTCTTATTTTTAATTGTATAATTATAATTAAAAAAATTTAAATCATTAAATGCAATCCATATGTTTGAGAAAGATTTTATCATCACGGTCTATTGTAACTGAATGTCATGTAACACGAGGATAGTGCAAGATAATTATCAGATCATAAAATTAACAAAACATCAATTAACTATAGATCATAATAATTTAATAGAGACTTAATTGGACGTTTCTAAATTTATAAAGACTGGCAACATAACTAAGATTTTATTTTTCATCAATGTATTATAATATAAATGACAAATAATTTTATTATTACGATAAATTTAAATAAGAGGTTTATGATTCTCCCATACACACAAAAATAAGTATAACATGTAATTTATATTTTTTTCTCATATAACATTATACTTTACGTTTTTTTCATGAATGTATATAGAAATACAGAGTTTGTTATATTTTGAAGGACGTCAAATTACTGATAACTATTAAGGTCAAAAAAATATCTTACAAATACTGATATTTTTACAAATATATATATATATATATATATATATATATATATATATATATATATATATATATAACATTGGTACGAAATAACATGTAGTTATCAAAAGAATGGTGCAACCAATCACATATATAATATCATAATAATTTCAAATTTATGAAAATAATTCTAACATAATTTGGTTCAAACATTTTTATACATTTTACACAATCTATTAATATTATTATTAGTAGTACGAAAATTTACGATTTACTTTAAGTATTGATGGATTTAGATGAAAATTTGATAAAAAAAAAGTATTTTATAGGATAATTAAGAGAAAGAAATAAAATTAAAAAATCTATTATAATTTTTAGTGTATAGTCGATCGGTGATTGGCCTGTAACATTAATAGGAACTGATAGAGGGAATTACTTTTAAGAAAGCTTTTAGAAATATAATTAACTCGTTAATTAGAGTATACCTTTAATCAATTATAAGAAATCGCATGTTCACCAACACCTTTCTCAGTTTCTTAGTCACTGATAATTTGTTTGAGAATTACAATTACAGTCACACTATGATCGTCCGAACAAATTCTCGACATAAAATATGTTAATATTCTAAAAAAAAAAAACAAATTAACAGGTGTGAACACACTCTTAAATTCTATTCCCATAATGGATAAATTTGCTGTTATTACTTTTTATTTATATTGTATCTAGCGATAAAAAAAATATTATTTCAAGTGACATATTTTATGTAAATATATCATATATAAAGTATTTTTATGTAAAAGATATCAAAATAAAATCATTGTTTACTTGAAGAAAATTTGGATATTCAGTACATTGCTTAGTTTTAAAACTTCCAATTCAGAGTAGATAACAAATTAAATTTAAATATTGCAAATATTTAAATATATAAAATATTTGTCAACAATTAAAAATAGTTGTGTGTGGATAAAAAATAATGTAATTCCACTTAAAAAGTTGAAATAGATAATATAATTTAGTCGATTATTAATTTGCTTATCATATGTAACATTATAGCTTAGAAAAATTGAGAAGAAAAAACATGAATGAAGCACACGAGGTAGTTGACTTGAGTGGTACGTGAATCGTGTATCGTAGTCACTCTGCGCTTACAGCAGATTGAATCATTGTATATCTATCCGTGATTAAAGGTTGTCGTTATTATTGTTTAAAAAATAACAAATCCAAAGAAAATTATGATTTCGAAATTAGAGGGTCACACAAAAAACACCACATGTGTGCCTCTGTGAAACAAGAGTCTGCCAAAGTCAACAGACGAAAATTTTGACATTTTCACATCACTGACCAAAGGAATATGACAATCACGTGCCATTTTCATCATAGCTTTTTCTCATTAAATCATAAAATATTTTTTTAAAAATTTATAATCCAACTTCCAAACTCATGACCATAGATTTAGACCTCCGTGGCTTCATTCAAACTTCCAAAATTGAGGACAAAAAACTATAAAATTAATATTTAAATATATAAAATATACATTTTTTTTTCACAATTATGAGGATGCAAACGTTGGATAGCTGCATGAACGAAGAGACAATATTCAATGCGATAGTTGATTGACCCACTTTTGTATGAATAATGAGACGAGAAAACACGTTTGAAAGAGAAAACTGATAACTATGAAGAATTATTAAATTATATGAAAAATCTTTAAATGAATATGACACTGTAGCAAGATGAACCAGCCACGTACCCTTCCTATTTATTAATGCTACCTATTTCTATAAAACTCACCTGATATTATAACCACATTTTTTTATTTATTTCATTTCCTAATATTTAATTTAGTAAGACAGTTCTAATTTATTAAATTTTAATATTTCTTAAATAAGAAGTTTCAATTATAATCAAATATAAAGAAAATGAAATATTAAGTAATGGTTAATAATTCCAAAACATCAATAAACAACATTAAGATCTTACCTTCACTAAACAATAATATATTTAATATCGGCTAATGTTTCTAAACCTAAATGGGTAGTTCAAATTATAAATATACTAATGAAGCAAATATATCTCCGTTTACTGAATTATACAATCTATTAAATAATTAACTAATATAAAACAATATATTTTAAATCAGTATCAATGAATCGTATTAAATCATATACAGGGAGATAAAAGTACAATAAATAATTAAATCATAATAATTTATATAAGATTTTTTTTTTTGGTAAAATCACGTTGGAATAAATATACAAAAAAATTAACTCTAAAAGGCAAGTTCAAAACCATATTCCAGAACCATGTTTATGTGAAAAAGATGCAAACTTGGGTTTAAAAAAACAAATAAGAAAAACAAAAAACACATTCTATTTGTACTTAAACTTATGCGCGTGTTCTGATTTGGGTCCAACCATCGAAAGGATATGTACGTCACTCAATTAGCCCACAAGGATGTGTATCTATTATAACTGGGCTTACTTATCAAACAGAGTTTTAATTGTAGTCAAAGTCAAAATGTTAATTTAGTCATTTTGAAAATTTTGGGTACAGGAAGAAGCCCCTTATTCTTAAAAGTTGAAAACTCAATAATATTTAAGGTTTACCCATAAATTGTTATAGAACTTTTAATAATGTAAATTATAGCTTTTGAGAAACTATTTGAAAATTATTTTAATTTTAATGTTCAACAAGCTAGGGTTTTTATGACTACAAAAATATATTTTTATTAATAAAATAAAAAAATTACTCCTTTAAAATTTTGAATATAAATAAATAAAATTTTAATAAATAAATTTACAAATATTAGTGGCCCATGTCCTTTGAGTGAGGAAAACTATAGAAGTTTTTTTTTTTTGTCGGGCCAAACTGGAAGAGAGGCCCATCGTAAAGGATTCTATTTCCATCTATTTTTCTTTTCTTATTTACTCCATTTTTTTATTCTCTTTTACAAAGAGTGCGCTTTTCAAAAATTAGTTTTTAGAATGTAAATAGATTTGCATTAAGCAGATTTAAACAAGGATGGTAATGCGGGCCGACGGGCCCATTTAAGTCTGGTCCGCATAAAGTTCGCACATCGCGGGTTGGTCCATTTTGCACATTTTTTGGTCGCAGATTTCTAGGCTGATCTGTTTTTTTTTTTTATAATAGAACTTTTAATGTTTAAAAATTATGAAACTTTAAGAAATTTATAAAATTAAGTAAAGATTTTGGGAGTTGAATGATAAATTGATAATTCAACATTTTCATCATATTCATACTATGACCTACACAATGTATTCTTTAAATTTTAGCACATTAAAAAAATATATAATACTTGTCTTTTCCAGTTATACAAGAATTTGAAATATTGATACAAGAGTGCATACAATAAGTAACTAATATACACAAGTACAAATTTTGTTTTATGCAGACTTGCGGAACAACTCACGCGGACCTGCGGGTTCACTATCCTGACTCGTACCATATTTTTTTCATGAACCTGTGGACCAGCCCGACAAACCAGGTCATATCGTCATTCCTAATTTAAATATACATTCAAAAGTTTGAGTACCGTTAAATATAATAACTGTAAATATACTGATTTTTAGTATCGATTCTCAATTTAAACTTATATCTTGTTAATATTATATTTATCTGATGATGTGTAGTGTTTCTTTGATAAATATTTTCAGAAAAATCATCACTGATATTAGAATATCACCATTAAAATATTCATGTGTCGCGGACGAATCTCCTTAAAAGACCATTAATTCTACATCACAAATTGTTCTGCCAAATTTATATATTGAACAAAGTTAATCTCTCTTATCATATATGCTACCACATAAAAAAATCAAGTCTCACATAGAGTATTTTTCATGTAAGACCATTAAAAAAAGTCCACAACAAACAAATAAATAGAGTCGTCCTTTTTTGTAATAAATAGTACGTTATGCGTTATTAATAGACAATAATAAAAGATAGGGTACCATTCAGAAAAAAAAAAAAACTGAAAATATCGTGTATATTACCTCAACAATTTACATTTCGTAAGCAAACGTTTGTTTTGGATAAAATCACGTTAAAATAAAATAAAAATACAAAAACCTTTTTTCGAAAGATAAGTTCAAAAACCAGATTCTTACACGGTGTTTTTGTCTGATTTGGACTAATTTTCAATTGGTTGTCTCGGCCATCACCTTAAAAAAAAATTTACTTAAATATATTAAATAAATAAATAAATAAATAAATGGTTGGGTCCAACAGAGTATATAAATGTTTACAATAGCCCACAGTTTTATGTATGTTTAATTAGGTTTATTATATAATTATCTAACAAAAAGAAGTTGTAAGAATTTTTGAATAATAATTTAGTGACAAAAAATAATTAGTCACTATATAGTGACCGAATTAACAACTAAAATAGTTTCAAAAAATTATAATTGATCTTTAAATTGATAATTAAAATAATTTTAATTATGAATTGGTTTCTAAATTGGTAACTAATATTATCATGTTTTGATTATCAAAATAGTTTGTTTCTATTACGAAAATTTAGATTCACACAATAACAATTATATAATTATTATATTTTTAAAAAAGTTTATTGTATACTTTTTGATATTCATATATAAGGTATCCATTACATATTGTATCCCATTATTTTAGACATGAACATATCAACGTAACGGATACGTGTCGTATCCAATACACGTATCGTATTTGTGCATTGACTATAAATAATATGTTTAAAAATACATACAGACTAATTTTGTAGAATATATATATATATATATATATATATATATATATAAATAATAAAAAAAATAAAAAATTAATAATTTTATATGGTAAAAAGCATATTCAAATGTAAATAAAAATTGAATGTTTCATTTTGAAAAATCTTAATAGCCCATGCTTTGAGTAAAAAATAAAAAATAAAAAATAAAAATAAAGGGAAAAAGTGAAACGAAGTAAAAAATAATTTAAATAAATATAAATAATTGAATAAATGACATCATTTATCTATTTACTTTTAAACGGCGTGAATAACTGGCTTTTTGTAGTGTCTTTTAGCAACCGGTTATAGTTAAATTTAATCCTTGAAATGGGAATGATACATGTTAAGAATAAGATGTTTTTAAATTAATTTTTTACCAGTTAAACTTAAGTTTATTTTGACCCTATTTAATTCAGATTCAAAATTTCACTAATACCAAACGTGTAGTTTGTGATGGATTTGAGAAGCGCGTAGGTCCTATCTAGTGTTTGTGAACGTTAATTCAACATAATATATGTTTTTAATGTTAAATATAACATAATATTTGTTTTTAATGCTAAATTTAACACAGCATCCATTTTTAATGTCTAGTCAAAGTTTAATAATCTATGCATACCAGTTTTTTATTTCCTTTTTTTTCAACCCTTATTTACTTTTACCATCAATACAGTCCTTCCACTTCGTTTATTATATATATTTGTTAGCTTGCAGTAAAGATAAAAATTCATTATTTTATTTTATATTAGGTAACTCAGGTTAATATTGTTTGTATTTAAAACTATCAACTCTTGAAAACTATGCTGATTCTCTTAAATAACGTATTAAATCTGAATAGTTAGAATAACAAAATACAAGACTGAAAGAAGATCTTAGTAAAGTGATTAATAATATTTATGACAAAAGACTGGTCATAGAATCAGTAAACATTTTGTTGTAGTAATAATTGTTTTTAAATTAACAGAACCTATTAATACGTTTAGTTTATCAGATAATAGGAAAAATTAAATAGATTGAATTGACTCAAATTGAAAAAAAAAACGTAGAGACTTTTAGTTAGATTATACGATATAGGACGTTTTAAATAATTGTTTTTGAGATTATATCCTCTCCCTAGAAGCACGACTTTCTTCAAAATGTAGTAAAACATTTTGACCTATATTATTCTCATTCAAAGGCTTATAAAAACATGTTATATGCATGAATTAATGGTGAAGTGTAGTAATCAGGTGAAGCACCTAATAAAAAGAGGTATTTTATTTATATGAGGAAGGAGTTATTGTGATGTGAGAAAAATTTCTTAGTTTGCAAGCATATTGTTCTGGCTACCAATGATTTTGACATATCACAACTTACCAACCACATCTGTTATTTTCATCTTCCAATTTTGAAACCCAATCAAAAGAGTGAATGTGTAAATCACAAAGTGAAGTTTCTAAAAGTCTCAGACGTTGTTCATGTTTTTTTACACAAAGTTTGAACAAACTGAAACAGTGGCAACTATACCTAGTTAGGTTTCACATACCAACATGGAAAAACATAATCGTTTCAATTTAGATATCTAACGTTATAGCTCTAGCAGATTTTGACACTTCACTGCTCCTAATTAACCATTTAGCACTACCACTCCTAACTTTAGATAAAAGGTTACGATTTACATGAATATCGTGAATCTGGAAAGACAAAAAAATACGGAAATTTTCACAACCTGTAATTGTAAGAAATGGAAATTGAGTAAAAGTGCAGGGAAGCGTTTGGTGTTGGATACAAATTATAGCACAAAAACAAATGAGATCACATAAAAGACAAAAAGTTCCAAACATTTGGTTCCATAAGAAACGGAAACGAAAACAAAAATGACTGATTAATTTCAGTGTCGCCACATGTTATTATTATTATTTTTTTTTCAGAATATTTTTGAGTTGCTTGGAATGTCCTCAACAGAGTTTTGAAAATAACCTTAAAGACTTGCTTGTGTTGTAGTATTTGTGTTTTCAATTATGTAGAATTAAGTGTGTGTTGGAATAATTAAAATGAAATAAAAAAAAGAAGAAAAAGAAAACGGTTTATCCTTAAACCCAAAGAAATGATGAATGATTAAATGATAGGGGCACCAACCTAAAGCCACCAGCAACCTAAAACCAACCACCATCTCCAACCGACAACCCTCTCCCTTATCTTTTGTGCTTCGAACATCAATCTTAAAATTGAATCCAAACATATAATAGCGTAAGTGTGTTACCACTTCAAGTCGCCAACAACATTCTTTCTTTGACTACTGACAGGGACAAAATGAAGCTCTCGGCGTTGCAGCAGAGTTACCTCACGCGCCGGGCCAACAGCTTCAGAGGATCCGCGCAGCTGGATTCGTCCGGCGACGGCGCGGTGAAGTCGCCGGCGACGATTTTCTGGCTGGTAATCCACGGTCTCTGCTGCCTCATCAGTCTCGTCCTTGGCTTCCGCTTCTCCCGCCTGGTCTTCTTCTTCCTGTTCTCCACCAGCCTCTACACCGCTCCGTTCCGTGGCGGAGCGGATATCGCGGCGCCGCTGAACGTTCCTCCGGCGGCGAACAGAACGGCGGCGGTGAGCACCGCGAGCCGCGTGGTGGTCGGGCGGCACGGGATCCGAATCCGGCCGTGGCCTCACCCGGATCCCGTGGAGGTGATGAAGGCGCACCGCATAATCGAGAGGGTGCAGAGGGAGCAGAGGTCTCTGTTCGGAGTGAAGAACCCTAGGACGGTGATCGCGGTGACGCCAACTTATGTTCGCACGTTCCAGACGCTGCACTTGACCGGTGTGATGCACGCGCTGATGCTGGTGCCGTACGATCTGGTGTGGATCGTGGTGGAGGCTGGCGGAGTCACCAACGAAACCGCTTCGATTATTGCCAAGTCCGGCCTCAGAACAATCCACGTTGGCGTTTCTCAGCGAATGCCGAATTCGTGGGATGGAAGGCATAAACTCGAGTCTCGGATGCGACTTCATGCTTTGAGGTTAACTTTTGCCACCTCCTTTTACTCGATTGATGTTATTATTGTTATGCTGAGTGTAGAAACTTTATTAAGTACTACTTTCGTTAGTGCGCGAGGCATAATCACAGAATACAGTGAAAATGCATCATGAAGACTTACTTACGTTGGATTGATTTTGAACAGAGTTGTGAGAAAAGAGAAGCTGGATGGAGTTGTGGTGTTTGCTGATGATAGTAATATGCACAGTATGGAGTTGTTTGATGAAGCACAAAATGTGAAATGGATTGGAGCTGTTTCGGTTGGAATACTGCTTCATTCGGATGATTCTTCATCCATGGTTCAAACGGAGGAGGAAGGTGCGGTTATGCCTGTGCAGGGCCCTGCTTGTAATGCCACCGATAAGTTGGTTGGGTGGCACACCTTCAATTCACTGCGTTATACAGGGAGGAGTGCCGTTTATATTGATGATAAGGCACCTGTTCTGCCCACAAAGCTCGAGTGGTCTGGGTTTGTGTTGAATTCAAGGTTGGTTTGGAAGGATGTTGATGATAAGCCAGAGTGGGTTAAGGATCTTGATGAATTGGATGGGGTTGATGAAGGGATAGAGAGTCCACTCTCCTTGCTCAAGACCACCTCTGTGGTAGAGCCGCTTGGGAACTGTGGACGTCAAGTTTTGCTTTGGTGGCTACGGGTTGAAGCCCGCACAGACAGCAAATTTCCTTCACAGTGAGTCCTCTCCTTCATTTTGGAGTTTTCATTTGTTATGTTCTTAAGTTGAAATTTCCATTCTTTTTATAATTTTCTGCATGATATCTGGCATATGAACAATTTTGAATATTTGCAAGATTTAAATGTGTTTGGTAGGATGTCAAGCCCAAGGAATACACACCTATTACCAGTTCTGTGCTTAATGAGAACCTATGTTGATATGCATAATAGAGCCATCCTATTAGGAATAGCTGCATCGTTCATTGATATTTGGGTATCCATTTATGTAGAGTGTAGACTTATTTTCTAGGATGATCTGTAATTTTATAGTTTAATTCAATTCTACTCAATTACCAGCTAAGATGATACAGGTAAGACTGAGGTAACAAGAATGTAGCTTTGGAAGTAAACTGCTGTCAAGTTGGTGCTGAATTTTAATTGACGTTCTATATTATCATATTTGTTATGATTTTTCATCCTGATTTGAAAAATATCTCACTGGGTATACACTTCCAGTGTTGGTTGTCTTCAGGGGGGGTAATAAATATATAAGTGTTGAAACAGGGAAGCATGGTTGAGGGATAGTTTCCATTACAGGCATCTTGGTTGTTTAATTATCTGGACTAAGTGTAGAATTGCAGGTTTTCTATCAAGTCGTTAGTATCTGTCTGAAAGTCATGCAGTTACATATGCAAGTTACGGTCTTTAGATAGTCTTGGTAGACGAAAAGCCAAATAACAACAACCTAAGCATGCTTGTTTGTTAGATTGTAATCGTTGGTTAACGTCTGTTAGTCCAATTCCTTCTCGTCAATGACATCCAAGCATTTCTTGTGAATGCCTCGATTGGGATCTCTGTATCCTTCTCTGTAATTTTTTTTTTACATTTAAGAACTGTCCAAAGGTTACGTAGTTAATAACTGAAAAAAGGAACATTGAGACTTTAGTTCCACCATTAGCGCAATCTTAAAACTTAAAACATTTCAGAACATCACACGCAAATAATAACGTGCGTTGTTTAAGGCTGCGCCGTATTTCCTGTCATTTTTTCTTGATTGCAAATTTTCTGGCTTCTGAAAATTTGTTCTTCCCAGGATCAACCAAAGCTATTCGTCAAATATGTGTAATATCATTGTATATGAATTTACTGTTTTCACGGACAATTACAGAAATACCATTCTTGTTTGACCATCGCAGAAAGTACTGCATAAACAATATGACCTGTGTAGGTTTTTGTAGAATTAAGAAACATAAACTGAAAATGTATTCCAAAACCTGTTTGACCCAAAAATTTCTCCGCAAATCATGGAGTTGTTTATTTCGGCACATATCATGCAGATTTTTGTGCTTGTAATCTATGATGTGGCATCCAACAAATAATAGTGCATGTATTTATGTATCCCTAAACTGAGTATATGATTGTATTTTCTGCAGATGGATCATTGACCCTCCTTTGGACATCACTATTCCATCAAAACGCACTCCATGGCCAGATACTCCTCCTGAGCTGCCATCTAATAATGAGAAAGTGTTAATTGGTGGCCAAGAGCAGATAAACAAGCCCTCTACAAGGACTAAAAGTCCTAGATCCCGGCGCAGTAGAAGTAAGAGAAAGCATGAGAGCAAAGTGATAGGTGTGCAAGTGTCTACACATTCGGAGCAAAACTAAACAGGGATGATGTTAACCATTGTATTGTACATCAGAGGAATTTACTGCGCAGTAACTGCTGCTGGCCTTCAGCAACAAGAATTTGGATTCATCAATGGAGAAAGCTGCTGCTGCATACGTTGGTGGCGTAGCTTTTATGGAGGCCCGACCCGCATATGTGCATCCGAGTCTGATTTTTCACCCATTTTTTATATTCATTTTTATCTCTTTTTTTTTATTGGAGTTCGTCGGAATGAAAGTTTGAAAGGTAATGTCAACTTGTTATGCTGCCTTGCTGGAAGCCTGTATTCAATTGTAGGGTTGTATCGGATTGAATATAAGGTGGTGCATTGATTAAGATTTTAAAAGATTATTCTGACAATAGTTTTTTTTTCTTTCAAATTTTAAAATACTCCTTATAAATATTCGGAGTTATTGATTTTTTTAAAAGATTGTTTTATGGTTAAGGTTTGTGTAGTTTACATTTTAACGTATTCGTATATTAAGAATTTAGAATTTTAAGAGACTTATTTCATGTTTTTTGTTTTTAGATTTAAAAGAATTTAAGTTTTTAGAAAATATTCAACACTACAAGAGTTTGTCAAAAATAACAAAAAATTATAAATTTGGGATTGAAAAACAGTAAGATTCATACAAAATGTTTATATATATATATATATATATATATATATATTATTCCAAAGTTTTGATTTAATAATACCAAACTTTTTACCTGTTTTTTTAAACCATCTTTGGAAGTTCTAATCCCACACCCATCTATGAAAGACTATAATAATTTGGTACAAAAAAATTCTTGCCCTAGGTAGAAATACGACGTGAAACTTTTTCATTAAAAAAAAAACTGATTACAATATTGTAGTTTGTGTCTTAATATACTTAGACTGTAAATTATAAAGAATTTCATGAATTTGTAGGATGCAAAAGAATCCCATCAATTTTTATATAAATTAAATATTGCAATAATTAATAAAAAAAATAAAGAAATGAAATCATTACAATTTTTTGAATCTTCGACTGTAATTTTGTGTTCTCTTGTACTAATTTTAGATATAATGCGTATGTGTGTAAGCTAAGGTGATTTAACAAAAATAAACACATCTTAAAATTTTCATTTTTAAAATCAATATATTTTTGTAGCGTTGTTATCCTGTTTGGTGTCATGATTTCCGGCCAACTCTAGTGAGACAGAATGGCCAAGGTCCAATGATTATCATATTGGGCGGCATTTCTTCTCTCACCCCCATAAAATGTAGTATTTTCTTTTACAGAATGGTGACGTTTTTAATATGTTTAATTCAAGAGTAAAATAGGAATACTTTATTTTATGGACGTGTGAGAAAAAGAAGGGGTGTAGGAAGAAATGGTCCACATTGGGAACATATTCTGGACCAGGTTTATACTGGCCCAATGAATTTCAGTGATGCAGGCCGAGTTTATTGACCATAAGAACTGTATACTTTATTGGAAAATGACTTTAGTATTATTTTTGTCTCAACATCGTGAAGTTTATTCAATGAAATTTATTTTTTGTTTGTTCTGAATCTAGATTTTAGCTTTATTAAATTGATGTTAATACCATTTAAAAAGGACAATATGTCGATTCAAATCTTTTTTACTTATTTTCTCAAAAACATCTAATAAAATCTTAATTTAAAATATAATAATAATAAAAGATAAAATATTTATCTTTTCTGAAATTTATTAATAAATAATTAAAAATACAATAATAAAAATAAAAATAATGAAAAAATGATAATATCAATTATCAATAAATAAAAAACTAAAAAAAATACATTAAATTAATTCTACAAATATTTAGACTAAAATACTAATTAAATAATTCGAAAATCGTTTACTAAAATGAATTCATACAAGTAGCATTTGCTTGATGACGTTGTTATGGTAAAGATGGAGCTTGTGTTGGAATATTATGTAATTGTTGGATGCATTGCATAAGGTAAAGTTATGTGAAATGACGGTAAACAACCAAAAATAAGAAAAGAAAAAGACATGTTAAGTGCCGTGGTAATAAAATTTCGAGAAAGAGAATGGGGATTAATATCCTCATTTGGAGAAAAAAAAAAAATTTGCAAAATTGTAAATAATTTTAAATTTGAGAAAGAAAAGTCATGAAAAAACATATGAATAATAGAGATTCTTCTTCTGCTTCTTTGACTACGGAGGGAGAGAGATGGGTTGGTAGTTCTATTAAAATGCCATGAATATGAAGATTGGGTGCATTTATTTCACATAGAAACTCTTAAATAAGTTTGCTAATATAATGTATTTTAAAATAAAGTGAATGTTTTATAGAATGTGAGATTACAATATTTGAGAATCTTGTATTTTTTTTAATGTAAAGAAATCCAGCAAAAGTATTTATAAATTATTTATCAACAAGATGTTTACATAGAAAGTAAAATTCAAACTTCCTCTTTTACTTTATTTTTATCCATTTACATACTTTGCCTTTTAACGAAAAAAATAAACCATACCACAATCTTAGTGAAGAAAGGTAACATACTTTTATTTTTATGCATTAAACCTTTTTTTTTTCAAACTTATGCCACTTAGGTAACTTACCGGAATGAACTATATTGTTCACTTTGTTTTTTTTATTAAAAAACAATAAAAAATACATAAATAGAAAAGTATTTAGAGTTTTCCAATTCTTTAACATACAAAAATGTAAAGATAAAAACTGCGTAAAACTAAGAGAGGAAGTAACACCTATAACCTACCATAAGGAGAATATAAATGTTTATAATAACTATTCTACAAGCAAAAGAGAGCATATTTGTAAGGACAAAGAGACAAAAGAATGTCAAGGATTTCACAAAGGAAAACAACCACTCTCTCAACCAACTTTCTGATAAGATTTCTCTTTTGTTTTCTATGCATGTTCATATGGTACATAAGTCCATACTTTGTGTTTTGCAAAAAAGAATGTCTAAGGGATATAGCCTAAGTCTAGATGACACATTACATGAGAACAAATAAAGAGTTGTGGATGGATGTATCTTCAAAAAGAGATGCAAACAGAATATACCTCAAAGCACATAGCAGAAAAAACATCATATGATGCGTGTGAAAAAGACTGCACCCTAGGTAACTAAAAAAGTACCCCGAACTAACAAAAAGAAAACTAGACTCTTAATCCACTATTGGTTGAATGTATAAATCTGGACACAAACACCTGTCCGAGTATGTGAATCTCGCATTAGAAACTTTATTAGTTATCCACATCCCATCCTTGGCTTGGGCTAAGTTGAATACTTCTTCACCATCCTTCACCTTACTCCTAAAAATGATTATATTCCTATGCATCTAGATGATCCATACAATAGCAACCCACATATACTTCCAAATAGAATTACCTTTTTACTTAACCCCACTATACAAAATTGATGGAAATGATTTTTTGCCAAAATGTGATGTACCATAACAATATCCACCCAATTATCACCCAAATTCCATATACTCTGAGCAAAAGGAAAACTAAAGAATTGGTGACTCTTTACACTTTCCACACATGACACGCACATTGACACTCATGCTCGTCCATCTCTTGATCATATTATCACACATTGCGACTTTGTTTAAGATTACTATCCATGCAAAGTATAAGATAATTAGTAATGATTTAATATTCTAAAGTTGTACAAATAGATCATCTTCAAAATCTATTAATCTTGTTATGAATTTACTATAGGCTGATTTGATAGTATAAACATTAATATTATTATCTTTCCAAATCCACCCATATCTACAACATGCTCGGTCAACTCATGTAGAAAATTAACATGATTTCTCTTACTTAAATCAATCTCTTCGTTTTAATTATAAATAACAACTTCAATTTAATTTTAGTATCATTTATGCTATTTATGTTTAAAATTATATCACATTTATCTTCAAGAGTAAAATGGTAATTATCTAATTTTATGTATTAAATATTATTTTTAATTTATCATACTTATTTTTTCATACACAAAGTTTTATAAACTTTCATCTCAAATTTATTCTTCTCAAATTATTTATTTCTTAATTCAAATAATAAGACAATCCCCTAAAAAAATAAAGAAGAAGAAACATAGAAGCAAGAGTTATGAGTAGAAAATAATTTCAAAGTATTACCTAAAGAGTTAAGATCTAAATATAACACCATTACAATTCAAATTTTAAGTTTATTAACAAAAATAATTTACTATTTATTTTTAAATAAAAAGTCACATCAATATTTAGCTCTTTCATTTAAAACAAAAACATTTATTATTATAGATCCTATTCAACGTTGAGTTGAACATTACTATTAATACTACACAAAAATAATGATTTTTTCTTGAGCATTTCTATATTTTAAAGAGAAGTCAACTAAATTATTATTTAATTTAATTGTTATAAGTGGTTCTATTTATTTATTTTTTCTTTTTTATATACTTTCTTTCTTCAATAACAAATTCAACTCCATTGATTAGCCAATTAAAAAAATCTTTTAATAAATATAAATAATATTTGAATCTACACTATCAATCAAACTTCATTCACACTGTCATCAATATATAACAGAATCTCTCACGACACGATCAATAGCTTAATTATGAGAGAGAGAAAAAAAATAGAGGTAAAATTATATAATTATTATAAAATAAATATAAATAAGAATGTTTGTATATTTCAAAGATAAAACTATATACATTGAATGTTTAGTTTAGGATCTCTAAGAAATTGAAAAGAAAAGAAGAAGAAATAAGCATGCTAATATTTTTGTCTAACCCTATCATGAATAAATGTTCTAACTTGTTATTTGGTGATCGTAGGCTTCTACTTCCAGCCATGACCATTAGGTATTTTCTTCACTTATAATTCACGCAGAGGATTGTTAGTTTAGCTATCTACTAACATTTTTTTTTTATTGAAAAATTGATGAATCTTTTAAGAAACATTTATTAAGTAAAAAATACATAAATATGATTTGACTTCTATTTATATATGAGATTAATTATGTTCAATTCAAAATTTTAATATGATAAATTTATAAATTTTTTATTTTATATGATGTTTGACTTTTTTATTATTTTAATAAGTGACTTAGATTTATACTTAAATTGTAAAAAGAATAATTATATATATCTAAATATTAGAACAGAAATAAAGAGCTTGAATACATAAAAGAACACACAATTTCAAGTGTGAGGAATGAGATCATTTTCTCTTGTCAACATGGATAATTTTCTCATATTTAAATGTACAAGTTTTTTTCTTTTTTGTTGTAAAGGTGATATAAAGGTCAAAAGTTTAGGTACTTATTTGAAGCTATAAATAGTTTAAGGTATATGGGGTACCAATTTAATATTTGTATCCTTTCTTCTCATTTACGCATAGAAAATCAGAAAGCATATGCTGAGGTAGTTTCTTTTAATTAGTGAAATAAAAATTGTACTACTAGCAATTTTCATGATGAGATTGTTTCTTTCTTAAACTTAAAATTACAAGGTTAATCTAATTGATATAGTTTATTCATCTGCACTCAAAATTTATATAGTTAAATACATTGTTAATTTTACTCTTATGACATGTTCGTATGACCCAGCTTAGGCAATAATCACAGAAAAAAAAAAGAATGAGAAATATGAAGATTGTCAATGTTATAACTTCTCCTATAATCAAGCATATCATTATTTACTAATAAATGTCAATTAGAGAAAGAATCTAATCATTATAACTATAAGAGTTATTGTCTTGCACCCAACTTTCAAATTAATATAATAATTAAAATAATCCATCTGTTAAAAATTAGAGAAAATTGTATCAACTCTTAATCGACCAATTCTATACTGACCAATTATACATATAAATTATAAATAAAAAAATTCTTAGTTATTGTCCATAACAAAAACATTCTTCACTTTTTAAATAATTTAGTGAGTACGAGATTGGTAAGAAGTTTTGGTATAAAAGTTTGCAATTATATATTCATTGTTTCGGTTGAAAAGTTATTTAGCTGAATAATTTAGAACTTAAAGACTGGGATATGCTCCAATGCCTCATGAACAATGAGAGACATAGCAGATTCTGAATTCTTCCACGTTTTCCCCATTTTTTGTGCCTGCACCACACCCACCTTACTTCTTTCATTAAACTTTGTTTCAGACATGATTTTTCTCCGTAAGGTTAGTTGTTTGGTTTTCATATTTTTCAATCTTATATTAACGAGAAAGTCTAAGATATATAAAAATGAATAACTACCGTCGGCGACATAAATGGCATATACTATAGTTTTTTTAACGACTTTCCAAGAACAAATTTAGTAATGAATTCATTGCTTCCATTTTTTCTATCGATATGCAAGATCAATGCATTTACAAGTGCATCTGAAACTACCACAGTTACCCATGTGCATATTTTAGGGGAAGGGTCATTTTCCAATATAATTTGGCTTTCCAGAAAGGGTTCTAATGAGGTCGAAAGGGGTCCCATATGAGCTGCACAGTTTGTTCAAGTCAATTACAACATTCTATTTAAAATGTCAAGGTCATTTCGGATCATAATCGCAATTGACTCTTTACCCTTCATCAAACACTGTTTCAATTCTGTTTCTTTATGAATTGGAAGCAACACGGAGGCCATTGACAAGAAACAGAACACCAGTTGCTTGAAGAAATGGTGGCTGTATTCAACAAAGAGCTCTTGAGCTGGTATCTCATCACTCTAAAACTCAAAGAAACCTTGGAATCCGGGATTCCATCTTCACCTAATTCAGGGAACCGATCAACAGAGTTTCCCCAGCAGCAGCAGCAGGAGGAGGAGGACAAATTTCAGCAGGAACCTACAGAATCATTGCAAGTTGTGATCAGTGGTGAAGATGGTGAAAAATCACGAGAGGAACCAAACTCACCAGGATCTGAATGGGTGGTGATGATCAAGGAAAAACTAGAGCAGGCAGGTCAAGATGATGTGGCAAGTTCATGGTCCAAACTATCAATCTACAGAATCCCCCATTACCTTAGAGACAGTACTGGTGAGGATAAAGCTTTTGCTCCGCAGATTGTGTCTATAGGTCCTTACCATCATGGCAAGAAGCGCCTTCGCCCGATGGATCGCCATAAATGGCGTTCCCTTAACCATGTGTTTAAGCGTACCAAGCATGACATTAGGATATACCTCGATTCCATGAAGGAGATAGAAGAAAGAGCTCGCTCCTGTTATGAAGGATCAATTAGTTTAAGCAGCAATGAGTTCGTGGAAATGCTTGTCCTTGATGGCTGTTTTGTGCTGGAGCTATTCAGAGGAGCCACAGAAGGGTTCAAGCAACTTGGATATTCCAGGAATGATCCTGTTTTCGCAATGCGTGGATCAATGCACTCCATTCAGAGGGATATGATCATGCTGGAAAACCAGCTTCCACTCTTTGTACTGGACAGACTTCTGGGAATTCAATTGGGAAACCCAGACTTGAAAGGACTTGTTACAGCTCTAGCACTCAGGTTCTTCGACCCTTTGATGCCGACGGATGAACCAATGACAGAAAGTGACAGAAACAAATTGGAATTATCACTTGGAAGCGCTATTACCTTTGACCCTTTATCCGATCAAGAAGGTCTTCACTGCTTGGAAGTGTTCAGGAGAAGTCTTTTGCGCGCAGGACCTCAACCAGTGCCTAGAATATGGATCAGACGCAGGTCAAATGCTCAAAGAGTGGCTGATAAACGGAGGCAGCAACTGATACACTGTGTCACAGAGCTTAAAGAGGCTGGAATCAAGTTCAAGAAGAGGAAGACTGATCGCTTCTGGGACATCAAATTTAAGGATGGTATTCTGAGAATACCTCGGCTCTTGATCCATGATGGCACCAAGTCTTTGTTCCTCAATCTCATTGCCTTTGAGCAGTGTCATCTTGATTGCAGAAATGACATCACATCCTATATTATCTTCATGGACAACTTGATTAACTCCCCAGAGGATGTGGGATATCTTCATTACCGTGGCATAATTGAGCACTGGCTTGGTAGTGATGCTGAAGTTGCAGACCTTTTCAACCGCTTATGCCAAGAGGTTGTGTTTGACATCAATAACAGTTACCTTTCCCCATTGTCTGAGGATGTGAATCGGTATTACAACCATAGATGGAACACTTGGTGTGCAAGCTTGAGACACAATTACTTCAGTAATCCTTGGGCCATTATATCTTTGGTTGCAGCTGTTGTTTTGTTGCTGCTTACTCTTGCACAAACCTACTACAGTATTTATGGATATTACAGACCAGCCAGGTAAGGTAAGCACACCCCTGCAGGGTCTTTCATTTTCTACAATCGACATACTTTTTAGTGTTGACCCTTGTCAAGTCTTGAGATTTTAATGTGTTTGCTTTGATTTCAATAACCAAGCCTAGAAGCCTAGAAAAGATCTTCAAAGGTTGGAATATCATTAATTCATTTATTTTGGCACAGAGGCATTGTCTTGGCTAGATGCCAGTGCTGCAATAGGACTTTCTTATGTAATGCAAATGCTTGCTCACCAATCTTGGGTTGATTGCTTTAATAAACTTTCATTTCATATTCTGAAGGAGAATTAAAATGCGAGAACCTCTTAATATTAGGACCGAGTAATTGCTTTTGAACCACGATGTGTACATATTTGAAATATTTTGTAAAAAATATAAGTGATGCGCAAAATACAAGCCTTGGCGTTGATTTAAGCTTCAGTTATAAATGTCATAAAATAAAATACTAGAAAGTTTTATTTTATAGAAAAAACAAAAACGATACCTTCAAATAGGAATTTCATTTCTGTGATAACCATGGCAAGGAATTATCTTACCGTGTACCACATGACCTGAGACTTGGTGCACGGGTTTAAATCATTCGTATATTCATAAGCAAATACAGGGTTGAGATTAAAACATTGAAACTCATGATTGAACATTTTTTTACCTTTATCATTTGAACCCACAACCTGCTTTTTGAAACCAAGCACCATCTCTCTCTCAAACACGCACAAACTCGATTTCTGCAACAGTATTTCCCATAATAGTTCCAAACTTCCTTCATGGATCATTGTAGCCTGTGTTGTACCCTCATAAAAGAGCACCTCTGTTCTAACATGAGCGTCTATTTTCCACAGAAAATGTTGGAATAAATCGAAGGCTAGTGATATGGACCATTACGTTTTTCAGTTTACAATAGTAGCACAAAATTCTTGTGGTGCAAAGATCAATAACTGGTGTTTTCTATGACCATGGCAACGGGGGCTTTATAATGGTGACTTTAAGCTCACTTGGCCTACTGGAACGAAGGAGTAGCAGATACCATTACAATTGGGAAAAAAAGTATGTTAGTGAGCACTGAGACAGTCAGATACAAAGAAAGGTCAAGACAACGAAAAGAACATATATGTAATAAAAGTAATCAGTACATAAAACTGTAGTGGTACATAATAATATGTTTCTGATGAGAGATGCACATCAAGATCATTGGGAAGTTTTTCTGAACCGATGGTGTGGCAAGAAACCCTTTGCAAAGGAAAGAAGTACCATACCATGACCAACCCCGACCAAGTGATTCCATCAACATAAAAAATTAAAATTGCCATTTGTGCAAGCACATTATCCCACCAAATATGGTGGACCTTGTTCCATTAGATATAATCAAACCGTATGAAGCATACAACGCTATTCAACTCGGTTACAGAAACACCAAATAAAAAGAGTTATAAAAATATTTCATTACTGATTCATGAACAAGTACTCGGCTTTAAAAAAAATATTTGTGCTTGAGGACATTCTACAATGATAGAGGGAGGTTTGACCCATGTGAAAAGCCTTGTGAAGAGCAACTTTAGCACCTCCAGGGGATATCAGTCTTACAGCCAAATGTGTGGACAAGCTCATGCATAACATATATATATATATAAGAAAGATACACACATCACAATAATGCCAAGAAAGCCAGGAGGGAGTAATAATATTGCATCATGGGCACATTTATAGAAGAAAATGAGTTCCTGAAAATCTCATGATTAGAAGAAAAAAAAAATACAATGGCAAAAGAGTTAACACCCCATTGCAAATAATGAAGGGGATTCCTTTAGCACAGGCGTCTTAAATTCTCGTTATTTAACTAGAATTCAGCAATAAGAGTTTGGCATTTGACTACCTATAAAGAAAAAAAAAAGAAAAAGGATTTCACTAGAAGGGAGATGAAAGAGAGAGCCCCCAAACATCTCCCCAAGACTAAAGCATCTACCAGGGAGTAGAAACATTGAAGATGTCCAAACAGTTGCTCAATAGGGAGTTGAACATCCAGATGTCATACGTCCATGCTAGACCTCAAAGCAATCTTCCCCAGCCACCAAATCCTCAGGTTGCTCCAGCTGTTAATTGTAGCAAATACTGTAGATGGTATCAAGCCACATTTGGGATTGTGACTTAAATGTAGCAAATAAAGTTCAATTAAACTGAAAAATTCAGTCCGCGGTTGTTGGGCTTGTGCTATCTGTTGGTGTTCTCTTTCCATCATAGCGCTAAAAGTAAAATAGACAAAATGCTTATTATTAGCAACAAGGATGCAATCCTGATAACACCATTAATGAATGAATAATATTTGCTTGCCACAACAATTTTGAATGGGAAAAAATTATACTGAATCTACCTGTTTCCCAAATGAGAATGGAACATATTTATATTTGATCATGTGTGATATCTGTCTCCTCATTGTAAGTGTGAATAGGACCACCCAGTAGAAAAGGAGTATCGGCCAGAATACTGGAACATCAAAGGCACTAAAGAAAGTCATCACAAATGCAATGCAAAACGCCTTTGTGATCGAGTACCTGCCCACGAACAAAAAGTTCAGAAGCTTTCAGTAAAAACAACCATCTGCACGTTAAATCCAAACCGTAAATTAACAAAACATTAGCTACCCCACAAGTGACAATTACAACAAAGAACAATATTAATGCTCGTGAATGAAGATTGATCTCCTCGGAAGGGAAACCATAGACTAATAATTAAACACGGAAATGTAACAAAATCCAACACAAGATAGTTATACCCTCCTACTCATCTCATCAAGGATAACATGCAAGCCAGTATGGTCATCAGAATGTGGCATTTTGAATATCCATAATTCGCTGAACGAAAATCTAGACAATTTTGAGTACAGTGACGGACAGATCAAGCATAAAAATACTCTACAATTTGAATTTTAAAAACAAAACAATAGTAAGCATAAATTTGGATAAAATAGATGAAAATTTTCCTCAGCTTTTTTTCATAAGGTTAGTCCCCCAGGACCTCATGTAACTTCTCCATAAGTCCAGGTTAAATTGTTTGTGTTTGTGGTAAATGCAGTGCAAGAAGTTTGATTAAATTCCCTTTATTTAATTAATCTGTAATTTCTTAGGCGAGCTGATTAGGAGTTCTGAAACGACAATTCGAAATCAAATCTTGGAGTTAGAAGCGAAGACGCTAACAAGATAATATTACAACAGAAGTAGGTGGTGGAGTACGAAACCCTAGGAGGAAGGGGAAATAGGGGAAGGGAATAGTACCAGAACTTGAACTCTGGGAGGCGGCGAACGAAGGGGCGGAACTCATCGGATCCTCGGGTGGGGAGGGTGGGGCCGTCGTGAATCTCGGGATCGACCTGAGGGGAGAGGAAGCCGATGAGGAGGTTGAGGATGTAAATGCCAAGGGCGTAGGAGACGATGTAAAAGCCTTGGACCAAGTACACGCGGAGGACGTAGACGGCAGCCACCACCAGACACCCGATCCAGCGGCGGAGGACGTGCGGCGTCGTTTTGTCGAGCATGTGCTGGTACTGCCGCGACATCGCAAATTTCCACCGCGATATTGTGGCTTCCGGGGAATGATCGTCGGCGACTCCTACGTCCATGGTGGGTTGGGGGTAGTTTTGACTTTTGGATTTGTTTGGCGTAGGAGAAATGTGCAAAGGGTGCTTGCGATGGTGGCAGCAAACAAACCAAAGCAAATGAGATGAGATGTAGAAACGGCCTAATGGACCCTCTTCCCGGTTCGCTTGTACTTGCCTCAAGATCTCTCTCCGGTTCACATGTTACTGAACCGGATTAACGGATTTAACATTAGTACCTAATGGAAAGTCTCTATTTTATAAGACCATACACCTTTGACTTTAGCATAATAAATACTGTATTTTGCGAAGACTTTAACACAGATTTCCTTTTTTTGAGAAATGAGAGGTATTTCTTTTGGCAATGGTTGCTACCAACAAAATATTGAGACTTCCATTATCACGATCGTGTTATTCATTCTATATACAAACTTTAATTTATATTAAAATGTATTTTATTAACATAAATTATTTATAGCTAATGGACTTTACAAAAGATACTGCCAAAGAGAATCTGGTCGACCAAAAATTGTTAAGATAGATCGTAAAAATAACTAAAATATACATAATTAAGCATAACCTATTTAAATATATATTAATAAACAATATAAAAATTATTATTTGACAGAAATTATTTTTTCAAGTGTATTTTACCTGATTTAATTTCATAATCATTATAAATATGAAAATGAAAAATGGACACCAACAAAAGTATACTTGCATGTCATTCAAACTTATTTCTTTAATATATCAAATTTAAATTCAATTTCGACCTACTTGATGACCTTGAATTGAATTATATGCAGATTTTAACACTAAACTCTTAACAAAGACATTATTTGATCTTATTAGGGATATAATCTAGTTTTACAGAAAATAAGTGCTAAATAGTAGAAGGTTGCGTATTTTTTAAATTATTAATGTAAATTTTATGACATGCAAAAAATTCTAACTGTGAAAATAGTAGAGTTAGAAGTTTAAATTTGAGCTTGAGGAAATGAGTTTTAGCATTTAAGAAAAATTTGTTAAGTTTTGATTGTATCTTAGAATAAATTATCTATATGTAAAAATAACTGGGGTTACAATGTTTAATTTTATGCAAAAATTGAGTGTTGTTTGAATCTATTTAAATTGTTTAAATCTTGATATGATGTTTGGTGATGTGTTTTGTATTTTAATTGAGTGAAATTAGTTGAAATTGTTATTTTAGGATAAATTTCTCAATTTGAACTACTTATTTTCTTGTAATATTTTGCAATATTTATGAATCATGAAGAGTCACAAAGCAAACAAAATTTTCTTTTGACAAAATTCAATTAATTAAAAATTGGAAACTTTGATCATTGGACAAACTAAACTCTATTTCTGAAAATTAACTAGGCATGCTAACACTTTTCGCTCAATAAATTGCAATCGCAAATGTTCTTAATTTGTTGGGCAAAGTGTTTACTTTTATTGTATTGTTATATTTGTTTAATATGTTGTACTTGAATATTATTAAGTTGTAATTGATAATTAACTCTAATTTATTATCATTTAAATTTGTATATGTATGAATGAAAATCTATGATATGTGTGTGGTGAACACAATTATTTATAAGTAGAGAATACTAGGTTGAGATGTATTGGTGTGTCTGATGCGTCGTGAAAAAGTTTTGTCATATAAGTTAACCAAGTTTTTATTATATGACTTTCTTGTGATGATAATTTTTAGTGTCACATGTATATATCTCAACCCTAATTTAATGCTTTCAAATGTAACTTATCTAGTGTTTGTGTACTTAGTGTATTATTTATCAACCTCTTTGATGGTAATGTTATAGGTAAGTAGATGATATTACATGTATGTGATCTCATGAGAGGAAATATAAAACAATATATATATTTATGTTTTATTTATAATTTTATTTTGAAATTGTAAAAATACAATATCATTTCCTATAAAGATTTTATATATATATATATATATATATATATAAAAAACTTTATAAATCTTAATACAAATAGTATGTTTATATTATCTTAATTTGAAGTAATATAAGTGTTAGTTAGGGATGACAATATAGGTCTGGCCAGTCGGGCCAGTTCGCAGGTCTGAAAAAAAAAAGTGGGATGGGCCAGTATAGTGAACCCATAGGCCCGCAGTAGCCTGACCTGTATAAGTCTGCGACCTGCAAGCTCGCACAAAAAAAAACCTTGCACTTGTGTATATTAGTTACTTTTTTTATGGACTCTTGCATTAATGTTACAAATTTTTGTATAACTGGAAAAGACAAGTATTATATGTTTTTTAATGTGCTAAAATAAAAAAAAAATACATTATGTATGTCATAGTATGAATATGAATATGATGAAAATGTTGAATTATCAATTTATCATCCAACTCTCTAAAGTCTTTACTTAATTTTTTGAACTTCTTAAAGTTTTTCAATTTTTAAACATTGAAAGCTTTATCATAAAAATAAAAAAAATATAAAAGAAAAAAAAAGTGGGTCAGCCCGCAAGTCCGCAAACCAAGTAATATGCAAGGCAGGCCAGTGATTACAACTTACATAAATTATGCAAGACGAGACAGGCCAACCCATAATGTGCGAGTCTTATGGGCCTAATGGGTCAGTCCGACCCACGTTGCCATCCTTAGTGTTAATAGAATTCCACATATTAAATTATTTTAAGTTAGAGTTTTTTCAAAATTATTTTTAAATAAGGTCATCAATAAAATTATGTGCGTAACTTAGTAATTAAATGAATACTTATGTTTTATATATTATAAGAAGATGAAAGAATAAGTATAAATGTTCTTTTATATTTGAGTAAATCAAAAGTATCAATATATATGATTGATTAGTTTAACCTTTAAAATTATAAAAAGGAAAACAAGATCAAGCCCTAATTTATAGGGGAACCAATTAGTTATACCGTCCATTCATTTAATTTACATGTGCTAACTATTGTTTTTTTTTTCAAGCATCCAATGAAAATATTTCAAAAAGTTCAAAAGTATTTGTTGAAGTGATTGAAAACAAATATTATATTATATTAAACCAGTCCACAGAACTTTCCCATTTTATCATAATTGGATTAGGATTATCCTATTGCATTTAATGACTCTACTCTATTTTATCAATACTTTTTTAATATTAAACTTTATCAAACGTGATGAGGAAAGAAATTATTGAAGCGATCGGAAAGAAGAAACAAAAATGGATGAGGGTGATTTGAATTCACCATTGTAGCTACTCTAATTTTTAATTATTTATTATGATAAAATGGTTCCACGGTGGATTGTGAAATAAGCAACGGTCCGCAGCTGTTCATTTCTTTTCTTTTTTCCCTTTGATCTCCGATGTGTAATCGCTGATGACTTCAATCAAACTGCATTGATCCAATTCCCAAGCTCGCAAATCGTGTGTTTCCCCTCAACAGACCCATTGTTCTCTGCAAAACAGATCGAATAGTGTGCATCACCATCGACTCACCGTAAGCGATCCATTGTTGAATCTGTGATGTGAATGAGTATCTGCCATATTTACAAATTACTATAATTATTGCTTTTTTCAATCGCAAATCTGCTCAATCTGTATTACCGAACCCTCCATTTTCAGATCCCTCTGTTTATATTCCCGACGCCGACGTTTTGGCCCTGCTTTTGTTCAATTTATGCTCGCATCCAGTTAATTTATCGGACAACCGCTTAGATTATGAGACTAATTAGCTTGTGTGAAGTAGGTGTTTTTCTTTGGGTATTATTATATTGTAATTTCCCCACCAACATTGTATGATGTGTGTTAATTTATTTATTACTTAGTTTGCTGTTAGCTGGTTAAAGGTAATCTGCTCTTAACTATTGGTTTTACACTTTGCAGAACTGCATTTGAGTGACTCATGGAACCAGCTCCTGCTTATTCTTCATCTCAACCTACTCCTCCAGTTTCTAGTGCTGAAGAACAACACCAACCCAAAGTGACAGGACAGATCAACAATGCACATGATTCACCATCATCAACGTTACCTGCTTCTGGCATGTCATTATGGACAAGACATCTGAAAATTCCAGGCCTTGGCCTTGGACAAGCACAACAGGATTCACAGACCGAAAACACAAGCGTATCAGCTTTTGCTCGCCTGACTGGTGGGCTTGGATTGCTAACGCAGTCGAAAGAATCTGCTGGTCCAGTCAATTCAGGACCTGATCAATCTAATTTAATTGAATCCTTCGCCAAAGGGTTGATGGACTCTTCCAAGAGTGCAGTAAAAGCTGTCCAGGTCAAAGCACGCCATATTGTCTCTCAGAATAAACGTAGATACCAGGTTAGTTGACAACGAAATTTCGCACCTAGTCTGGTTTTATCTCTATGACGTGCATTAGATGGATTAAATCATATGGCTGATTCATGTTATTGTGTCCAAATCTGCTGGTTGAGTCACTTGCATTTGTGTTAACACACTGCAGCATGATTTGTTTTTGTCATCTCTACCTCTTCAAATTGTGGATATAAAAACTGGAGCCTTATATTTACATATTTTCTGTTGATATATTTTTGCCTCAGGATTATGTAATTATTTATCTGCACTGGCAGCAACCTCCGTTCAAAATTTATTATAAGAATAGACACACCACCTGAATGATACAATTAATGTTGCATGCTCTGCTTTACATATGTAAAAGAAACAAAGTCTATAAAACATGTTATAGGAGATTTTGATATTCGCTACAAACTATAGTTGCAAGAAGAGCATGATCTCAAAATGTATTTTCCAATCTTTGGTTTATTGCTTCCTATTAAAGATTTGCTTTGTCTTCTAACATTCTTAATAACACAAATGTTGATTTTCCCACTATTTATAAAGCATCACGAGGGAAATGGTCACTATCTTGCTTTATTTATTAAAGAATCAAATTGGTATCGACTTCTTGGGAAATGTATCATATTGTGTATATGATATTTCTCTGATACAAATTTACATTTTTCTACCATACTTAATGAATTTTGGACAGAAACAATTGTTTTTTTCTTAAGAAATGAGTTAACTTCTATGTTGCTTTCATTTTGTTGTACTTTAATATTTCAGCTCTTATTCTTTGAAACAGGAAGATGGATTTGATTTGGATATGACATACATCACTGAAAATATAATTGCTATGGGATTTCCGGGTGGTGATATTAGCTCTGGAATTGTTGGATACATTGAGGTATACTTGTTGACTGTCAGTTCTTGTTTCTCATGTTCAAGCCAAGCTCAGTTATCATTCAATTTTGTTTTAAGGGGTAGCTGTGTTTCAGGGGTTCTATCGCAATCACATGGAAGAGGTGATCAAGTTTTTTGAAACACATCATAAGGTAACATATTATCTACCTGGGTTCCTATTATCTGCTCATCCATTCGCACTCAGAATTTTGCAGAGCATTGAAATCTAATTGCTGGCATGATACTTGAGTCACACTTTGGAAGTATGGGATTCTTGTATAGGATTTATAAGACTTTCGCTCTCTAATTGCAGTGGCTAATTTGTGTTTCAGATCTCCTTCTTTCTTATAAATAAGTATGTAAAAGATATCTAGAACAGAACCAAATAGTACTTTTCTTCTAGTTAACATCCCACCAATATAGAAGAACACATTTTATTGGAAAATGTGAACTATATCCTCTGTTAAAGCCATTAAATCCCTTCATTGTTCATATTGCACAGAATCATTAGATAAACAAATCCTAAACCTTCGAATGAATAATATCCTATCTATCTAACCTAAAATCAATAGAATCTGAAAAACATTCGTAAGTCATAAGCTTGGTTGTTTTTTTAGCTGTGTACTTGAGTCTATGTGCAGTTTTAGTCCTCTTAGTTTTAGCTTTTTTGCATTAGGTCATCATATTTTCCTAATTGTTCAAATTGATTCCCCCACCCAAAATTTCATCCATTAATTAACAGAATCTTTACATAGGTGGTCATCTATCATTGCTATGTTTAGATTTTAGTCCTCTTGGTTTAGAGTCTTGCATTTAGTAATCATATTTTCCTAATTGTTCAAATTAATTCCCCCACCTCAAATTTCATCCATTAAGTAACAGAATTTTTGCTGAGGTCTAATCTATCATTGATATGTATAGATTCACAAAGGAAAAAATATAAAATAATTAAATAAAATATATTTATTTTATTTGATACATTCTTTATTATTTACATATTCTATACATATTTTTTCTTTGCTAATTTATACAAATTAATTATATCCCACACCTTTATTTCATAACTATTAATCATTGGATAACTTTTTTAGCTGAGTTGCTTTGAACAGTTAAGGAACTGATAATGTGGAGAAAAAATATAAATAAGCCCAAAGTATAAAAACACTGCTATATCTCTTGAACCCTTATATTGCTTGTAAATAGATGCGTTGAGTACCTAAAGTCCTAAAGATTCTGCCATGCTCCAACTTCCTCTACAAATTTGAGCAATTACTCTTACTCATTTTTCTTGTGCATTACATGGTATGCTACAATAACTAATTTCTCCAAGTATCTTTGTGCACCGAGTGTTGATATCACAACTTTATTCTTTTGAAACCTTGATGTGCAGGGTAAATACAAAGTATACAATCTTTGTTCAGAAAGGTTATATGATGGATCATTATTCCAGGGGAAGGTATGATTTTCATCTTTATCTTTATTTTAGTAATCAAATTGAGGTACTGGTATTGATGCGTAATAATTTTGACTGTTACCTATCATTATTTACCTGTCTAGTCTGGTCCACCTGCTCTTTAAGTGCATTTGTTCTTTATGTTCTACTTAAAGTTGAAAATTTGAGTCAACTTGCCGAGAGCTTCTGATCGTTGATGTAGCTATCTAGAGTTTGGTAATTTGTAATTGGTAAATTGTATCCTTTTTACGAATGCACGTTCTAAACTTTAATTTAGTCGCAATTTGTAGTAAATTAATATATCTTTCTGCTAACCTTTAATATGTATTTTGAATACTAAGCATTCAATAATTGAAAGAAATCAGTAAAATACTTTTAAAGGAACTTTATGAAATGATTAAAAACAAAACAAAACCATGAGGGTATGTTAGTCGTCCCTCTTGTTGGACCCCCCTTCCTCTCCTATGCCTCAAACTATATGTTACTACATTACGAACAGCCACCTCCTTTTGATGGGAAAAACTTGGAGATATGACTAGGGAATAATGGATTAATGTAAAATAAAACAGGAATGAAAAAGAAAAAATCTGCTTGTTTCTTTGTTGTCTAACTTTGGTGGTTGATATTGGGTATAGTTTGACAGTACGTTGCATATCCTCGACAGAAATATTTAGAAGATCCTATTGACAAAGCTTTCTTACACTCAAATGCAGCCAATTGCCATGCCATTTGGAGTGTCTGAAAACATCACATAGGAACATTAAAAAATTGGATATAAACATAGAGAAAATAATTATTTGACTTTTTTGTTGCTGTTTGGTTTTGCAGATGTCAGAAAAAGAATTAAAGAATGGACCACAATTTCTGATATCAAATTAAATTAGCGTAATATTTTTGTTTGTCCTGTTAACGTACTGGGATTGTTTTCAGGTTGCGACTTTCCCATTTAGTGATCATAATTGCCCCCCTATTCAACTTATAACATCATTCTGTCAAAGTGCATATTCATGGTTGAAGGAGGATATTCAAAATGTGGTGGTTGTTCATTGTAAAGCTGGTATGGGGAGGACTGGACTGATGATATGTTGTCTTCTTTTGTCTCTTAAGGCAAGTCATGATAATCAACTCCAAAGACTTTGGAATTTTAGTTGTGCTCTTCTATCTGAAATTTTCAATCTTTTGACTGTCAATATTATTTTGCAGTTCTTCCCAACTGCAGAGGAAGCCATTGATTACTTTAACCATAAAAGATGTGTAGATGGAAAGGCTCTAGTCCTCCCTAGTCAAATAGTCAGTCAATAATTTTGGTTTATTGTTTTATTAAATATGGAATATATTCTGCCATTCTGGACATATTCTTCTAAAATCATTTATTTCTGTAATTTTTTAGAGATATGTAAAATACTTTGAACGGACTTTAACACAATTCAATGGAGAAGTCCAGCCTGGACGAAGGTATGATGTAATTTTGTCACATTGTCCCAGAATCGAAGAAGGTTCCTCTTAATTTGGACTTTGACAGGTGCATACTAAGAGGGTTCCGGCTTCAAAGGTGCCCTTATTGGGTTAGACCATCTATTACAATTTCTGATCATAAGGGTGAGTACCAAAGTTCATTCTTTTCTCTTCATGTCATTCCAGTAATACTATAGTGTGAATTTCAACATTTTTTAGCAAAGCTAAAATCATAAAAACACTGTTTGGTTGAGAGGATGGGTGAAGATGCAAGTAATGTGCTATATTCGGTGTGAAAGAGAAGAGAAATAATTAAAAAAATAGTGGAATTCGTTGTACCATTACCTATTTCTACTCATCTCTTTATCTCTCCCCTCATCTTATCCCTATTTCTCTTCAACCAAATACCTGTATTATTCATCTATTTCCATTTTAGCTACTTATTTCCATCCAACCTATTTCTCTCCATCTACCCAACAAAGTGTTAGATTCCAAGTTTTGCATGAAGAGAAAGGGCAAATGTAATGGTACGATTGTAAAAAAGACAAATTGTGTGGAGTCAACTAGTGCTGTACTTGTTTGGTAAAGGAGTAAATGCACGAATGGACATAAATGAGATGAGACTAAAAATAAGTTCTCAATATTTTGATCATTTATTTTGATTCTTTTTAGTGATGTGATGTAATGATCTAATGGTGATTGAAGTGGTGGGTTAAAAGTGGATAAAAAAAATGGATTAAAGTATCATTGTCCTATCTCATATCAGTATAGCTCAAGAAATTAAACTATTCATCTCGGGGTCTGGTTCTGAACTTCAGATGTTTACCTCTGTATCTTTTCCCAATTGAGTATAAACCAAAGTAATTGATTCGTATTTCTACCTATACAAGGCTCTAGTTTGTGCCGTACTTTCTCATGCAAATAGTCAAGTTGTTCTTACGACTGACATTTTAACTTATTCCCAGGAGTTTTGTTTGCCACAAGAAACCATCCCAAAACCAAAGATCTATTGGTACACACTATTTTTTATCCCTGCTTTCGAGTTTTGATATTGTATGGATTTGAATTTGATTACTGAATTTACTTTCTACACTCAGCCAGAAGATTTCTGGATCAGTGCACCGAAGAAAGGAATTGTGGTTTTTGCTCTACCAGGAGAACCTGGTCTAGCAGAGTTGGAAGGAGACTTCAAAATTCATTTTAATGATAGACAAGGAGATTTCTACTGGTTTGTTCAGAAACCTGTTTCTTTCGGTCCTTTTATTTATAGGAAAATTGTACTATGATATTCATTTTTTTACTCTTATCCTTTATTTTCTAATGTAGCTTAGTGTGGAACATTGATTCTTTCAAAACAAAAAATAATAATATATTCATTAATGATCCACATTAAGTCACGTTAAGGAATAAATGATGAAAGTCGAAAAATAGAAATCATAATATTATTGTCCTTATTTATATTTTTCGCTCACTTAACAGAACCATTATGATTATATTGTGACATTTAGGGTGATTTTAATATATAATTTTTTTTATCAGGATCTTACATTTTTAACATGATGACGTAACATTGTATCATGATAATTATTTTCATTTATTCTCCTATTTATATTATAGATTTGTTCTCTTAAAAGATGTATATAATATGAAACAACTTGTTTGCTTACACAAATTAACAGTTTTCTTGATGTAACAATTTCTTCTTGGCAGTTGGATGAATACAACAATGATAGAAAATCGAAAAGTTTTAGATGGTTCAGATTTTGATGGTTTCGACAAGGTAAAATATTCAATTTTTATTTTGTATGCCAGCTTTAACCTCAATATCTTGCTGCAGTCCCTACTTACGTTATTGGTTTATTCTCTGAACCTGACGATAATTTAAACCTTACCGTTGCATCCTTCAGAGGAAGATCCCCACTCCAGGATTCCGGGTGGAAGTTGTCATGATAGACTATAATGAAACCCTACCTTCAATTACAAAAGCAAATCCCACCAGCAAAGGATCTGATGGAAACACAATCAATGCCGTACCTGGTCCAAAGCCTTCTACATCTAATTCAACTGAGAGTAAACCCCCAAGAAATGAAGATGATGTATTCTCAGACAGTGATGAAGAGGAGAGTCGAGATACACAAAGCAAGAAAGCTGCAACTGAGTACAAATTTATGGCACCTCATCAAGCATCTGAGGGGACAACAGATCATGTAGGGATGTTGACAAACTCAACGGATCGTTTGTCACTGCAGCATGAGGCTGGCATGCAGAATAATTCTTCTGAAAAATCAACTGCAGATGAACATCATAAAGTTCACAGCACAAACGTGGAATCTGTAGGGGCAAGTGACATCAAGGCAATTGCAGCAGATGCTTCAGTTTTTTCCTTTGGGGATGAAGACTTTGAAAGTGATTGAAAGGAGGTGGGATGAACCGCTGATCCATTTCAATACTATTAAGGAAAGGAATTAGGCATTACAGGAATTCATTGGTTTCTCCCAATTTGTTGTCAAATGAACTTTCCTGTATTTGTTTATTTATTCCTTGTATATTTTTACGTTATACATTTATGTGATTATTTCATGTTTTCTACGTTATGTGCTTGTCCTCTGGAGAATTCCACAAAAGGTAACAAAAACAAATCATATTAGTGTAATGTGAGTTGAAATAAGAAGAAAGGTAACAAATACATGATACCAATATTTCTTTCCAAAATTGATAATGGGTGACAAATCTAGTGCTTGTGTATAATCTTTACTTAATTTAAAGAAATCATGGTCTTTTTCTTATTAATTGCCTGATAAAATGTTTGAAAGAAAGTTATTTTTCAACCATAATCATTTGTCAAACTTGCAGTATAATATTCTTTAAGATTCACATTCAAGAATTTATGTAAATATTATTTTTTGTGAAGATCTTAAATGACATGTAATAAATAAAATATAGCTTGGGAAGCAGTTTGCTAATATAAAAGGACTAAATAGCACATTTCAATCTCTGGGTTGATGAAAGGAAACTCTGTTTAAGTAACTGATAGTGTATGTTGAAGATTTAAATATTCCCACGCTATTATCAGCTTTTCACCATCTAAGAGTAGATGTAATTTTAATCAAAATTAGAGTTTCATGAGATCAACCATCGAAGCAAATACACTAACGTAGGACGTAATACTGATATGCATATAACTGATATCATACAGTCAATATCCAAAATATAAGACATGACCACATCGATGATATATATAATCAACATGACGAATTTTAACCTTAATTAAGAATTCATGTATATATTTGAAATAATTAGTTATATCTTATAGAAACAAGCTTAAAAATGTTACTGATCTTATATTACATTTTATATTTTTGTAATTGAAAGATTGTCTGTGTTTACGCTATTTTACACTGTGTCTGAGGCTCCCCAGTTTCCAATCTTTTAAATCAACTGATATTGAGAGATGAAAGTCTAAACATTAATTAATGAATACCACTCCAAATACTGCACCTAACTTTTGTATCTATCTAAATTGTGGAATGTTAGGGGACTGAATATATATGGCCTGTTTTCTCTACCATGTTAGTTAATGAATAATGTTCATTCGGTCAAAACTCAAAAAAGTGATTGTCATTTCCAACCATAATGAATACACTTTGAGTTCTCATCCTCAACCATATAATACACAGTTAACAACATAACTCCTAGCAAGTATATTAAGAGAAAGTGAGATTTATCACAATTTGTACAATTTCTTTTTGGTGAAATATGCAGATTTTATCAAAACTGACAAACGGGAAATAACCTACAATAGATAGAAAAGAGACAATCAACGAGGGTAATTGACATATCTAGTTAACAATAGAGATGCTGCTACCAGCTGTTCATAAGAAAACAAAAAATCACATAACCAACACCGCAAAGACAGGCAATCAACATGAACACTCATCTCACATATTGGGGAATGCCAACATGGAAAGAACATGTTCGCTACTTTCTTACTAACATATCATAAAAAGTTGCTACTGGGGACATTATCAATGTTAGACAGCCTTCTGAAGGCACATGATAATAAATTTCTACCAGCCAAAAGGCTCAACCTTGTTCGCAACATTGTCAATCGGGTGTTGTTATTACTTGAAGGAGCCTCAGCCTCAACCTCCGCCTCAGCCTCTGCCACACCATCCTGAGTTGCTCCAACACCATCACTTCCACTCCCATCCAAAGCTTCAACTTCACTATCATCATAATTAAACGCCAAAGAAACCCTCTGTTCTCGCACCCACTCTACCCCTCTACCAGTAATCTTTCTGCACTTCTTCACCTTAACCTTAACCAAATTGGGACACCCCGAAGCTAGAGCTCCGATCCCAGCATTGGATACAGGACACCCTTTAATGCATAGCTTCTTGAGTGCAACACACTTACTAGCAATACACTCAATCTCCGCATCACCAACGGTTCCAATCCCACAAAGAGCCAACCTCTCCAAATTCCTGCAATTGCTTGCAATCGCCGCCAAGCTCGAAAAAGTAGGGTAAACACCAATCAACACAAGCTCCTGCAAATCAGGACAGTGTTTGGCAATCGCAGCCAAACCATCATCACCAATCCTATTAGTTCTCCATCCATCTATGTGAACCTTCCTCAACAACTTACACCTCTCAGCAACCATCGAAAGCCCTACATTGGAGCACTCCGCGGTTTTCACAACGTGCAGAGTCTCCAACCTCAAACACCTCGCCACCCCCACAAGTCCCACATCGCTAACTTGAACCTTCTCCAAGTGAATCTCAATCAGACCACCGTTTAAACACCCAACCCTAACCAGACTATCATCCCAATCCCCCGTACACCCAATCACCTTCAAAGTTCGAAGCTTCTTCGAACCAATCAAAAGTGGCGCAAAGCTTTGACCGTTCACCAGCTCCTTTAGGCATACAGATTTCAACGAAGCCGCGGCACCAACCTCCACCTCGGTGATTTGGTGGACCCCGCGGAGCCGCTTCAGCGTTAGATCTTCTAACGTGACGCATCGATCGAGCAGCGCCGCGATTCCCTTCGTGCCGAACATGCACGACGCGCACGATAGCTTCTTCAAGGCCTTGCAGTTATCGCCTACGCCGGCCATTCCAATTTCCGTTACGTCACGGCACCCGCGCAACTTCAGACGCGTGAGGTTCCTGCACCGCATCGAGATCATAATCAAAGTGTCGTCGTTTAAGCTCGCGTACTTCCGGTCGATTCGTAAAGTGAGTTTTGTGACCGACTCGAAGCGGTCAAATAGGGGAGAAATCAGCTCTTGCAATTCAGGCCGAGCGACAAGCGAGAGGCGGTGCCGTCTCTCGCCGTCCACGCGGCGCCATCGGCGGCAGACCTGAGAGCACTCTTTCCGGTCGGTGTTGTTGAGGAAATGGAAAATCACGGCCAAGCAATCGTCGGAAAGACGGATTGTGTGGTCGGCATCGAAATCGGGATCGCTGCTTGAATGTAACTGAGAAATTTGTTGGCGGTTGAGGTCCGGCGTTGGCGCGGCGGCGGTAGATGGTGACTGTCCCATGGATATGTGTGCGGGAAGCGGCGGAGAGGTATTGAAGGATTTATTACAAAGACAAGGCATAGAACTTAAGGGAGGAGGCGCGTGTGGTACTCGCGCAACCACCTGGAAGTGGGCGAGATTTGCGTGTGGGTTCATGCATCAGAGTCAGCCCAGGTACGCGATAGTGGGCTTGCGTGTCTCTGTCATCTTGGACCTGGCCTTTCACCTTTCTTTTTCATCTTTCCACTTTTTTTATTTTTATTATCTTCTTTTATTAATTATTTTCTATGGCCTTTATTTTGTTTTCTTCATATTTTTACACATTATTAAAACGATCGTAAACATAGGAAAATGAAAGGGTAGTATCTAGTACAGGTAAAATTCAGTTAAAGTTTGTTTCAATATCATTGACTACTTACTAACAACACCTCTCTCCTTCCAGAAAACGCGCACATTAGTTTACCTATTTTTCTTTATTTGACTTAACATTTTCTCACAATACTATTGTTTTCTCTAAAACTTTTCTTATTGCCAATATTTGAACTTCTAAAATATACGGAGATTTTCCAATTTATTAGTTATTTGAATGCTATATTTTAAGGAAAATTGAAAAGGTCATTTGAATAGTCTTGAATATGAAGAATTTAAAGCCAATTACGTTATTAAATTGTGCAAAATTATCCTGAAATGCTGAAATGGTCGTCTTCATCGTCTCGTGTATTAGCGTGTATCCAATGGGTTTTTTATTCATATAAATTTTATGGATGCAAAATATTTTCAAATTGAAGAAAATTATTTATATAAAAATATCTCTTTAAGAACGGTGTCATTACTTTCTCCTTCACAAACCCATAATTCAACACTAGTTGATGGTTTTGACTACTTTGTATTAAAACTACAAGAGCCACTCATTTATTACTAGTTTGTTTAAAGGAAGGTAGAGTGATTTTTAATGGTTAAAGAAGGGAGAAGAGAGAGAGGTGTAGGGGATTGATTATTCGTATAAAATAATCAAACCCTAAACTATTTATAATATTAAGAAAAAATTATCTAATGTTAATTTACCTCAATTATTTATTTATAGTGTAAATTGTATGTTGTCACATAAACAACATTAAGGCTGGTTTAGAATAAAATATTTGGTAAACATGACAAAAGAGAGAAAATTCCTATAATTCTGTTTTTCACCACAAGTGTGAAATTAATTTAGGTATAAGTTAGAGAACCAGTTTTTAGAAAAGTTAATATGAAATAACGTTTATAAATTTGTTAATATATCAAAAAGTTTATTTAATTTATCATTTTTATTTTTTCTACAAATATTTACAAGAAGTTTCTTAAACATTTTTTTACAATGACTGTTTCAAACCTCTGCCTCGCCATTAACATTAGTTTCATAATTTTTTTTTTATGTATACACAAATACGTTACATCTAATTTTGATTGATGAATGTATATATCACTTTACGTAGGAATGGAGTTTATAAGAGGTGGGAATAGATTGGGCCAAAGTCGTTCACACTATTTTAAAACAGGTAAAATTTAATTCTAATAATTTTACATAAATATTAAACATTAAAAATTATGTTTAATTTAAATATGTTATTTGAATTGTTAAAAGTATTAATTAAGTTGTACACGTGTCTGTGTCATCCCTGCACTTGTGCTGTTTCCTTTGAGTCAAAGTTATAATTGAAGATTACTTGGGTTGGATGGGAAAAGCAAGCATTATTATTGGCGGGGATTGTTTTCGAAGTTCTTTTTACTGTTCTATACTGCAACATCTTCAAATAGCTATTACGGAGTGGAACCAAAATAATGTTCACTTATTATTCTTTCATTTGCATCCAACACACCACAACAACCTTTTAAGCTCTTTTGGTCACTTCACACCATCATTTACACTCCCCCAATTCTAATTTACATCGTTTCTAAACCCTAAATATGTTGTGCTATGTTGTGCTCCAATAATGGAGTGGAGATTCCTTTATAAGTCTGGATTATTATATACTATGAAATGATTCTGAGGGAAATCACTTTAGTTAGAACAACCTCTTTTTTTCAAAAGAAAAACCAAGTTGTGTTAATTACCAGCAACATTACTTTACTTCCTATGAGTGGTTCATGAACATGTTTGGCAACAGATTCGTGATCGTGACTATCAGTGAACAACTTTTATTATCAGTATTATAAAAAGTGTTTCTTTTTATTAAGCAATGTAAGATTGAATCTTAGTAACGTGTCTTACTTTAGATATGAAATAAATTATGTTGAAGAGGAAGTACTCATGCATTCATGATCCCTCATAATATCAACAACATATGTTTATAAGAAAATTGTGATCTGATACAAACATAAAAGGTACTCAAGAAACCCAGTTTAATGGTTTGTCATTAATATTGTAAGCACAGCACATCGTTACTAGTGATTACTTAAGATTTACATTACCCTTAGTAAGAAGAAGATGCCACAACCACTAACTAACACCAATCACATTGTTATTATTTTGTTCAGTAAATATTGTCACTGTCAAAGTTTCATTGTTTGTTAAAGAGAACAATAGTTACATGTATAATTATTATTTATGGTACAGAAGTAACCCATTTTATTGGTTTGTCTTGATGTTAGCACATCTTGCTATAACTGTTATTAATTACTGCAACCGTGATTATTTAACATTCATATTACCATTATATGTTATATTACCGTTAGTACAAAACTTATCACTGCCACCCTATAAAACCAATCACGTTGTTTTTGTCAGTAAATATTGTCACTTCCAACAATATTCACATCTCTCTCATTACCAAAACAATAATCACATACATAATTATAATGGTGTTTTCATTTTTTTCTTCTATGTCACAAAAAAGTTTAAATGCTTAGTAAAATTCAACCACTTAAACTGTTCTATGTAAAAGAAAAATTATTTAAATATAACATGTACCCATATTATTGTTTTCAAAATGTAAGAGCAAAATTTATTTATTTTCTTGCTTCCATTTTTTTAAAGTATTTTAGGAATGTCGGAACAATGTGACAGACAGCAAAAAGAGCGGGGAATAAAAAACGACAGAAAAAGAATATTATTTTTTATTAGTTTTGGTTTTGGCAAACGTAACTCACTCCTACTCCCAACTCTGACTATTATCTGCGTCAGTAAGTAACGTTATGAAATGAAATGTTAAATGGCTTCTTCTTCCCCTTTCTCACACCATAGCCAAACAAATTTCTATCTTCTTCTTCTTCTCTTCTTCTTCTTCTTCTTCTTCTTCCATCACCATGCCTCACCCTCCCTCACCCTCTTTCCTCCTCTGTCACGAACAATACTCCTCTTTCCAACAACATTCTCCAACTCTCATCATCACCACCCCATCTTCACCTTCCATTTTTTCCGACCACCACCTCTTCTCCCAACACGACCACCTTCTCTCTCTACTCTCCAAAGAGCCCGCAACGCATGTCACTCCCTCCCCTTCCCACCACGTCGTACGCTGGATTTCTACACTTTCCCACTTCCACGGTTTCGCTCCTCTTACCACCGTTCTCGCCGTTAACTACTTCAACAGGTTCGTTAACAGAAGGAGCTTTCAGACCGAAGATAAACCATGGAAGACTCAACTGGTAGCCGTTGCTTGCGTCTCTCTCGCAGCAAAAGTGGAGGAAACTCGGGTGCCACTTCTTTTGGAGTTGCAAGTACATTTTCCAACATCGCTGTTTGTTCGCTAAAGTTCCGAGTTTTCCTTCTTCTTCTAATGTTAAACGTGGAAGTGATTTTCGATTTCTTTTAGGTGGAGGAATCGGAATTTGTGTTTGAAGCGAAGACCATACATACGATGGAGCTCCTCGTGTTGTCCACTCTCGAATGGAAAATGAACCCTGTCACTCCAATCTGTTTCTTTCAACACTTTCTCACAAGGCTTGCTTTAAAGCGTCACCTGCACTGGGAATTTATGTGTGGGTGCCAACATCTTCTTCTCTCTGTCATTGCCGGTAAGATGTAATAATGTTGATAAATATGATACATATATGGTATCGCCCAGTACATTCATATTAATATCTATAATTTTTTATTTTCAGATTCAAGGGTTATGAGTTATCTTCCTTCTACATTGTCTGCTGCTATAATGATCCACGTTATTGAAGAGATTGAACCATTAAATGCTACGGAGTACCGAAATCAACTTCTAGGTTTACTCAAAAGTAACGAGGTGTGTCACTTTATCTTTAATTGTTCAAATCTGCTACATTTTTGAGTGACTGATTGGAAAAAATTGGTGGGTATGTTACAGGAGGACGTGAATGAGTGCTACAAACTGATGCTGGGACTATTAGTTTGCTGTAAAGGGATTCACAATCCTGGTCAGAGGCGCAAACGTGTCTCTGAGCCAAGTAGCCCTGATGGGGTCATTGATGCATCTTTCTGCTGTGAAAGTTCAAATGATTCATGGTCAGTGTCATCACTTTCTGTGGAGCCAGAGTTAAAGAGGAGAAAAGATGAGGTCCCAGTGAATCGAGTGTCTATTGATGTTCTAAATATTCCTCGTTAATAACTTAGAATCATGGTAGTTTTATTAGAAACCGCAAGAGAAAATATCTGGCAGTCATGTTATGGAGGAGGAGAACTTTTGTTGTCAGTTTCTAGATTGATGGCTCAACACTTGAAAATGAAGGAGGCAGAGAGAGACTCTATTCCTTCACTGTTATCCAACAAGGATCTTATACTGAGTAGCAACATTACATGAATTGTAGTCTTACATGTGCAAGTTCAATTACGCATGATGTTTCCCATTAAGCAACATTCAAGGGGTTTCCTTTGTTTCTTTGTTATCTTCCAAATCTCTCCCTCTTAGTACAGAACAGGAACTCCACATTAAGATTAACGTGTAAACAAAGATGGCTGGAATGTCTTCTGCAATGCATTATATGAATAAATGAAATTATAATACGTGGTTAAACAAAACCCGAAAACAAGTTAGTTAACAAACACATTTCATGAATATATAATAACTCCTTTCTTGTCAGTTTTTGGAGGAAAATATTGCAATTAAAAGTGTATGAGTTTTTCAATTCAATGGTCGTATAGTCGGATCAAACTTTTCTTTTTCCTGTTTGACATTAAGTATGAACTTGGGACTTTAAGCAATTCGGTGTCTGTGGTTGCAAATTTAATGCAGAGTTTGTTGTCACTAACTACCATATTATAATTGAAAATGCCAGTTCATATTATGAACACTATGACTTATAATTGAAGATGCAACACAATCACGAACACTGTGATTGTTGTCATGGTAAAAGAGACTTCTTTCGGTTAACTGAAAACTGGGAATTGAAATTTCACCATTTGAGCACTTAGAACATCTCTGACAGAAGCAACTTTCATGTATTAAAAATGCAGTATGTGATTTCTATTAAGTCATACTGTTGTTAAGAAAGATATTCCTGATTTTGCTCAAACGAAAGAAATTTTAAGAAGCTTTAAACAATTTACAATTTTAGATAATAATGTTTATTATTTTAATTGATAAAGTAATATATATTTTACTTTTAAGGTTGAGATGCTGAAGGAAATAATAAAAACAACCTTTTAAGCATCTTGTGAGTGTTGCATAAAACTTTTTTAATAGACAAGTTCCTGGAAGCAACCTAAGGCAACTTCTGAACATTTCTAATTGAAGCTACTCTTGTGATTATAAAGTAAAGATGCGAAAATAGAAAATGCATTTTGCACGATAGCTAAATAATGATAAAGATGCGCTCTAGCTGCTACGAACTTGAAAATTGGATGTAGGTGATGGGTGATCGACAAGTTTTTCGGAATGATGAGTTCTCTCTGAACTTTTACGAGTTTTGTCTGACTTTTATGTTTGGAAAGTGATAGAGCCATGCTCATAATATAGCTATTAATTACACAGAAGAAGAGAAAAATAGGCACGCAAAAGAGGCAAAATGATCAAAGGCAAGAAGACCAGTCATCATAGGACGAAATATTTGAAAAAGTTTTGAAATTGGGTGTCTCTGTTCCTTTCCCATTTTTAACTGAGTTATGGTCAGCTATGTATTTTTCCATAGTTATGATGAAAGATTTTCAATGTGCCCAACAATAATTCTATGTGACATGATGATTCTCCTTCAGATTGAACTTTTGCATGCTCTGTTTAGCCTTAGGAAAACCAAAAACTTAGGTTGTGTTGTTGACCAATAGGTGTTACAACTTAAATTGTTTGGCAAAAACAAGTGTGCTTCAGATTTTCTATCATACCAGAAACAAAAAGATTGTGACATGATTGAAGTCTATTTGGGAGTAGGATAGTGTTATAATTTCGATAAGGTGTAGCCAGGGACCACGATTATGACCAAATTAAAAGGGTTCTTCTGATGTACAACCAAGAGACAGAAGAAGATGTGCACAATGTGATATCTATCTATACACTAAACTTGTTACCTATAAATATAGCATCAAAAGCTAATAAGGAGCCAGCATTCTCCACATGCACGTAATATTAGGTGCGTTATGGTTTTGGTTAAAAGTGCCAAATTTATGTAAGCCAATTTTGTTTCCGCATAATCTACCTCTTTTAGCTACCATGCAAATATTGGTGTAGATGTTTGGTCTAGCAGCTTCATTATGAGGCCACATAAGTTAAATGCAAAGGACATGACTATCACCACAAACAAACACTTTTTTTTCCCACCAACCTGAACAATCTTGCTTACTCTATTCTTTAAATCAAACAAATTCTTCACTTTTAAATTGAAATTTTCAAACCCAGTAGAGTCATCGCTGTCTAATAATGTTTGAAAAAATGACTTAAATTAACAAGCTCTTCACATCAGAGCTTATGTTGTAAGTTTCACTACGTGAAATAGGCTAAAAGAGTAATCATTCTCTAAACCCTTTTTCAGGGACCACCAAAAGCTTAAGTTAAACGAACACAGACCATGAATGCTTTATTGCATCTTTAACATGCCCTATCACCCCTCTCTAGCTTTCAAGCATAAATAATGCACATGTCCTTTCATCATGCGCTGATATTAAAGTTTTTTATTAAGATAATGACAGATACATTAGGTTAAATCACGTCAATGACAGTGGTTGACATCATAAGTAGTTCGAAGTTCAACAAATAACAGATAAAATAAAACTCATTTATGCCTATGATATCAAACGATATATAATAGAGTCTGAACATTCATATCATGGAAGATCAGATTCATCTTGTCTTGTTAGATATGTGACTAGATAACCAATCTAGCCCTTCATAGAGTCCTTGCCCTGATGTAGCACATGTTGGTTGGATGAACCTTCATAAATAAATAACAAAAAACAGCTACAATAAGTTATTCATTAAACATTATTAATTCTCACGAAGTTGTTTTTTGTAACTATGTGACATACCAGCGACGCAGGCGAAGTGAATGTAATCCAAGTTTGTCTGTAATTTCTGCGACACTTAAAGCATTGGGAAGGTCTTGCTTATTGGCAAACACCAGAACTGTAGCATCGCGAAGTTCATCCTGCAATGCTCATTAACAAGATTATTACATCATTTAATTGTCGAAAGACAAAGCTTGCACATTTTCATTTGGGGAATCTTCTGATAAAATTTAACCATGGTAATTAAAATTACTGACCTCACTTAGCATTCTATGCAATTCGTCCCTGGCTTCCAAAATTCTCTCTCTATCGTTACTGTCTACCACAAAGATCAGACCTTGTGTGTTCTGAAAGTAGTGTCTCCACAATGGTCGAATCTACATAGGATTTGGCATGGAATCGATTTAGAGTAGTTTTTGTAACATGTGCATGGAATGTTACCATATACTCATGATCCCATAAAAATTATATTTTGACAGACAAATCTGTAAGCGCAGGATTTCAAATGAAGGTTTGTTTTTTAATAAATTAATGTGTGCAGAAAAACCAAAATACCTTGTCCTGTCCTCCAACATCCCAGACGGTGAAGCTCACATTTTTGTACTCAACAGTCTCCACATTGAAGCCTAATCCATTAAACATATATACCCCATTTGAATCATTTCATTTGTCGTAAAAATTGTATCTTTCAATTTTGATAATTTAAAAGTGTAGTTTTTATTTTTATTTTTTATTTCTCTCAGTTTGAAGTTCTTGAGATATCTATTACTTAATATTCATTCAGAAATAAGGTGGATCAATCACACTTAGTTGAGTACACTATATATATAGTACGAATTCAGAAGATTTGTCTAAGAACAGAGGGAAAAAAGTACTGTGACTGGTATGAACCTATTGTGGGTATGGTAGTGACGATTTCTCCCAGTTTAAGTTTATAGAGTATTGTTGTTTTCCCAGCTGCATCAAGACCCACCATCAGGATCCTCATTTCTTTCTTCGCATAAAACAATCTCATTAGCCGTGACACCGTCAAACCCATTGTTGCCTCTGGTTCAATCAAGATTTTGGCTGAAAAAAAAACCTAAAAAGTAAACCGTGCAAAATGAAAATCAAAATTATAATAACAGAATTCTTTTCATAGCAAAAATCAAAATAAGACCCTTGAACTTCTTTTTCTTTTTCTTTTTTTTTTTTTCTCTTGCAAACTGTGATGAAAGAAGAGGAAGGTGCTACCTCAAAAAGATGTACTTTTTTTACAAGCAAAGGAAACTTAAAAATGACTCTGTTGCTCGTATATTTTATAACCATGTGACCAGAAAATAGCACCAGGAATCAATACTGCACTAGTAGAAAGAGGGAATAGGATTCATAGCTGCAAGAATAAAGTGAATGATGGGCATGCCATTTGAAACCATGGGTAAAATAAAAAGCGACTTGTTATGATCTTGTGATATGAATTTTGTAGTCCCATCCAGAAGTGAGATTCGGATGACACACACTACAGAAGTTACATCAGCGTCAAACCAAAGCAAGGATTCATGCAAAAGCAACAAACCTTGATTTTCTAAAAAAACATGTTTTTGTTGATGTGAATTCTTTTACGGTGAAAATACTGAAAAATGATATAGCGGCTTTGGCTAATTAGCCTTACAATAGTTACAGTAGGATTAATTCTGATACAATACTGAATACATCATTGGCACTACTTTGTCCATGTCTGCTTCGTGACTAAAGGACAAGTTAGCAATAGCAATAAAAGAATAAATTTACACATTGCCAAACCTATTTCCTTGGCTAAACAAATTGATAACATTATTTTTTTGCCATGGCATCCTTGGCAGACTGTAGGGTGGATGTAACAGCAGCAGTAGCACCAGCAAGTATTCCACCAGTGGTGTTGTTCGTTGTATGGAGCTCGTGAATTACATCAACCTTCCTAATTTCTTGACCTTGCCCTGCTGAAGATCGATAATCCACACATGCCACCTTTTTCTCCATGCAATTTTCTGCGTTCACAGTCTCATTCTGACAGAAGAATTCATACAGATTCATTCATTTAACATTAGAACTGAAAAATGCGTAAAAAAAATATTTTCTGGACTTACACTAACCTTGGATTCTTCATTCATGTTAACCAATTAAAATAAAAACTATAGATCACTACCTCTTGGGTGATTTATAATTGAATTTGGGCTTTTAAGAGGAGGAAGCCAAATCAAGACTATCAAAAAATACGGACAACGAATGCGGAGTAAAAGAGCCTAAATAACTATGCACCCCACATCCGATAATTGAATTAACCAATTAACAATTACACTTTTGGAAGGTGGCGTGAATAAATTTTTTTTTTTTTGTTTAGAGAGGTGATTATTGATAGCGTATCTACACTTCAGGAATTGATTACAAATGTAATTTGACCCGATATGAAAATGGTATTCGATCGTCACAAAATGAAAAAGAAAAGCTGAAAATGGAATAGGGGAAACAAGCCAAAAATTACTTGACTAGGATCAGAAACAACAATTTGTTGATGACAACAGCAAAATCTACAAGGAAAAATATATCTGGCTATATTTTTCTAGGTTCATAACTTGATAACAGAGCTATCCTAGAACCTCTAATCATTATAATATCCCTGTCAATTTCACACATGAAACAACCAAAACAGGTGAACAAGTTGCTAATTGAGATTAACAACTAAAGGACGCATCCCTCCTTCCTTAACAAGTCATAAGAGGTGACCCACTACAGTGAACATCCGAAATATCAGAAAGCCTCTGTCTGGGCGACAAGGTTGCGATGCCAGCAGCATCAAAATCAATATTGGCAATATTCTTTCTCTTGTGAGTTTCTGAACTGCCTTTCTCCTCCGAAACCTCAGCGATTGGGCTCAATTCCTTATCACCAACAGAAAGCATGGCTTGAGCTTCAGCCACAGCCGTTCCATCATCATCTGCAGCATATAATATCTTCTGAATCGCCCCAACGATCTGAATCACCATAAACAACAATCAGAGCACACATGATCATTACCTAATAGCAACACCATTTATTCGATTTCACCAGTCAATAACTAAAAACAATGAAACACGGTACCGGTGAGTGTTCTATCTCAGGAGTCTGGCACAGTATCTCAATATCTCTCAGTTTTGCAAAGTAGAAGTCCCGTTCTTTCTCAAGACTATCGATGGACAACTTCAACTCCGTTAACTGCATCAACTTGAAAGTTAAAGACATGTATTTGCATCGTTCGTTTGATAATTTATTTTTATGTGAAAACAGACAAACCTTTTCCTCATAGGCAGGGCCACCTGCACTAGGTGCTCTCGCGACCTTAACAGCCTGATTTGTAGGGTTTGCATTGGAAACCTCGGTTCTTCGAGAACCATGGGAAGACTGAGGTCTCTGCGAAGTAGAACCCTTGGTAGAGGCATGGGAGTTTGCAGATTTCTTACTCGTTTCTCTTCCTCCTCGGCAAACCTCTCTCCTCTCCGAAGCATTGTAACTACAAACAGCAAATAGTGTTTTTAATTTTAAATTTAAATAATTTATTTATATCCCCAATACCAAAAACATTGCAATACAGAATCCAAAGTTCGCAATATTCTCTCCGCCTGGTCAGGTTTGAATTTCAATCCTAAACCCTAATTATGAATCCAAAAACAAATATATACGCAAGAGAATCAAATAAAGATTGTAGTACTTGATCTGTCCGGAATTGACAGAATCGCAGTATCTTTTCATCCACTGCATGAACTCGAGGTTATCCAGTGGTCTTCCCTTCACAAGCTTGCTGACTTCGATGTGCTGACAGACACAATGAGCAAGCAATTCAGTGACCGAATTAAAGATTGTCCAAAAAAATAAAGCAAAAACAGAGACCAGATTGAAAGAGGAGGAAGGAAGAGTGTTGTTACCTTGGTGATTTTGAGTTTGTTGAAGACATCTTGAAGGACCTTGTAGTTCTGAATCATCTCGTACTCGTTCTTGGCATCGAAATTGACTTTGTGCATCGGCACGATCCCTGGATGAGCCGCATCGAGAAGCTGGCAGTGAACCGCGCCGGAACATGCCTGAAAATTTTACGATCCAACGAAATAGACAGAGTAAGAAACTGTGGAAGAAAACCTAAACAAAGTATAAAAAGAATTGGATCAGAACCTCTTCGACTTTGGAGAGACTGAGTTGCAGAGTCGAGTTGATCCAAGCAAGAATCTCAGATCTGCCAACGAAGTAAGCCGCATCCATAATTCCAATGTTGGTCGCCATTTCTCTCTCTCTCGTTTCTTCTTCTCCTTCTATATGCTCTTTGTGTTCTGCTAACGGCTCTTTTCGCAAAGAAACAGAGGTGGCATATATATGGAGACTGGAGCGGGAGTTTTTCAAATTCAAAATCCTCTGATAGGTGATTAACGTCTCAAAGCTGTCTTAATAAGGAATCCACTCAACGTTCGTCTAAGCTGAATTGGGTGTGGACCGAACTCTTTGAGTTGGGCTTTAATTTCAGTATTTGGGCCTAGAACAATTTCTAGCATAGACCTTAAATAATTACTACTATTTGACCATTAGTCGGTGCGAGACTGTAGTTAACAAATAAACAAACCTAAAGTTATTGAGAAAAAATATATAAAAGTGAAAAAAATATGACAATTAAAGGAAAATTTTATATTTTTAATAGTGTTTACTTACAAATAAAAATGTTTTATTGTTATTTGGGTAGTATCTAGCACTTTCTTGATGTGAGTATAATTATTAGAATAGGTGGCTTTCCTTCTATCCTTAATTCCTCCAAGACTTTATAATTATTTATAACTTCCCTTTGAAATCATAAATACTAGTGATCTTTACCAAATATTATAACTTTTTTTATAGCTTTCTAGTCAATAAATAATAAATACTCCACATTAACAAGATATATTATTTTTCTATCTCTTAATTTGTTAAAAGATGACTAGCCAGCCACACATAATTAATTACTCAAGTAAAAAGTTGTAAGGTGAAAAGGGTTAGATAATAAGACAATAATTAAAAAATAAATAAAAAATACTAGTTGTGCACATATTTGTTGTTGCTAATTAAATTAACTAAATTATTTTTCATTCTTATGGATTAATCAAAAGGTCTTTTATACACAAATGAAGATACTACCACATGAAAACTAAATTCATAAGAAATATATTTTAGTTTTTCGTCATTATTTTTCTTTTACCTTTTAACGAATTTCTTTAACTGTTTATTACTTGATTAGGCTTGGAAACAACTGATACATTGGCGAAATTTGGAATCAGCATCATTTTAATCTATACCGATATATAAATTATATTTCAAAATATCAATTTTACTTTTTAAAATTTAATTATTTATTAAAATTTTTAAAATTAATTATTATTTTTATAAATTTTTTTATAAAATTATTTATCTCTATTCTTTTCTTTTTCTCTGTTTATCAATAATTATTCTCTCATCTTTTCTTATATATTTCACTTTATTTTTAATAAATATAATATTTTATATATTATATATTATTTTATAATTATCATCACCTACTAATATAATATCACGTATTTAAAAAATGCGTACAAACAAGCGCAACAACTCATGTGTACACTAGTTAGGTTTATTAGTCTCATACAGTTTTTTGTCGAGTAAATTGGATGCAACATCATTTTACTAATGAAAATTAAGAATAAAATAACGGCATGTAGAACCGTCAAAGTAGATCAGAACCCGTGGCCCAACCCAGTCCACTACGGGTTCGGACCGGGTTGGGTTGAAATTCTTTTACAGATTTCAGTACGGGTCAATTTTTGACCCGGCCCACCAACCCGCATGGTGACACACATTATGTTGAAGTGTTTTTTAACTAAACACATTGGTGGGTTGGCAAATAGAGACCTAACTTCACCTACAAATACTAAGGAGATTGACGTTGCATCTCAACTCAAGGACCAACATCAACTGCGACTCAATAAGCAGATAAATTTGCATCCCTCGCTCGTTGTTGACTTGATTTTTTTTTCATTCTTCTGGTATTATTGTTGGATAAGTCACAATAATGTTTTGATCTTAGATAGTGATTTGTATTTTTATTTATTTCTTTTGGTTTGTATTGGAGTTTAACATCATTCTATATTATATTGAGACTGTATTCAAGTTTATTTAAATTTTAATCTGAAATATAATTTTCAACTTAAGAAAAAAAAAGTATATTTTTTTAATTAAGTGGGTTAGTGAGCTAACCCGTTTAACCAACCAACCCGTGGTGGGTCAGACCGAATTCAAATTTTTTCGACTCACTAATAAGTGAGTCAGGTTGGGTTAGCCCACTAAATGACCAACCCATGATAGGCCGGACCGGACGACCTATTTTGACAACTCTAACGGTTTGGTATTTCTATATATAAAAAAAGTGTTTAAATAGTGATAAGAACAACAATTATTAGAAAATTTTATCTGTCAATTTTAAATTTTCAAAAAATATTAATCATTGTCAAAGTGATTTCAAACGTAGTTCTTATGATATTTTCTATTTTTATTTTGTTTTTATTTTGGATCCCAATCAGAAAAACCAGCCATATTATGAATATTTGTATTACTCTGTTCTATTATTGAGATAGTCATCACTATTAAAACTCTTTTATGAAGATCTAAATGTTATCTTAACCAGAAATAGTTGCATGTTTCGTCTGACAAAACTATTTGGGTTGGGCTTCCCTTTTTTACTTAGGCTTATAAATAAATTAAAATATTAAAATAATTGGATGTGTGATTTAAAATTAATAATATAGACTTTAACTTAACTGTTATACAAAGGAAAAACATATAATTAACATCGTGATAAGAGATAATATAATTTGAAAATTTGAGTAAATTTTGTAAATATAATGTACGACAAATAATTAAAAAAGAAGAAAAAATGTATGACGAAAGAAAGGAGAAAATAAAGAAACTAAATACTAAATGAATAGTATATAAAATTATTTTAACAATTTAAATGATAGCATAGATAAAGGGATGTGTTTTAGGGAGAGTATGGAGACAAAAACATAACAGTACAAACTCATGAATTCTCAAACCTAATTAAGAAAATCGAGTATTACAAATACACATTATCAATTCAAGATTATCTATCAAAACGGAAAAACAATTATTTAATGTAGATTTAATTATGTTTTTACTTTGTGATAAAATTGAAGCGCGTTTTCTAATAGTATTTGACTTAATATTAAAGTAAAAATGTGTCAACAATATAAACAACTCAAATATAATTCTGAAATGTGTACGAAACATCAAATAAACCTAACAAAATTTAATTAAAATTACTAAATTCACATATTTCGAAAGATGAACGACGAATGGGTCAAAAGTTTCAAAATGGAATAATTTCAAAATTTATTAAAAGTTAAGAGGTCAAAAAACATATTTAGCCAAAAATATAATGATATGGTGATATAACAATATGACGATATAACAATACGACAATATAACGATATGATAATGTAACAATATAACGATGTGACAATATGACAATATTACGATATAAGAGTATGACGATATAATGATGTGACGATATGAAGATATAATGATATAATAATATAAAGACATGACAAATATTCATATGGCAATATAATGATAAAATTATAAGATTATAATTTATAAAATTTAAAAAGCAATAAAATTGACAACTTAGCAATGGCAAAAAAATGATCATGTTAATAACTTTACCCACTACATCACTACTGAGTTAACTCAAACAAGTACGATTCAATTAAAAAATTTTAAATTTGTTGACTACTGATCGGATTATAAAAATTTATTAAGGACGTAAAATATAATTAAACATTTTATATAACTTTATTTATTTTTTATAAATTTAATTATTTCATTATATACTATTAATTTTTTATAACTTATTTTTAATTTTTTTTTTAAATTAATAGTTTGAATTTTCATCAATTTTAAATATTTCAACACCGAAGTTAAGGGTTAAGGATAAAGAAAAACTTCATCAACTTCAATTATTTATTAACTTTAATTATTTATTGTTAAGTTTTGTGAACTTCTACATTTTTAAAATTTATCGTGAAAAAAATAATAAAATAATTTTTGCATTAATTTAATTGTTTTAGTATTATTAGACAAAATAATATGGAAATCGGCATAATACTTTATTTAAACAACAATTAACAGAAAATAAAAAAACGTTGAAAGAGTGAATTTCTTAATAAAAATCACAGAACAAAATTGTCTAAAGATTTATCATGGCAACACAACAAAAAATCAACTAACAAAACCCACTTAAAAATTGATTGCGTAGATGCCTAAGAGCCTACACTTTATCTTTCCATTCACACTGGGCTTCGCATGTCCCACACGACCAAACCAAAGTTGAAATTTTACACCCCTGCTGTTCAGCTTTATTGTTGGTTACCACAGTAAAAGGAAAAAAAAATCACAACTAGAATAAAAAATGAAATAAGTAACACATAAAAAAATAATTTTATTAATATAAAAGTAAATTATGTATTTTTCTTTTTAAATTCTAAAAGAGAAAACAATAACACGCTGGTTTATAAATAAGAGAAAAAAAAGTCTTCTACTTACATTAAATGTTAATGAAGAGAGCGTTAATCAACGACAATATCGTATATTTAAATAATATCCCATGATAATATAATAAGATGAAATATTAGTGTTGTTTGTTAATGTGACATTTGGTAATCATCGAAGGTGGAAGAACTTGTCGGCGCGCAATTGAATATCCTTCTAACTGCATAATATGGATACGATAGAAGACACGATTAAACGGGAAACGAAACTTGAATTGAGTTAGTACTTGGTTCATTGATTGCAACTTTTGAATGAACTAAATAGGTCGAAACTTAACAACATGGTCATATTTCACAAGAGTTTTTGGATATGCTTGGTTTCCAAAACAACAGCCATGGTAATCATAGTATTCCAACTTATAAAACTGTCCTTCATACTCTTATCACGCTACTTTTTGTTAGTGTATGAGGCTGGGCAATGCTTCTGTTAACAGTTTAAGATAAAACCGAATAATAATCCCAGAATTGAAAGGATGGTGACCCTTCACCAAACCACACCACCTAAGATAGGGGACACTGGGCTCCACTCTTTGACAAAACACCCATATTATTGGAGGACCATCCCAAATGTTTCGGTAACAGTTTTACGATAAAAATGCTTATTATTACATAAAAATATTATGAATATTTTTTTTCGATTAAAATTTAAATGTTTTAAAACCGAACCGAGAGTTTTGTGAGATATTCTTACGAGTTGCGCAATTGTCTCGTGAGAGAGGTCAAGTGAACCAACTAAATTATTGTCAAAGTGAATTTTTAATAAGACGATTACCAAGAGAAAAATTATTACATATGTGATGACAGATACCAAAATAAACTAGATCATAATAGAATCGTGACACTTAACTCGGTAAATGCTGGATCATGTTAGCATTTTTTGCATACTGCAACGGAACCTTCCATTTTCACTTGAGCCAGTGTCAATTTTTTGAACTATATTAAGGATGGCATTTAATGCATATTTTTACTTTTATAACCTAAATTTAGGGGTTGTTCTTTATTTTTGTTTTCTTTGGCCATGCGTCTATAATTAGCTCCACACCCACTAACATGTGTGACGTATCAAAAATGATATCTTCATTTTAATATCCACCGTTTTAGTTCGATGTTGTGTCTATGATGGCCCCTCTTCTTTCAACAATCATTGTATTTCTAGGGTTTTCATCCCCTGCATCGGATTGCATGGTTAGTGCTTAAATCTGTAAATATGTTTCAATTTAGCATAAAAATTCTCTTTCTATAAAATAAAATTTAACTCTTTTTTTTAAAAAAAAAAAAATTGATGAAAGAAAAAAGATAAAGTGCTTGTAATTTGCAAAAGTAACCACGGAATGTTATGCAGTGTCGATGTACTGTATTATCTATGCAAAGTGCATTATATCAATCATACTAATTAATTTCGCTAGTGATGAACTTAATAGAATAAATTAGTGAGCGAACATAGACTTAGCTGCTCCTAATGCTTTTTATTTTAAATTAAATTGTCATAACTGATATTAAGTTTCCACATATGTTATTATAATGCTATTAAAATAAAATTTCAGTCTTGCAACTAAAAATAATACTATAAATACAATGTTCCCCTTAGTTCAAAATTATAAATTTATGAAATACTAGTTTACTGGGAAATTAATGATGGTTTTTATATTCCTACCTTCATGTCTTGTTTTTTCTTTTCATTTTTATTCTTGTTTTCATTATATTATCTGGCATATTAATAACCTTTTCCTTTCCTTTTTTCTTCTACCTCTCTTTATTTCACCTGTACATCCAAAAATGAAATTAGTTGATATTGCGTTTTCCTGGTGTTTTTAGGTGTTTGTGGGGGGGCTCAAAGGCAGTATTTGCATTTGTGATAATAATATGAAAACATAACATTATTATCCAAAAATTTATAATGATACTATTTTATAAAATTCGTAATAGATATGTAATTTAAATATTAAAAAAAATTAATATATAAATAGTAGTAATTTCATATATTTAAATATTAAAATTAAACTAAATAATCAGAACATAATAAATTAATGAGTTTGTATATTAATTTATTTTGAAAAATTAAATACTACTGTGAAGATAAAAAATAATATTTTACTTGAATAATTTATGCAAAATTGACAAATTCTAAGGAAGAAACTCAAGAAAATAATTTCATTTTTATTTTGTTTAGATAATAATGAGTTTCAATTTTAGAACGCCTGCAAGAGATTTGTTATATTTGACTTTAGATATTGAATTTAAGAACCTTAGACAAAAATCATAATTCTATTCCATTTTACAAAAACAATATCCACTATCCTAGGATACAACTCATACGAAATAGAATGGATATTAATATTTTTACTCTATAAATAAATTTCTACACGGTCATTAAAGACATAATTTCGATCTCATTGTTTTAAGGAGATTTGCAAAATAAATTTGTCGATTTATCACTATACCCCTTGTTATTATATTGAAAAATATAACATCTTTGTTGTTGAAACTGTACTCATGGACTCGAGATCTGCATAAAGAACAAGATGTTTTCATTGACTCTACTCTCCTTCCCTTCTATGTTGGTCGATTGATTCTCCATACCACACCCAAGCTTTGTAGAATTTCCATTGAGATATGAAGAAGTAATGGAACAAATACACTCTACTTGTATCTGATTCCAACTTGTTTCCTTTTTCTCCACTTACCCGATTTTATTGTTGATGTATCTGGTTCCAAGTGCTTCAATTTTGTATTTGGATACGTAGTGCTTATATTCAATTCCAGCAGTTTCTAGTTTTTGATATTTTGATTGTTGTTACATTGTGGCAGGAAGTTGGTGCTATTTTGTATCCGGATATGTTTTTTCTTTCAATTAATAAATATCTTTAATATTTTAATTATGTAAAAAAAAATAATTACAAAATATTTAATTATCATTTTATACTATATTTAACACCAAAAACATTTTGATAATTTAATTTTTTCATAAGTTAAATTTTATTTTTTATTAGTCACATTACTCAAATCCTACATAAACTTTTACAAAATTCACTCTCAAATTCACTCTATTATCACCTCCAAATCCTTTAAAAAAATAACACAAATTTCACCTTCAAATCCACTCAAATTTTCATTTTCCACAAATCTTTCTACTCATAAGAACACACCCTAAAAAATATACACATTAGCTATTACTTTCACTTTAACTTTAACATGAACAAATTTAATAAAACAGTGAACTAAAATATAGGAGTTTAAAATATCTCCGATCTAAAGATTCCAAGGAGCGTCTTAAATTTAAAACACGTATCTCAATATTAAGTGTAGTAAAAATCTAAAAAAAAAGGTACTACACGAGATCTTAAGAGTAAAATAAACATTTCGATAATTACTTTTTTGGGTGTTAAATTTTGGAACACAAATAAAAAAAAAGAAAATATATATATTTTCGATATCTTACAGAAGAAAATTGATAAGATTGTTGCATTCTGTGGTTAATGAGCGGAGAAAAGTGGAAAAGGGGAAACGTGTTAGACTAAAATATAAGAAGAAAAAAAAAAAGGAGATTGCGGATATCGAGAATGAAGGCGATACTACAACAAAACGATGCCGCATGGGGGCAGTAGGCTTTACGATAGATAGCGGGAATCGTGGGATATGAATACGAGGGTGTCAGTCTCACTTATCATCACACTATTCTACTCTCTGCAAATCCCAAACATAACACTAAAATATTAATATTTTTTAAAACACGGTATCTTTTTCCGATTACAAAAATAAATGTGATGGTCCAAGTACACAAAAATAAAATTAAAATTCACTTATTAATTATAATCATAAAAAAAAACTATGATGTAATTTAAAGCTGATAAAAGTACAAAAAATATGTAGATTAAAAATAATTAAGAAATTTGTAGGTTGTATAGATTATTATTAAAAAAAAGTGCAGCAGAAGAAAACAAGTTATTGCAATGCGATATAGCTGGCAGTGTGGCCCATGACGTTGCCTCCTGAGCGCTTAATATCAATGACGGTTCCAAACCGGACACAAGAACAGTTTCCAGTTTCCACCAGACAAACCAAACCTCTCTCATACACACAGACAACCTCAACAAATAATTGTAGACACACAAACCATAACCACTTCCTCAGATTCAGGCTCCTAATCAATCACCTTGCCGGTGCGCTCACTTTTTAAGTCAACTAAATATCTTCCTGCATCTGCAAAATTAAATCACTCACTTCCAATCAAAACTATAATTCTTTTGCTAAACAAATGTAAAGGAGGGAACTGTTTGAAAAATAATCGAATATAAATAATCATAATAAAATATAAATGAAGATCGATAAAATCACACATCTTTTATAAATAAATAAGAACATAAGATGAAATTATAAATAAATAAATAATTAAAAAGAAAATTGAGTTGAGGATCGTTCAACCTTATTTTTAGAAAAAAAAAAATCCTCTTTTGCACAGGATAAAAAAAATTATATGTTTTTCCTCAAAATATAACAATTCTTGTCAGATCAACATTAAATGCAACAAATAATTTTGAACCTTATGTTATGAATAAGAATAATTTAAAAAATGATATATAACAAAAGATGAAAAACAGTTTTATATAAAGTGTTGTTTCTTTTATTATACCTTCTTTTATACAAATTGGTAATATTTATAAGTACAACAAAATAAAATAAGATAAGTTTTATTAAATAAAATAAGAATTTGTAATAAAGTTAAAATTATTAACTCATAACTAATATTTACGCAAAAAATTAATAGACCGTATTATTAACTATACCATAATTTATTTAATTAATTGTATTAGATATTTTTAGAATGAACAATTTATCTGATTTTAACAAATTCTTTGGTATGTTTCGAGGACTTTAAAAGATGAAAACAACTTATTAAGAAATTTAAAAATGAAAAGGTAATAAAAATATAGAATTCTAAAATAGAGAATGCTTAAGATGAGATGGACAATATCTTAACAATTTTGAAATTGAAATACAATTATTTTGATAAATAAAAGGATATTAACATTTTATATTAATTATAAGATTGATGTAGAAGTCGTCAACGCAGAAAAACGTAGAAAATCTGAGACATTCTACAACATATTTTAACGTACATAAAAAAGACTTATCCTAAGAAAAAAAAATATAGCAAACAATATATTATTTTCCCATATAGTAACATATTTAATTTTTTTTTTTTTGGAAAATTAATGTTAAATCTAGTGTGCCGTATAAGAATGTTATTGAAAGAATTTTAAACTTATAACTCCATTTATTAATATAATTAAATTTAATCAAATAACATAAATAAACTTAACGTCTCTACTAGTTAAAGAATTTTAAATTTGATCACTAGCCAATGTTTACCCATAACCTCTGCATCAAATTTGTTGAATAATATTTTGTTGGGAATTCAAATGTGAATTTAAGTCTCACATTGAGTATAAATGAGAAAGTTGAGCACCATGTAATGATGAAGACCCATAAACTCATCTTCTTAAGGTTTTGAGTTAAGAATGATGTCAGCGTGCATAATATTTAGCTTTTGGTTATTCTGTTCTGCTTTTAGTAATTCTGTTTTAGTACGTGACATTCTGTTATATTTACAGCTGTTTTTTGGTTGGTTACCTTAAGTCCATCTATATAATGGGATGATACCGAAACATTAATGTGTGAATAATACAGTTTCTTTCATCATTGTGAATCTATATCCTTTTCTCTTTTATTTCTTTCACAAGTGATGTCATTCCTTATATATGGGTTGAGTTCATGTTTCATCGGTGTTAAATCTCTCATATGATTTTCTCTCGAAAGACTTAATTGTGATATCATAACCTGGTTCATGTAGTGACTGACCTAGACGAGACCATGTATCAAAAGTTTCCTGACACTGGATCAGATAAACAGATAAGCATGTCTCATTGAGAAGAATGGTGATATAGTTTATACTTTAGAGAAAATTAATTTCTCCCTTTTAAGATTATCTTTGTTGTTATTTAAAAAAAAAAAGAGTGTATTTTTGTTTTCTTCCTCAAATTAAAGAGAAATGTATGTAATTTTCTTTTGGTTGTAAAACTAAATTATTATTTGTTGTTTGTGTGTTTCTAATTCACATCAAATTGCTAAGCTCAAATAATAAGTCTAAAATATAGAAGAAGAAAAAATAATGAAAAACTTAGACAAACAATACAATTATTATTTAATGTTGTACTATCTCTTTTTCTCATTGATGTTCGAAGTATTTGAAAAACAACAATAATATTTTGGACAACGGCAATAACAACAATAATTAATCAATAAAGAATAAAATGAGCATGCACAACACGAAAGTGAAAAATATGATTATGTTAATTATTATGAATATTACAATTTTGACTTAATTTTTATTATGCCTAAATTTGTTTGCATTATATTTAAATCCCTTGTGTTAATTTTCGAAACTTATATGGTATTTTAGTTTGATTGCATTTTGTCATATGTTATATTTTAATTTGATTTTTCATTATGTTTAGTTTGGATAATTTTGAAATTAATTTTGAATCATGTTTGATTAAATAAGATTGTATTAAATGGTGTTTGAATATTAAAATGATCGTAACTCTTAATCTATTTTAAGATATAATGATGACAATATAAATTTTGACAAAATGCATATTAATTAATCATGCTTTTAATGATTTTAAAGATTTAGTTGTGCAAAATTAGTGACAAATGACAAGTTAGAGATAACTTTACCTATGAATTTATTGTTGTGGTAAATTTTGCACGAATGTTCTGTATATAGTACTCACGGATTTGTATTTTCTATAGACAAAAATTTCATAAATTTGTTTATCCACATTACCTACATAACTTGCGTCGTCAATAAATCGTGAGTAATTATTGATCACTCATGAATGTTTTCAATAATAAATGTAATTTCTTTTATAATGTACATAATTTTTGTTAAGTTTGTAATATATTTATTTTTAAAGATATTTATAAATATTTAATTTGTTAAAATCTAACGCAAAGATAATGATTAAAGATTTATCATAAAAATAAAATGTCTCTAAATAAAATGTATTTACTTTTTCCTCATATACCGATAAATAAATTTGTTTTTTTTTTTCGAAGAAAAACCGATTAAAACAAAAATGTTGAGTTCAAAAATAATCTCAAAAATGGATATTGCGTGTTGAAATTTTTACTGTGGCTAATCACTTTTTTCAACTTGTTTTTATTATTATTGTTCAAATTTCTTCTATCGGAAGACTATTTATGTACAATCATCTATAGATTATAATCCTTTTAATTTAAAATTTTTGTATTTATCTATAATAATATATAAAGAGAATTCTCTTTTTTTGTCCACATTTCAAAATACTCATTTTATCTTTTAAATATAATAATTTATTAAATTTTTAAAATTGACCGTTACTTTTATAAGATTTTTATAAAATCGGACGTCTATACTTTTTCTCTTCGTCTTTATTTACTAATGGATATTCTTTCATCTGTTATCATATGTTTCACTTCATTTTTAATCTATAACAATATACGAAGGGATTATCCTTTTTGTGTCCACATTTCAAAATATTTATTTTACCATTTAAATATGATAATTTATTAAATTTTTAAAAATTGACCGTTACTTTTACAAGATTTTTATAAAATCGGATGTCTATGCTTCTTCTCTTCGTCTTTATTTATTAATGGATATTCTTTCATATGTTATCATATATTTCACTTCAATTTTAATAAATATAATTTTAATTTATATATTAACTTAATAACATTATAATATTATCACCTACTAATATAATAACATGCATATTTAAAAAATCATATACACAAACACGATAGTGCATGTGTTTTTACGCTAGTTTTCATTAAAGTTTTATTAGATTACGCTTTCGTGACATACGTTCGAAAATGTGGTCTTGAACCATTAATATATTCGTTCATTGTCATTCAAATCAAAAGTCGTATTTCACTTTAAACACCAATTTTCTAACCTTCCAGAATCTATTTTATTATGAATTCCTTTTAGTATTAAAATATAAAAATAAAAAATATGTTATTATCTCGGTAAGTATATCTTCCACGTTTTCTTTACTTAATAACAAAAAAGGCTATTTATGAAATAATGAAAAAAACTAGTTAAATTGATTATTTTTAATAAAGAGTTTTAGTAGTTTCATTTTTTTGAAATATACTCATAAAATAAAAATAATTAACGTTAGATTTACTAAATCATATTCTCGTTCTCTCAACCAAGTTACATGAATTTACTAAAATAAATTACATTCACTCATTTTAAGTGAAATTATAATTGAATTGAAACATTTCAAAACAGTATAATTACTCTAAATAAATTATTCAAATACAAAAACCTAAAAGTTTATTTACTGCATATTGTTTGATCCAAGTATAAATTACAAATACATAAGTTGAGATGAGTAAAATAAAATTGATATTTGCTACAAATAGTAAGTTAAGATTTGATTTTCAAGTTATTTCTGACCAAATATAATGCAAAACCAATTCCACTTTCAAATTATTAACAAACCAAGTTTTCACAACAACAAGAAAACACAAAAAAATCAGTCTAATCAAAATATGGTGCACTCTCACTTCAACTTTCTAGTTTTTTTTCTAACAAGAATTATGTACTTTTGTCTCCATAAAAAGAAACTAACATCACATAACAAATAAAATGAAAACATTCCAACCAAACAAAAATGAAAAATAAAATTTCAAAGGTATGAAGAAGTGAGGAAAATAAAATTACAAGAGTTTTTATTGGAAATTTTAGAAATGAGAATGAATATTAACAAAATAAGAAGAAAACACAATCCTAATGTGAGCTATATGTTCAAAAACTCATAATATTTTTCAAATAAACGTACTTGTTGATAATGTTGATCGTATCTTTAATGTAAAAACACAACAAAAATGTTGATCACACGCTTTGTATGTTCTTAAAGCCAGGTGTGAAGCAGTGTACAAAAATTAAGAAAAAAAATCTAATGCAAAATAATAAATGCGTACATTGACCCTTATTAGCATTGCACTACATTGAAAAAATGTTTTTAGGTCATATTTTGCTTGAATTATAAGCTATCTAGGTTGAACTCGTTTTCATAAACCTAATGGATATTTTGGTTAACTTGTTATGAGACCTTATTCATCAATCAAGTACCATTGAGGTGTTGAGTTGAAAAGAGTTATGTAAAAGATATTTTAGTGAGTTTGATGTTGAACAAATCACATTGTTTGAAAATAAGGCTAGGTTACGATATGTATATTTAAACTTCACATTTTCAACTAATTTTTTAAAGTTAAATTGAACTTAAAATTTACCTCTTCAAATTTAAGTAAATGAAATGAGTTGCATTTATAAATTATTGACACAATTGTGAAATTATGTATTTATAGATCTACCACCTACTTTATTATAATATCTAGTTTACAAAGTTTTATTTTTACTCTACCGTCATTACGATACAGTTCTAATGTAAGTGAGAAATTAATCTTATATAATGAAGAATATTTATATTATATATGTTTTATTAGAAATATTTCATTGATAATCAGTGTGTACTTCAATCTGAAGACGATATTAGTCGTTCATGTTCTTTAGTTATGTGATTATGTCGTTTAGAGAAGTTAAAGGCTAGGATAACTTGATTCATATATCGTTAAGGTACGATATTGAGATGACGAATTGTCACATACGAAGTGATCGACACTATAAGTGAGACTAGTTAGCTTCAATTGTGCGAGGTGGTGATTTTATGTCACAATTTTCGGTCATATGAATTGTTAAGATGTTGAATGCAGAGCAAGGTACGAAGACAATTATTATAATGGCTTGATCATGGATCGAGTAAGTGTATAACTAGTGTAAATAAAGGAGAAATTAACTTTTTATAAACAAGCATAATTCATGTGAGAGATTGGTCTAGAATAGAGATTAAAGAACGCAAGAAAAAGTATTATAATAAGTGTTAAGATTTAAGTTTCCATTTTAGCTTTACCTAAAACAATAATGATGTATTTTTTTTTTATATATTATTACCTTTTTAAAGTGGTTAATTTACATTTAGATAAACCTTATAAAAAAATTGAAAAATAAATTATAAACAAATTACTTAATGAATAAAATTAGTTAGATATTATTTTAATGTTAAATAATTTCCTTATTAAAAAATAAAATAAAAGACAAATGTAGAAAATAGTATGAAATAAATAAATGATTATTGAAAAATATAAAATAAATAATAAATGTGGAATAAATAATTTTTATTATTTTATTATAAGTATTTAATTTCCCATAGAGTGGTTATTGAAATAAAAAAATTATAAGATAAAAAAATTAAATTATTTACATTAATAAAGATAAATTTAATAATAAAACGTGTACACGAACTATAAAGGAGAATGATACTTTAATCCACTTTTTCTGATCCATTTTTAACTCATCACTTCAATCACCATTAAATCATCACATTACATCACTAAAAAGAATAAAAAAATGGGTTAAAAATGGGTCAAAAAAGTGAATTAAAATATTATTTTCCAATTATAAATAGTTATATATATTTTTTGTTGGGTTTCTTAACCAAATCCGATTTTGAGTGATGTAATTTTGATTTCTTTCTTGAGCATTTGAACAGAGATAAGTAAAGATTTGAAAAAATGGGGGATAAATTAAGGTTAAATGATTTATAAAGAGAGAAATACACTGGTACTGGTGTTGCATTATTCCTCCATATGAAGAATTGATGGGATGAGGAAAGAGTATTTGTTTGTTTATGGAGAGAGAGTACAACAGAAATGTATACGGAAGTGTTGAAGGGTAATAAAAAGAATATAATATATTTGGAATAGCTGAACCTATCCGACAATCTTCTCCCTCGCCCTTTCCCCATGCCTTTCTATAATCTCTCCCATTCCCACATTACCACTTAATTAATGCTTATTAGAAGGGAGGAAGAAGAGAGGAAAGTCCGTACATGGGAGTGAGAGGCACGTGTGAGGGAGTGAGAGTGAGTGTGTAGGGAAATAGAATAGGCCGTTATAGGATGATATGGTGGTGGGGTGGCAGGTATAGAATACAGCCTGGACTGACACAAAAGCAGTAATGATTCGCCTTCTGATTCGGCGATCAATCTTGTCGTTTTTCGCCACCTCACCCAACTCACTCTTTTCCCCACAACAGGACGAAACCTCAAAATCCCACACCAAATGCTCTACAGCCTGGACTACTCAGTCAAACTCCCAAACCCATTCATTCATTATTATTAACTTCTAAAACTAAAGTGTAACACACGCGCTACTCCTCTTGCATGGCCAAATTATTTGCGTCTGTGCTTTTATGTTATTTCAACACACCTCAGAAGGGGACGCGTGTCCCATCACAGCTGTATCCCAAATCCCAACCCAACCGCTTCCCTGGAAGAAGCGGTACCGATTGCCCATAACGCTCGCTCACAACTCCAAAACCTAACTTGCCAAACCGGTGTCCTTTCACCCTCTCCCTCTCACATATAAGGAACCGGAGCAAGCAAATACTCCACGCCACAGGACCCTCCTCTTTCATCTCTCTCTCTTTTTCTTTTTCCTCAAACATATTTATGAACCCAGGAGTTGTTCTGTCCAGAAAGGACATGGACCGGATCAAAGGCCCATGGAGCCCCGAGGAAGACGACGCTCTGCAGAAGCTCGTCGAGAAGCACGGACCCAGGAACTGGTCCCTCATCAGCAAGTCCATCCCTGGCCGCTCCGGCAAGTCCTGCCGGCTCCGCTGGTGCAATCAGCTCTCTCCCCAGGTCGAGCACCGGGCCTTCACGCCCGAGGAAGACGACACCATAGTCAGGGCCCATGCCCGCTTCGGCAACAAATGGGCCACCATAGCCCGCTTGCTCCAGGGCAGAACCGACAACGCCATCAAGAACCACTGGAACTCCACCTTGAAGCGCAAGTGCGCCTCATCCATCATGGACGACCACCCCCCACCGCTTAAGCGCTCCGTCAGCGCCGGCGCGGCCATCCCCGTCTCCACCGGACTCTACATCAACCCTCCCACACCCGGTAGCCCCTCCGGATCCGATGTCAGCGAGTCCAGCGTGCCGCTCGCATCCCCCTCACACGTCTTCCGCCCCGTGCCTAGAACCGCCGCGGTTCTACCGCCGGTAGAAACCACCTCCTCCTCCAATGACCCTCCCACTTCCCTTTCCCTGTCCCTCCCCGGCGTCGACTCTTCCGAGGTCTCCAATCGGGTAACCGAGCCACCACCACCGCCACCGCCACAGCCCTCGAACACCATCCCTCTGCTGCCAATGATGGCCGCTCCGATGCCGGTTGTGCCGCAGTTGAAGCCACCGGGATTGGGGGCTTTCAATCTGAGTGCGGAGTTTTTGGCGGTGATGCAGGATATGATAAGGAAGGAGGTGAGGAGTTATATGGAGCGGCAGAATCAGAACCCGAATGGGATGTGTTTTCAGGCAGCCGATGATGGGTTTAGGAATACTTCCGTCAAGCGAATTGGGATTAGCAGGGTGGACTCGTAAATATAGTCAGAGAATAGTTGCGATGAGAGAAAATGCTGGTTTGCTCCTCTCCGAATGGGAAAAAGAAGAAGCAGCTTTTAATTTTTTTTCCTGTCTTTTATTATCATCAAAGTTTCTAGGAAATAATTTTGGTCAATGTACAGTAAGAGAACTCGATCCAAAGAGAGATGGATTCAATTTCCAAGAAGCGGAAGCAACGAAGACGATGGAGATACATAGATTCTAAATGAGTCTGAGAAATTTCTGTAACTGTTTTTATCTTCTCTTGGTCCTGTTCTCCAGTGAAACAAAAACAAAAAACAAGCTTAGAATAAAAAAAAAAAAAATCCTTCAAATCTATTTCCTTGCTTGCCAAACATAAATTTGAATCTGGGTTTTGTTGGGTTCCGATTAAAAGAAGTTAGGCATGGGGTGTTTCACACGCAACAGGGGAAACTGGAGTTGCCGAACTTTGAAGTAGTTAAATTAGTTTAGCGAAGGGAATATTACTGAATTGATGCTGGTTTCAGTGTGTGTGCAGTTTCTGTGTCGGGACCTAAAATAGACAGATAAATTTTTATGGTTTTTATGTATGGATGAGTTGGGGCTTTATTGGTTGAATTGAAGGAGCAAATTTGAACAAATATATAAAACTGGGAGAAGACAAGAATAGTGAGTAATCCATTGGCATGCTGATTAAAGATAAAAAGTGATGAGATCTTAAAGGAACAGTTTAGTAGAGCGTGGCCCCCATGTGTTCTGAGAGATAAGATTGAGTAGTAGCTGCTACAGTGAATACATAGAACACCACAAGAGGAAGAAGAAACAGAGAAGGAACCTTTCTCAAGCATCAAGCGTTGAAATGTTCCACTTTGAAATGTATTGCACTAGTTGAAAGAGGAGTGTTGTAGAATTGCAGAAACAAATAATTTAATAACCGAAGATGCGTTAATGCATCTCGTTATAACGGTTTCAAAGAATGTAAATGCTGAACCAGTATATCCACACTATATTCCAGGTATAAACAATTCCTCACCTGATTCTAAGCCACTACTTTCTTTCATTTCTATTATTATATTTTCGTATCAAAAAAACACATCAATGACACTGATAGCCAGTTGAAGCCACCGTATATTTTTCTCATGACTCTCATAATTGAATATGACTTTATTTTCCATTTTTTTTATTATTATACTAGTAATAATTAATAAAATATATAAAAATAGAAGCATTACTAACAAAAAATTCTTGTATTTCATGTTTTTTTTTTCTTTTGATCTTTAGCTTAAATGGGTATATTCAATTTTATTATTCACCCGTCAAAAATGATCTTGATGTAGGAAAAGAAAAGAGTGACGTTGACTCTGCCAACGGTGAGCAAAGAATACTGTGCCTGATATAACCATTGGTAGTTTAGTTGGCAACTAACGGATTAGCAGATAAAATATCTGATTGTTCAACGTTGTTGCGGTGGCAGTTAATTAACCACTAATCCAAAGGTGTGCTAGTGTTTATTTAAAGTCAAAATTAAATGTAATTGAATTATCAATGCTAAAAATAATTATGTCTTGAAATATACAAGTGTGATTTATTAAAAAAATAAATTACTTAGAATTTTTTAAATTAGGTTATAAATATGAGGAGGTAGGACCAAGCTTTCGGTCTCTGATTACGTTTACAGCAGGCAATTAATGAAGACATTACATTACAACATTGGAAAAACAATTACTTTGAAAGGCTGGAAAACTGAATTAGGAATTGGTTTATAGATTTTCGTAATAATTAGGTAACTGTCCTAGATTCGATGATGATGTTGGCAACAGTCCAAAATGTTGGCCAGTTGATAGAGAACAGAAGAAAGAGGAAGACCAACATCCAAACCATGGTTTGTGAGAAAAGATAAAAAAAAAAAAAAAAATAATTAAGCAGTTATGTAACAAACCACTTTCGGTAAGTAGTGGAATTTCGCTCATCATTTACAGTACAATAATAATATCTAAAGCCTATCAAAATTCAATGTATCATAGACACTGAATAGGAACTTATCAAATGTCTTTATAATGTGATTTTTATCCGATAGTAAAATTTCGATTTTTCACATGAGGAAATTATTAACTTGGATACAAATGATTAAATATTTCTTCTTTGATGTTCACGTGCCGAACTCTTGGACAGGAGATTTTTTTTTTAGTTGGATTAAGACACAAGCCAAGAAGAATTAATTATATGTTTAGTTTAGATCAGAAATAGACCAAATTAATAAAATCTCGTTTGTTTTTATTGAAGTGTTAGTTTTGGGATATGGTATATGATTATTCTAATCAATCAATGTCGTATCTCTTTCTACATTTTCTTTTGGATTACTTCTACAATATTGTGTTACTTTAGTTAAAAAAAATAATGTTTTTAATCAAATAATGACTTCAATTAAGAAAAACAACGTGTAACATTTATTTTGTCACCTGAAACAATATAATGAAATAAAATTTTAATATCTGCTAATTTTGTGACAGTGAAGCTCTAAGTTAACTCAACGACAGTTTTTTCCTTAAGTTTAGGTTCCTAATTTTTTAGCGAGTGACTTATACCGAATCCGTGAACATTTTTTGTTATGTGCCTAGTCGATATTCCTATTTTAAATCATATTTATCATTATTATTAATATCTATTTTTAACTTCCTAATTTTTTTATTTACTAAAAAAACAAAATTCATTCATCTACAAAGTCAAAATTATAGTAATCGACAAATGAAAAGTAAAGTGCTATGAAAATTCAAACCCATTTCCAGCAATAATACCACTTTTTTACGCATTCCAAGTTCATAGAATTGCAACGATGCAACAATAATGTGAACCCCTTCAAACATCTTCAAAAATCACGAATATGAGCATAAACAGTTATTTAAAATTAAAAAGTTTGAAATTGAAGTGGATTAATTCATATTACACTTTGCTTACCCAATGAAAAACTTTCACACAGAAAATGTTCAGAAAATAAAATTTTGTTTAAAACTATAAAAAGATGTTGTGTAAATAGATAAACACAGTACCATTGATTAATTTAAGCTATCAATAAGGACAAAAAATGGGGAGGATGTAAATTTTATTTATTTCATCCTGTCTTTAAGTAAAATTTATCTTTCATATATTTAATAAGTATACAATTTTTATTCGATCTCCGTTCCGATAACTGTATACACGTATCTGCAATTATATCCGCTTTATTATTGTTTCAAAAATATAATTAACATAGGTTTTATATATCAATATTAAAATGTTGATAAGATTAAGAGATTGGTACTTGTAAATCGGGAAACATAAGTGATATAAAGTTAAAAGTTAAATACAAGAAATTAGAAAAATTATAGTACATCATTTAAAGAAAATCACACAAAATAAATTAAACTAATAAAAACACAAAAGAAACTCGTATTGTGAACTTTAATGTATGTTAAATATTTGATAAAAAAAATTTACGAAAACAAATTTTTATATTATAGTAAATCAAATCTAATTTTTAAAAAGCAGTGATAAACTTACCATTAAAAAAATGTTAAATTATTAACAAAGTTGTACCACAGGAAAAAAAATTGTCAACAAAATAGAATTTATCGATGAATTTTATAATTTTAATTATTAATAAAGATAAATCTTTGTAAATTATAATTTTTATTGTGAATGAATAATTTCATGGGTGATAAATCTATCATTAATTTATAATTTGTATTATTGACAGCTGTGGATAAAATAAACGTTCAAGTTACTATTTTGAATCTTAAACATTTTTTGATGAAACCCGTTATTAAATTCATTAATATGTTTTTTTAATCATCGGTGATGCATTATCCTTTCTTTTTTAAATTCACTGATAATTTATTTTTTTAAAATTCATCATTAATTTTGTTGTTAATGAAATTTTTTATTATCTTTAACAAAATGGGTGACAAATTCATTGTCAAATATGATAAAATATTTATTATAAATTAATGAATAATTAAATCACGATATTTATTAAATATAAAAATTCATGAGTGATAATCGATGAATAACTATTTTTTTTGCACGACAACAAAATTTAATGACAAACATGTTATCAAAATTTAATAACTATTTCTTTTTATAGTGTACACTTATCAAAACAAGTAGAGCATAGAAATAATTATTTAAAAAAACAGTACTATTATTCTACATGATAAAGTAAAAAAAAAATATTAAAAAAAATTAAAAGTGTGTTCTCTATAAATGATATGACATAGTATTAAATGAGATTTGCAGTAAAATTGTACAAGGTAGAAAAACTTGTAAAATATCGAAGTAAAGAGAAAAACAAAGGATCAAAGAAAACACATAACACAAGTTGTTTTATGTTATAAAGTTTATGTGATTAAGTATTTGAAATTGAATGTTAAATATTTTTATATGAAAAAGTGATAAACAATAATTAAAGAGAGTAGAAATAATCAAATTTAACCGATATTGTGTTTAGAGAATAAATACTTTAAAAATTTGAGTGATGTTTATAAATATAAAACAAACAAAATAATTAAGAGTGTGTGTTCATCTCATTTTTACATCATATTTAAAAAACAAAGTAGAAATAAGCTAAAAAACTATCTATAGAAATCGGTTCATTTCTTATTCCTACTTTGCATCTTTATTTAAATTTTCAAACGAGTATTTTTAAAACGATCATAACAAACTAATAGGAAAAGATGGCTCGGATTAAAATTTTGCTTTCATGATACCCAAATACCTAACAAAATAAAAAGAAAATTTAGATCAACTTTAAGGTAATCATTTTCAGGAGAAAAATAAAATTCGTTCTAAACTAAAGTATGTGTGTAAAATGATTATTTTAGTGTCTTTTTTTTTAAGAAGCATATGAAAAATTTATCCACCCGTTTAAGAAATGTCGGAAAATACTATTAAAGGAAGAAGAAAGTGAATGAAGAGTGATATTTGGTACTCAGTAGTTAGACAAGATTGGGTTGATTTAATGTTCTATTAGTAGTTTTTCTTCTTGCACTCTCCTTGTTACTAACTCCACGCCATACAAATAAGAAAAAAAAAAATCATCTCTTTCGGTATTATGATGCTGCTGTGTTGTTGTTGTGCCGGTATAGTTGTTACATTTTCATTTTCGTTAAAGAAATAAATTCTAAGAAAAGTCTCGTTTTAAAATCTCTCATTTATATTTTAAAAAGTCTCTTCCAAAATATATTTCATATTTCAAAAGCCATGTTTCGGAAATGAAATGTATTATTTAGGTTAAAATATTCCGTTTATCCTCGTTTTTGTCGCAGAATTTCAATTTGGTTCTCGTATTTTTATTAGTTTTAATTAGGTTTTTATTTTTGTAAATTAGTATTTTAACCTATTATTTATGTTCAGTTTGTTTAAAAAATTCCATTCCAGCATTTTTATTTCGGAAATCATTTTTTCAAAAATTCCTCTTGTTTTTGAACTTCGTCGGAGTGCCGTTATAAACTATGGGATGCAGAAAGATAAAATCGTATGGGTTTGTTTCTTTTAAGCAGCGCTGGCCCGTATTATAAGAGAAGGCCTATTTTGGAACAATATAAATATAAAAACACCTATTTGAGGCTCAACGTTATTTTACAGAAGAGGACTCATATGTTGTTTTTTGGTTATACAAGCTTAATTATTTTTTCCAAATATGTTCGGTACATTCAATAATTTCATATCATTTTAAAAGTTTAAATTAAATATAATTTAAATATTTTTCTTTTTATCATCCTCCGAAACGCTTTTTAAAAATAAAATTCTACGATGAAACTATACATTTCAGAACAGATAATACTTAAGAAACGCGATCATTCATTCTATTGAACATTATTGACATCGTGGTTGATATGAACCGAGGGAACGACAAAAGACAATTTGTGATTTAATAATAATAATAACAACAATAATTAATTAAATAAACAGTTTTCGAGTTCTTTATTTGGAGCAATATAAGGTGTTCGGGAAAAATAAATGTAACTTTCGGTGAAGAAAAGGCAGATTCGTAAAGGTGAGGCCCTTTCCTTTAATTTTTGAAATACGATTGAGACCACGAATGAGGATTCTGCTTGTCCCGAAATTGGATACACCATTTTGTCATCCATCAATTGTCTCAAAATATAAATTGAAAACAATCTAAATTAATTTGTCAGAATTCGACTAGCAAGATCCAAAAACATTTGAGATATTTTATAATTAATTCCCTTGATGGATTAAATTTTACTAGATCAATGGAATATGTTTCAAAGATAATATCTTTAGTATAATTGTTTGAACTAAAAATGATTAAAATGTTTGTATAATGTACATAAGTAAATAAAATATTTACAAATAAATAACGGAGGTTGATGACAAAATGTGAACTGTGATTAATAATATGTTGTGAATCAGAATACGTGTAATATTAGTTTAATTTTTTCGAATGTCAATAATGACCAAAAAGTTACTATTAAAATGTAGTATATATTATTCAATACAAATATTCTAAAGTGTGGATAGCTAGTTACACTATTTCATTAGATGTATTTGATAATTCTTTAATCATGTTGACCAAAGAACTGCATAAATATAAATTTGAGAATACGTGTAATGTTAGTTTAATTTTTACGAATGTCAATAATTACCAAAAAGTTATTATTAAAATATAGTATGTATTCAATACAAATATTCTAAGTGTAGATGGCTAATTACACTATTTTATTTGATGTAATTGATAATCCTTTAATCATGTTGACCAAAGAACTATATAAATTAATATATGTATTTTTGTAGACTTTTACGTGTATATATATATATATATATATATATATATATATATATATATATTAATTTGAAATTTTGATGTTTAAAATTACGTAATTAATATTGTATTATAGGTAAAGTTGTGGTTGTAATATATATCACCTATTGTATACAAGAAATAGTGGTCAATAAAATTCTGAAAAAAAATTAAAACAAATTTATTACTATTAATATATTAAATTAACTATTTGTCTTAATGTTGGTAAATTAGAATCTTACTCTTTTTCATTTTTGTAAATTATGAAACGATTTTATTTATACCCATTTAGCAGTAAACAAATAGTATATTAAAATGATGAACTCATTTATTCTAAGTGGACGAAATATCTCAATTTATTTTTAACATACCCACCACAAAACATTATTCTGCTTTATTGCACCTACGGTTTCTAAAAAATGCAATAAACTAACGTTTGGAACTCTACCAGAAGAAGAGTCTTGAGATGGAAAATATAATGGTAAAGAAAATGAAAAGTTAAATACTAAAAAAATTGGTGTCGTTGATAATGATTAAATATTAAAAGGCAGGAGAACCAGTGAAATTTGATCTAAAACTTGGCATCCACGTGAGAAAAATAATTGAGAATCTTGCAATCTTTTTGATTGTTAGGGGAATGTGAACCCAAGTACAAATACTGAGTTTACTAGTCGCTAATGACCCTTCCACATTGATTCCACCGTTACTTTTGCATCTGCTACTCACTTTTCCACCCTATACATTCAAACATTTGCACTCAAATCTTGGAACCAAAGATCCTCTTTGTTTCACTACCAAGTAGAAATATTCTCTACTCAGATTTTATACTCTCAAAGGTTTAATTTTAGACTCTTCCGATCCGACCCAAGTACGTCCGACAACCATCGTTAATAATAATAATTGTGTTTCCAAGGTATTGTTTATTTTGTAGCGTGAAGTTCCATCACAATTTTGTTCTTAAAAAACGTCTTAGAGGGTGAAGAGAGAAAAATATATTTAAATTATACTTGGCCTCGACTCCTAAGCCTGAGGCTTATTTGGTGTGGCGGAAGAGTGATGATAAGAACTGGATTCTAAGTCTAATTCAATTCAATCATACAAAACTTATAAAGTGAAGTTTGCACCCTTTATATATTATAAACTTACCTATTTTCTAATCAATGTAAAATGATCTTCAACCCTCTATGCACACCAAGTTATATATATAACTACTATGAGATTAAATATTAATGGGTGATTCGGTAGTGGTTCGATAATGAGTGATACGATAAGTTAATAAACAAAAACAAATCTTTCGATAGCGGATGAGACGATAAATTGAACAAATAACAAATTTTGTTAAGATGAGTTCAAACTCATGATTTTTATGCTATGTTAAGAAATAAACTTTAAGCATAATTTAACTCTACAAAATTGGATTGTAAGATAAAATTTACACTCCCTTATATATTATAAACCGAATTTGTGTATGATGAATATGAAATATCCAACACAGGACAATAACACTTTAAATAAATAAATAAATATATTTATCCCATTTCTAAACCGTTTTAAGATCTAATGAGTGCCGGCTGATATTTGAAATAGTGAAATATTCATCTGAAACCCTTTATTTTATTTTTCTTCTTTTCCCATGTCTTTAGGAATGTCTACACCCCTTGAATGTCCATGAACAGTGATTCATTTTGTATTCAGAAACTCTTCATCCACCCAAACATCCCTTAACGGGTCCCACCCCATCAAAGCCCTCCACCGTTCATTTACTTCAAAAGTAAACACCATTGGTTTGGCTTGGTCGTTCAAGATGCCAAAAGTAATATTTTCTGTCCCCTCACGTCTCTTTATTAGGGTATAAACACTCCTGCCACTTTCAAAGAGTTTTGAAGCCAACAATTCAGCCAACACAAGAAGAATAATGAGACTCTCCATTTCACTTATGGCAGTTCTCACACTGTTGCTTGTCACAATGCCAACCCTTGTAAATTCTAGAGTCCTTGCACCACAACAAAACCTCACTCACCATAAACCTATCAAGAATCAACCACAGTTTACACTTTCAGTGACGAAAGCCAAGGCCATAAGAACCCGTCTTTTGATTGAGAGTCAAGTCAACACCATGTCTTCAGGGCCAAGCACGAGAGGTTCAGGTCATTAACACCATGTTTCACTTCATGATCGCTGCCGTCAATTATTTTCTTTACCCGTTTGTGTAATAGATATCAGTTGTACATATATGAAAAATGTGTAAACATTGTTAATATCATATTTAGACATGTTCGTGTATATTTATATTCTCAGAACAAAAATATATATGTTCTTGTTCTGCACATGAAATAACAACTTGAACATTCTTTTAACTTATAGCACCATCCATGGCCGTAATGCAGAAACTAAAATTGAGTACGTAAATGGACCAAATCAATATGTGATCGTGCCGAATGCATGTAGTACGTGATTTAAGCGTATGATACTGTTTTTAGTTTAATTAAACATTTTGAAATATTTTACAGTAAATATGAAAATCGTACCAGTATTCCATTGCATATATTTATGTTAATCTGATTAATAGAAATATACACGACTAGTTAAATAAAATTAGAGTTATTTACTATAGTATTATTTAATATGACAAGACTTACGTGTCCTCCATTGGGAGTTTTTTTTTTTTTTTAAGCCCATTCAAAGCATGCCTACGAAAACGGTGGTTTGAAGTTTGAAGGCCCATGGTTTCATTTTGGTGCTGTCGATATCATATAATATTGTTTTGTCACTATCTATCTACGTTTACCATTTTCATTGTCCTCTCTACCCCTACACCCTCTCTTCACACGTATATAGCATTCACCACCCGATTCGGTGTTCGGTTTGGTAGAGAAAAAATAGCGACGATGTCGCAATTGACGACGACGAAGCCCAGCCGGAGCGACGAGGTTTTGGATGCGGAGGAGCAATTGAGGATCGCTTATGAGATCAGAGCCCATTTCGATGCCTTGCAACCCGGCCGACCCGTCAAACCCAACAGAAGCGAACCCGGATCGCCACACGCCGTTAACCACTCCCTCTCTAACAACGATATTCCGGAGCTTCATAAATTTCAATCTCTTCAGTCTAGCTCTCACGTCTCTATAACCTCTCTCTCTCAATCGATTATCAAAGAATAAGAAGAGTTTTTGGTGTGTGTTTTTCTGATAACTGCTAAAATTGACAGGATATAATTTCAACAGAGGGGGTGGCGAATGCACAGGATGAATTTGTGGAGACGCAGTACTATAAAGAATTGGCGTCCGTTGACAAAGAGCATCACACGGTTCGTGATCAATCCCTTTCTGGATCCACAATTAATTAAATCAAATTGAAGCTTCTGAGTTTAATTTTTGTGATTTAAAAAAAAAAAATTACTATGCGATTCAGTTTCTCTTTTTTCGTTGTTGAACAGACTGGGAGTGGATTCATAAAGGTTGTAAGAGAAGGAGAGGAAGGTGGGTATAAGATTGAGTTGCTCGATAGCCATGTTAATGCAGTTGAAACAGAAATCCAACCCAGAGGATATAGAAGCAACCCTGCCACCAACGACTGGGTTCCTAGCTGTGATGATTATCAGGTACAGAGAAATAGAGTGTTTATTATATAAACATGTAATTTGTATTATGTATGTTTGATGTTGAATTGAATAAATAACCTGATGTTTTTTTTATATTGTAAGTTGTAACAGGTTTTCGTCTCCACAAAGCCAAATAGAAGCGAGTGCACTTGATCTGCTATTTCTAGGTGAAAATGGTGTATTTTCTACCGACTTTTTCTCATTATATATGTCTGTTTCTTTATAAGAGATGAGGTGTGGGGTACAACTGTTGTTGTAAGAGAGAAATATCACTCACATGATTAAAGATTATGAAAATAATTGAAGTAGTTCAAGTGCACACTTTGTCTACTCAGTTCAAATAGACAATTAGTCTAATTGCACCAGTGAAATTTGTTCTTACACTTGAATACACATTTAAAGTTTACTCTCAAGTCCCATTTATTGAAAGTACACACATACTAATTATACACGCATTCTGGATATTTTTCCAAATGAATAAATACACACCAATGCATAATTCAACGCGATGATGTGATTGTGCATTAATGAACAATCAAGGGAAAAATCAGAATTCTTGCTAATGATTGGACGCGGTTTGCATTTGGCCTCCAATGGAATGGCCTTGGGCACCAGAGTTCCCCGTCCTTCTGTCATGTCAACTTCCTCATCTCCGATCCTTTCCCATTCAAAGCATTGAATCAACGAACCCAGAGTCAAGTTCAAAGTTTTTTGTGCCATGGCTGCACCGGGACACGCTCTCCTCCCCAACCCAAAAGGCATTAGCTTCAATATGTCTGTGGGACCATCCTCAAACCTCTCCGGCTTGAAGCTTGTTGGGTCAACCCACAGCTCCGGATCCCTATGTATGGCCCATGCATTCACCATTAACATGGTGTTGCCTGGTACATCATACCCTCCCACCGTGCAATCTTCGTAGGAGAAATGGGGCAATAGCATTGGCGCTGGAGGATGCAATCGCAGAGTCTCAGAGATTATATTCTGAAGGTACTGTAATTTGCTTACATCCTCTTCCTTCATCAAACACTCTTCTCCAATCAGGGTGTCCAATTCAATCCTTGCTTTTTCCAACACTTCTGGATTGTTCAACAAATTTGACATGGCCCACTCTAATGCTATAGCGGAAGTCTCTGTTCCAGCCACAATCAACACCTGCAAAAAAAGAGTCTGTAAACTACGAATCCTGCAAAAATCTAAGAGTTAGAAAAGTACCATTATAAGGCCTTTGATAATTTGGTCGGTGTAATACTCAGGCTGCGACTCTTGTAAATGCAGCAGACGTCCTATCATGGTGTTTGAATGTTGCTCTTTGTTGCGATGTTCGTCAATGAGTTCTTGAAACAGCGCGTCCATCTTCTCTCCAACTTTTCGTAACTTCGTGTGGCTACGGCTAAAATCGAACCATCTGAAGACAGGCACAAAATCTCCGAGGTGCGATCCCAACCCGAACTGGGCCATCTCATTCATGAGGTCTCTGAACTTCATAGCCTCCTCAGCGTTGGTCCCATCGTATTCGGAGCCGTAGTAGCGTTTTCCACACACCATCCTCATGATAGTGTTGAATGTGAGATCCGCGAACATGGACCTCAACTCCACTCTCGTGAACTCTTCTTTGTTGGAATGTCGAGCCAGAATTTGGAGCATCTTGAGAGTCTCGTCGATTCGGATTCCCGAAAAGGAGTTAAGACGATGAGAGGAGAGGATCTCGAGGGAGCTGATGCGTCGCAGGTTCCGCCAGTGGTCGCCGTAGGATGCTGCTAAAAGAATGGTGTTGTCGTAGCCGAGGAACTTGGTCTTGATAGAACGGAAACGATTCGCGAATATGATGTCGTTTGTGGTGAAACATTCTTCGGCGGCGGATGCAGATGAAACGACGAGGACCGGTTGTGAGCCGAACCGGAAAGAGAAAATAGAACCGTATTTCTGTGAGAGGACATGGAAGGTGCGGTGTACTGGCAGTTTCAGCTGGTGAAGGTTGCCTATTACCGGAAGAGATGGTGGACTTGGTGGTGGGTTTTTTTGTCTTTTTCTGAAGAATACTAGTTTTATGCTTACCAAGATAACAAGAAAGGAAATAATCTTGGTAAGGTGCTCTTCCATGTCCGGCTTCTTTAGCAGAGTCTGTAACAGTAACAGTATATGTGTGTATATAGAGATAATTAAATCCTCGATTTAATTATTTTAACAATAAAAATGAGAGACAAGAGTATATTTCAGATCAAATGTTACAAAAACGATAAAATAATAGTAATCAGAATTGTTTTGTGATGTAGATGTGAGAAAAAGAAAGGTTGGCAAGATATAAATGGCAATGCAACCACCGTCCTATAGAAAAGAAAAAATCGCTGCATTACGTTTACGTCCAACTACATTTAAACCAATCTGCGGATTTTCAATTAAATTATCTAAAAGTAAGTTATTAAAATATAAATTCAGATAATAAATAATTTTAAAATAAATTTTCAATAAAATTATATATTAAAATACTAATAATGATAAATTTCATCTTTTAAAAAATTATATATTGAAATATAAATTTAGAAAATTTAATTTTATTAAAATAACTTTAATTTCATATATTTAAATAAATAAATTCAAATATTAAACAAAATTTCAATGATTAATTTTTTATATCAGAAACTATATTATTTATCATTAAATTTTGTTAAACATACTAAAATAAAATTTACTTACAACTACTAACGAGTAATATCAAGTTCATACTATAACATTAGCCCCAAACAAGTGAATCATTAAAAACTGTACTCCATTATTTTTAAATATCTATTAAATAAATATATTTATTTATTTATTTATTTATTATTCCTTATAAACTTTATTCACAAATATAAGTAAGTGTCTATTTTTTTCTGAAGTATAAAATGCAAGCATCAATACACATGGAGGGGTTGTTGGTTGCCACCATTTTGATGTTTCAAGTACATTAGCAACTCATTTTAATAAAAATAATTTTATTTAATTGTAATATATATATATATATATAATTAGCAGAATTAAAATGTTCAAATAATACCTATATCAGTAATGATTGAGCCCGTTGCAATACAATATGTGAATATAAAGTTATGATGGTTATAAATAATGCTGACAATCAATGTAGAAAATTATATTTTTTAAAAAAAATTTCCAGTTGGGATTTTTTTCGTAAAAGAAATATTATCTAACTATCTTGCTACCGAAACCAAAAACCAAATGTAATAAGCAGCAATTCAATCATTTGTTGAGATAAGAAACCAGAATAATTTTTTGTTGTATAATTTAATTTAGGAATGTCCTAAGGAATTGTAATTGTAAAGGTAAGTTTTTGTGAAAGAAAATATTATCATTTTTTGTCTCTTTCATATTACTAATATTTGTGTTCTTGCACACCTAATTAACGGTGCAAATGAACCTTTGTTTAGATCCAAACATCATAATTAGAGTTCACTATAAAAAATTCTCCATATTTAAGTAACAACATTTGAGACCAGGTAGGGTTCAAATAAAAAATGAAGTACTACAAGTTAAAATATCATTTTGGTAACCAATACCAAGATGATCCTCGTCAATAACGAGTAATACCAAAACCTACTTAAAAAAAAAAATGACAAAACAAATACACGTAAGAAGTACGGACGGAATGCTTATTTATATCTTTACTTATTTTACTAATAACCACTGACCAAATTAACTAAAATACAAATTTAATCACACAGTCAATGAAAAAGTCTATGTATATTTTTTTATTTGGTGTCTCACCGATTATTCTTAATCGAAGAATATTATGAGAATACTCTATTGAATGGGAGATTATTTACTCACATTAGAAATCAACACAACTTATAAAAATAATTGAAGTATAAGTATTTTAAAAAAACTATAAATAAATAATATTTATATATGTTAAAATTAACTATTAATTAATTTAATAGATTATGTGGTGACAATTCAAATGAATGTTGATTGGATCATTAAATTTAATCTTATTTGGTTTTTTAGGTTAATTTTTCATGAGATCATCAAATTTATTTTTAAATGTTAGTCTGTATTTTGTTATCTTCTTAATGTTATGATAAAGAATGTAAGGAGTCTAAACAATAAGGAGATGTATTTAAGTTTGACGACGAGTTTAATAAAACAATAAAAGAAAGAGAAAATTTTGAGTATGTGTTAGAATTAAACCTATGTTATAACATATAAATATATTCTGAGTTTTCAAACATATAAATATAAGACTCAAAATTTTCAATATCTAAGTTTTTCTAATACACATGTATTATTTTTAATCTTAAAAGATGATTGTTATTTTTAAGTAATTTATAAAATTACGTAAACGATCAAATTTAAATTTATTTCATTATACCTTCAATGCCATAGAAGTAGGAATATCAAAACGAGTCAGTCCGGTCTGCCTGTGGCCCGTCAAAAGTGGGTTGGGCCGGACTGGTCCGCCATCAATAAACGGACCAAAAATTGTAATTCGTCCCATTTTCGGGCGGGCTGGTGGGCCGACGGTCTGGCCCATCTTTTTTTTTACTTCTTTTACTTTTTTTTTCTTTTTTTAACTTTTTATTAAAATTTTGTTTATATATAAATTTATTTATATAATATAAAAATAATTATTTTTTAATTATTTTTTATTTTAAACATAAAAAAATTAAAAACAAAAAACAAAAACAGGTTGGCAGACCGCCATGCGGACTGACCTGTTTTGGCCCGCTAAACTGACGGACCAGACGAGCCGAATTGCAGTGGATTTGACGGGTTGGAAATTTCAACCCGACCCGCCTTTTTTGGCGGGCTGGCCCGACGGGCCTGACCCATTTTCCATCCCGTTTAGAAATGCATTATCAATGTTTTCATACTTAGCGAAATCTTTTCTTTCCCCTCCCTTAATTTACTTTTTCTTTATAGACTTCACATAGTAGCACTACAAAAGAGTTTTTTATTTATACACTAATATAAAAAAAATAAAGACGTGATAACTGATTAGGTTAATGTAATTTAAGGGGATTTGAGAGAAAATAGGAAATTGTTGGTCATGATTGAACGAGGTTTGCATTGCAGCTTCAGAGGAACGGCCTTCCGCACTACTGTTCCTTCTCCTTCACTCAGGTCAACTTCTTCTTCGCCGATTCTCTTCCATTCAAAGCATTGAATCAATGAGCTTAAAGTTAAGCCCAAAGTTTTTTGGGCCATGGCTGCGCCAGGACACGCCCTTCTTCCCAACCCAAACGGGATCAGCTTGTGACCATTCACAGGCCCATTCTCAAACCTCTCGGGCTTAAAACTCGTTGGGTCAGCCCACAACTCCGGGTCCCTGTGTATGGCCCAGGCGTTCACCATCAACACGGTATTACGTGGCACGTCGTAACCTCCCACGGTGCAGTCTTCCGAGGATAAATGAGGTAATAACATAGGAACCGGTGGATTCAATCGCAGAGTTTCTGATACTATATTCTGAAGGTACTGTAATTTGGGAACATCCATTTCCTCCACCAAACGCGCTTCTCCAACGTGCTTTTCCAATTCAATCCTTGCTTTCTCCAACACCTCTGGATGGTTTGCCAAATGGGACATTGCCCACTCCAACGCTGCAGCAGAAGTCTCTGTTCCAGCCACAATTAACGCCTGCAAAACCAATAAAATATGCAGAAATTTTTGAAGATCGTGTTCACGAATAACTCGTTAAAATCAAGTATATGTTAGATGTTGAAATTAACCACTCACCATAATAAGACCCTTGATGATTTGATCGGTGTAATACTCAGGCTGTGACTGCTGTGAGGAAAGTAGATGGTCTAGCATGGTATTCGAACTTTCTTTCTTCTTCCGATGTTCATCTATGAGACCTTGAAAAAGCGCGTTTAGCTTGTCCCCGAACTTTCGTAACTTCTTGTCACCGCTAAAATTGAACAATCTAAAAAAAGGCACAAAATCGCCGAGGTTGGATCCCAATCCGAACTGCGTCAGCTCATCCATAACTTCTCTGAATTTCCTAGCCTCTTCAGCGTTAGTCCCATCGTGTTCTTCCACGCCGTAGTAACGTTTTCCACACACCATTCTCATCACAGTGTTGAAAGTTAGGTCTGCAAACATTGGTCTTAGTTCCACTTTCGTGAAATCGCTTTTATTACAAACTCTAACAAGCTTTTGCAGCAGCCTGATGGTCTCGTCCCTTCGAATTCCCAGAAAGGAATTAAGGCGGTGATTGGAGAGGATCTCCAAGGAGCTGATGCGGCGTAGGTTCCGCCAGTGATCGCCGTAAGATGAGACTGTGATGAGGGTGTTGTTAAAGGCGAGATATTTGGTCTTAGAAGAGTTGAAACGATTTGCAAAGATGATGTCGTTTTTGGTGAAACATTCTTCTGCTGCGGATGCGGATGAAACTACAAGAACGGGTTGATACCCAAAGCGAAGAGCGAAGATAGGACCGTATTTGTGTGAGAGCGTGTGGAAGGTGCGATGGATTGGGTGTTTCAGCATGTGGAGGTGGCCTATCAGAGGAAGAGAAGGTGGAGATGGTGGTAAATTTTTCAACCCTTTTCTGAAGAACAACAGTTTAAAAGTGATGACAAATATGAAAAGGTAAAACATGTTCATAAGGTTGTATTCCATGTTTAGCAAAGTTCGACAGAAGAGTGAATTCGATACAAATGTTGTCGTTGTTCCTAATCTTTATACACTGTTTTCAGTGTACTTTTCAAGTTATCAATACCTCATAATAGTCTTATTCAAATTTTCATGCCAGTAATAATATTATTCTAACTCAGAAAAGTAAATTGTTTCCACATACTTATAGAACGAGTTTTCAATTTGATTTCAAAGTTTCTTGCGAAGAAAGCAAGACAATTCACAGACAGATGAATGAGATTGAAAATTATGCACTTCATATAAATAAATAAATAAAATGTTTTTTTCTTTAATTTTGAATAAAAATTATAATTAATACTAAAATTTTGAATCAATTTAGATTTTTGTCTTTAAAAGTGCATAAATTTAAATTTTTAAACCAAATTTTTTAAGTTTAGTTGTAGTTTGAAACACATTAAGTAGATGTCAAACAGTATAAACAAACTATAATACTATGATGAGATGTGTTTGAAACATTAAATAGATTTAATAAAATTTTATTAAAATAATTAAATCTATATATTTACATAATTAAGAGACTAGTTTAATATAAATTTTTAAAAAAATTAATTTCAATTTTTATTAAAATTTAAATAAAGAAAACATATTTAATCCAATTAAAAATCACCAAAATTATTATTCTAGCCAAAGGATATGGATTCATTAACTAAAACAATTATGTCTTTTCTTTCTTTGTCCAAGATCCTTTTATTGTTATTTTCTCGTAGCCTTCTGGATTCATCTGATCTTTATTATAAAAAGAAACATTCACATTAATTCTAATAACATGTCTTAAATATCTCTTAGTTGTTGGGTGATTTTTTTTCTTTCTTCCTCGAATGTTACTAATTTGATTCCAGGCGTGTGATCAACATTTCAAAGTTTCAATCAGTGTTTGAGTTTATTATCTAATCGCCGTGAGACCTAATACCACACAACACCTATAGTGTTAATGTGATGGAAGCATAAGACCTTATTCTGAACAATGAGTATGTTGTACTATATTATTCATATAATCTTTGTTTTTTTATCATCCATTTTAATAAACATGTTATCCAACAACTCTAAAAAAAACTTTATGAAACTTTGGATATTTCAACAGTTTTAATTCATTTTTGTTTTCCCAGTTATTTGAGATTTAATGCAACGGAGCTGACAAACTCCTTTTTTAAGATTTTATTTTAATTTTTACGTCGACAATATTTTAAGTTTAACTTATAAATTTTTAAGTTGGAAGAAGAAAACTATTTAAGGTAAAAGTAGATTTTTATTTGTAATAGTCATGATCTTAGAGTCTTACATTTATTTGTTAGAATATAGATGTCCTTAAACTTAGATATTGAAACAATGAATCAAATATTGGACCTCAAAATTTAATGTGTAAATTTAATTTAACCCAAATGAACCAGTATAACTCCAAATGAGATGGGTTATCCTTTAAAATAAAAAACTAACAGGGTTTATTTTTAACACTATTTTAAGTTTTAACTACATAAAGAGATTTTGAGCGTAAAGAAAAACACGAGCAAAGCATAGACAGAATTTTGAATAGATTGTTCCTTTCCTTAATCATTACACGAAGAAGAAGAAAAGCAAGAAAAAAAAAAAAACACCACTACCTAATGGTGCATCCTAGAATTCCTCATTTTCTTTATTTATCCTTTTTTATTAAAAAACATACTGAATTTAACTTCCACATTGTAGAAACAAAAAATATGTTATCGATAATTTGAACATTCACCACAACTTAAATTTTAGACAAATTTAGAAGATCTTGCTAACAATTGGACGTGCTTTGCATTGGGCCTCCAATGGAATTGCCTTGGCTACAATAGTTCCTCGTCCTTCAGTCAGGTCAATTTCTTCCTCACCAACTCTTTTCCACTCAAAGCATTGAATCAACAGGCCCAAAGTCAAGCCCATAGTTCTTTGGGCCATGCCTACCCCAGGACATGCCCTCCTTCCCATCCCAAAAGGCATTAACTTGTGTGCAGCCACTGGGTCATTCTGAAACCTCTCAGGCTTAAAGCTTGTTGGGTCAGCCCACAGCTTGGGGTCCCTATGTATGGCCCACGCATTCACCATTAACATGGTGTTACGTGGCACGTCGTAACCTCCCACGTTGCAATCTTCAGAGGATAAATGGGGCAATAACAGGGGCAGTGGTGGATGCAATCGTAACGTCTCAGATATAACATTCTGAAGGTATGGTAATTTGGTAACGTCTGATTCCTCTATCAAACGCTCTTCTCCAACTTCCGTGTCGATTTCAATTCTTAATTTCTCCAATATCTCTGGATGATTCAACAAATTAGACATCGCCCACTCTAATGCTACAGCGGAAGTCTCTGTTCCAGCCACATATAATGCCTAACAAATTAAAAACAACATTACTACAGTCATGTTCCAGAAAAATGAATCAACATAACATGGTACAAAGTAAATTAACGAGGTACCATAATAAGTCCCTTGATGATCTGGTCAGTGTAATAGTCAGGTTGTGATTTCTGTGAGGAAAGCAAATGCTCGATCATGGTGTTTGAACTTTCCTTCTTATTCCGATGCTCATCAATGAGTCCTTGGAAGAACGCATCTAGCTTCTCTCCAACCTTTCGTAACTTTTTGTGACTCCGAAAAATTCTGAAAAGCGGCACAAAATCTCCGAGGTTGGACCCCAATCCAAATTGCGATATCTCATTCATGAGCTCTCTGAACTTCTTAGCCTCCTCAGCGGTGGTGCCGTCGTATTCCTCACCGTAGTAGCGTTTTCCACACACCATTCTAATGACTATGTTGAACGTGAGTTCTGCAAACATGGGTCTCAGCTCCACTTTCGCTGATTCTTCTTTACCAGAGATTTTAACCATCTTTCGAAGCAGTTTCATGGTCTCGTCCTTTCGTACTCCCAAAAACGAGTTAAGACGGTGATTGGAGAGGATTTCTAGGGAGCTGATACGACGCAAGTTGCGCCAGTGGTCGCCGTACGACGATGCCGTGATGATGGTGTTGTTGTAGCCGAGATACTTGGTCGTGGTAGAGTGAAAACGGTTAGCGAAAACGATGTCGTTTTTGGTGAAACATTCTTCCGCAGCAGATGCTGATGAAACGACAAGGATGGGTTGAGATCCGAACCGGAGAGAGAGGACAGGACCGTATTTCTGTGAGAGGCCGTGGAAGGCGCGGTGGAGTGGCTGTTTCTTCAGCTGATATAGGTTGCCGATTATCGGAAGAGACGGTGGAGCCGGTGGTGGATTTTTCAACCTCCTGAAAAACAGTTTTAAAGTGATGACAAAAATGAGAAAGTAAAAGACGTTGATGAGGTTGTATTCCATGTTTAGCAACTTTCGACGAATCGGTTAATTCGATACAATCTTGTGGCCATTCCTTGTCTTTATAGACTCTTTTCAGTATACTTTTCAAATTTTCAATCCCATAGTAGTCTTCTTCTAGACTTTCCTCCATGGCTGCAATACTATTCCAACTCAGAAAGGTAAACAGATAGCACTCGGCATAATAAGAAAACAATACCACCACTTTCAATTTTTCACAACTAAGACACCTTAAAATTATACATGGAAAAGTCAAAAATAATATTAAAATAATCAGTGACACGTTCTTTTGCATATGTTACTAATTTTTAAATATATTTTTTTAAAATTTACAAAATCATGGTTATTTTATAAATTCAAATAATAATATTTGATTAGTAATCGAGACCTAAGTGAATTTAAATATTTTTTTTTCTTAAAAATCAAACCGTAGCGGAGTCTCTCTCCAACAATATCTTAATATAAATAAATAAATATATATATATATATATATATATATATATATAATATTTAAAGTAAAGTAATGCTGATAAAAAAAATCGAGTAAAGTAATAGTATTAAATTATAAATATGTTTTAGTCTAATCATATATATTTTTTAATATTTGCAAAAATATTTGTTAATCATTTTAATTTCCCGCTTTTATTAATTTAAAACTGAGGATAAAAGATATTAATAAGAATGACTAAATTGATAAATATTTCACACATAACTTAATTAAATAATATAATTATTATTATTTGAAATTTTATATATTATTTTTCTTCTTATCCAATAATTTAATGTTAATATTTAATTTTTATTTAAAATAAATATATTTTACTTACAATTTATGATTTATTTTATTTTCAATTGCATCTTTAATCTTCCTAGGAGATGAAGTTTTTGTGTCAATGAGAACGTTATAATACTTTTCTTAAGTCAGACTTACATTTTTTTTATCGTTGATTTTGAAATATTTATGAAGAAATTTATTCAAAAAGGTACTTACAATAGTTGTGGTGAATCACATGATATAAGATGCGGGGACATTTTGAAATTTCAACTTCAGACAATTCAAGTCCTCAAAGGTACTTTGTTTGATGCGTAGGTTTATGAAATATCGGTGAGAATGTAAGCCTAATCTCGAAGGATGCAATGAGGCTTTTGCTACGTGGAAAATTGACAGAAAAATCTCAGTCAAATTAAATGGTTTACCACACTCTTCTGTAATGAAGCTTTCAATTTGATTTCAGTTTATTACAACGAAAGCAAGACACTTCACCAACGGGATAATTGCATATTCTGCACTTCAAATAAATTCAATTACCATCACCGTTAGAATGGGTTAACATTGTGATAGTATTAGATCGGGCTAATTTTTCCTTCACCTCCATTATTTTCTTCTGCACCCCCATGAATATGAAGTTTCCTATTTTACCCTTTTCAGTTTAATCGGAAAGTTAAAAGTATCTCCCCAATTATACATTTAAAACTTTTCAGATTAAATTATCTGAAAATTATTTTAGAAAAAACTTTCAGATTTAAAAATTAACTCACGGATTATGTAATGCGAAACCAAAAACTACTCTGTATAATTCGAAAGCCATGTTACTCTTTCATCTTCTCTCCAACTCCTCACCAAAAGTGTGATGGCATGTCCTCATGTTTGTTTAATTTTTTTAAAAATGAAAACGAAGTCTCTAAAAATGAAAACGAAGGGAAACCCTAAACCGTACTGTATTGTTTAATTGAAACGAGATATTTCAATAAGTAAATATCCAAAGTGATATCTAAAATATTAAATTTTTTCGTGTAAGAATTTTTTCCGATGCATTTAAGTTATTTAGTAAGTGGACTTTTATAAAAAAAAAAATTAATGTTTTATAGATAAAATAAGACTTTAAATACATCTAAATTAATTATTTGTTGTATGTAAGTTTTTTTTTGTTACTTAAAAATTCATTTTAAAAATAATTACTCTATCTTCATCGTTGGTTATCTTTTTCTTTATCATCATAATTATTGATAAAAAAATCTATTCTTGTTATTAGTCTACAGATAATAAAAATAGGAATTGATTAGTCAAGTTCATAGAAAATCAATTAGTCATAGTGTTGTATTTACGTCTCCTAAGGACTACATTATTATTAACAAATTCAAACCAAATAAATGCCTTAATCTCTAAAACTTTACAACATAGTGAGATAATAACTAGTGGATTAAACTTGGGAATATAAGATATCATAGCATGAGAGAATTATAACTTCACTGAAGTAGATACTGTAACAAATTATACTGTAACAAATTATCATGTAACAAATTATCAATTAGGAAATGTAAAAGTTTTTTTTTTGGTTCTATTAAGAGAAAATAATTTAATCAGAATCTATAAATTTAGGCTATTTTGACAATTCATAGGTAAAATAAGTTTGTATATGTCAACATGGTTATGGTGGATAGACATTTAAACAATATCTCATTATACAATACAAGTCTCTAAATATAACTAAAAGAAAACTATGAGTTGACACAAACTTATAACTCACTTACAAAATATTTGACTCTAGTTAACTAAACATGTTAAGAAATTTAAAATAAAAAAAACATTGAATAAATTAATTGTTTAAAGAAATAAACAAATAAATAAATATGATTTCTTTGAAGCATTTTTCACACCAAGAGATAAAAAATCATATGCACAGTTATTATGAACTATTGATATTAGTCCAAGAAAATATCCTTACTTTATTTAGTTTCAGGAAATTTTGCACAAGCAAATTATCAAAAAATAAATAAAAAATAAAAATGCTCTAGCAGAAATACTTAGAATTATATCACATTTAGAAAAAGCAAATTCGAAAATACAACTTGAATATTTTCAACACAACAAACTAATTACATATAGAGAAAATAAGAAAGAGGTTACGTTTTCATATCAAATTTTAGTTATTTTCAAATTACAAATTATAAAAGGAATTAAAAATTCATATAGAATGATTGTTAAGAGGTAAAAGTCTGATTCTACAATCCTATTTTCTTCTAGCTTGACATCTTGCATGTTGGTTCTCTAGTTCAAGTGGAGTATTCTTTATTTTTCTTTAATAGAACATTTCTACCTTGTATATATTGAGAAAATTTTTTCATTTTTTTATTTCTTCTGGCACAAACATAATAATTTTTTTCACACTATTTTCTATCTATAACACATTTATTCAAAAAAATTATATTTTTCACCATTTCAATGTACTTATTTTATTCTCATCGAATTATATATATATATATATATATATATATATATATATATATATATATATATAATTCTACATTCTTAGAAGATTTATAAATAATAATACAATTTTGAAAGGACATGTACCGACAATTTTTTTTTTCCAAATTATTACAATGTATAATTGATTGCCACTTATCTTTTTAAGATAATATGTAATTTTGGAAGGAGTATGAGATAAAAATAGAAATATGTAGTCCTTTATACATTTAACTTTTAAAAATGATATTGGCAATGGTTATATTTTACTGAATTTGCAAAATAAAAATAATCACAAGGCATCTAACTCAAACAAAACAAAAATCAAGTCATACCCATGTCACTTCAAGTCCTTTTCCTTCTCGATTCGCGGATGTTAGTGTCTTAAGCTAGTTATTGTAGTATTTATGAGTAATAAATGTTTTTAATTCAATTCATATTTATGTAATTAGTCGTTTTGTGTACAGAAATGATAATAGGAGCTGGCGTATTAATGTATATAATGTTAACGTATAATGAGTATTTAACTTTTATAAAATTTTAATTATATGTAAAATTTTTAAAATTTTACTAGTTATTATTTATTACTCTTTCTAGAAATTGATATTATTTTTGAAGTTGAAACTTTTCTGATGCTCAAATCTATTTTAAGGAAATTATACGATAAACATGAGACTCCATAAAAATAAATATAATTTTGTATATAATAAAATTTGCATTTCTTAATTTTTAAGTAAAACGAGGGTACGGAGAGGAGTATATGTATATATACATAGACAAATTGCAGAAAAGAAAATTAAAAGAAAAGAAAAAAGCTACCAACTACACAGACACCGAAGGTTCTGCATTGTCGTGCAGAGAGTAACGTTCCAGTGGCAGGTCTGTGGTTGCAGCTGTCACCTTGCCGGCGAGTACCACCTCGGCATTTGTAATTCAGAAGCTACTCCTTCCTTTGCCGTTCGGTATACTCTCTTCCTCTTTCTCTTGTTTATGCTTCCGCACACGCTTCCTTGCTGTTTGCGTAACCATTTCTTTCCGAAGGTTGCTGAATCCGTTTGCTCAGAGGAAGCAACATGTCCACCATCACCTCCGTTGAACTCAATTATATCATCTTTCGCTACCTTCACGAATCAGGTTTCTTTGTTTTCCTTCATCCTTCGTATTCTTTTTCTTTCTACTGTTGTGAATTTCCTTATTATATAACATGCCTTTCGTTTTGCTTGCTCGCCCGCTCTTATTTTGCTCCTGTGCGGTTACTGAAACATTGACGGTACAGATTTTGGGCGAATTTCGATTTTTGGAATTCTTACTGTTTTGACTGGTTGGTTTGACCAAGCGCTGAAAATGTTTGTGGGTGGCTAATTGGTTAGGGTTGGCGGCAGTTGTGGTTCGAAAATTGACCTTTTAATTTTATTTTGGTTTAAGACAGAAGGAGTGAACATTGTTTGTTGTGTTGCTGAAAGATTGTTCGCTGGTTTTGAGACTACAATGTAGCTCTGAAGTGGAATTCTGTTTTATTTTTTATAGTCACAATTTTTTTTGGTATTATCAAATAATGCTCACCCAATTCTAGGGTGAGAGTAGGAGTTGGGTTAAGACCTTTTCCTTAGAGGTGATCAAACCGTCATTTGCAACCCAATTTCATCTTGAGATTGCACTGCAATCAGACATTGCTAGGTTTTCAGTCACGATTGTTATCTACTAAAATGCTTGCAAAATATCACTCTAGTCCCTTGAATTACTTGCAAGAGCAAGGTTTACTGATCTAAGTTATGATGGAGGAACTGGTAATAAATAACAAATGGTATTTTAATCGTTAATATAATGTATCAAACAATATTGAACCAAACTAAATAAAACATACTATTCATTATTTTTCCAGATCTAAACCTGTGTGACCAATAGGTAACAAAGGGCAAGTTTACAGTTTCATCGGACTAATCCTCATAACTTCTTGTGACTTTATTTTATTGAAAAATAAATTTTGCCTACAAAGCCTTTACTCTCATAACATACAATATTCAAAATTAATATTAAAACCAAGTTAAATATGCCATAGCACACTAGTTAAATAATACAATATATTCATTAAGTACGAGTAATTGAACCTCTAGCAACAAAGGAAACTGTCAGCTGCTTTGATAGTTAAAATTTATTTCAACCTAGAAACATAATATATAAAACTCATTAGAAGAATTGTTCTTTGTATGTGTGTAGGGGTTTGTTAATATTTTTGCATTTAGTTTTTATAAGGTATATTTTCATAAGTTATAACTTCTATTTTCTTAAAATACACTGAAGATGAAAGTTTGTCAATATCTCCGTGTGTATTTAGGGAAAATCTTTACCTTGTCTTGCATACGTTAGTGAATCCCGTTTATATGTATATACATTATATATACATTTATGAAATAAATGCTATTGGCAATTTTTCATTTGTAAATTAAATTTTTTTAATGACTTTAGAAAGATAACTATGAGGAATACTCCATTGTTGCAATAGAGTCAGTGGAATAAAATGGACTAGGGCATCCATTAAGGTGGGAGAAGTTCTGAAATTAATGTTATAAATTTTCTTACTTAACAAACAAAATGTTTCTTTTAATTTTAATGAAGCTTTCTATATTGATGTTAGGGGCATAATGTGCAAAGAAACTGAATTGGATTTTGGTTACTGTTGTCATAACTGCAGGTTTCATACACACTGCTTTTGCGTTTGGAAATGAGGCAGGTATTAGCAAAAGCTCCATTGATGGAACGCTTGTACCAGTAGGTGCTCTTATTAGACTTGTTCAGAAGGGGCTACAGTACTTGGAGATGGAAGCCAACTTGAGTAATGTTAGTATTCTTTATTTTAACTCTAGTTTTTACTGCCAGCACATCCACGTGTTTGAATAGTATTTAAGCTTTTTGTACCCTAGGATGCATACTGATCGATGTTCGTTTGTCAGAGTGATATGAACCTGGATGAAGATTTTTCATTCTTACAACCTTTGGATCTTATCACGAAAGATGTGCACGAACTTGGGAAAATGGTTAATAAGAAAAGGAAAAAACTACATAAGGATAGAAATAAGGAATCTGAAAAGGAGCATGAAGGTGGGCGAGGATGGGTAAAAGAAAAAGAAAGACATGAAAGGGCTAAAGAATGTGAAAAGGATAGAGATCAGGCAGAAGATGTTAAAGAGCTAGAACAGAAGCATGGCAATCAGACTGGTAAAGAACTGGTCACAGATCAAGAACACATGGTTTCTGTAATGCATGAAAAGAATAAAGCTTTGGAAGGTACTCACCTATTATTCTTTGCTGTATGTTTAGCATTTCATGCGGTGTAACTACGTTATTTTTATTACTAATCTCCCAAGTGTAAATTTTCCTTATAATCCTATGTTCTTCTGTTATTTTTAACCGTTTGCTGTTCATCTAAACATTTTTTTGCTATTATTAAGGTTCTCCTTGTAAAATTTGTACAATTGTAGTATATTGTTTTGCATGTTGTGATTAATCGATCAACTAATGAATGATGTTGGACCTTGGTGCCATGTTAATGTTACTGCTCTGTGACCTGAAGGTGACAGATTCAAATCCTGAAAGCTGCCTCTCTGCATAGGGCAGGGGAAATGCTGCACGCATCTTCCCTCCTTATACCCCATCTAGTGGTAGCCTCATGCTCTGTGTCCCTTGTTGTGATCAGTTGATCAATGGAGTAAGGACTGACGATATAATAATGAGCTACAGATATTGTAGAGAGCTAGTAACTCTCAGCGTATTGTCATCCAGTGCTTTATTATTATTATTATTCTGTCTGTATCAGTCGTACTTCTAAAATATTGGCTATCTGGCTTGTTTTATAAATCCACTAAAAAATTACGCATCTGGGTTGCTGTTGTAATGAGTTTCATTGAATTATTAGTTTATTATTAGCCAATTTTGTGGGATTTAGGATTATAAATGTTCTCTTTGATATCATGTATTTCTACCCTTATGTCCTTATACTATTTTGTGATTATTTCTAGCAGAAGATTCTTAATCTTTTATTTGTTTTCTTTATTTTTCTTTGGGAATACCCCAATGAAATTTCTAATTTAGTTGCATGTTTTTACGACACTGGAACCTGCCTGCTCTCGGTTAGAATATGCAAAAATTCAAATTAATTTTCTGTCCAATTAATATTTTCTCTTCAACAAATAAATTAAATGTTTTCATTCGTTTTTGTAGGACTGGAGCCGATGGACATTTCTACAGTATCAAGATTGCAACCATGTGAAATCCATAGTTCAGACGTGATGGTTTTGGAAGGTCATACTTCTGAGGTGAAATATTTCATCAATATGTTTTTGTTTTGTTAACTTTTAACATTTGCTTTCATATGCTGTTTTTATTGTAAAACTCTATTAACGGGCCTGTTTACTGTACACCTAGGTGTGTGCCTGTGCATGGAGTCCTACAGGATCTCTTATAGCATCTGGGTAGGTATCTTCTTTGTGTTTGACTTAATTTTTGCATAAATATGTATTTATGAGTGTGTTTTTTATAGTTGGGCACTATATTGCTCAATTTGGATTTTCATTTGTTATACTTCCTTTTTGATGAAGAGATGCCAACTGTATTGGGGATTTTGGGCTTGTTCATCTTTAATACAAGTATATTGGCAAGAGCGGTTGCAAATCTTGTCAGAATTCTTCATCAGTTGTATACTTGTATCACTGGCTAAATTAGGGAATTTAAGGACTACTAGATTCCTGTTTTCAAAAGCAGTTGTATTTTTTTTTTTTAAATTAAAAGTTTGAAAATGTCTTTTATTCAGTTTATGCAACTTTAACATTGGTTTTTTATCTATAAAAACAGAAAATCCTAGCAATTTCAAATGTTCTTTAGAATTTTGTGTTATATAAACAACTGCATTCAAGGAGTCATTGAGTCAGTTATATCATAAATAGCATGTGCATAGATCGCATCTTGCGGATAAGACACTTTGAATCATCTGCAACTGCATTCATGGTGTCATTAAGGTATTTATGTCATAGATAGCAGTTAGATAAGATACTATCCACATAAGTTATCTTCCTCATTTGCTGGAACTTTGGAGAGGTATCTTTGAATGATTTGGGTTTAAATGGCATGGGAGACATTTCACCCATCTTAACTGGCATTCAAATTCCTTTTTTTCTTCCGTGGTCTTTTTTAAACTAACAGTAAAGGGTGTTTCTTTTAGAAGATCTCCATCTTTTTTCAAATTTTCTTTTCTAGCCTCTTTTCTTGCCAATTGATCATTTGCTTTAGTAGTTTATTAGATACAAAAGCAGGCTTGAACTCTTTGTGTGCTTGTCTATCTCCACTTACACATAGGTTATGTGTGGCTTTAGTTGAATCATGACAATTGAGTTTCCTGAGTAAAATGAAATATTGGAAACTTACAATAGATGGAATCACATTTTTCCCCTTAATTGAATTGATTGCTTTCTGATTTTCGTAATGATATCTTCATTCCATTTTGCTAAGCTGATCCATTCCTTTATTCTGTAAAACTCTTTTGAAAGTTATTTAATTGTGTAGATGTTTGTTTTGCTCTAACTTTAAACTTTTTTTTTTTATAAAGACATGGAATATTATCAAAGGACCTTAAATTTTGTTCACAGTAAATTTCAAAAGATATGTCATGTTAGTTGGAGGACATGACATATATTCTAAGATATTGAATTCTGATTCTACATGTCCTTGTTATCTATATCTATAGAAAATGATAAGTGAAAAGATTTACGTACGGCACTAGTCTTTTATTTATTTATTTTTTTCTGAAATATGTTTTAAAGAATGCTTTTATTGTTTTCTCAAACAACTTTCGAGACGGTAAATTGTTTCAGAAATAGGGACCTGATGAATGGCTTCTTACAATATCTTTTAACTTCTCTATCATCATTTCAACTTAGGTCTGGGGATTCAACAGCTCGTATGTGGTCAATACCAGAAGGGAGATGCAAATCTGCTTCGCTGAATGACCCTCCAAATGTGTTTGTGTTGAAGCATGTTAGGGCTAAACCAAATGAGAAGAGTAATGATGTCACTACACTTGATTGGAATGTGAGTTTGATTGCTTATTCTAGTTTGAACAAACGATTGTTACTGATTGTGTCTTACCCCTCTCGTGTTCTTTTACTCATTTTTTACGTACATCTCTATGTTTTTCAAACCTATACCAGCCTCACTAAAGCCGGGTAAGTCTGTGAGAAGGAAATTGTACAAGAGGTCATGTTTTATATGTTACATTTTCAAGGGAGGTTTGTGTAGGTCTGTTGTGTGAAAGTTAAGAAAATAGATAGGAGATTAGCATCTTCTTTTTAATTCTTTTCTTCAACTTGTAACTGAATATTTGAAGCATGTTTATTTTCCTCTCTCTTGGTATGCTTAGGTATTTATTTCTGTGAGTGTAATCTTTGTATCTTTAATATGTTAAGCAATAATTGTTTTTTATTTTACGAAAACCTTGACCTCTAGTTGCCGTTATGCAGGGGGAGGGGACACTACTTGCAACTGGCTCATATGATGGGCAAGCAAGAATTTGGACCACCAATGGTAGGTCATTTCTCATAAACATTGACTTTCAGTTAAGCCTTTTGTGAGATATACACGATTAAGATGAAAATAACTCAAAGATTTTTTGACCTAGGGATAGCCACACTTGCATTAGCTTGAGACCCAACGTTTTATTCTTTATTGTAAATGATTAATATCACCGCCCCGAGCTGGTACAGACACAGCTGTGGTTTTTCTAAACAAAAGGTTTTTGAGTATTGCTTCAATATAATGTTTTTCTTTTAGAGTTTATTTAACGAATCTCAAACTAAATGATTCAAATGATGAGGAATATTATACTTTAATAACTATTGTGTGGATACTGTTGTCGTTTGTCGCAAGTGTTGATATCTTAGATTTTTTTTTTCTTTTATCTGTATGTAAAATCATAATTTTTGTGATTGTTTGCTTTACATGTTGGAAAGCTATTACATATATTATTAGGGAGGAAATGTGAATTTAATTTTGAGTTGGGCCAAACTTCCACTGGGATTCTTTGCAACAGAAAACTAAACACTCAATTGTTGGAAGTCCCTAGTTGAGTGGAAATAAAGTCAATTCACAATATATTAGTGGGTGCAAACTTAACCTTATAAACCGGTTTTGTAGGGTTGAGTTAGCCTTAAACTTCATTTCTTAACATGGTATCGGAGTCGTAGTTCAAACCTATCCTAGTGTCGTTTGTTATTTGTTGGATCTATTGTTTCACCGCTACCGAGTCGTTGTTGGACCACCCATTAATGTCTAGTCCCAAGATGTATAAGCATCAGTGTGAGAGGGTGTGTTGAAAGTCCTACATCAACTAGAGATAAGTCCAATTCACAATAAATAAGTGGGTGCAAACCTCATCTTACAAGTCGGTTTTGTGGGATTGAGTTAAGCTTAAAGTCCATTTCTTAACATCAATTATTATTTTGAATTTTGATCATGCACTGATTTTTTTACCAGGTGAACTGAAGAGTATATTAAGCAAACACAAGGGACCCATATTCTCTTTGAAGTGGAATAAGAAAGGTGATTATCTTCTAACGGGAAGTTGTGACCAATCTGCAATTGTCTGGGATGTGAAAGCTGTGAGATGGAAACAACAATTTGAATTTCATTCGGGTAAACTATTAAATACAACTTTCCTTACAAGGTGGAATTGTATAGTTTTAAAAGAACTCTTTGCAATAATATTTTTAACTTTTTCTATAGATAAGTTTTAAAATTTGGGCTTTCTATGCTGTTTAGGTTGGACACTTGATGTTGACTGGCGCAACAATGTGTCATTTGCAACAAGCTCAACTGACACTAAAATACATGTGTGCAAGATTGGTGAAAACCTCCCAATTAAAACTTTTGTTGGGCATCAGGTTCGTGCACCTCTCCTCTCTGTTTTTTTTTCAGATTACGCTAGAGGTTAAAAGTGTAAAGTATGGTTAATTGTACCGATTGATGGATGATCCCAGGATAGTGCTTTGACAATTAATCCATTCCCTACTTTATTAATAAGAAGTTAAAAAGGCCTGGCCTGGTTAACCAATGAATCTATGTACACCCTTGGGGTGGTGTTTTGAAGATGAATCCTGATAGAAAACAAGGACTGTCTTATATAAATCTAAGAAAGTGCAATGAATGGGATCTATTTTCACACGTATAAGTATTCCCTGCACACCCTTCTTCCAGCTGACTAGTGTGAGGCCTTCTCTAGCTTGTAGCTTCTCGAATATATTTTGGGTAAACCTGGGCATATTGAATATGGCTCGACATGGTGGACTGGGAGAACCCCAGTCTGATTCTAATATATTGTAGTGCTAACAAATCCTGATTTTCAAAGTTGTCACATTACCTAGGTGGTCTTCTTATAAAAGTCTGCAGCTCTACCTGAATTATTTGGACAGCAAAGTAGTTAATGACCTGTTTGATTGTTGAATTCTGTGTAACTAGCTTTATAGGTCCTGCATTAAGTTGACATATTTCATTAAAATGCAATATGGTGCTTGGATAAGCTTTTGCGGGCTAATGACGGCCTTTCATTATTTCAGAGTGAAGTTAATTGTATCAAATGGGATCCCACTGGTTCATTATTGGCCTCTTGTTCCGATGATATGACTGCAAAGGTAACATCACTCACTGTTATGGTTTAATTTATCATTACATAATAGCCTTTTTTGGTGGTACTGGATTTTGCAATCAGACCTTTTATGGAATTTTTTTTATCAGGTAAACATGTATTCTTGCTGAACTAATTGTAAAATTCTTGTCTTTGTGCGCGGTATGTTTGCCATTTATTGTTTTGTAGATATGGAGTATGAAACACGATAAATATCTTCATGATTTTAGGGAGCATTCCAAGGTACCATTTATGAATATTTCTTTATGTTAGTGTATTTATATTTCCTTTTGAATTTTTCATGTACTATGCAGATAGTTGGAACAACTGAATAATTATTTTGCAGGAGATATATACTATCAGATGGAGCCCAACTGGTCCTGGTACCAATAACCCTAATAAAAATTTGGTGTTGGCTAGGTATGTTAGTTGCTTGAAGTTAGATTCATTTCTTTTGAGCTTTTAAAATGCATTGGTTAGCAACATCATCTTTGGTGCTCTAAATAGCCTTGTTCGGTGCTTACTATAGAATCTTATGCCACCTTTAGCATGTTCTGATTCCTGTTGATGTGTGCATAATGCTTATTGTTGTTTGATGACGGGACACTTGTGATTTATCTGAATATATATAATATTGCATTAGATCACACAAAATATAGCATTTTTATCTTGCTGTGCCAGTTTCGGAAACTCCTGCAGAAGATTGTGATGCAGCATGTGACCACTAATTTCCTACTTTCCTATATTTAGTTTATGTTTTGATTCTGTTTCTAACGAGTTCCCTAATTTCCTTTTTCAAGTTAGTTTCTTAGTTTCCTTACTTTGATGCATTCTATTTAAAGCCTGAGGTGTAATTAATTGAGACAATCTTCTGGTTTATTATCAAATCTCTGCGTGCTTTGAGTCATACATTCCTGAAACAATCTTCCACTAAATCCAAAATTGACATCAGAGTTTGGACTAAATCAAGATCTGATGGCCAAGGACGGTCTTGGTGGAGATCGATCCTCTGGCTATGAGTATCAGATTGGAAGGGTTGAACAACTTAGTGGCCCCAGTGATGTTCTTCGTAATCTCACACAGATGATGATTGCATTTGCTGTCACTCACACAAGTTACACGTTATATTCTGTATACACCATACGTAACTGCCTACTCCTTCAACATCTACAAAACACATTATTTTTTAAATACATAATTGCCTACTCCTATAACTGCTATATGGCAGATTTTGTTCATAGAGCATCTATCTTCAACGCAAGAATTGATTTGAGTTTTTAATTCTCGACAAATAAGATTTAAGACCACTAACTATTTTCTGTATGTCTCGTTTCATCTCGTTACTCCCATAATAATTCTCATTTTAAAATGTATTTATTAGTTAGGCATCTTTAGTGTTAGGCTACAGTTGCTTATATAAACAGCTTTTATAATAACTCTAAGAACCCATTTGTTCCAATGGTAATTTCAATTGCTTAATTTTAAGAATCAATAATTACAACTCCAACGGAGTTGAATTGATACAACAACCTGTGATACAGGTGGGTTTGTTTGGGCCTAGGACTGGAGGCCAGTTATTGTTCCTCGAACATGTTTAACTGTTTGAAGAGTTAAACCCACTTTGCATACTGTATGTGGCAAAGTTTCTAATAAATTGACGCTGTTTGTTTTTCCTAAAATGTTGTTGTCTTGTAGTTTGCTTATGTTGATCAATGAATGTGCAGGGCATATGTACATGCAATCATGTTCGCTAGCGTTTTTTTAATTTTTCTCAATACTAAACGAAAAGTTTGTTTCTTTATTTTAAGCGATCTAGTCATCTTTATGTGCAGTGCATCATTTGATTCAACGGTAAAGCTTTGGGATGTGGAACTTGGGAAACTTGTCTACAGCTTGAATGGACACAGGTATAGTTTCTTTAGCTTTGCTTTATTTATGTATGGGATAAACCATTAAATTCCTCCTCCCAGCCTATATTTCCTTTTGTTTGAAAGTGATGAATTTGGTATGCGGACTCAACAACTTGAAGCTTGCAGCTTCCATTTTAGTTTCCACCGAGCTCAATTGAATTTTCTTACAATCCAAACTTGTTGTTTATCTGGTGATAATTGTATACCCGTGGTCCTTCAAAATAGATTCTTTTGGTAAAAAAGTTTCAAATTTAGTACAGAGAATATTACCTCTTCCATTAAACTCCTCCTCCCAGCCTCTTTGAATATTACAATCCCTTTGATTCCAACTTTATTTATTTGTTTCTACAGAGATCGTGTATATTCTATTGCATTCAGTCCCAATGGTGAGTATTTAGCCAGTGGGTCTCCTGACAAATCGATGCTGATATGGTCCTTGAAGGAAGGCAAGATAGTTAAAACCTACACTGGTGATGGAGGCATTTTCGAGGTGTCTTGGAATAAGGAGGGTGACAAGATCGCTGCATGTTTTGCCAATAATACAGTATGCGTTTTGGATTTCAGAATGTAAGATCCTGCGAAGCACCAAGTTAACTTGCCTAGTTAACTTTTTCTCTCTCCTTACTTTTGAAGAGATCTATGGAAGTGTAGATAGGTTGCCCGTCTTAACCATAGTTGTAGGCATAGCTTATGGTTCTGAGATCCTGTAACTGTATTTTTCTATAGATCGTCAGTAAGAAGTAACGTGTAGGAGCGTACTCTCGATCAAAACATGTACAGATTGAGTTTGAGACATCGTGTTTTATCATAGTACTTCGTGTGCAATTCAAAGTTAAAACCATACTACAGATATTTGAGTTACACCGGGAAGTATTCGTTAAACACGATAAAGGAGTTTGACTTTCGTATTTTCTCAAATATTTCTATAAATTTCATGGTAAAATTTATCAACATAAATTTACAAAAGTTTGGCTTTTATGATAATTATTATTGAATAAATATTTATTTAGTCTACAATCATGTGTCGCACATATAATTTTGTAATGATGTCAATGTTCTTCAGCCTTTGGCAAAAAAGCATTACAGGTTATACGAGTCACCAATAAACTGTATATCACATTAGTTGAAATTTATATAGGTCTTATAGTCTCACTAATTAAGGTTGTGTAAAATGATGAATTAGACTTATTAATAGAATTTCATGAATTTTATCTAAGGAAAAAAAATTAAGAGAAGTCTTATTAACAATGTGATTAATTTACATTGGAGCCTATTTTGTGCCCTCTTTAGTTCAACCAGAGGGTTTATGCTGGGACTTCGTTACTCTCACTCTTTTTAATTCTCACACTTCAGTATCTGTTTTTGCAATAATAGTTTCGAAAAAAAAAACACTTTTGAAGTGTTTCTAAAACAATGAAAACGGGTTAAACAAACTCACATAGAAATCGTGTTGACTAAACTTTACTTTGAAGAATACTTGTAAATTTTTTTTTATCAAAATAAGAAGTGAAAATACTTTGAAATGTCTAAATAATTATAAATATTTTAACTTATATTTAAAAATCATGATGATGACTATAATCATGATCATAAAAGTCCATGGAAAGCTAATGTCAAATTTAATGTGAATTGAAAGTTCTATTTTAAATAAAACTGAGTAAAATAAAATAACTCATAAATATATTAATTTTAAAAAAATATTGGAGCTCATACTGAGAAGAAATGAACAGGTGAAAGTCTCATATGTCGATATTTATTCATATTCATTTACGTTTATTCTAAATGTCGTTCCTTGATAGGAAAAAAGCCACAAAATCAAATAAATAAAAGGAGAAAAAGGTTTACAAAAATGGACATTATGTATCTAGCTGATGAATAAGAGAATTTACTAACAAAATTTTTGTTTCTTTCTGAAAGGTAACAAATTTCTTTTAAAGTAGAAATATGTGAGAGAAAGCACAGACACGAATGTTGGAAAAAAAAATATTGAGGCTATGATAATTTTTGGGGAAACATTTTTAATTGAGAATTTATCATGCACTTTTTTATTCACTTCTCATTGTTTACTAAATGTTTTTTTTTTTCTGAAATATTATACACTTAATTATGAAATATTTAAATAGTATTTTTTTAAAATTTAATTATCATTTTGTAATTGTTCTTCTTCTATAAATATTAGTTAATTAATTAATTTATCGAAAGCCCAAATTGCCGAGATTAGTATCAAAAGGGCCATTGTTCAATCTTTCTGGGCCACAGTCCAGTTAAATGTGGGCTTGGTTCTCTCACAACAACCACACCAGGGTTTAGCTTCTTCCTCGCGCGCTGCCTGAACCCCTAATCTCGGGTCCCATTTCCGCACAGAGCAAAATCAAAGAAATGGCGTGGCGCGGTGGATCTCTCTCGAGGTCGTTACTCTCCGCCGCAAGAACCATACCAACTCGTTCCTCCGCTTCTCGCCTCCAACGTTCTTCTTCCCCTTCCCTTCGCTCTCACCTTCTTCACCCTCGCCGCCCCCTCTTTACACTTCCCAGGTAAGGTAACTTGTGGTTATTTTCCTTATAACCTATTTTTGCATAATTATTCAATATTTTTTTCTTCTAAAATGTAATTTTATCTCTGCAGGACAATTGGAATTCTCGGGTGCACGCAATCGTTGATGCCTCTGCACAGCGCTGATGCCGCCGCTCGTCTGACTTCTCACATCTCAGTCGAATCGCGCGCTTGCTGCGAATTGTCCCAGGGTACTTGTTCTTTCCGAAGTCGTATTTCTTATTTTAATGTGTCATGCTTCTTTCTGTGTAATGTGCTATTAATTTCTCTGTATATTCCACACTACGGTTTCTTGTTGATTTTAGAAAAAAAGTTTATTAAAAGTGTACATCTGAAATTATTAGGAATAAAAACTAATTTGAAATGCTTGCGAACAAAATTCAATATCGTGTTTATTTAAATGTCTTTGTTTCCAACAGGTACTTGAACAGACTTTGGAAAATGTATCAGTGGTGATTATACGTTTGACTGGATGTGAAATGGTGGCTAATGCTTTGAGGCAGGAAGCCTGTTGGAGGTTTGGGTTGTTCAATTGAGAAATATTATCATTTGTATGAATAAAGCACACAGCGTATCCTTCTAATTGAAACTTTTCATGCATTGATCGGCATCGACATTCTTTGGGAATGAGGTTATGCTGAAATTAAGTGTTGTGTAGATGTTAATCAATAGATTGGCTTCTCATTACCGGATAAAGTACTTGCAACGGTTTTACTTTGTGCCTTGCATAAAATTAGAAAGTTTTATACTGTTGGTTAAATTTGTATTTCTGCTTAATATTATTGTCAGGCAGATAATAGAGAACGTGACTAAGAATTCGCAGCAATACATGCATGGCTAGTGGTGGTTTCACCTTTGCTATAACTACATGGTTTCCCCAGGCAGGGTTTAATGCAATGCATACTTAACTGCTACATCTTTTCCTCATTTTATGCAGCACCTAGTCATCATCTTCATTGGATGATAGGACTAATCTCAATTTGTGCTCGAGCTATTATTTTTGGTTTAGGTTTATCTAAATGATCGCATAGTTGGAGACAATTTCTCATCACCTAGTTCAGGGTATTTTCGGTGCTTTGTCTGAATGACTACATAGTTAGCTATACTTCAATACTAACTATCCATGTATTAGATATGATACAAAATTAACTGTAGTTATATGTCTCGTAAGATACATAAAACAGTAAGTATATTATAGAATTGTATCAATTTCGTTCCTTTGTTGGAGCCATTCCTGAAGAGGGTAATTTCCGTTTTGGGTTTACCGGAGGACAATGCTTCTATGCTTTATATTATAGATAGATAGATGTTGACTGTTTCATAGTAGCAGCTATATAGGATTTTACTTCTTCTATGTATTAGAGGGGTTTTTACAATTTTCTTATAGGTCTAGGTAGTAGTTCATAGATATGGATAAGTATATTGAAGTATTGGCATGGGATAACTGGTTATCGGTTTTGGATAAGCACATTTTGCACAACCGATTATTAGAATTGGATAAGTATATTACAGCAAATTGAAGTCTTGAACTTTGGATACAAAGTCAAGACAATTTTGGTTTTTGGTTTCCGGTGCTCCCTTTGCTTGGTGACATTTTCTCAATTTGGTCTTGTCTTTTATTAAAGTCCATTGGCGTCATCAAGACTCATGAGTGGCATTAATTTTTGAATACTGGTGAAACTTAGTAGGTTTTGTGTAAAATGTACCGAAGTTTGATTTAGCTTCAGGGTCTTTTCTTCCACTCCCTTTTTTCTTCCTGCACCCCCACATAAAAGTTGTAATTCTTAAACTACCCTTTATTAAAATTATAATAAAAATTTTACACTTTATTATTTATACTTTTCAGATAGAGTGCTTTTGAAAGTATTTCTAAATTCAGAAAATGTCTTTGATGTTTTTAAATTTAGAAATATATTTCAGAGAAGTAATTCTGGAATATAAATAAAATTTCAGAAATGACTGATTCAGTATTTCTGAATCCCAAAATAACTGAAATTGTTAAATTGTGTTGGACTTTCCATACATTTTTTTTTTCTGTTACTTGCTGTGCATTAGGATGTCGCCTGTAATAAGAGCTGTTAAAAAAATTTAAGATTGAACTGAACAGCTGTTCACTGCACCGCAACGAGAGCCAAAAATCTTCCAATGGTTTTTTAAACAAAGAGAGGGGTGAAGAATAGTAGAAGAAACAGAGTATAAAGAGTTTCAGATGTTTACTTCTTAGATCTAAAATTTTATAATTTTAAATAATTAAAATATTTTCTAAAATGACCAAAATATCATTTTCTTTTTAAACTTGCTACCACTATATGCCTTTATTTTCTTAATCCGTAAATTCTTTATCATTGTTTCAGAAGGAAAAAACATATATTTAACTGTGGAATACAATGGTAAGTTTTTATTCAGAAGTGGTTAATGTTGCTTGTACGTGTTTGATTACTATTAGTCCTCATGACTTGTTAGGTTCGCCGACGGGTTTGAATCTTTGATTTGAAATTGGAAGTTTGAACCAATTGTGGAGTAATATAGGATTTCTGTTCTTTTCAAATCTTAAAACATGGTTTGATTCGAAAAGTTTTCAACGACAATTTTTTCCCCAAATTCACGAACTTTCCAAAATGGAAATAAAACACAATGGATGATGTAGAACTTTTTTACTTGTTGGCATCAATCAATTAAAGTTCTCACTATTTCCCGAAGTCATCACTCTAACATCTTTTGTATTGATTTTTAAGTGCCTCTTTAGTGTACCATCAAGAAGTAGTTTTCCCACTTTTCAATTGTAAGTACACAAAAAAAAAAATAAAACACATAAAGCTAATATTTTAGTAACTAGATTGATTATATATGATAGTACATTGTTTTAATTTATGATTCATTGTATGATAGTAGATTGTTTTTTCATAAATCAATTCTGCCTGTTGGACCCCTAGAAGGAACTGTTTATGGAGCAATACCTTCTTTTTCTCTTAGTTTATTATTAATGTCTAAACACATGATGAGATACTAAAATGCTTTGGAATCAAAATAATATTAATAATGTTTTGTTTTGTTTTGTTGTACTAGTCCACAATACTGGGATAACATGTATGCTAAATATTTTAAGTTTTAGCGGCTTCTAATCATTGATTTTTCTAATTACTATTAAATTGTGATTCCGGATAAGCTCTCGTATCCAAATCACCTAAGATTTCGAAAACTCCTTTAGATCTATTGCATTATAAAACTATAACTCTATACTTAATTTAAATGAAAGAGACAATTACATTAATAGTAGGTTGTTTGTTTCTTTATATTATGTCTTATATATATTCCTTTCGGTTTAGATTTACTATCAAGTAGTATGGTGGATTATGTAAGAGATATGATATTACTTTTTATAAAAAAATCTTAAATGTAAATTTTTTTCATCCAGTTTTTTTATTTTAGTTTAATATGAAAATTTCAATTCATATTTAAATTTCTAATTGTCTCTGCTCAAAATAAAACATATTTATACCCTACTCATTTATCTCAACAATACTTTTTTAGATATATATACTTAGCCTATTGTGCAAGTAAAACCTAACAGACATCACGGGTATAACAAGCCATTTCATTTAATTTAAGTGTGTGTTGTGTTGTGCTGCATGTGACGCATCTATACTAATAGTTTAAGAGTTGAGGGACGCATTAATTTTGAATTATTAAAGATATTTCAAACGTGAATTTAAATTAATTTGATGTGACGTTTTTTTTTCTAGACGAGATTTGACACTAATAAATTATAAATAAATTCATATAAAATATTAAACTATAATTTTTAATTTAAAATCTTAAAATAATAAATTTATGAATTTTATATATATATATATATATATATATATATATATATATATATAAGACATCCTCAAGTTTTAGTTTTTTCCATTGAGATATTCTCATTCAAACTCATATTAACGGTCACCAAAATAAAACACCGACTCTACTACTATTTAAATTTTTTTTCGAGAAAAAATATAAAAAAGATTTGAAACCAATAAATCATGAATAAATTCATATAAGAAAGACTACAATATCACTTCTAATTCAAAAGTATAAGACTACGGATACATAAGTTCTTCTATTTATATAAAAATGATATTTTTTTATTTAGTTTGAAATTTTTAACTCAGCTTAAATGCAACCATTTAAATCCAGTGATAAGTTAAGTTAAAATATTTTGTGGTGAGAATAAGGAGTAAAATAAAGAGAAGCAAAGGCATTTGGTAAGAAGGAATATGGAAACATGGCTTAAGATTTGAAAATAGTGAAAAGTGATTCGGAGTGTGTAGCACTTGTAGGAAAGAATGAAGTAACTGCGCCTCCAATTAAAAAACATAAATGATTATGCGAAGTGACTAAGAGGAGAAAATTCTACACTCATGTTTCACGCATCATCATACTTTCACAAGTGCTTTATCTCCTCAACCTACATTTCTCGTGCTCCATTTTTTATTACTTTTACCAATTGTTTTGCTGACCTGAACTAACCACATGGATTTGATTCTTCACGGAATTTCTTATGGATATTTGATTAAACCAACGCCTATAATACTTTAAATTCTCTTATTGAAAGTGACCATAATTACTTCTTATTCACTTAAATTAAAACTAATGACATTGACGTTCACTTCTTTTTTTCTTTATTTAACCACCAATCATGCTCAAAACATTGCATGCACTGTTAACATTTCTTTTATCTGTTATATATTTTCTCTTGCTTGCTGCAATACGGAATACATATTGAGTATTAATTATTTGGCATTTACCGTATATCAGATATAATAAAGACAAATATTATGTGTACATAAATACAGTTAAGCATTCAAATGTGAATCTAAGTTTTACATTGGTTAGAAATGAGAAAATTGAGTTATATAAGGATAAAAATTCATAAATTTATTGTTTTAAGGTTTTAGGTTAAGATAGATGTTAATGTTTGTTCTTGTCAAATTCGTTCTGATTTGATGTCGAACTCAATCCAGCAAGAGCCACTCAAAAACAGTATCTTCTTCCCTTTTCCCCCCTCTCGTCTTATATCGTCTTTTCCCTGTGTACCTACAAGCACGCCAACTAGCCGAGTTGGTTCCGTATCGTGGGGGATTAACTGACATCGTGGCCAATTTCCGTGCTGAGGGGGTCCTATTGTTACGGTTTGACTATGCTAACGTGCAGGAAGTGGGCCATTCGGCTCTTTATTTGGGCCGATCTGCATTCCACTTAGGCCCGTAGGTCGGATTAAGCTCGGGCGCGCCGGGATATTACAATGCTTTATATGATTGAACTCAGGTCTTATTGGTGTTTGTATCTTTCCAATAAAACCTCTTTCTAAACCTAATGAGTGGTATCCGGTAGAAGTGAAGGAGAATGTACTAACAAAAATGTTCTTTGAATGAGTAGAAGAAAGTTGTGAAAAGCCAATTCCTGAGGTTAACATACAGAAGTTGGGATCGCAGAAACAACCAAGTATCTTTTCTGTCAATTCTTAACTAAAAAGAAAAGTGGCTCCACCATCATCACGCGTGAAATCTATGCTTGACTCTATTTTGGCCAAGTCTTTTGCTTCACTAATTCAAACCCTAGTCTTTTAACCTAGATGTAAGGCTCGTATAGATTGACAACTTTGGAAAAACATACATTAGTTGTCACCGCCACATAAAGACGTGTTGCTGCTTTCCACTCTCACCACTTTAACGCAGGACCACACCCCACTATCACATTTAACACGCGTACTTCCATCAACTTGCCTCAAACTCTCACTATGAATATTATTATATTACGTTGAAAATTTCATATAGATCAAATATAAAATTTTGTATCGATCGAATATAAGATCAATTTTACGATATATAAGTTGGTACAAACTTAATTTATAAATCAATTTGGTAAATTTTAGTTAAACGTAAAATTCACTTATTAACATATTATCAAAGTCAGGAATTATAACTTAATCTAAAAAGATTTGGTGATTCTGTAATTTGTAATTTATCGTATCATTCTTTATTGAACAACTATCTAATCACGTATTAATATTTAGTATTTTTTGTAATCATGAACAGTCCTTAAAGAATCCAAGAGATGAAACTCTGAACCATTTAGCATCTTAAAGTCAATTACATGACTCACCTATTCTTCATCGGTGATTCATTCCATCGTACCCTCATCATTTTTCTTCATGTGGCATATATTTAATACTATTCATGCACGTTTCTTCCACGCACTTGCAATGCTGAACCCTCGGTTTGCATTTTTTTCGGCTTTTTTAATTGCATGAGCAATACTGTAACGACATTTAGCCACATCAGATTCGCTTCCAAAGTCTGGAGACTGGACTCCGAAAATGGGTCTGCAACAATAGTTGAAAGTGTGTGAATGAAGTTTCAAGGAACCTAACAACTCATCATCGTATGTCACAGAGAGACACAACGAGGTTACGGAAATGGTCGTGTGGAAGAACTGGTCCATTTAATGTATTTTACGAACCATATTCAAACTAGGTTTCTTGACGGCACCACACTCTATAGTACTACGCAATGTTGCTTGCAAAAAATGCAGTTAACAATATAATAGAGCCATTTGGGTTTGACCATTTTTTTAATATATTGAACCATGTTTCTTTTGTTGCACAAAAGGGAAGTTAAGCCAGATTACTGTTGTGACATTCTTGGACATGAGGTTTCCCCGGGTGGAAACTTGGTAGCATTAATTAATCAATTAGTTAATTATTTATTATATATCAGTTGTTTCTGGTTGATTTTTTTTTTTGTAACATTGCAGCTCAAAATTTCTCCTATTGTGACTGCGCACCATTACACGTAATATGTTTTTTATGATAATGAGAATGATTACGTTATGCTAAGTGATATTTTAAGAAACTTTAGAAATAAAAGTTAGAAAAAATGCAGCAGAAAAAAGTGCATTCATTTTTATTCCCATGAAAAAATTTCCGCGAAGTTTCCCACAGAACTGAAAGTTGTTGTGACTGACTTTGGTTTAAGTGAGGGGTATGAGATGTAATTTAAGTGATATTTGTTATTCTGTGTGCAAAGATTCAAACATGTAAGAATGCAAAGTATTAGTGTGGTCAATGTCGTAGAACTTTTCTTCCTCTTAATGACTAATCATTGAGACACGCACTAGGAGATTTTTTTAATCAGAAAATGTAACATTGTTCACTCTTAAAGGTATGAGAAATTATAAGCCATGTTTGGAATAATCGTAGTGGTGGTATCCTTATAATCTTGAACATAATATAGTTTGGAAAGACCCGTGATCTCTGCATAAAAGGCAAAATTTTGTCTAACCCAAATATTTATCTAAAAAATAATAATCGAAATAAAAACAATGCATATCCAGTGTTTTAAAATTTTGTCATTTTTTTTTTATAAGCCATGGTATTGTCTCATTCAGGTTAATGAAGAGAAGACAAGGAATTGTGGGTGATCTTACATGGTGGTGACCCCACTTAATTTACAATGTCGTGTAGCCATTAATTGCCAACACAGAAGCGTCCATTTCAGTATCACTTACTCACTTCGTGCTCTATTTTGATGAGCATTAATATTTTAAATCTTTTTTAATATATTTTTAAATTTTTAAATCAATAATTATCCAGTTATTTGAAGGCACAATAAAAAAATAGTCAAAAAACTCAACAAAAAATCTAAATTTCATAAAATATTCTTTTAGATTTTGAATCCAATTTTAATTTTTGGTGTTTATCTTCTATTATATGCATTCAATATATTAGTTTTTAATAATTTAAAGTATTTGAAAACTTTTTACATATATCATAATAGATATATTTTAAATATAACAGAAAGAATAACACCAATAAACCAGCATAATCTAAACTCTACCTTTTCTTCACTCCAGTTTCTACACGAAACCATCTATCTGCAAATATATCAAACATCAATACTTCAATAAATACTTTTTCTTTGGTTATATATATAATAGAAACATGTTAATCGTACATTTGGAGGGATCATATTATTAAATGAAAAAAAAAAGTTTTTGACAAATATAAATATAACATTTTACAATTTAGATACTACAATGTTTTTTACGTAAATATTTTATTATATGTGATGTAAACATTTATATTTATTAATTAAACTAATCCTACCATTAACTACTTAAATATAACATTTGTATTACTATATTATTAATTTTTTTTCTTTTTCATTTTGTAACTTAGGGTGGAATTGTGTATGAAAAGTCAGTAATCAAGATAAAATTAAAGAAAAAATACCAAAATTGAAAAATTAATTGGTATATAATATGATTTTTTTTTTAATTTTAAAATAAGACTTAATTATATTTTAAATCTGCGTAAAATTTTAGGTAATTGACATTATTACTATCTTCTCATGTCAGTCTTGTTTAGTTCTAGTCATATGTTATATGTTATTTTATTATTTTAAAATTATATAATTTTATAATTTTATAATTTTATAATTTTATATTTTTATTATTTTAATTTATAATTGTATAATTACAAAATTATGATTTTATGATTTGAATAAAAATTTAAAATATATCATAATTTTATATATGATTTTTTAAAATTTAAAATTATTAAATTATGATTTCATTGTGTGAATAAAAAATTTAAAATATGTCTTAATTTTATATATGATTTTTAAAAATTTATATTTTTTTTGAATAGATAATTTTAAAATTATAAAATAATAAAAATATAAATTATAAAAATATAAAATAATAGAATAATATATGACAACAACTTAGTAGAGTCACATAACAAAATAATAATTATATTAATTATTTAAAATTCATATTACTCGATTAACCCAAAACATTAATAGAGAATATTCAATTGAAAAAAAAATTCAATATATCACAAAAACTTATCTGGAACTCAATTAAAAAATTTTACATTCATAAAAAAACTTAAAACATAATTAAATCTTAAAATTATAATAATTAGAGACGGGGAATAATTATTCTACTATTAATGTGAGACAAAATAATAGTTTAGACGTTTTTAGACGTTTTTTCTTCGTGTACTTGTTCACAAAGGATTAAAACTTACTTATTTATTTAAAAGTACTCTTAGTCTCACTAGTTTGTCGGTCAGTGTTATTTTTTTCTTTTAGAATCTTAAAAGGACGTTATTCAATGTAAGTTTTCAAACTAAGCAAATGATCATGTTTGAAAGAATAAATCGACAAAGGATTGACAATAAACTGAACTATTCCAACACTAGCCAGATAATTGATTTTATAACTAATTTATTAAATTTGAATTTTAAAAATGAAAAATAACATTGATTTTGTAGAAAAAATAGATAAATTTAAATTTTGTATATATTCAACTTGCTGCTTCATGTTGAATTGAATACTTTCATCTATATATAAAAATTTATATATATTAAATTTTATAAAATTACTTTCATTTTAAATTATTTCCATTAGTGACTTATTAAATATTCTATTAGACCGCGTTTACCAAATTAAATAAATATATTAAAATTTGAAATTTAATCCAATGACTTGAGTAGGTCAACATCATTTAATTGGTTATAATTAATAAAATTGATTGTTTATTTATTTTGTCGAAAAGAAATATCTAAAACAATATATAAAATATCAATTTTATCTTTTAAAATATAATTATTTTTAAAAATTTAAAAAAAAAATTGAAATTTTTTTTATAAAATTATTTATTTCTGTTTTTTTTCTTTTTCTCTATTTATTAACAGTTATTCTCTCATCTTTTCTAATATATTTTATTTTATTTTTAATAAATAATTTTATTTTATATATTATAACTTAATAACATTATATTTTCATCATCTACTAATATAATATCACATATATTTAAAAATACGTATACACAAACGTCTGTGTGTATGTTAGTTGTTTGAGAATGTTAATACGTATTATTCTTAAAATACACGTTAAGATATAATTAATGGTCACTAATTTTATCTTTTTTATATTAAAAATTAGAATAAATAATTTTATTAAATAAAATAGTATAAATTTATATAATATATTTTATAGAGATAAATATATTTTTCTGACATAAAATTTGTATGACATAAAATAAGTATTTTAAAATTCTTAAAGTTTGTATTAAAATACAAGAGAAAACATGTTTCTAAATACTTGAAAATGTAAATTTAAATTCATTGTTCTACTTAAAAATTTAGATAATTAAATTTTTATATTACCAAATTTATATATTTATAATTAATAATTTTAAATATTAAAATATTATCTATTTTTTTAATCCAGTAGACTTTGTTAAATTAATATAAAGGTTGAAAACATTATCAAAAAAATCGAAAAAAAAATTCGAAGTCTCAAATTCATATTTTAATTATTTTTATTTTGATAAAATTTTTATACGCTTTTTTTATGTTAATTTAAATTTTTTTTACATTTAGTTATACTTTAATTTTTAATAATATTAAAATATTTTTTTGTTTTTTTATTTTTTTATTAATAAATACTAAATAAAATATTAAACATAGTTATATAATATTTACGAACTTTTTATCATTTAAATGAAATAAAATTGTATTAATAATTATAAAATAAAAAATTATTTAATATTATATTTAATTATAAACTTTTATAAAATTCGTTATATATTAATCATTAGCAGATCGTATTGTTTTACTACTGAACCAAATAGTATTTTAAGTTTATTCGTAAAAGATATTATTTATATGTGACATTACACAATGCATTCAAATGTCTATTTTTCAGATTTTGATTAAACAGCTTTGGTCAAATTGAAAGCTTATTCATGCTGACAAAAATATCTGATAGGATTACTAATAATTGCACTCAATATCATTGTTAACTCACTCACTAATTATTAATTAATTACATTATAAGTGAGTTCCACAAAGTTTAATTCATACATAGACTTGCCAGTACTGATAGTGTTACAGACTCAGAGAATCTAAAAATAAAACAGAAAGCTCGGGAAGCAAAGTTTGGTGGTGGATAGTGATGTGTAAAAGAGAGATTTTGAGAGACAAATCAGAAGCATTGGGGGAAATGAAAAATGGAAATATAAAGAAAAACTGAAAAATCATTTATGATTGGTGAAAACATTATTTATTACCAGTTAAAACAAAAGTTCTATATGTCCATACTTTGTTTTGATAAATAAAAATAATAAAAATAATTACCAAAGCATAACAATTAAGAAGAAAATATATGAAAATAATAATTAAAAAGATCAATATTTACTATTTATTTTGAAATTATTTGTAACGCATAAAAATTAATTGATTATGAGGTCATCTTTCCGTTACCACAATTGTTTGTTTAATGCAGTGGTTAATGAATTGGGATTAGAAATTTGTATTATTCAACTTTAAAATCCTAGTTAAGGCATTTGAAAATATTTTTAAAATTGGAATTACATTTTTAGAATGGAACATTGATGAAAAGTAAAGAATTTGAAGTCAATTTGTATCTCATCAAGGAAAACAATGTTTTTTTTTTTTTCACAATATATCAATATTACCTTACTCACATGACTCATTAAATTGCATAATAAAAATATGGATTACTCACATGATATTAACCATTTAATATCAATATTATTTTTACTTTCAATAGTTTCAAATGTTGTTAATTTTATTATTAGATATTTCACTTCTAATCTTAAAAGGCATGATAAATATGACATTAGTAAACAAAGTTTACAGAAATGATAAAAATGTAATTATTTATAAATCAATCATGGGAGAAGATTTATATTTTAACATGATAAGTTGAAACAGAGGTTAGGTGAATAGTTTGGATTATTTCCGTTTTTCAAATACAATGACACGTGATGACGTTGTTCTCTTCGCCATCTCTGGGGAATCATTAATTAAACAGCATAGTATTATATATGACTTATATGTTACAATGACGATGGATATAAAACGAAGGCTATCTAATATTGTTTACGTCGTTATCCATAGAATCCTAAACCTTCCTCACTCCTACACTGTAAATGAACCTCATCGATTCCAAAACTATATTTGGTCCTATTCAAACTATGAGCAGAAATTAAAACATTGAGATTTAATCCAAATTCCGATGCTGTAAATAGTAATTTAGTGTTGAGTTTGGGCCGTCTCTTAGCGAAAGAAATGGGCTAGAGCAGGGTTGAAGCCGGCACCCATCGCTTTCGGACCCAACAAACCCTGCAAGGAAATGGCCGCGTGGTTTGGCTGACGCGTAAGCTCGCCCAACTTTTTCTGATGACGTGGCCAAACATGTCGGCCATGAACCCCTCATTCCTACGTGTGCCCTGGCCCACATGTCCACCAGCCAGGTGTACAACAAAACTTGGTTTCGTCTTTTGTCCCCCGCCTCCGGCATCAGCCCCTCCAACAAAACTATTTCGCCCGCCTTGCCTACGTGGCCAACCCTTACCTGAACATGACGTCACTCAACCCCCTATAAATACCCTATCCCTCTCCTTTCCCTGCACCGTCTCTCACCCTTGAACCTTACCCAAAACCTTCTTCTCTCTCTCTTTCTCTTTCTTTCCGTCTTTATTACTCCTCAAAACTCACCATGGCCGTTCAATCCGATTCCCTCTCCTTACCTCGTGACCAGAACGGCCAAGATGCTCTTCAGCTCATCCAACACTTAACCCAAAACACTGATCCTATCCAGAACCAAGTCCTTCGCCAGATTCTCCACCAAAACGCCGACACGGAATACCTCAGACGCTTCGGACTCAACGGTGCCACCGACCGTGACACCTTCAAGTCCAAGGTTCCCGTCGTCTCATACGAGGATCTGCGCCCTGATATAGAACGCATTGCCAACGGAGACCGCACGCCCATTTTGTGCGCTCACCCCATCTCTGAGTTTCTCACAAGGTACACGCCTATTATCTCTCCCTTTCGTAATTCAAGGATGCTTTAATATCTGTCGTATGAGAATATTCATGGTTTGTATCATGTGGATCGTGCTTTTTGATGAGACATGAAAATCTGTTTACAGTTCTGGAACGTCTGCTGGCGAGAGAAAGTTGATGCCCACCATCGATGAAGACATGGACCGCCGTCAGTTTCTGTACAGCTTGCAGATGCCGGTGATGAACCAGTAAGTTAGCTGTTAACGTTAATGTTTAACGTATTTTCTTCATTGATTGCTAAATGACATATTCATTGCATTGCAGTTATGATAATTACTGTTACCACTACCTCTAATTTATTGAGTAATTATGTTGTTTTGTTTGTTTGTTGAAGATACGTGTCCGATTTGGACAAAGGGAAGGCCCTTCACTTTCTGTTCATCAAGGCAGAGAGTAAGACACCCGGCGGGTTACTGGCTCGGCCGGTGCTGACCAGCTACTACAAGAGCGAGCAATTCAGGAAAAGACCATTTGACCCTTACAACGTCCTCACCAGCCCCAACGAGGCCATCCTTTGCCCCGATTCCTTCCAGAGCATGTACACTCAGATGCTGTGTGGCCTTATCATGCGCCATGAGGTTCTCCGTGTCGGAGCTGTTTTCGCCTCTGGCCTTCTCCGGGCCATAAGATTCCTTCAGCTCAATTGGGACCAATTGGCCCATGATATCCACACCGGAACCCTAAACCCCAAGGTCACAGACCCTTCCATCAGGGAATGCATGTCCAAGATCTTAAACCCCGACCCCGAACTCGCCACTTTCATCAAAAACGAGTGCTCCGGCGAAAACTGGGAACGTATAATCGTGAGGATTTGGCCCAACACCAAGTACCTTGACGTCATAGTCACGGGTGCCATGGCTCAGTACATTCCAACTCTCGATTACTACAGTGGAGGCCTACCCAAACCTTGTACCATGTACGCCTCCTCCGAGTGTTTTTTCGGCCTTAACCTCAAACCCATGTCCGAACCCTCCGATGTCTCCTACACCATACTGCCAAACATGGGTTACTTCGAGTTCTTACCCCATGATGATGACTCTCCTGTGACCCTCTCCAGGGACTCGCCTCCTCGCTTGGTGGATCTAGCAGACGTGGAACTTGGTAAGTTCTATGAACTCATTATCACCACCTATTCAGGTCTTTGCCGTTACAGAGTGGGTGACATCCTTCAAGTAACCGGGTTCCATAATTCGGACCCGCAATTCCGCTTCGTGAGGCGTAAGAACGTTTTGCTGAGCATTGACTCTGACAAAACTGACGAGGCGGAGCTGCAGAAGGCCATCGAGAATGCCTCGGAGCTGTTGAAGGAGTTTAACACCAGCGTGGTGGAGTACACGAGCTTCGCTGACACCAAATCCATTCCGGGGCATTACGTGATTTATTGGGAGCTGTTCATGAAGGACTCGCCTCACTCTCCCACGAGCGAAGTGCTGAACCAGTGCTGCTTGGCGATGGAAGAGTCGCTGAATACAGTCTACCGACAAGGGAGGGTTGCGGACAACTCTATTGGTCCGTTGGAAATACGAGTGGTGAAAAATGGAACCTTTGAGGAGTTGATGGACTACGCCATCTCGCGTGGAGCGTCGATTAACCAGTACAAAGTGCCAAGATGCGTGAACTTCGCACCCATAATGGAACTACTCGATTCCAGGGTGGTTTCTTCTCATTTTAGCCCCGCTGCACCGCACTGGACCCCAGAACGTCGTAGTTGATGAAATTGTATAACGTAGCATGCAGTCGTCGTCATGCATAGGATCTTTTAATAAGGAGAAGAAAAAAAAAAAACAAGATGGATGACAGAAAAGGGTTGTTCATTGTTGTTGTTGTCATCATTTGCCAAACCCAAAACTGTTTGTATTTGTTGATTTGATATTTCCAAAGTAGTTGTTTTTCTCTTCTTTCTTTCTGGCCGAGGCTTTGTTAAACAGTGATGCGCTTTTTAACTTTTCTTGTCTGTGATGAAATATAAGATAAATTTCTTCAAAAGGGTGCGCCGTGTAATTAATCGTGCAAAGAAACCATGTGTTTGAGTTTCACCTTGTACTTGGAGGATTTGGAAAGACGTGGAAAGGTGAGTGATGGAAACAGTTGATTTTTGTTTAGGGTAGGTTGATTTGGTAAGAATTGAGGTTGTGATGTGATGAGTGATAATAGGTTGAAGTTATTATCTCTTTCAATAGGCACTATGCGGATGTACTTTTGTGCACGTGCTACATATTCTGTCCGCGACACTAGGTTGGTTTATAATTCGCAGGTAGATTGTGAAATGTGTCGAGTGCAACCCTGGTTTTTATTTAATAAATAAAAATGTTTTATTGAGGCATTATGTTGTTGGAAGCATCGGAAGACCCTTTATACCGCACTGATGCGAACGATTTAGTGCGTGGCTGCGTGAGGGACCTTATATTACTTACTGTCTGTCACAATCGACAGCCCTAAATATAAAACACATTCCATAATTTTCAATTAATATTTAATTACTTTTGAGATTAAATTTGGTAGCCTTTCTAACTAACATCTTTGACTATCTTCACCCCATCTCATCTGATTGAAGAAGGGTAAACAAAGGAAGGTGGAACGCACTCCATTTATGCGTTCTACGGAATTTGAATTTCCAAACGGAATATGTGTGCTTTAAAAATGAAGACAAGAATATAAAATTCCTGAAAAAGTTGTCTTTGCATTTCGATGGTTAGTTAACATATTTGACCGTCCTTAACGTATTTGACTTACACAACAACTTGTGTTACTGTGAATATTGCTTCCAAAGTGGCAGTTATATGATTCAATGTTGTACTTGAATGAATATGCCCATTAAAGCAACTAAAAGAGGAGGGAATAAAAGAATAACTATATTTAAATATTAAAATCTTGAGTGGAGATTTAGTTATTTCAGAAATAATTCTGACTATGGAGAGGGGTGCAAAGACTCATCGATTCAAGTCAGAGGAAGCTTCAACCAAAATAGTGAAAAATGTGATGCATGAGATCACACTTCAGCTATTTTTTTATACTTATCACCAAATACTGTGACGTTAATATTAAATAATGTTATTCCAAGAGTTGGTATTTTTGTACTTGTTTCCTTTCACCTACATGAAAGTGTATTAGTATTAATCGAATATTCCAAGGTTGTCTATATGTTGGGATCGGTTTTGGTAAGGGTGTGGAATGGTCAAATGGGTTCGCATGTGGGTTGGTTGGTTCGTTTGTTTGATAAGTGATTTAGATTGAATTATGAAAATTTAAACAAAGAACCCAAATTTTTACTGGTTCGAGATAATTGAGTAAGTTATTCAGCCTAATTTTTTTTTATTTTAATTAATAAAATCATAATTAAAATTTATATTACATATATTGTTGATGCATTTTTAAAGATTAATAGTGTTTATCCATATTGACTATTGTTTTAAAATTTAAGATAGTTATAATTTTAGTCACCAACATCCAAAATTCCAGAATTAAATTTGAGAAATTAAAAAATATTTTAAAACCATTTTTAATCTCACTAAAGTAAATTTCTCTTAATTTGAGAAACAATGGATCGAACTAATCGGAATTAACAACCCTATCAATTTGTCTACATAGTTAATTACTTTCAGCATAGAGGGTTGTGGAAAAGTAAAAAATAAAACAAAGTGTGGATGTTAGTTTGGTATGTGATATGATTTGAAGTTTGAATATAGTTGAAGAGAAATAATATTATATTACTAAAGACCTTTGAGATGCATGTCTCGTTTATATGACAAGTGTGAAGGCAAATTAAGACTTTGAACACTATAGTTGAAGGCAAATTAAGACTTCCGTTTAGCTTGGTGGCTTTAAGTTGAGGTTGAGGGAGCACATAACTTTAGTTATGTTTCCATTTTTCTTATCTGAATATTTAAACATGATTATATATCTGTAACTCAAATTTAATATCACTAATCAAATCAAAATATCTAATCATCGCACTAAATATTCTTGAGAGACGACACTTGACTTTTGCCAATACGTTTCACACTCACACACAGTTATTAACATATCTACAGAATTTGCATTTTATATACTATGGGTAGATTATATTCTATTAGTTTTAACCGTAAAGTATTAGGTTGAGATTTTACTCAAAAGATAGAAACATCAATGAGATATGAGTCTAATCACATAAGACATTGATACCACTCTCAATTCAAAACCTTAAATCAATGGATTTATTGGTCTTTATCCTTATATAGTGTTCCACTTTCTCATTTCTAGCCAATTAGGAACTTAGACTGACACTTAGATTCTTAACAATCTCCTCCTTAATGGTGAGTCTCTTCAACCACATTTAGGGATGTCAAAAAAATCCGTACCCGCGAGTATCCGCGGATAAAACCCGCAACGGATAGAAAACGGATATTAAAAATGGATACCCACTACCCGCGGGTACGGGTATTTTTGATACCCGCATATTAATGGGGCGGATACGTATCTGTACCCGTGGATACCCGTACCCGCTAAACTTACACATCTTGACATTCTCCTATTTCCTTTCTTTGAGATTAGGCATATAAATCAAACTTTCTATAGACAATGACGTTTATGATATGTTTATTGTCAAATGATGAAATCAAAATAAGAATACTTGGCATCTGGCAATTGAAGTTTATTATTTACTTATTTTATTTATTTTTCAGGAACCAATAGGAGAAAGTGAGTTTGTTGATCAAAACACTAATTAAAAAATTTCCATTGTGTTGAACATCATTTTATATTTATTTTTATAATTATTTGGACTTGTATCAATGGATACCCAACGGATATGGATACGAATACGGGACAGATATTTATTCAGCGGGTAAGATACGGGGGAGCTACTACCTGTACCCTATCCGTCCCGTTGACATTCCTAACCACATTGGCACACTCCTCCTTTATAAACCTAACAAGATGGCCTCATGTAAGATTTGTTTAGTTGAACAAAGACGAATGAAATACACTAGTAAAAAGTGTAGGTTTTTTTAAGAGAAACACTACTGTTACACATTTTCTAATTTGTTTTAATATAAATGAGAAAATACAAAAAAAAAACGAAAATGTAAAATGATATAATGAAAAGAAATTAAGCAATAAATTATAAAAAGACAATATACTAAATATGAATAAAAGTAATGTAACCCTTTTTTTTAAGCTATCTTGTCTCACTCTTAATCGGGGAAAACATAGGTTGTGCGAAAGTGAGGCAAAAAAATGTGAGAAAATGATAGCTTTTTTAAGTTAATTGAATATAAACAGAGGCAACGCTTAATGAAGTTGGTGGTGGTCGGAATAAGGTTTTAAAGTGGTTGGACGCTGTAAAGTAAATCCTTTGGATGTCTTCCTGTCTGGTGAAGCTCATCACTATACTCTGCTTATTTTTAATCATAGGTTTGAATATAGAACAAACAAAGCTCTCAATTTTTTTTTTTAAAGTAAACAAAATCATAGCAGCATAAAGTAATGGGGTTATGTGTTTAGTTTTGGTTTATTAGCAAGGAGCTCATAACCAATAAATACATTTAGGACATTATTGTTCATCAGCAGTTACAAAATGAAACTTCATCACATATTTCGAACTTCATCACTGCCACATGCAAATAAAGGGATCATTTCACTTTAGAATATAATAAAGTATTATTTGAGATATCGTAAGAACTAAGATAAATTTATAAATATAGGTAGTGGTAATTTTTTTTTTCTTACAAATTAATTTTTAAGATTAAATTAGGATTAAATTCATTTTTTAAAATAATATCAAAATCATTTGAAACTTTATCTTAATTATATTTATTATTTGTAGAAGTGAAGTTCACAATTAACTAAATCATGGATTAAACATTATTTACTTTTTTTTTATTTATTTCTTATCAATCGGTAAGAGTTTTAATTTACTTTGTAAAGTTAATCACTCTTTCCATTCTAAAATGACTTCATTTTTTTATATAAAAATATTAATTGATATTGTAAAAACAGAAGACTTTTTTAAAAAAAAAAATGCCTTTTATATATTAATTAAAATTATATTTTTATTGAAAAAGTGAGAGTGTTATAGTAAATACATTTTAAAAAACGACATATTTATTGGTTAACCCGATCCTATACTGTCAAATTATAGTTGTATCGAACTGATGATTAACATGGTATGGAAATAAGGTAAACGAAAGTAAATTAATTATAGTGTTTGAGATAAAAAGAAGTTAATTAAATGAAAATATTTTTGGAGAAACATATGAAGGTGGATTGTTTACGTAAATGTTGTGTGTGATGGACATTAAATAATGATTAATGAAGTTTTGGGGTTTGAGGAGGAATAACATGAACGATAATGATGGTGAATTTGTTTTGTAAGGTTGCATGGTTAAAGGTGGAGGCTTGAATAGTGGAGGTGCAACTGTGTAGTGATAAAGTAAGAAGATTAGGTTAGATTCCAAGTCGATCACGTGCATTGTTGTCATCTTCTTCGACACTGCTTTTCCTTTGAGCCTTTGTCCCTTCTTTCAGTCCCATGATAACTAGTAGAGAAGCATTGAAACAATGGTGCTCTTTTTATTATTTCTCATCGGTCACTTTTATATCTTCAACCGCGAGACTTATCATCAAAGTTTCTGCCAACCTTTATGCTTGTGCTTTGTCTTCTTCTGCCGCAATATACTTCATTTCTTTCTCTTTCGTATACGATATTTTAACTACTAAATTTTGATAACTTTTTTATTTTATAATATGAGGTATCATTTTTTAAATGATTTTAGAATATTGAGAATGAGAAAATGAAAATTTGAAAAATTATTCGAAAAATAACAACTAAGATTATAAGAGAAAGTTATCAAAATATAGTTGTGAAAAAATCATTTTACATACACAAAAACTATAATTCTTTTGTACAAAATCTTCCAAATTAATCATCTTGTTTTAAACGGTACGTCTTAATACAAAATTAGAATTCAAATCTTTGTTTAGTCTAATTTAATCTAACTCAACTTCATCACACTGGTTTAATAAAGACCGGTTTAATAAAGAGATATTTGTCTTGATTTAGTACAATGGGATTTGTCTCTAGTTATACATTATTATATTCTTATTTTATATTTAATCAATGTCAAATTTTAAGACTTTTGTGTGTGTTATGGAGTTCACGTATTACTTAGTGCTAACATTAGAAGAAGAATTTTAATCCTTTCTCTTTTGGAATGGTTGGAAACTTTCGGTTTAAAAATAGAGTTCTTTTGTATGAGATGATACAAAGACTTCGGTTTCATAGAGCACTTATGTTACTTAATGATATAATATTAAAGGGAAAATTACCAATAACTTCTAATCAATGAACTAAGAAATTATTACTAGTAAACTTTACGTTACATTACGTCTTAAATTTAACCGTTATTCTCATTTATATAATATTTTACTTGTTTTTCTTCGATTTAAATCGTTACGCTTACTTCCAAACATTGGAAACATATTTTTGATTTTACGATTCCTGTGATCGTTAAATTTTACACTCCTTTTCTTCTTCTTTTTCTTGCTTGAAAACATATGTTCCTTTTTTTTTATTAAAAGAACAATGTTTTGTACGAGTTTAACTTAATGTTTATTAAAAACAGAGATTTTTTTAGTGAAGAAAATATAGAATTTTTTTTATTTTCCAAGAGCTTTTAAAGTTAGTAATTGGACTACAAGTTGTAGAAAAAAAAAAGTTGTTGAAAAGAATGGTATTCAGAGATGCTTTCATAATTCATCACTATTTTTATTGTTAATGAAATTTATTTATGTTGAAATTTTTTAAAATGTACTATTCAATAATATCAACATATATATCCACGTGTCATAAGCTTAAATCCTCTGAATATATATTGAATCCTAAAGTACAACTTAAATTAATACTTCATAACGGGGCCGTATTTTTAAAGAACAATAAAATGTAGTTTGATTATTCCTCTTAATAAATGATAGAGAGAAAAAAAAGTAGATAAAAATGTGAATTATATATAAAAAAAAGTGTCTGTTCAAGTTAAATAGAAAATAAAATTGTATATTCCAAAACACACAAAAAAAAATTATACAAGTACACGTTAAAATTATGGAGGCAAAACACCAATCCAACTTAATCTTTAAAAAAATCGATGCAGAATACACTGCTTTAAAAAGTTTTTTTATATAAACTTTGTAGTTATGAAAACTGAATAATACCGTTATCTCTAACTCTGATAAATAAACAATTGTAACATATGTCAAGTTGGTCACATCTTTACTCTATTTAGATGGTAATATACACATATTTATCCTAGATTCTGAAATATAGAAATATTTATTATCAAAATCTATGTGTAATTTGTGTCAATGAAAAAACATAACATTAAAAATAGAAGAAATTTAGTCTATACTTTCGTAGAAAAAATATCAACAGCTTGTATAATTTAGACAGGAGCTACGAGAGAAGGTGTTAGCCCAATATATCAGCCCATGTTAAACTCATACGAAATAAATAAGGCTCTTTTTAATATTATTTAACATTAGTTGTAGTATATTTTGAAAATACACAGTGAATTATATAATCTAAAATGTATTTTCAAATGTCGAAATCTAGAAACACATTTTGAATACGTTATGAATTACACAAAATTTATAAGTACAACATAGATTAAACAATCTGAATTAACTTTTTCAATTTCAGATTCACTGCTCCGTAATTAACAAATTTTTTTTTTTACTTTCAAAAAGGAATTAAATTTTTTCATTCAACAATAACAGAATCCAGTTTGTTTTTCTAGGTGACAATAATTTTGTACATCATCTTCTCCTTTCCCTTCCAACATTGCCTTTTACCACTTTTTTTTCTTTTTCTCCACGCAAACCTAATATCTTTAAAATATTAAAATGGGTCAGTCCGACTGGTTCAATTCGGACAGTGATAAACGACTTTGTTTCTTCTTGTACTTTTTTTTTTCTTTTCGCAGTCCCATAAATTTATAAACCTCATACTATCTATCACTAAAATTATAATAAAAAAGGTAATATTTATCCTTACACCCCAAATTTTTAAATATATTTCGGCTTAAATTTCTTTATGAAACTGAAAATATATTTTAAATTCCACAATCGGGAAAAAATATAATTTTCTTTATTTGATATACTTTTACTCTAATTCAATCTATTTATCAAATTTCAATTTTAATTTGATATAAATTTTATAATTTTTTTTACATTGGATATTTTTGAATCAAGATTTTCAAATATGAAAAATAAAAAATATTCGATACAATTTTGTTAATCTAAAATTTTAGTTAAGTTGGACCAAAGATCAAGATGAGTTGTCCTAGATCGAAGGTCGACACGGATCAATCCAAGCTAAAGGTCAACACGGGACGACTTGGACGAAAGGTAAAATTAGGTTTGCTAGGACGAAAGTTAAGTCGAACCAAACTAGACTCAAAGTCAAGACGGGTCGGTCATGGTTGGAGGTTGATTAAAATTTGACCCAACTAAAACTCGATTAAGTCAGTCCCGACCTAATTCAATTGAGTCTTCCTAACTTAATTCAACTGAGTCGACCTTGGTAGAAATTTGACCAGATTTGCTTGAGTCTGTCTTAACTAGGGATGGCAATGCGGGCCGGCCCGCCCCGCATAAGGCCCGCACACCGCGAGCCGGCCCGCCCCGCCCCACACATTTTATGCAGGCCGCATACTCTGGTCCGCCCCGCATATATGTTGGCCCACGGGACCGCGGGCCGGCCCGCTTTTTTTAAAATTTTTTTATTTATATTTTTTTTATGATAAAACTTTCAATGTTTAAAAATTATGAAATTTTAAGAAGTTCACAAAATTAAGTAAAGACTTTGGGGAATTAGATGATAAATTGATAATTCAACATTTTCATCATATTCATACTATGACATACACAATGTATTCTTTAAATTTTAGCACATT